>Ga0209871_1000053_pt1 | contig 33234 bp, 31 predicted proteins | sample OrgsoiDNA2013045_FD_185795 | JGI IMG/M metagenome (GOLD analysis project Ga0209871, IMG submission 185795) | Permafrost soil microbial communities from the Arctic, to analyse light accelerated degradation of dissolved organic matter (DOM) -... | ecosystem: Environmental > Terrestrial > Soil >... | reverse complement strand
TTCACCCTCGCCAGCTGCAGGTCACCGATCTCATTCAGTGCCCGCCACACCGTCGGGACCGAGGGGACCGGCCCGATCACCGGGGCCAAGTGCGCCAGCGCCTGGAAGTCGCTGATCGCCTCACCGCCGTCGATCAGCACTAACGCCAGGTCCACCAGAACCTGGCCCCGGTCATAGACCGGCTCGAACCCCCGCCGGCGCAACCCGGCCGACAACCCGCCGGTCAGGCCCAGCTCCTGCGAGAGCAGCCGCGGCAGCAGGACCCCCACGTGCGCGACCAGCCGCTCGTCATCACCGGCAAGTTCCAGGCCAGCGGCCCACGAAGTGCCCTGCGCGGAACACGAAGTACTCTGCACGGAAGAGGTGCACCCGCCTCAGCTTGATCGCGACTCTAGACAAATCGCATTCTGGCTGGTCGGGTGTACCTCGCCCTCGTTTAAGCAGTTTCACGCCCAGCGTGTCACCAATCCGATGAAAGACGGAGGCCGGTGGGCTAGGAGCCGGGCGGCGGCAGGGGGGTTGGCCCGGTCACGCTGTCGGGGTTGTCTCCGTAGCTGAGCCAGCTGGCGATGGGCTGGCGGAAGCCCACGCCCGGCCGGTTGTAGTCGCAGACGCCGGACGCGAACGCCTGGCGGAGTTGCTGCTGCTGCGCCGCGGTGAAGCTGACCGGGTAGTCGCTGAAGCGCAGCGGCCTGAGGCTGCACTTCAGGGCGGGCATGGACAGACCCTCGCCAGCGACCAGGCGGGGGTTGGACGCCACGGGGTAGAGCGCTCCGCACTGCCCGCCGCTCGGGTCGGTGAGCGTCTCGTGGACGAGGTCGGTGGCCGAGAGGAAGCAGCCGTCGCTGAGGCTGGCAGGGCGGTCGCCGATGACCTTCTGCTGTGCGTTCCTGGCTGAATGGTCGCTGCTGATGGCGGTCAGCCAGCTGTCCATCTGCGACAGCTCGTAGGTGTTGGCAGCGGCCACCTCCGCCGCCGTGGGCTCGTTCTCGATGATGACCTGGTTGCCGTCGGTCCCGTTGGCGGCCAGCAGGCGGGAGCGCATGACAAACGACCAGTCCGTGGTGTGGATGTCGTTGCCGAAGCCAAGGAAGTCCAGGTCATCGCGCTGATCGATCACCGGGGTCGTCCTGAGCCCGAGCGACCCGCTGTTGAACAGGTCATCCGCGTAGACGGCCCGCAGTGCCCTGCGGCTCGCCTGCGAGCGCTGCGGGACAGGGGCACCAGTGAAGTCCAGGCCGCCGATGCCGGTGTTCAGCGTGACGAACTGCGCGGGCGTGATGGCGCCTGATTCCAGCGCCGCCAGACCGTACTGGACTCCGGTGTTGTCGAGGGCGCTGTTCGGGAAGCCGGTCGTGGGGTCCGTCCCGACCTGGTTGACGATCTGCTCGTTGGAGTTACAGATCACGCCATTCGGGTTGGTGACCGGATTCCACTGCACGCTGAGGGGGATGGCCGAGTTGCAGCTGCCGGTGGCGGTAGCCCGGTTGGCGAAGGTCAGGTCCCAGGAATGGCAGGTCGTGTAGTCGTTGTAGCCGGCAATGGCCTTCTGCTGGGCGGCGGTAAACGACGATCCGGGGCCAGCGAAGAACTGGTCGAGCAGCCGGCAGTCGGTGACGGGCGCCCCGGTGGTGACCGGGTCCGGGAAGGAGATGCTGGGGATGATCCCGTCGAGGATGCCCGGGTAGGAGTCTGCGATCACGTACTGCTGGATCGCGCCGCCGGAACCGCCCCAGCCAATGGTGAAGCGCACCGGCCCGTAGGTGTCGATGAAGTGCTCCTTCACCATCATGGCCGCCTCCGCGGAGATGATGGTGCTGCAGTTGTTGTCGAGCACGTTGAGCGTCGACGACGCCACGGCGTAGCCCTGCGACAGGAACTGATCGTCAAGGACGCCGCCAGTGCTGGTGCCCTGATGGAAGCCGGCGTCACAGCCCCCGCCAAAGGTATAGATGAGCTTGCCATTCCAGCTGGTGTCAGGCCGCAGCGGCGAGGGGTCATCCCCGTCAAAGAGCGCCGCGCTCTGGTAGACCGCCCGGTCGATCGTGCCGGTCTCGACCCGCACGATGTAGGGCACGGTCGTGCCGTCGACAGTGGCGGTGGCCAGGTCGGCCGGCCGGGAAGCCGGGTCCGCCAGCGGCGCGAAGGCGCCGGCCGTGGTGAAGTACTCGTAGGAGACCTGGGTCGGCGCGCTGCAGTCGGGCTGGACGGCAGGCGCGAGCCCGAAGGCCGTCGTCTGGCAGAAGAAAGGCAGCTGCTGGCGACCGGAGAAGACGGGCCCGGTGATGGCATGATCGGTGACCCGCAGCGAGGCGAGCTGCCGCCGGGCGACCGCCACGAGGTTATTGCGTCCCAGCCGAAGGCCGGTGACCAGCCCCAGCAGGCTCCCGTCGGGCTGCGCCTGGAAGCTGGAGGTGACGTCACGGCCATTGGCGAAGATCTGCACATCCGAGGCGGCGGTGCGCGCCGGGACGTCGACCCGTACCAGCACCTCTCCGCCGCTGACCAGCTGCGGGCGGGGGTTGGACACTGACGTCAGAGCCAGCCGCGACGGCGGCCCAGAGTGCGCGGGCCCGGCCGCTCTGGCGGGTGCCGGCCTGGCCGCCAGGGCGGCGGCCGGCGCTGCCGCCAGGACGGCCGCCGCGACCGCGAGCGCGGAGACTGCCGCCAGCCATACAGGGGCTCGGCGTCGCATCGCTGTCCTCACTGAGAACCTCCCTCTTCCGGGGCCCCGCGCGTCAGGTGACGTGTCCGTACACTTGATATATCACCGGGACAATGGCGCCGAACAGGGTTCAATCCCTACCGCATCAGCGGCCCAGCGCTATTCCCGGGCTGTGCACCGCGCGCAGCGCTGAAACCAGGGCCGGTGGGCGCGGCACCGCGCGGACTGCGGCCGGCTACCGGGCGCCGAGCACATCGGCCAGGATCTGGGTACCGCGGATCAGCGCGGGCGCGTCCTGCGCCGCATAGCTCAGCCGCAGGTAGGGGCCGGGCGGCTCGGCCGGGAAGCAGGCCCGGCCCGGATTGACCGCAAGGCCCCGTGCCGCGGCGGCCTGCGTCACATCCGCATCCGAGAAACCGTCCGGCAGCCGCAGCCACAGGTGGATCCCGCCGGACGGGACCAGCTCAAGCTCACAGCCGGGCAGCAGCTCGCGGATGGCTAGGACCAGCGCATCACGCCGCTCCCGCAGTACCCGCCGGACGCCGCCGAGGTGACGGACCCAGCCAGGAGCGGTCAGGACGTCCAGCGCGATCTGCTGCAGCACCGGCGCGACGAAGAGGTCATCGCTGATCCTGCCCCGCCGCAGCCGGGCCAGCACCGGCCCGCGCGCGGCCAGCCCCGCGACCCGAAGGCCGGCCGCCACCGGCTTGGACAGCGACCGCAGGTAGATCACGTGACCGTCGTCGTCCTGGCTGGCCAGCGGCGGCGGGGATGGCTGGGCCAGATCGAAGTCGCGCATCCAGTCGTCCTCGACCACGAACGCGCCACTGCGCGCGACCGCGTCCAGGACAGCGCCGCGCCGGCCGGGCACCAGCACCGAGCCGCTCGGGTTGGCGTAGCGCGGCTGCAGGCAGACCAGCCGGGCGCCGGTCCGCGCCAGGGCGTCGGCGAGAGCATCGGGCAGTACTCCGTCCCGGTCGCCGGGCACGGGGATCAGCACCAGCCCGGCGGCCCTGGCGGCAGCCAGCCCTCCGACGTAGGTCGGTGACTCGACGATCACCGGATCGCCGGGCGAGCACAGATGCCGGAACACTGCCGACAGCGCAGCCTGCCCGCCCGAGGTGACCAGCACGTGCTGGGCGGTCAGGGAGCCGCCCGTCTCGCTGGCGAAATGAGCACGCAGCTCGGGCAGGCCCTGCGACGGCAGCCGGCTCCAGCCCTGCGGGCGCCGCGCGGCACGGGACGCGGCCGCCGCCAGCAGCCCGAGCGGCTGCAGCCGCTCATCCAGGAACCCGCTGGCCATCGCGATCGCTTCCGGCGGGGACGGCTCGATCAGAGCCTCCAGGTCAGGCCCGAGCCCAGCCCGGCTGCCGAGCGCCAGGGTCTGCCAGGACAGGTCAGGCACCGGGGCGGCCCGGCGGCGGGCCGCGGTGTAGGTGCCGCTGCCTGGCCTGGTCACCACCAGCCCGCGCCGGGCCAGGGAGGTCAGCAGGCGCTGCACGGTCGCCGGGCTCAGCCGGTAGCGCTGCTGCAGCTCCCGGTAGGACGGGAGCTTGCTGTCCGGCGGCAGGGAGCCGATCAGGTGCTCGACGGCGGCCTGCGCCAGGGCCTGACTGCTATCATCGTTCATGAGATCCAATAGAAGCACTTCTCTGCCGACGTGGATAGCGTCACCCATGCTGCTCGGGGCGCTCGGCGTGCTGTGCTTCAGCGTCACCTTCCCCGCGACCCACGCGGCTGAGGTCTCGTTCAGTCCCGTGGTCGTCGGGGTCGGCCGGGCGGTTCCCGCCGCCGTGCTGGCGATCATCCTCCTGGCGGCCCGGCGCCAGCCGGTGATCGCTCCGCGCGAGGCCCTACCCCGGCTGCTGGTCGTGGCCGCCTGCGTGGGCATCGGCTTCGGGCTGCTGTCGGCCATCGCGCTGCGCTACGTCAGCAGCGTCCACGGCGCGGTGCTGACCGGCCTCATCCCCGCGGCGACCGCCGGGATGGCGGTGCTGCGGGCCGGCGAGCGGCCGCGCCGGATGTACTGGGCGGTGCTGGCGCTCGGGCTGGCCGTCGTCGTCGCCTTTGCCGTGATCCAGGGCGGCGGCCGGCTTCGCGCCCCCGACGTGCTGCTGCTCGCCGCCATCGCGGTCGGCGGCCTCGGCTACGCCGAGGGCGGCGCGCTGGCCCGCCAGTACGGCGGCTGGCGGGTCATCTGCTGGGCGCTGATCCTGGCGCTGCCGGTGACCCTGCCGGTCACGATCGCGGCGGCTATCGCCGAGCCGGCCCGGCACGTGACGGCCGGCGCGGCCCTCGGCCTGGCTTACGTCAGCTTTGTCTCCATGTGCCTGGGCTTCTTCGTCTGGTACCAGGGCATGGCCCGCGGCGGCGTGGCCCGCGTCGGGCGGCTCCAGCTGGCGCAGCCGGCCCTGACGCTCGGCTGGTCCGTTCTGCTGCTGGGTGAGCATGTCGGCTGGCTCAGCGCCACTGCCGCTGCCGCGGTGATCGCGGTCACGGCGGTCGGCCGCAACGCGCGGGTCGATTCCCGGCTGGCCGAGATCACACCCCGCACTGCCAAACGGCCCGTCGAGCGCGCTCCCGCTGCCTAGGCGAGTCCGCCAGGTTGCCGGTCCTGCGCCGTCTCTACCGCCCCGCGGGCCGCGCGATCGTGACGAACTCGTTGTAGGGAAAGAGCTTGCCGGCATATCGGGGGAAGGGGAACGAGTACCGACGGGCGACATCGAACCCGATGGCCGCGGCCAGGTCGGCCGCGCCGGCGAAGTCCACGAATCGCACGTGCGTGCTGTCGGTGCGGTACCCGGCCTCCTGCGGGGTGATCAGCACTACCCGCCCGCCGGGCTTGAGGAACTTCAGGTAGCCCTCCAGGATGCCGATCGCGCTGTCGCGGCTCATGTGCTCGGCGACGTGCGCGAGCAGCAGGGTGTCGTAGCTCTCGGCGGCGGCGTCCGCCGAGTCGGCGAACTCCTGGCTGGTATAGGCGGTCAGGCCGTGGGACGTGGCCACGGCTACGGAGTCGGCGTTATGGTCGACGCCGACCGCGCCGGCGCCCAGGTGGTGGAGATTGCGGCCGATGCCGCAGCCGATGTCGAGGGTGCGGCCCAGGCGGAGCCGGCGGATGTTCCACCGGTAGGGCAGCTGCGCGTTGATGACCTGCTTCCACCGGGCCGACTGGAGCCGGACCAGCCGGTCGGCGTAGTCCCGTCCGGATGTAGCCTCGCCGCCGTGACCTGCACCGGTCGGCTCGCCGCCGTTCACTGTGCCTCCCCGGCGAAGTTGCTGGCCTGCGCCGGCGCGTTGCCGTCTGCCTCCAGCAGCCGGAGCAGGTAGGTGCCGTAGCCGCTGGGGACCAGCGGCTCTGCGAGTGCCTGCAGCTGCCTGTCGTCGATGAGGCCGGCCCGCCAGGCGGCCTCCTCGACACAGCCGATCTTCAGGCCCTGCCGTTCCTCGATTACCCGGACGAATTCCGATGCCTGCACCAGCGACGCGAACGTGCCGGTGTCGAGCCAGGCGGTACCCCGGTCCAGGACGGTGACGCGCAGTTCGCCGCGCTCCAGGTAGGCCTCGTTGACTGCCGTGATCTCCAGCTCGCCGCGATCGCTCGGCTTCAGCGTGCGGACGATGTCGACGACGTTGTTGTCGTAGAAGTACAGCCCGGGCACGGCGTAGCCGGACCTGGGCGCGGTCGGCTTCTCCTGGATGGACAGGACCTTTCCGTCGGCCCCGAACTCGACGACCCCGTAGGCCCGTGGGTTGGCCACCTGGTAGGCAAAGACCCGGCCGCCCCGGACGGAGGTATGGGCCTGGAGCTGCCGCCCCAGGCCGGTGCCGTGAAAGATATTGTCGCCCAGCACCAGGGCCACCTCGTCGGTCCCGATGAAGTCCGCGCCCACCAGGAAGGCCTGCGCGATGCCCTCCGGCCGGGGCTGGGCGGCGTAGCTCAGCCGCAGGCCGAATGGGCTCCCGTCGCCCAGCAGCCGCCGGAACTGGGCCTGGTCGTCCGGCGTCGTGATGATCAGGATGTCGCGGATGCCGGCCATCACCAGCGTCGACAGCGGGTAGTAGATCATCGGCTTGTCGAAGACCGGCATGAGCTGTTTCGAGACTGCCCTGGTGATCGGCCACAGCCGGGAGCCGGTTCCGCCGGCCAGGATGATGCCACGCATGGGGGGCAGCCTACGCAACTGCGGCGCTAGGCTTGCGGGTGCCTGCCGGCATCGGTCGATCGCCGGGCCGGGCTTCAGGTATGGCGCCGGCATCGCGGCCGCGGGACTGCGCGGCATCGGCAAGATCCGCGACGAGCCCGGCTACCGGCGCGGGTATCCTGCACCGAGGGGCTGGCGACCACGACCACGTGGTGCCGCGCCAGCAGCTCCTGGTGGGAGCCTTTGCCGGGCCCAGGAGGCAAGCACATGAGCAAGTGGCTGGTGACCGGCGCATCCGGAATGCTCGGCCGCGACCTGACGGCCGTGCTGGCCGCCGAGCACGACATCGACCTGATGGCAGCGTCGCGGACCGAGCTGGACATCACCGAGCCCGCGGCCGTACGCGCGGCCGTGGCCGGGCGGGACGTGGTGGTCAACACCGCCGCCTGGACCGACGTCGACGGGGCCGAGGCCGACGAGGCAGGCGCGCTCGCTGTGAACGGGACCGGAGCAGCCAACATCGCCGCTGCCTGCGCCGAGACTGGCGCGGTCCTGCTGCACGTGTCCACGGACTATGTCTTCTCCGGCGACGCCACCGCCCCGTATCCCGAAGATGCCCCGATCGCGCCGGTGAGCGCCTACGGGCGCAGCAAGGCGGCGGGCGAGACCGCGGTGCGGGCCCTCCTGCCGGACCGCGGATTCGTGGTGCGTACCGCGTGGCTGTACGGGGAGAACGGCCGCAACTTCGTGGCCACGATCCTGCGGGCCGCCGCTGATCGCGAGACGCTGGATGTGGTCAATGACGCCAGCGGCCAGCCAACCTGGTCATTCCCGCTGGCCAGGCAGCTAGCGGCGCTCGGCCGCGCGGCCGCGTCCGGCCAGGCGCCGCCGGGCGCCTATCATGGCACCGCCTCGGGCAGCACGACATGGTATGGTTTGGCCCGCGCGGCTTTCGAGCTGTCCGGACTCGACCCTGACCGGATCCGGCCCGTCAGCAGTGATCATTTCCCGCGACCGGCCCGTCGGCCGATATTCAGCGTTCTGGGCCATGCTGGCTGGGAAGCGGCCGGCATCCCGCCGCTGACCGGCTGGCGGCAGATGCTGGCCGACGCGCTCAGCCGACCATCCTTCCATGAAGCCCGAAGGGGCGCGCGATGAGACTCACCGTGCTGACAGCGGTCATCGCCGTACTGCTGCTGGCGCTCATCTTCGAATTGCTGCGGCGTCGGCAGCTGCGCGAGAAGTACGCCGTCCTCTGGATGATCGTGGGGCTGATAGTCCTGCCGCTCGGCTTCTTTCCGCGGCTGCTTGACTCGCTGGCCAAGGCGGTGGACGTCAAATCGGGAGTGAGCCTGGTCCTGTTCCTGGGCTTCATGTTCCTGCTGGTGGTGTGCATACACCTGAGCTGGGAGGCCAGCCGCCTGGAAGCGGAGACGCGGACGCTGGCCGAGGAGGTCGCGCTGATCCGGACGCAGCTCTCGGAGCGGGAGCCGGCAAAGTGATCAACGGCAAGCGCGTTCTGATTATCGTGCCCGCCTGGAATGAGGCCGGCTCGATCCGCGACGTCGTGCAGGAGATCCGCGGCGAGCTGCCGGGCACGGACGTGCTGGTCGTGGACGACGGCTCGGATGACGACACCTCCGCCATCGCCCGGCAGGCCGGCGCGATCGTGACTCGCCTGCCGTACAACCTGGGCGTCGGCGGAGCCATGCGCCTGGGCTACAAGTACGCCAGGGACAAGGGCTACGACGCCGCGGTCCAGGTCGACGCGGACGGGCAGCACGATCCCAGGTATGTGCCCAAGCTGATCGACGGCCTCGACGAGGCGTCGCTAGTGATCGGGGCGCGCTTCGCGGGCGAGGGTGACTACCACGTCCGCGGGCCGCGGCGCTGGTCGATGATCATGCTCGCGTTCGTGCTCTCCCGGATGGCCGGCTGCGCGCTGACCGACACCACATCCGGCTTCCGGGCCTGCGACCGGGCGCTGATCGAGTTCTTCGCCCGCTGGTACCCGGTTGAGTACCTGGGCGACACCGTCGAGGTCCTGATCCGGGTCATCCGGCTTGGCCACCGGGTCAGCCAGATTCCGGTCGCGATGCGGCAGCGCTTCGCTGGCGTGCCCAGCAAGTCGCCGATCAAGGCGCTGATCTATCTCGGCCGGGCCTTTCTGGTTCTCATGCTCGCTCTTAGCCGCCGATGAAGCTCCTCACCAGGGCGCTCCGGCTGCTGCCATCGGGCACGCTGCTCGTGGCGGCGGGCCTGGCCGTGCTCGGCGCCGGTTCCTACGCCCACCTGGCCGTGGCCGGGCACAGCCTGACCCCGGCCGGCTTTGCCGCCATGTCGGTCCTGTGGTCGGTCGTCTTCTGGCTGGGCCTGGGCCTGTTCTTCCCCGTCGAGCAGGAACTGATCCGGCTGGTGGCGGCGCGCAAGGCCTCGGGCGAGGGCATCATTCCGGTCGTGGCACGTGCCTGCGTGCTGGCCGGTGCCATCTTCGTCATCGCCACAATCGGGCTCGCGGCCGCGGCCCGGCCGCTGGCCGACCACCTGTTCGACGGCAACCTGGCGATGGTGGCAGTCCTCGATGCCGCGTTCCTGGCCCTGGCTGTCATCTCGGTGAGCCGGGGCGTGCTGGCCGGAATGGGCCGGTTCCGGGCCTACGGCACCCAGCTGGCCATCGACGGCGGGCTGCGCATCGCGCTGGCCGGCGGCCTCGGGGCCGCCGGAGTGCACTCGGCGACGGCGTTCGGGCTGATCCTGACCGCCGCCCCGCTGCTGTCCGCGGTCTGCACCCTCGGCCCGGTGCTCCGAGACCTTCATCCCGGGCCGGCCATCTCCTGGCGCCAGATGTGCCGGGGACTTGGCCTGCTCATCGGGACCATGGTGCTCGCCCAGCTTGTGGTGAACGTGGCAGTGATCAACCTCAGGCTGCTGTCACCCGGTCATCCCGCCATCGTCGGCGCGCTGCTGGCGGCCATGGTGCTGGCCAGGGTGCCGTTGTTCGTCTTTACCTCGCTGCAGGCCTCCTTGCTGCCCGGCCTGGCCGGCGCCATCGCGTCGGGCGAGCAGGCGCGCTTTCGCCGGCTGGTCGTGCGGGGCTGCGCGATAGTGACCGCCCTGGGCATCGCCGGCGGAGTGCCCGCCGTGCTGCTCGGGCCCTGGCTGATCCGGGTGCTGTTCGCCGCCCGCCCCGTGCTCGGGTACGCCGACTTCGCCTGGCTGGCGTCCGGCACCGTGTTCTACATGCTCGCCATGGTCCTGGGCCAGGGTGCGATGGCCCTGTCCCGGCATCGTGAGCAGCTGTTCGCCTGGATCGCCGGCACGGCCGTGCTGGCCCTGATCACCGCGCTGCCCGGCGACGTCAGGCTCCGGGTCGAAGGCGCCTATGCGCTGAGCTCGCTGACCGTCGCCCTCACGCTGGCTCTGGTGCTGCTGCGCGGCAAGGTCAGAGCCGACCGGAGCGCCGCCGCCGCGCAGGCCGCTCCCGCCGCGACCGTCACAGGTCACGCCCGGTGATGCCGAGCGTCACCGCCGTCATGCTGGCCTACGGCGACGAGCCGTGGCTGGCGCAAGCGGTCACCGCGGTGCTCGCGTCCGCCGGCGTCGACGTTGAGATCATCGTCGTCGACAACGGCTGCACGTCTGACGCCGTCGACCGCGTGAAGGGCCTGGATCGCCTGCGGGTGATCACGCCGGACGCTAACACCGGCTACGCCGGCGGCTGCGACCGCGGCGCGGCGCAGGCGACCGGGGACTATCTCGCGTTCGTCAATTCCGACGCGATCGTCGCACCCGGTGCGCTGGCACTGCTGGTCGACGTGGCGTCCGAGCCGGCGGTGGGGCTCGCGATGGGCTCCATCCGCCTCGCCGATGCTCCCGAGCTGATGAACACCGCGGGCAATCCGGTGCACTACACGGGGCTGTCGTGGGCCGGTGGCTTCAACGAGCCCGCCAGCCGCTACGCCCGGCGCCGCCAGGTGACAGCGGCATCAGGCTGCTGCTTCGCGATCCGCCGCGAGCTGTGGCGCGATCTGGGCGGCTTCGCCGAGGAGTACTTCGCCTACTGCGAGGACACCGAGCTCAGCCTGCGGGTCTGGCAGCGCGGCCTGACCGCCGAGTACGTGCCTGACGCCCTGGTCCTGCACCACTACGAGTTCTCCCGGAACACGCGCAAGCTCTACCTGCTGGAGCGCAACCGCGCCATCCTCGTGCTCACGACCTACCAGCGGCGGAGCCTGGTGGTACTGGCGCCGATGCTGCTGCTCACCGAGCTGCTCATGCTCGGCGCCGCGATCGCCGGCGGCTGGGGCAGCGCCAAGCTGCGCGGCTGGCGCTGGCTCTGGCAGCACCGGGACTGGCTCCGTATCCGCCGGGCCCTGATCCAGCGGGAACGAGCCGTGCCCGACGCCGTGATCTTCCAGCGCCTGACGGCCCGCCTGGACCCCGCAAACGTGGCCGCGCCGCCAGGAGTAGGCGTCCTCAACGCAATCATGCGCGCCTACTGGCTCGTTACTCGTAGGCTGCTGTGATCCGGTTGGCCGCGGTCCGCGGCTCCCGAATCGGCCAGGCCGCGGGCGGTCGCCCTGCGTTCTGGACACACCGGCTCCCCGGTCTGTCCTCCTGCATGGGCCGTGCCCGTGCATAGTTCCCGCCCTGGCAGGCGGGGGCTGCGAAGGAGATCCATGCCCGTTCACGACACAGATCCCGCCGTCACCGGCACGGCCGGCGGCGCGGAGCACAGCGCCGCCCAGGCGGGCCAGGCGGGCCGGACCGGGACTGCCCAGGAGCCAGGTACCGGGCCGGGCCGGCAGGCGGAAGCCACGGGGGCACCAGCGCTGGCTGGACCTGGCCGGCGGCCTCCCTGGCCGGGTGCCGCCGCGATGGCGGCTTCCGCTGGCCACCTACGTTGCCTGCCAGGTCATCTTCCTGGCGTGGTGGGCGGCGTACTACCCGGCGATCCTGAGTTATGACTCGGTCTTCTACGTACTGCACGTGACGACCGGGCCGTGGGTCGATAACCACTCGGTGCTCTATGACTCGATGGTCTGGCTGAGCCTGCATGCGACCGGGGGCCTGGCCGCGCTGACCTTAGCGCAGACCGCGGCGATGTCAGCTGGCCTGGCCTGCACCGTGGCCGCTTTCCGCCGCCTCGGCGTTCCCGGCCGGTGGACCGCGATCGCCGCCGTGATCGTGGCGGCGCTGCCGCCGACCGGGGTCTTCGTCGTCTACCTCTGGAAGGACGTCCCGTACGTCATCTGCGGCTTCCTCATCGTGCCGACCGTCACCTACCTGCTCTCGCTGCGCGGCCTGCCGGACTGGCGCCGGGACCGCCGGGTCAACGCCCTGATCGCCGCCCTGGGGCTGGAGATGCTCGGCATGTCGCTCTTCCGGCTCAACGGCTTCACCGTTGTCGCGGTCGCCGCGATCCCGCTGGTGTGGCTCCTTCCCGGCATCCGGATCCGGCTGGCCGCCGCCGCCGGGTCAGCGATCTGCCTGGCCTTCCTGCTGAACCTGGTGGTGTATCCGGCCGTCGGCATCCAGCGGGCGCCCTCGTCGCTGGCCTTCGGCCCGGCCTACGCGGATCTGGCCGTCGCCTACTCACAGAGTCCAGCGAGTTTCACCAGGACTGACACCTCGGTGATGGCGAAGGTAGCTCCGCTGGCGACCTGGCGGAAGGCCGCGAACTGCTACGACTCGGACTCGACCACCAAGCTTCCCCAGATCAAGGCAGCCTTGCGCTCGCCGAAGCTCAACCCCCAGCTGGTCGCACTGTGGTCCCGGGTGCTCAAGAGGTCACCGAACCTGGTGCTGGGTGCCCGCATCTGCCGGAGCTCGATCGCCTGGAGCATCTTCGAGGCACGCGGGTACGGGATGACCCAGATCCAGCCGACCAGGCCGCCGGCCAAGATCTGGCCGATGGTCCGGCACAATCCGTACCGCACCGCGCTGCTCTCCCGTCCGCTGTCCGGCACGTTGCACCGGCTCGCGAACTTCCTGTGGAACGCCAGCCGGGCACGGCAGCTGGACTGGCTGCTCTTCCGCGGCGCGTTCTGGGCGTACCTGTCCTACCTGGTGCTCTTGTTGTTCGCCCGAGCCCGCCGGAACTGGGCGGTGCTGGCACTCGGGGCGATCGTGGCCGGCCAGCAGCTGGCGATCCTTCCCGATACACCGGCGCCGGACTACCGTTACATGATCATCGAGATCTTCATCGGCATCATGCTGGTGCCGGTCCTGCTGGCCCGGGACCGGCCCGCGCCGGCGGCCGGCGGCCCCGTGAGCGCTCGCGTAAGCTCGCCGCAGAGCGCTCGCCGCTAGGCATGGCAGCGACCCGGCAATTCATGTCGGCCGGTAGTATTTGGTCCGATTGGATCACAGTCTCGGCGCGTGCGTCAGCATGCGCCCGTGCCCCGGGGGCCGGGTCCGGCCACTGCTCGTCGAGCCGGGGGCCCTCAAGCTGCCGAAAGTAGCTAAGCGTGAGCGGATCGAACGTAAGCGGAACAGTCGCGGGCCCGGATGCGGAGGGCCCGCACCGGCCTGCGCCATCCGCGGGTCCGCGGCGCCGGAGCCCCGCGCTGGCCCCGGTGACCGCCGTGATCGTGGCCGGTACCCTGCTCGGCCTGGGACTCAGGCTGTACCAGCTCTCCCGGCCTGGCTTCCTGCTCAGTGTCACCGAGTATGACGACGGGCCCTATTTCGGCAGCGCCCTGCGCCTGGTCAACGGCTCGCTGCCCTATCGTGACTTCCTGATCGTGCAGCCGCCGGGGATCACGCTGCTGATGCTGCCCGCCGCATTGCTGAGCAAGGTGGCGGGCACCGCCGCGGCCATGGCCGCCGGACGGATCATGACGTCATTGGCTGGTGCCGCCGCTGTCGCGCTGGCCGGCCTGCTCGTGCGCCACCGCGGGATCTTCGCCACTGTCGTCGTCTGCGGGATCTGCGCGGTCTACCCCGACAGCGTCCAGGCTGCTCATACCGTGCTGGTCGAGCCATGGCTGGTGCTGTTCTGCCTCATCGGCGCGCTGGCGGTGTTCGACGGCGACCACCTGACCGCGAGCCGGCGGCGGCTGGCGTGGGGCGGCGCCGCGTTCGGATTCGCGGGCACAGTCGAGGTATGGGCCATCGTCCCGGTGATCGTCATCGCGGTACTGAGCCTGCGCCAGACCCGCCGGCTGGGCGTCTACCTGGCCGGGGTCGCGGCGGCCTTCCTGATCCCGGTCGTGCCCTTCGCCGCCCTGGGTCCCAGCCGGTTCTACCAGGGCCTGGTCGAGGCCCAGGTCGGGACCAGGGTCCATGCGGTGCGGGTCCCCATCTGGCTGCGCCTGAAGGACATGACGGGGCTCACCGACCTGACCCACCTCTCCCGCCCCATTGTGCTGGCCGCGGCGCTCCTCATCACCGCAGTCGTGCTCGGCGGTGTCGCCCTGGCGTCCATCGCCGCCCGGCGGCCGCCGGCCGCCCTGGATGCGTTCGCCGTGGTCACCAGCGGCCTGGTGGTCGTCATATTCATGTGGCCAGACCAGTTCCACTATCACTTCGGCGCGTTTCTCGCGCCATTCCTCGCCCTGGCCGTGGCCCTGCCGGCATCCAGCCTGCTCTCCGGTGCCAGGGCAGTTTCCCCCACGGTGACGTGGTGCGCGGCTGGCCTGGCCGGGCTGGCGATCATCGGGATGGCTGCCGTCCAGGCCGGCTGGGAGAGCACTCAGCAGCCGAAGGAGGCCCCGGCCGCCATCGCCGCGGCGCGGCGGCTGATTCCGCCCGGAGCGTGCGTGTTCACCGACGAGGTCGCCCTCACCATCATGGCCGACCGGTTCATCTCGGACGTGCCCGGCTGCCCCGTGCTCCTGGATACCACCGGCACTGATCTCGCCCTGTCGCACGGGCGCCTTCCTGCCACCGGCGCCGCCCAGTCGGCGGCCCTGGAGGCGGTGTGGCGCTCCTCGTTCGGCCACGCCCAGTACGTGTGGCTGTCCCATCTGCAGAGCCACCGGGTGCCCTGGACGCCGGCGCTCAGGGCCTACTTCCGCGACCACTTCACGCTGATGCTGCGGGCCAAGAGGGCAACCGGCGTGTACCGGCGGATCGGGCTGTAGCCGCATCGCTGACGCGCGGCCTGCGGTTAGTGTGGTCGCCATGCCGGATCGCAAGGAGGTCCTGGAGGTAGCCGGCCGCACGGTAACGGTCACCAACCCGGACAAGGTCTTCTTCCCGCGGACAGGCCACACGAAGCTGGACCTCGTCCGCTACTACCTCGGCGTCGCCGATGGCGCGCTGCGCGGGGTCGCCGGGCGGCCCATGGTGCTCAAGCGCTTCGTGCATGGCGCCGACGGCGAGGCGTTCTTCCAGAAGCGCGCGCCGTCCTCCCGGCCGGACTGGACGCAGACGATCACGCTGAGCTTCCCGTCCGGGCGCACCGCGCAGGAGATCGTGGTCAGTGACGCCGCCCAGCTGGCCTGGGTGATCAACCTGGGCTGCGTCGACCTCAACCCGCATCCGGTTCGGTCCGGCGACCTTGATCACCCCGATGAGCTGCGGGTCGACCTGGACCCGGTCCCAGGCGTGGGGTGGGAGCAGATTGTCCGCGTGGCCCTTGTCGCGCGCACCGTCCTGGCCGACTTCGGCCTGGCCGGGTGGCCCAAGACATCCGGCTCGCGCGGGATCCACATCTACAGCAGGATCGAGCCGCGCTGGACGTTCCCCGAGCTTCGCAGGGCCGCCGTGGCACTGGCCAGGGAAATCGAGCGGCGGGCACCGGACGCGGCTACCTCCCGGTGGTGGAAGGAAGAGCGCCACGGGGTATTCGTCGACTACAACCAGAACGCCAAGGACCGCACAGTGGCGTCCGCATACTCAGTCCGGCCGACCGCTGATGCCCGGGTCTCGGCTCCGCTGGACTGGGACGAGGTACCCGGCTGCCGGCCGGAGGCTTTCACGATCGACACGATGCCCGCGCGGTTCACCTCCCTCGGTGACCCGTGGGAGGGAATCGACCGGGCCGCGGGATCGCTCGGTCAGTTGCTGGACCTGGCAGCGCGGGATGAGGCCGCCGGGCTGCCCGACGCGCCGTGGCCGCCCCACTTCAGCAAGCAGGCCGGCGAGGCGCCCAGGGTCCAGCCGTCGAAGCGGCGGGCCGGCGCCGCGGCGCCGCGGCCCGTGCCGGGCCAGGCCAGCGGGCCCGCCGGCCGCCGGCGGTCGTCGATGCCGCTGATAGAGGTCGCCAGGGCCGCCACCAAGGCCGAGGCGATGGAGGGCCTGGAGCGGTGGAAGGAGCGGCATGCGGATGCCTGGTCCTGCCTCGACCCGGCCGACGTCCTGGTGGACTCGATGCGCGGCCGGTCATCGACGTGGACCCGGATCCGGCTGAACCTGCGCAGCGTGCCCGAGGCCGAGCGCCCGCCGCAGGAAGCGCTCGAGGTGGACTATGACCCCTGGGCGGGCGGCGGCTGAGCCGCATCCGGTCGCCTCAGTCCGAGATTTCGCGCTGCGCGATGACCCTCGCCGAAATCACGCCACTCGGCGTCTGTCATCTGCGCCATCAGGCAACGATACGAGCCAGCCCCGGCCGTCCACGTGCCGGACGCTGATCAGCTCACCTGCGGCAGCACTTCCGCGGCCAGCAGATCCAGGTGATCCAGGTCCTGCAGGTCGAGTACCTGCAGGTACATCCGCGCCGCGCCGATCCCGGCGAAGGCACCGATCCTGTCCGCGACCTCGTCAGGGGTGCCCGCGATGCCGTTCTCCCGCAGGTCGCCAAGGTCCTGCCCGATCGCCGCGGCCCGCCGCTCCAGCTCGCCCGATGACCGGCCGCAGCAGACCACCTGCGCCGCCGAGTACGTCATCGGCCGCGCGTCGCGGCCCGCGGCGGCGCACGCCTGGCGCACCCGGCCGAACGCCGCCGCCGTGTCCGTGGTGCTGGCGAACGGCACGTTGTACTCGTCGGCGTACCGCGCGGCGAGCCGCGGCGTCCTGCGCGTCCCCGTCCCGCCGACCAGGACCGGCGGCCTGGGCCGCTGGGCCGGCTTGGGCAGCGCCGGGGAGTCCGTCACCGTGTAGTACGTGCCGTCGAAGGAGAACCGCTGGCCTTCAGGGGTCTCCCACAGGCCCGTGATGATCGCGAGCTGCTCCTCGTACCTGGAGAAGCGCTCGCCAAGGTCCGGGAAGGGAATGGCGTAGGCCGCATGCTCGGCACCGAACCAGCCTGCCCCGATCCCGAGTTCCGCCCGGCCGCCGCTCATCTGGTCGACTTGCGCGACGGAGATGGCCAGCGGCCCTGGATAGCGGAATGTCGCGGGGCTCATCAGGGTCCCGAGCCGGATCCTGGAGGTCTCGCGGGCCAGGCCGGCCAGCGTGATCCACGCATCGGTCGGGCCGGGAAGTCCGCTCACCTCACCCATCTTCAGGTAGTGATCTGAGCGGAAGAACGCGTCGAAGCCAAGCTCCTCAGCTGCCGTGGCCACCCGCAGCAGGGTCTGATAGTCCGCGCCCTGCTGGGGCTCAGTGAAGATCCGCAGTTGCATGGCTCTTATAGTGGCAGCCGTGCGCGGGCGTCGTATGCCTGCCGCGCGGCATCGACCTCGTCGAGATGGGCATCGGCCCATGCCATCAGGGACCCTACGGCGTCCAGCAGCGCCTGGCCCATCTTGGTCAGCTCGTAGTCAACCCGCGGCGGCATCACCGGGTACATGGTGCGGCTGACGATCCCGTCGCGCTCCAGGCCGCGCAGCGTGACGGTGAGCATGCGCTGGCTGATGCCATCGACGCTGCGCTTCAGCGCCGTAAACCGCTGCGGCCCGCCCCCCAGACGGAAGATGACGAACAGTGACCACTTGTCCCCGACGCGATCCAGAATCTCGCGGACCCTGCACCTGCCCGGCGTGATGTCCGGCATAGCCGCCCCCCTCGCCTGCATGGTTACCTCCGGGTGCCTAGGGCAGTCCAATGTGCCGTCTTGCGCCCGGCCGGCCGGCATCCCGAGGATGGTAGCCGGTTCTGTATGGTTACTGCCCTAACTAAAGGTAACTTTCCTACCTCTGAGAACTAAGGAGACACCATGCCGGCAGATTCTGTCGAGATACCCGGCTATATCGCGGGCACCTGGGAGATCGATCCCGCCCACTCGCACGTCGGGTTCGTCGCCAGGCACCTGATGGTCAGCAAGGTCCGCGGCAGCTTCACCAAGGTCGAGGGCCAGATCATCACCGCGGCCAATCCGCTCGAGTCTTCCGCGACCGCGACCATCGACCTGGACTCGCTCAGCACCGGCAGCGAGCAGCGCGATGGCGACGTCAAGGGCGAGAACTTCCTCGACACCGCCAACCATCCCACGATGACCTACCGGTCCACCGGCCTCCGGGCGGCGGGCGGGGATATCATCGCGGACGGCGACCTGACCATCAAGGGGATCACCCACCCGGTCACGCTGACAGTGGAGGTCAACGGATTCGGCCCGGACCCGTACGGCGGCACCCGGCTCGGCCTCTCGGCCACCGGCGAGATCAACCGCACCGACTACGGGATTACCGCCAACATGGTGCTGCCGACCGGCGGCGTCATGGTCAGCGAGAAGATCCAGCTCGTCATCGAGATCGAGGCGGCGCTGAAGACCGAGTAACCCCCCCGCTAGCCGCGCGAGAGCGCGGCAAGGCACTCCACATGGTGCGTCATCGGGAACGCGTCGAAGGCGCGCAGCGTCTCGAGCTTCCACCCTGATTTACTCAAAACGGATATGTCGCGGGCCAGTGTCGCCGGATCGCACGAGACGTAGGCGATCCGGCGCAGGCCAGCGTCCGCGCCGCCGCCGGCACCGGGCCTGGCGTCGGCATCGGTCCCGGTGCCGGTCCCGGTGCGCCCGGACAGGGCGTCGAGGACCGGCCGCGCCGCGCCTGTCCTGGGCGGGTCCAGCACGGCCAGCGTCGCGCCGGACAGGCCGACCCGGCGCAGGACCGCCGATGCGTCTCCCTTGTGCACCCGCGCCCACGGCGACCCGCGCAGGTTATAGCGCGCATCGCGGACCGCGCCCGCGTCCTGCTCCACCGCGACGACCGCGCCCGATGGCCCGACAGCCTTCGCCAGGACCCCGGCGAACAGGCCTGCCCCGCAGTACAGGTCGAGCACGATGTCTCCGCTCTGCGGCCGCAGCACCTCTAGCACCGCCGCCGCCAGCGTGTCCGCGGCGCCGGGGTGCACCTGCCAGAACCCCGCCGCTCCCACCCGCCAGTCGCGGCCGGCGGCGTGCTGAGTGAGATGCCCGTGGCCGCGCAGGGCCGCGGCGCCGGTGCCGCCGCGCCCGGCGGACAGGACCGAGTCCGCGTCGATCTGCGCCACCGACTCACGGCTGCCGGGCGCTCCCGCGATGATGACGGCGCGCTCGCCCGATCCCGGCACGGCCGCGACCTCGACCGATCGCGCGCCCGGCCAGCGTCTGCGGGTCACTCCGGCCGCCGTCACCTCCGGATGCGCGATCGGGCAGGTGCCCACCTCGATGACCTCGTGCGAGCGGTGCCTGCGCAGCCCGGTGGCGCCGTCGGGCCGGACCGCGAAGTGGACCCTGGTCCGCCAGCCGAGGCCGCCGTCATCGCCGGGCAGCGGCTCGACAGTGACGTCGGTGTCGATACCGGCGATCCGCCGCAGCTGCTGGCGGATCACCAGCCCCTTGAGTTCCCGCTGGGCAGGCAGGCTGGCGTGCTGCCAGTCGCAGCCCCCGCAGCCGCCGGGCCGCGCGTGCGGGCACGGCGGCCGCACCCGGTCCGGCGAGGCGGCGATGATCTCGACCGCGTCCGCCCGGACGAACTTGGACGTGGTCTGGGTGATGACGGCGCGGACGCGCTCGCCGGGCAGGGCGTGCCGGATGAAGACCACGCCGCCTGTCCCGTCGTCCTGCCTGGCGACGCACCAGCCGCCGTGCACCGCCTCCCCGGCAGTCAGATCAAGCAGGTCGCCGGCCTGGGGCTGAGCAGCGCCGGATATGGTCATGCGCACCATGCTCCCGTGGCCGTCCCCCCGGCTTTCACCTGGGGTGCCTCCCGGTCTAGTGCGGGCGCGCATGCGGGGATACCTTGATCGGGCACCGTTCTCGCGGGAAGGAACACCGTGCACATCGTCATCATGGGATGCGGGCGCGTCGGCTCGACCGTCGCTCACATTCTCGAGGACCAGGGTCACTCGGTCGCCGTCATTGACCAGGACCCCGAGGCGTTCCGCAAGCTGCGGTCCGGCTTCAAGGGCGGCAAGGTCACGGGCGTCGGCTTTGACCGTGATGTCCTGGTCGAGGCCGGCATCGAGGGAGCCGACGCGTTCGCTGCCGTCAGCAGCGGCGACAACTCCAACGTAATCGCCGCGCGGGTCGCCCGCGAGTCGTTCGGCGTGGAGCGGGTGGTCGCGCGGATCTACGATCCGCGCCGCGCCGAGGTGTACCAGCGGCTCGGCATCCCTACCGTGGCGACTGTGCGGTGGACCGCCGACCAGATGCTGCGCAGGCTGCTGCCAGAAGGTGCCGAGCCGCTCTGGCGTGACCCGACCGGCACGATCGTGCTGGCCGAGGTCGCCTGCTCGGACGACTGGCTCGGCGAGAAGGCGAGCTCGCTGGAGGAAGCCGCCAGGACGCGGATCGCCTTCATCTCCCGGCTCGGCGAGGCAACTCTGCCGGGGCCCGGAACGGTTCTGCAGGAGGGCGACGTGCTGCACGTCATCGCTGACCAGCGTGACCTTGAGCGGATCGCGGCGGTGTTCGCCAGGCTGGCTGCGCCAGGGCGGGGGGCGCACTGATGCGAGTCGCTATCGCGGGCGCCGGCGCGGTGGGCCGGTCCATCGCCAAGGAACTGCTGGAGAACGGCCACGAGGTCCTGCTCATTGACAAGAGCCCGCGGTCCATCAAGGTGTACAGCGTGCCGCGAGCCGAGTGGCTGCTCGCGGACGCCTGCGAGATCAGCGCGCTCGACGACGCGTCGCTTGAGCGCTGCAACGTGGTGATCGCCGCTACCGGCGATGACAAGGCCAACCTGGTGGTGTCGCTGCTGGCCAAGACCGAGTACGGCGTCCCCAGGGTGGTGGCGCGCATCAATCACCCGAGCAACGAGTGGCTGTTCAACGAGTCCTGGGGCGTCGACGTCGCGGTCTCCACGCCACGGCTGCTGTCCGCGCTGGTCGAGGAGGCGGTCAGCGTCGGCGACCTGGTGCGCCTCATGACCTTCCGCCAGAGCGAGGCCACGCTGGTCGAGCTGACCATGCCGGCCGACGCGCCGCTGGCCGGCCAGCGGATCGGGGCGATCGAGTGGCCGGCCGACACCGCGCTCGTCGCCATCCTGCGGGACGGGCGGGTGATCGTGCCGAACAGTGACGATCCCCTGGAAGGCGGCGACGAGCTGCTGTTTGTGACCAGCGAGGACGTGGAGGACGAGCTCGCGAGCCTGCTCGCAGGCGAGCGGTAGGTGCGGCGCGCGGACCTGGCCGTGACCAGGCCGTGCCAGCGGATCGCCGCGCCAGCGGATCGCCGCGCCAGCGGATCGCCGCGCCAGCGGATCGCCGCGCTAGCGGGTCTCGGTGATCTCCGGGCCGCGCTCGAACGGGTTCGGCAGCGTCTGCCCCTCGGGGTCCTGAGCCATCTGCTCCTCCAGGGCTTGACGTGCTTCCTCAGGAAGGCGGATCTCCAGCAGGTCCCTGGGCGGCGCGGGATGGTCGCCGCGGACCACCACGACATCCGCGAAGGCCTCCTCGAAGGGCGTGGCCAGCTCACTGCGGAGCGCCGCGGGCCCGCTGATCACTCCCCGCAAGAACCAGCGCGGGCCGTCCACGCCTAGGAACCGCACCGACTGCAGCTGCTGGCGGCGCTCGCCTTCCGCCGCCGGGTTCACCCGCGCGTGCAGTTCCACCCCAAAAGGCCCCTCGGCTTCCTCGCTGTCGCCTCCTGAGCTGGCGACTTCCTCGCCGATCTCCTGCCGGACCTCGTCCCACAGCCCGCTGGTCTTGGGTGCGGCGAATGCCTGCAGCTGCAGCCCGCTCTCGCCGCGCACGATGGCGATCCAGACGCCCTGCTCCTCCGCCATGTTGATCTGGATGTCGAGACCCTCGATCGCTGGGATCAGCAGGCTGCCGAAATCCATCCGCTCGCGCTCGGGAAACGCCGCCGCCCCATCCCAGGGCCCCGATGACTGCTCGGCGCCTCCGGCTGGACCGGTCGCGACGCGCTGCGACCTGGTCCACGTCTCCGGGTCGCCAAGGTTTGCCCGGTTTTCCTGCCGTACCTGGCCAGCCCGGCCTGCCGGGCTGCGCCGACCTTGCCGCCCGCGCTGGTCTTCCAGATCCTCCAGGCCGTCCTGATTGTCCGGGTCCTCCTGGTCCTGAAGGTCCTCCTGGTCCTGAAGGTCCTCCTGGTCCTCAAGGTCATCCTGGAAGTCCAGATCGCCCTCGACTGCGAGGTCGTCTGATCCGGGCTGATCCGCGTCCTCGCGGCGGCGCCGTCGGAACACCCAGCACGCTCCTTACTTCCTGGCCGGAATCTCGTTGCCACCAGCTGGCTTACTTCTCTGCCGGAATCTCGTTGCCACCAGCTGGCCTACTTCTCTGCCGGGATCTCGCCGCCGCCGCCGGCCGGCCCGCCCGCCGCGGCGTGGCCTCCTGTCGACCCGAAGCCGGCCTCGCCCCTGGCAGAGCCCGGCAGCGTCTCGACCTCATGGAACACCGGGCGTTCCACCCGCTGCACGACAAGCTGCGCGATCCGGTCCCCGCGCTGGAAGCGCACCGGGCTGCCAGCGTCAGTATTGAGCAGGGTCACCCTGATCTCGCCACGGTACCCGGCATCGACGGTGCCCGGCGCGTTCACGATCGTCACGCCATGCCGTGCCGCGAGCCCGGATCGCGGATGCACGAATGCGGCATAGCCGTCAGGCAGGGCTATCGCTATCCCGGTCGGCACGACAGCCCGCTGGCCGGGGGCCAGTTCGACGTCGGCTGCGGCAAACAGGTCAGCGCCCGCGTCGCCGGGGTGGGAGCGCTCGGGCAGCGGGAGGTCTGGATCGAGCCGCTTGATCAGGACCTGGACCAGCTCGGGCTCAGCGTTCACGTACGCCATGGCCACCGTCCTCTGCATGGCCACCGTCCTCCGGGCGGCCACCGTCCTCTGCATGGCCACTATCCTCTGGGCGGCCACCATCTTCTGCATGGCCACCATCCTTTGCCAGATGCCGGTTCACCGTCGTGACCCTACCGCCAGCGCCGTTCATCGCCGCCCATCCGCTCGCATCCGACCGATCCAGGCCCCGATCCAGGCGCTCCGGGCCCTACCCGCCACCTGGCGGCGGTCCTGGCTGCTGCTCCGGCAGCATCTGCTCCTGCCGCAGGAACGGCCAGGCGTAGAAGATCACGGCCGCAGCGGGCACGGCGACTATCGCGCCGGGAATGCCCGCCACGATACCGCCGACAGCAAGCACCAGGATGATGGCGAGCGGGTGCAGCCTGACAATCCGCCCGACCACCAGGGGCTGCAGGAGATGACCCTCTATCTGGTTTTCCACCAGGAAGACCGCGACCAGGACAACCGCGGCGATCCACCCTTTGGTGGCGAGCGTTACCACAATGGCGAGGGCGCCGACCACAAGGATCCCGATCAGCGGCACGAATGCCGCGATGAATACCAGGATGATAAACGGAACGAGCAGCGGGACGCCGATGATCCAGAGCGCGAGGCCGATGAAGACTGCATGGATAGCCGCCACTGCCGTGGTCCCGCGGACGTAGTTAACCAGCGCATGCCAGGCCGCCTCGCCCGCCTCGTCGGCTCTTCGCCGGGCCTCGGGCCGCAGGCCGCTCACCGTGAAGGACCAGATATGGCTACCGTCCTTGATCAGGAAGAACGTGATGAAGATCGTCAGGACGAGGCCGGCTGCCAGCTCAAGGAAGATCCTCCCGCCGATGAGCAGCGAGCCGGCTATGTCCGACTTGTGCTGCACCAGGAATGTGACGACCTGATTGGAGAAGTTCTGCAGCTTGACGCTGTTAATGCGAAAAGGCGGCCCGGCCAGGTATGCCTGGACTTCCTTGACGGTGTGATTCACCTCGGTCACCAGGGTCGGGTAGTCCGCGCTGACCCTGTTGGCCGTCAGGACGCCCAGTCCGGCGAGAAACACGACCGCGGCCAGGACCGTGCACCAGGTAGCCGCGAGCGGCGGCAGCCCGACCCGCCGCAGCCGCGCGGTCAGCGGCTGCAGCAAGGCAGCGAGCAGCAGCGCCGCTATGAACGGCAGGACCACCAGCCGCAGCGCACTGGCTACCTTGAACGCCAGGTAGATCACGATCGCGACCAGCAGCAGCCGCCACGACCAGGCGGCCGCCTGCTGGAGCAGGCGCGGCACCTGCGAGTCGGGCGCCGGGGCCGGCGGCCGATTGCCTGACCGCGCTGCGGGCAGGACATCGCGCGGACCGGGGGCGCCCCCCTGCCCGCGCTGGAGCAGGGTCATCGCGACGGCCCGCAGTCTGGCTGCTCGGCCGCTGGCGTGATCTCCCGGCGCGCCTCCCGCTGACATGGTCCTGGCCGCCGCCTGGCCGGAGGGCTCGGGCCGGATCTCCCCGCCGTCCGCCGCCAGCCCCTCCCCGGCCGCTCCGCCGGACCCCGCAGCAACGCCGGGTCCCGCAGCAACGCCGGGTCCCGCAGCAACGCCGGGTCCCGCAGCGCCATCGGGTCCCGCAACGCCGGGTCCCGCAGCAACGCCGGGTCCCGCAGCGCCATCGGGTCCCGCAGCGCCATCGGCCGCCGCAGCGCCATCGGCCGCCGCAGCGTCGTCCGCTGCCAGGCCGCCCTCCCCCGTTAGGCCCGCCGCCCCGGTGCTGTCAGTGTCGGCGCTAACCTGGTCCGCAGCCGCGCGGCTTTCAGCATCGCGCGCCTGCCTGCCGCGCCACCTACGTCGGGGACTCATGCCCTCCATGTAACCAACTACCGTAGAGCAATGCGCAACTACCGCGAACAGCTCAGCGCGCCGACATCCTGGTGGCTGCTCGGCCTGCTCTGCGTAGCCATGTTCGGGACCACCCTGTGGGCGGGGTTCAGCCTGCTCGCCGCCCTTGCGGTCTATGGCGTTCTCGGCGCGGGATGCGCGGCCGCGCTGCTGCTGTGGGGCAGCGCCACCATTGAGGTGACCAGCGGCGAGCTGCGGGCCGGATCCGCGTCGATGTCGCTGAGCCAGGCCGGCGAGGTGGCGGCCCTCGATGAGGCTCAGGCGCGCGCGCTGCGCGGCCCGCGGGCAGATCCGGCGGCGTTCCTGCTGATCAGGCCCTACCTCAAGTGGGCCGTGTATGTCGAGGTCACCGGCCAGTTCTCGGCCAGGCCGTACTGGCTGATCGGCACCAGGCGCCCGGCCGAGCTGGCCGCCGCGATCGAGAGTTCACGGCCGTAGCCGTGCGGCGCCGCCGCCCGTGGGATGATGCCGACTGGCACTAGGAAGGGACTGCAATGGCAGGCAAGCGCGGTGATCTTCTCACCAAGGCTGTGTCCGCGATAGCTGGCGCGGCTGCCGCCTACCTCGCGCGTAAGGCCATCACGCTCGCGTGGAACCGGATTGCGGGCAAGGAGCCGCCCGAGCACCCCGAGGACCCGCAGGTCGCGCTGGGCGAGGCGCTCGGCTGGGCGCTGATCGCCGGGGCGGGCGTGGGCGCCGCGCGCATGCTGGCGACTCGCGCCGTGAGCCGGATGACGAATAGCTCGCCCGACGAGATCACCGATCTCGCGGCCGGCACCCCGGCTGACTAGCCGCCACGCCATCGGCGCTTCTCGGCGATCGCGCGCAGGTCGTCCCTGAGCCGGTCGCATTCGGGCTGACCTTGGCCTGAACCACGTACTGAGTGAAGCGCGCACCATTGGGCAGTTCGACGTCCACCAGACTGACGCGGACGTAAGGAGTGTCGTCCACCAGCCGCTCGCCCTGGATCACCCACTTGTACAGATCAGTCACGGGCCGACATTATCCGGCAGGCGAGCGCGAGGTCTTCTGGGCCTGCGCTCCCCCGCTGCGCATCCAGCGCTAGCCGCGTCTGATTCGCTGGGCTTGCTCGCGGATAGCGGCGAGGACCCGCTCATCGCCTGGCGTTGACGGGATGGCAGTGAGCACCCGGTCCAGTATCTCGGTCACGACGGCCGATGCGGCCCGTCGCCGGATGCCCCAGGTGATCGCTTCGTCGATGAGGTTGGCCATGGTCACCTTCCGGATGTCGGCCTGCCCGCCGACTCGCTGGCCCAGGTGCGTGTCCGCACCCATGGGCTGTCCCGCGCCGTCGGTCAGATCAAGTGCGATCGTCGAGAGCACGTCATAAAGCGGGGCCAGCCTGATCGCGGGGCTGTCCGGGTCGTGCAGTACGGAGAAGTTCTTGGCGTGCGCGTCCGCGTTGCCGACGGCCATGTTGAACGTCGTGCGGCGTAGCAGGCCGGTAACCTCGCGGGGATCGCCGAAGTTCCTGAGGAGGCCGGCGAGGTCGCGCAGCGCCGGGCCGCCCTGTTCCTCGTACTTCAGCCCAGGAGGCGTAGCGGTCGCCTGGCAGCCGTCCTCCTGGTGCACTCGGCCCGGAATGCGCCCGGCAGGTGAGTCCTCCCTGTCGTAGCGCCTGACCGCCAGCACGGGAAGACCGGCGACGTCGAGCAGTTCTGCCTCCGCCACCGACAGCCCACAGGCGGCAGCGAGCCGCAGGCACGTGGCCTCGTTGGCGGCCATCGGGCGTTGGCCGTCAGGCTTGAGGATCCACGTCGAGGGAGCGTCGCCGCAAGGAAGCTGCCAGGTCCCGTCCGCGCTGCGGCCGAGCAGCGCCTTACGCTGGAAGCCCGCCAGCGACGGGCGGAAGCCGCGCTCTGGTGCGGCGCCCAGGGGGGCGACGTCGAGTGCGCTGATCACCCGCCGCAGGTCGTCGGGCGTCGTCGGGGAGTATTCGCTGCCGCCGTTCCCGCTGGGCTGCTCCCCGTCGGGGAGCAGCATGATCGCACCCGCGCAGTCCCGGCCGAAAGCCTTGAGGATGCCGTAGGTGTCCACCGGGCGGACCCCGGCCAAGTCCGCCAGCCGGGCGAGGGCGGGTCCCTCGGGCAGCATGTTCTCGAAGAAGTCCAGGCCGCGCATGTCCCGGGGACCGGTCGGGGCGCCAATCGGCAGCCCGACGGAGAGGACAGGGCTGCCAAGCCCCCATCGTTCGATCCCCTCGGCGCGCCACTCTAGCTGGATCCGGAACTCCGGCCTGGCCGTCAGCACCGCTACTGGCGTGTCAAAGAGCCATGCGACGAGCCGGTCAGCCACGGGGTGTCCTTGGCCTGACGATGACCTCGCAGCCGATGAAGCGCAGCAGCCGCAGCACGTGGGTCAGCGAGCTGCCGAACTTGCCTCCTTCCAGCGAGGACAGGTACGGCTGACCGATCCCCATGGCCTCGGCAGCAGCCACCTGGGGCACCCCAGCCGGCCGGCGATACACCGCCACCCCGACACCCACCCATTTAGCAGGCAGAGATGCGGTGATCAGACAGAGAGGCAATCGACCGGAGCAGGCTCGCAGAGGACAGATCCAAGTTTCGGCGACCGGAAGGCCGTCATTGATACTTTTCGGCGGGCATACGGACCACACTAGGAAGCGCGGCCGGACACTCGAAGAGGCAGGCAAGCCAACTGGTTCCCGCGTCCCGGCTCATGCGGGCGACCGGACGGCTCGCCTGTATCCCGCGGCGACGCCGGGAGGACACCTAGGTCGAGCTCCAGGAGGTTGAGATGGCCGAACAGCGGATCCTGGGCATCGTTCTGGCGGGCGGGGCGGGAAAGCGCCTGGCGCCGCTGACGGCGGACCGGGCTAAGCCGGCGGTGCCGTTCGGCGGGCTCTACCGGCTTGTGGATTTTGCCCTGTCCAACCTCGTCAACGCCGGGTGCCGGCGCATCTGCGTCCTGACCCAGTACAAGAGCCACAGCCTGGACAGGCATATCACTACGACCTGGCGGCTGAGCAGCCTGCTCGGTAACTACGTGACCCCGGTGCCCGCCCAGCAGCGGCTCGGCCCGCACTGGTACACCGGATCGGCGGACGCCATCTACCAGTCGCTGAACCTGATCTACGACGACCGGCCCGACATCGTGGTCGTCTTCGGTGCTGATCACGTGTACCGCATGGACGTCATGCAGATGATTGACCAGCACGTGGCGTCCGGCGCTGGCGTGACCGTCGCCGCCATCCCGGTGCCCCGGCTGGAGGCGACTGAGTTCGGCGTTATCCAGACGGGAGCTGACGGGCGCACCGTCGAGGCGTTCCTGGAGAAGCCCGCTGATCCGCCAGCGCTTCCCGGCCGCCCGGACGAGGCCTTTGCCTCCATGGGCAACTACGTCTTCACCAGCGACGTCCTGGTCGAGGCGCTGCGCCTGGACGCTGATGACGACCGGAGCCGACACGATATCGGCGGCGACATCATTCCCATGCTTGTCCGCAAGGGCCGCGCCCAGGTGTACGACTTCCTCGAGAACAAGGTGCCCGGCACGGACCCGCGCGATGCCGGCTACTGGCGCGACGTGGGCACGCTCGATTCGTACTTCGACGCCCACATGGACCTGTGCGCCGTGCACCCGGTGTTCAACCTGTACAACGACCGATGGCCGATCCTGACCTACGTTCCGTCCGAGCCGCCCGCCAAGTTCGTGCACGACAGCGGCGACCGGATAGGGCACGCGATCAACAGCGTCGTCAGCAATGGCGTCATCGTCTCCGGAGGGGTCGTGCGCGACTCGGTCCTGTCGCCGGGTGTCCGCGTGGACAGCTGGTCCAGCGTGGAGCGGGCCGTCGTGCTGCACAACACCCGCATCAGCCGCCATGCCGTGATCCAGGACGCCATCCTCGACAAGAACGTGATCGTTCCCGAGGGCGTCGTGGTGGGCGTGGACAAGGAGCACGACAAGGACCGCGGCTTCATCGTGTCCGCCGGCGGGATCACCGTCGTCGGCAAGGGCCAGAAGGTGCCGCCGTGACCGCCGCCGGGCAGGATCCCGGGCTCCGGGTGGCGCTCCTGACCAGGGAGTACCCTCCGGAGGTCTACGGGGGCGCCGGGGTGCACGTGGAATACCTGGCGCGCGAGCTGGCCAGCCTTGTGAACCTGACCGTGCACTGCCAGGGGGCCGACCGGCCGGGCGCTGTCGCGCACCGGCCGTGGGAAAGGCTCGCGGGAGCGAGTAGCGCGCTGCAGACGATCTCGACCGACCTGTCCATGACGTCGGCGGTTCCCGCCGCCGACCTGGTGCACTCGCATACCTGGTACGCCAACCTGGCGGGTCACCTCGCCTCCGTCCTGTACGGGATCCCGCATGTCGTCACGGCCCACTCCCTTGAGCCACTGCGGCCGTGGAAGGCCGAGCAGCTCGGTGGTGGCTATGCGCTGTCCTCATGGTGCGAGCGCGTATCTGTCGAGTCCGCGGCCGCGGTCATTGCTGTCTCTCACGGCATGCGGTCGGACATCCTGGCCATTTACCCGGCGGTAGCGGCAGATCGCGTGCGGGTCATCCGCAACGGCATCGACACCCGGCAGTACGCGCCCGACCACGGAACCGAGGTACTCGAGCGCTACGGCATCGATCCTGGCCGGGCCTCGGCTGTCTTCGTCGGCCGGATCACCAGGCAGAAGGGCGTGCCCGTTCTGCTGCGCGCGGCGCGGCGGCTCGATCCTGCCGCGCAGCTAGTCCTGTGCGCCGGGCAGGCGGACACGCCCGAGCTCGAAGCCGAGGTCACGGAGCTGGTCCGGCATCTGCAGGCCACGCGGTCTGGGGTGATCTGGCTGTCCGGGATGCTGGCCAAGCCCGAGGTGATCCAGATCCTGACGCATGCCACGGTGTTCGCCTGCCCTTCGCTCTACGAGCCGCTCGGGATCGTCAACCTCGAGGCGATGGCCTGCGGCACCGCTGTCGTCGCGTCGCGGGTGGGCGGCATCCCTGAGGTCGTTGCCGACGGAGAGACTGGCCTGCTCGTCCAGCCGGACGACCCGGCGGCCCTGGCCGATGCCATCAACGTCCTGGTCGGCGATCCGGCGCGGGCCGCCATCATGGGCCAGCTGGGACGCCAGCGGGCGGCAGCCGAGTTCAGCTGGTCCGCTATCGCGGCACAGACCGCGGAACTGTACGCCGAGCTTGTCGTCGGTAGTGCGCTGCGATCCTGAGCGCCGCGCCAGGACAAGATACATCTCGATTTGACCTGAGGAGATCCGCCATGGTGTCGTCCGGCCAGCTCACGGCACCCGTGACCACGGTGACCGCCGTCGCCTACAAGTCGCAGATCGACATCCTGCTGCCGCCGGGAGTGCGGGTCGAGATGAGCGGGCTCGGGGTCTCCAAGGGCTGGTCGGCCGACGAGGAATGGGAAAGCCAGCTGCCACAGGACGCGCCCGTCGTGCACATCAAGGGGATCGCCTACAAGGGCACGATCGAGACCAGCACCAGGCCCCCCGGCCGCGACTCCCTGGATTCCAGCCGCTGACTTACCGATTCCCTGGCTTCCGGCCGCTGACCGCCCGCGCGGCCGCACGATCAGGCCGCGGAGCCGCACGATCAGGATCAGGTCGTGGAGCCGGCCGCGGCGCCGGTCACCCGGTCTCCCCAGCGGGCAAGCTCGCCATCCAGATCGAGCGGCGCGATCATGCTGCCGCCCTGCAGCTCCTGCTCCCAGTCCTCGGCAGGCACCCGCCACATCACCTCGAACTCGATGCCGCTCGGGTCCTTGGCGTACAGGGATTTCGATACCCGGTGGTCGCTGGCCCCGACCAGCGCACCACGTGCCGACAGAGCGGCCCGGATGTCCGCCAGCTCAGCCAGCGTGCCGACCTCCCAGGCGAGGTGATAGAGCCCGAGGTAGGGGCTCTGCGGCTGTGCCGCGTCCCCGACCTCGAACAAGCCGAGGTCGTGATCGTTCGCCGATCCCGGCGCCCGCAAGAACGCAGCCCGGCCCGGAATCTCGGTACGGACCTCGAAGCCCAGCGCGCCGCGGTAGAACTCGACGGTGCCGGCCAGATCACGAACGTAGAGAACAGCGTGGTTCAGGCGGCGTACGGCCATGTCAGATCTCCCAGATAGCAGTCCTGCTAAGGACAAAGGCCGCCATGTCCGATCTGATTCCCGGCACCGGAGGCCGCAGGGGCAGGCGCGGGGCCAGGCACGGGGGCAGGCGCGGGACCAGGCACGGGGGAGGCGCGGGACCAGGCACGGGGGCAGGCGCGGGACCAGGCACGGGGGCCAGGCGCGGGATCAGGCGGCAGGCGCCCCGCCGGCGACGGAGCCAGCCAGCCCGGACAGCTGCGCCCGGCCGAAATCATCGTCGATCAGCACCACGTCCCGGTCTGCCGCAGCCAGCAGCGACGCGGCCACCGACGCGCGGTATCCGGCCTGGCAGTGCACCCATATCTCGCCATCGGGGATCTCGCCGATCCGCCCGGCGAGCTCATGCAGCGGGATATGCAGCGCGCCGCCGACGTGCGAGGCCCGCCATTCCGGCAGGCGCCGGACGTCCAGCAGCACAACCGGCCGCAGCTGGCGCGCCGCCGCGAAACCGGCGAAGTCAGCGATCGGGAAGACCTCAAGCCGCTCGCCGCTGGCCCACTGCCGGGGGGAGCCGGTGGCCGCGGCCGCCGGCTTGTCGATCCCGATCCGGGCCAGCTCACGCTGGGCCGCCGTCACGTCCTGCGGTGTCTGGCCGATGAGCGTGAGCGGCGTGCCCCAGGGGATCAGCCAGCCCAGATAGGTGGCCAGGCTGTCGCCGAGCTCGAAATGCAGCGAGCCGCGCAGGTGCCCGGCGGCGAAGGCGACCCGCGAGCGCAGGTCCACCACCCACTCCCCCGCGTCGATGCGGCAGCGCAGCTCGGCCCGTTCTGCCTGCCGCGGCGGCGAGAGGTCGGGCGCCAGCGGGCCGGCCGAGTTCGCCGCGCTCATGTGCGCGTAGTACGCCGGGTAGGCGTCCAGCCCGGCCAGCAGGGTCTCGACGTACTCGGCCTCGTCCAGCGTGAGGGCGGGATTGGAGCGCTTCTCCGCCCCGATCGTCGAGGAGGAGGTGCCGGCGGTCGGCGCGGCTGAGCAGAAGCTGCCGAAGCCATGCGTCGGGCAGAGCGCCGTGTCGTCCGGGAGCTCGCTGGCCAGGCGCCGGGCCGAGCCGTGCTGCGCCCGGGCCAGCTCGGCCTCGTGCTGCCCGCCGAGCAGGTCGGTGCGCCCTGTCGATCCGTTCAGCAGGGAGCCGCCGGTGAACACCGCGAGCACTGCGGTGTCGCCGGTCAGTGCGTAGGACAGGTGCGTGAACGTGTGGCCGGGCGTGCCGATTACGCGCAGCCGCATGGCTCCGACCTCGATCACGTCACCGTCCGCGATCGGCGTCCGGTCGAACGAGACCGGGTCGGCCTCGTTCACGTGATACGACGCGCCGGTCGCCCGCGCCAGAGCGAGGCCGCCGGTGAGGTAGTCATTGTGGATATGGGTCTCGAACACGTGCGTGATGGCCGCCCCGCACTCGGCGGCGCGCGCCAGGACCCGGTCAAAGTCACGCTGCGCGTCGATGACCAGGGCCACGGTGCCGTCGGTGACCAGATACCCCCGATCGCCAAGCGACGGAGTATCGATGGCAACTATCTCGATCATGGCGGCCCGCCCCTTCCCCTCGTGACCGGCTGGCGGCACCATACATCCGCAAGTGCCCCGCTGGCACCACCCGGCCCGCGGCGAACCGGGCCGACCGCGGCCGCCCGGGCACGGTCATCAGGCCAGGATCAGCATGCCGCCGCGGGCAGCCCGGTGTAAACGCCGCGCGGGCGGATCGGCATATTACGGGCATACTCCTCCAGCGCGTGCGCCAGCCATCCCGCCGCGCGGGCCACCGCGAAGACCGCCTCGCCCGCGCCGGGAATCATCCCCGCCACCGCGGCCAGCGCGGCCAGCGCGAACTCGACGTTGGGCTCCGGCAGCGCGCGCCTGCGCACCTCGGCCACCACGGCCTCGGCCACCGCAAGCCGCTCCGAGCCGGGCGCAGCCTGCCGGAGGATCTTCAGCAGCAAAACGGCTCGCGGGTCGCCGGACTTGTAGACGAAGTGGCCGAAGCCGGGGATCCGCTCACCGCGCCGGAGCAGGTCGCCGACGACACGTGCCGCGCCGGCCGGGCCGCTGGCCGATGCGAGCATGACCTCCGCGCCCAGCGATGCCCCGCCGTGCAGCGACCCGCCCAGCGCGCCGAGGCCCGTCGCCACCACGGCATACGGGTCGGCCCGCACCGAGGCGGCCACCCGGGCCGCGAGCGTGGATGCGGCCAGCTCGTGATCGGCGACCAGCACCAGCGCGGCCCGCAGCGCGGCGGTCAGATCCGGCGCGAGCGGGTCGGGGCAGAGCCGGGGCGCCAGCCGCTCGGCGATGGTCGTGCCCGCCGACCCGGGTTCGCCCGCCGACCCGGACTCTCCCGCCGACCCGGACTCTCCCGCCG
>Ga0209871_1000052_pt1 | contig 33306 bp, 34 predicted proteins | sample OrgsoiDNA2013045_FD_185795 | JGI IMG/M metagenome (GOLD analysis project Ga0209871, IMG submission 185795) | Permafrost soil microbial communities from the Arctic, to analyse light accelerated degradation of dissolved organic matter (DOM) -... | ecosystem: Environmental > Terrestrial > Soil >... | reverse complement strand
CCCGCGTCATGGCCGGCGTGCCCCAGGCCCGCGTCATGGCCGGCGTGCCCCAGGCCCGCGTCATGGCCGGCGTGCCCCAGGCCCGCGTCATGGCCGGCGCCAGGTGCCGGTCTTGCCGCCGGTCTTTTCCTCGACCCTGACGTCGGTGATCACCGCGGCCGGGTCCACCGCCTTGATCATGTCGATCAGGGCCAGCGCCGCGACGGCGACCGCGGTCAGCGCCTCCATCTCCACGCCGGTCCGGTCGGCGGTCCGCGTGGTGACGGTGATCAGAACGCCGTCGTCCTGCACGTCCGCGTCGACGGTGACTGAGTGCAGCCCGATCGGGTGGCACAGCGGCACCAGGTCAGGCGTCCGCTTGGCGCCCTGGATCCCGGCGATTCGCGCCACGGCGAGCGCGTCGCCCTTGGGCACCCGGCCTTCCCGCAGCGCCGCGACGGCGACGGCTGACAGCAGCACCCGGCCCGTTGCGCGCGCGGCGCGGGCTGTCACGTCCTTGCCGGACACGTCGACCATCCGCGCCCGCCCCGCGCTGTCCAGGTGGGTCAGCGCCGCCGCCTCGCGACCGACGGCATCTCCCGGCCCGGTCACCATGGCAGCTCCAGCACCTCGACGGCATCGCCCCCGGCCATCGCGGTCACCTGCTCGGGCACCACGATCAGGGCGTTTGCCCGCGCCAGCGACGCCAGCTGGTGCGACGCCTGGCCTGTCACCGGGGTCACCGATCCCGTCGCCGGGTCGAGGACCCCCCGCAGGAAGGATCTCTTGCCCGGCGGCGAGCGCAGATCGGCGGTGAGGATGGCACGGGCAGCCGGGGGCCGTTGCGAGTGAAGGTCTTGAAGGGCCCGCACAGCAGGCACCACAAACAGGCGAAACGACACGTACGCGCTGACCGGGTTGCCCGGCAGGGTGAAGATCGGGGTGGCCGAAGGCCCCACCAGGCCGAATCCCTGGGGCATTCCCGGCTGCATGGCGACCTTGCGGAAGGTGACCGTGCCCAGCTTCTGCAGGGTGGCCTTGACCACATCGTGCTCGCCGCCCATGCTGACCCCGCCGCTGGTCACCAGGAGATCGGCACGGAAGAGCTCGTCCTCGATGGCGGCCAGGACCGCGTCCTGGCGGTCGCGGACGATCGGGTGGCGGCGCGCCACGCAGCCTGCCTGCCGCGCGGCCGCGGCGAGCATGAAGCTGTTGGACTCCCAGATCTGGCCAGGGATCAGCGGCGTGCAGGGCTCGGCGAGCTCGTTGCCGGTCGAGATCACGGTGAGGCGCGGGCGGGGCCTGGCCAGCACGCTGGCGCGGCCGGCCGCGGCGAGCAGCCCGAGCTGCGGCGGTCCGAGCCGGGTCCCCGCTGTCAGCAGCTCCTCGCCCTGGCGGGCGTCGTCGCCGCTGCGCCGGATCGAGTCGCCGGGCGCCGCCGCCGCTCTGATCGTGACGTGATCGGTGCCGCCGTCAGTCGACTCCACCGGCACGACGGCGTCCGCGCCGGCGGGCAGCATCGCGCCCGTCATGATCCGGATGCTGGTCCCGGCGGCGAGCTTGTGCTGGCTCGTGTCGCCGGCCGCCACCTCGCCGCGGACCGGCAGCGTCACCGGTGCTCCTGGCGCTGCCCCGGCGATATCGGCGGCCTGGACGGCGTATCCGTCCATCGCGGAGCTGTCGAAGGAGGGGAGCGGCGAGTCCGCGGAGACATTTTCGGCCAGGACGGCGCCGTCTGCTTCGGCGAGAGCCAGGTCCCGGGGGGTCAGCGGGCGGATCGCCGCGAGCGCCTCGGCGAGGTAGCTCTCGACAGACTGCATCCCAGCATGCTCGGCGCGGTCGGCGGTGGTCATCGCGGCTGCTCGCTACTGCGGCACGGTGTCGAGATAACTGCGCAGCCAGGGCACGAAGTCCGGCGCGATGTCCTCCCGGTCGCAGGCGAACTGGATCGTCGTCTTGAGGTAGTCGAGCTTGTTGCCGGTGTCATAGCGGCGGCCGCGGAACAGCACCCCGTGCACGCCGCCGCCGTCCAGGCATGTCCCGCGGTCGGTCCGCGCCAGGGTCCGCAGCGCGTCAGTGAGCTGGACCTCGCCGCCCCGGCCCGGCGGCGTCTCGCGGAGCACGTCGAATATCGCGGGGTCACAGATGTAGCGCCCGATGATGATCCAGTTGGAGGGCGCCTCGCTCGGATCCGGCTTCTCGACCAGATCGGTCACCGCGACGACGTCCTCCTCGTCGGTGGGCTTGATCGCCACGCAGCCGTAGGCCGACACCTGGTCAGGCTGGACCTCCATCAGCGCGACGATGCTCCCGCCGTACCGGTTCCTGACCTCGATCATGCGCTGGAGCAGCGGGTAGCGCCGGTCGATGAAGTCATCACCGAGCAGGACGGCGAACGGCTCGTCCCCGACGTGCTCGGCCGCGCACAGGACAGCGTGGCCGAGTCCCAGTGCCTTGCTCTGGCGCACGTAATGCACGGCGGCGAGATCTCCGGAGGCACGTATCAGGGCCAGTCCCTCGTCGTCGCCCTTGGCTTCGAGGGCGTCCTCAAGCTCATGGTTGTGGCCGAAGTGGTCCTCGATGGAGCTCTTGCCCCGGCGGGTGATCATCAGCACATCGGTCAGCCCGGCGGCGGCCGCTTCCTCGACCACATACTGGATCGTGGGCGTGTCGATGACGGGCAGCATCTCTTTGGGCGTTGCCTTCGTCGCGGGCAGGAACCTGGTCCCCAGGCCCGCCGCGGGAACGACAGCCTTGGTCACGGCTGCTGAGTCGGCCATGCTGAGAACCTTAGCCGCACAGTTGGGGGTGCTTTGAACGGCATGGACGCTGACGCGGGTATCGGCCCGGCTGGTGACCTGAGCGGTGAGCCGTGCGGTCACCTGGCTGGTGATCACGGCGGTGACCTGGGTGATAAGCCCGGCCGTGACCTGGGTGGCGAGCCCGGCGGAGTGCCGGGCGGCGAGTCCGGGCTGCGGTCGCGCAAGGCGGTGCTGCGGCGGCGCCTGGCCGCTGCGAGGGCGCGGCTGCCCGAGGCTGAGCGGGCCGCCGCCGGCCGGCTGCTCCGGGACGCGCTGCTGGGGCTGCCGGAGGCCCAGATGGCCGGCACGGTGGCGGCCTACATTTCCGTCGGCACCGAGCCGGACACCCGCGGGCTCGTCTACGCGTTCTGGAAGCGCGGGAGCTACGTCCTGCTCCCGGTACTGCGGCCGGACAGCGACCTGGACTGGGCCTCCTATGAGGGGCCTGACTCGCTGGCCGCCGGACCGCACGGGCTGCTCGAGCCGGCCGAGCCGCCGCGCGGCGTGACCGCCATCACCAGTGCCGACCTGGTGATCGTGCCGGCCCTCGCCGCCGACCGCAGGGGCTACCGGCTGGGCCGGGGCGGCGGCTCCTACGACCGGGCCCTCGCCCGCGTCGGGCCGGCAGTTCCCAGCATCGCGCTGCTGTATGACGGCGAGCTGCTCGACGAGGTGCCCGCCGGCCCGCATGACCAGCCCGTGCGCGCCGTAGCCCAACCAGGGCAAGGAATCATCAGGCTGCCCTGGCGGTTGCTACCATTTAGCAGTTGACTGCGGCGAGTGCTAACGTCGCAGCGCGGCGAAGGCCAGCGCCGCAGAGGGTCGCAAAAGGGAGGAACAGTGCCGACGTACCAGTACGCCTGCACCGATTGCGGAGATCGGCTCGAGGTCGTGCAGCAGTTCAGCGACGAGTCGCTGACCGTGTGCGTGGCCTGCGGCGGAAGGCTCCGCAAGGTCTTCTCGCCGGTCGGCATCGTCTTCAAGGGGTCCGGGTTCTACCGCACGGACAGCCGGAGCCGGCCAGACGTCAAGACCAAGGCACTGAACGGCTCCGACAGCGGCTCGTCGCCGAACGGCACATCGGACTCTGGCAGCTCTGAGACCAGCTCCGGCTCGGACTCGGGGTCGTCATCCGGCGATAAGGGCGATAAGAAGGCGGCCAAATCCGCCGACGGGAACTCGTCATCGAGTTCCTCGGGTCCGGGCTCGGGGTCGGGGTCGTCCGGATCGGGCTCCTCCGGTTCCTCGGACTCAGGCTCGTCCTCGTCGGGCTCCGGCGGCCGGTCGTCGTCGGATCGCTCGTCCTCGTCGGGCTCCGGCGGCCGGTCGTCGTCGGATCGCTCGTCCTCGTCGTCATCGGGCTCGAAGGTCGCCTGACCCGCCGTGGCCGACCTGGCCAGCATCGGTGTCATCGGCGGTTCCGGGCTCTATGAGTTCCTCGACTCCGCTGACGAGTTCACTGTCGAGACGCCGTTTGGCATGCCGAGCGACCCGCTGGTCATCGGGGAGGTCGCGGGGCGCAGTGTTGCCTTCGTGCCGCGGCACGGGCGTGACCATCGTTTTCCCCCGCACCGCATCCCGTACCGGGCCAACCTGTGGGCGCTGCGCTCGGTCGGCGTCCGGCAGGTGCTCGCACCGAGCGCCGTGGGCTCGCTGACGTCGTCCTACGGGCCGGGCACGCTGGTGGTCCCAGATCAGCTGGTGGACCGGACGCGGGGCCGCGCGCAGACGTTCTACGACGAGGGTTCCGCGGTGCACATCCAGTTCGCCGATCCGTACTGCCCGGTGGGCCGGGCCCACGCGGTCGGAGCAGCGCGCGCGGCCGGCTGGGTGCCGGCCGGATCGGGGACGCTCGTTGTCATCGACGGCCCGCGGTTCTCGACGAGGGCAGAGTCCCGCTGGTATGCGGCCCAGGGGTGGACCCTGATCGGCATGACCGGCCTCCCGGAGGCCGCGCTCGCGCGCGAGCTGGCGCTCTGCTACACGACGATCGCGCTGGTCACCGACACCGATGCGGGAGTCGAGGAGGGCGAGGGAGTCACCCACAGCGAGGTGTTTCGCGTGTTCTCCGAGAATGTCGCGCGGCTGCGGGAGCTGCTCATGAAGCTCATCGAGAGCCTGCCCGAGGATCGTGACTGCCCGTGTCCGCATGCCCTCGACGGCCTCGATCTGCCCATCCAGCTCCCTTAGCCTGCCGCCTCCGCCTCACCGCCGCTTCCCCGGGGCCTCACCCCGCCCCGCCAGTCCGCAAATAGTCAGCGGGGACGTTTTTCCCCCGCATTCGCGGGAAATCGTCCCCGCTAAATGAAGACCAGGCTCACGCGGCAGATGGGCGGGCCCTTGGCGGCTGCAGAAGACCTGCGCCGGACTGCTCGCGGCCGGTTAGTCGAGATCGCCTTGATCGATGCGCGCGAGGCGAATCGATCAAGGCCAACCTGCTGGCAGGGCGGCGATCTGGAGGCTCGGCGGCCTACACGAGCGATGGCGGCCGTGACTGCGGCCATCACCGGTTAGGCTTGGTCCGGTCTGCTGTTCCGACTACGCCAGCCCCGATAGCTCAGCGGATAGAGCGACTGCCTCCTAAGCAGTAGGTCGCAGGTTCGAGTCCTGCTCGGGGCGCTACCCAGAATCCGCAGGTCAGACGGCATATCACGGCTTCCGCAGATGATCTTCATGAGGCCGGTTTCCGGTTTCGTGCCTGTTGCGTGCGATCGCTCCCCGCCCCTCATGCTGGGCACGCCGATCCTCCCACCCCAAGATCCACAGTGGGGCCATCGGGCATGCATGCGTCGCCGGGCGTGGCGGGCGGAGGTCTGCGACGTCGGCAGCGAGCTAGGGCGGGTCGCTAGCTGGGTCAGCCATCACCTCGTCGCGGAGCAACGAACCGACCCACTCGTCCTCCCGCACGCCGTGGCGGACACGCCGCTTACGCAGCGTCGCCTCGATGAGGAATCCGGTCTTCTCCGCGACCCGGCGAGAAGCGATGTTGCCCGCTTCGCAGTGCCACTCGATGAGTTCGATGCCCGCCGTCGTAACGGCCCACTGGCAGACCGCCCGGACTGCGGTGGTGGCGACGCCACGCTTGCGGGCGCGCGGATCGACCCAGTACCCAACTTCGGCTGCGCCAGGCTCTCCCAGGCGCAGGCCGACCCGGCCCAGCCGGGTGGCAGTGGCAGCATCCTCAGCTACGAACTCCGCCCGGCGACCGTCATCCCAGCCAGCGATATACACCTGCTCGACGTAGGACGCCGCATCTTCGAGCCGGTAGGGCGAGGGAACCTGCATGAAGCGCTGTAGTACCGGGTCCAGCGATACCTCGTAGACCCAGGGGATGTCGGCGGGCGTGAACGGGCGCAGCGTCAGCCACCCGGCCGCGATCGTTTGCCGGTCCATGGCATCAGTCTGGCCTACCGTGCCCGATGGTGTGCGGGCCGACCGGCAGCCCCGGGGGGACGGCCTTCACCCGGCGCGGGATTGTCAGCCTCCACGGGACCGTCAAAGAGTTCCAAGATCCTTTGGCCGCGTCCCTCCGACACTGGAACTCCGGGGATGCAGATCGGCAAATATTTCCGCGCTGCGTCTACTGCGTGCAGTGGGTTCGGATGATGCCTGCGACGGCGCTGGATCGCGGCATGCCGGCTATCTCGTCGGCGAGCTGGCGCGCTTGCTCCCGGAAGGATGTCTCGGCGAGAAGGCACGTGGTGGCGTCCCGCACGATGTCGGTGGTGATGTCCTCGGGCTGGACCAGGATCCCGGCTCCTGCCCGTGCGCAGGCGGTGGCGTTGCGGAACTGGTCGGCTGCTTGAGGAAGGCACAGCTGCGGTAGCCCGGCCGCCAACGTGGCCAGGAGGGTTCCCGACCCGGCGTGCGAGATCACGGCTGTGCAGGCAGGCAGCAGGTCCGACTGGCGCAGGTAGCGGGCGACGTGCACGTTGGCTGGCTGCTGTCCGACTGCGGCGGGGTCGCCGGCTGGGCCCACGGTGACAATCACCCGGAGGGGCAGGCCATGGAGCGCCGAGATCACCGTGGCCAGCCGGGCTATGTCGCGGTTGAACACAGTTCCGAAGGTCACATACACCACTGGGAGCGTTGCGTCATCGCCGAGCCAGGAAGGAAGGGGCTCGCTGCCCGGCAGCGCGAAGCCGTCCGGGCGCAGGAATTGCACGAACGGCACATGGTCCCAGCGGCCGAATCTCAGGCTTTCCGGGTAGATGTCGAGGTAAAGAGAGTCATAGCTGCCCGCATAGGGACGCGGTTGAAGCCCGCTGGCCTCCCACAACGGCGCGACCTCTCGGCTTACGGCAGCGACAGCATCAGCCGGGGTGAGCCCGCCGAAGCTGTGAGTCACGGCCGGTACTGCCGCCACCGCGGCGGCGATGGCCCCCGCGAACTCCGCGGCGTCATGAACGATCAGATCGGGCTTCCACTCCCGCACGCAGATCAGAAGATCGGCCAGCATGCGGGGGGCGCGCACGATACCGAAGAGGCGAGGAAACATGAACGCCGGGCCATCTGCCTGCGGGAGCGACCAGTACTCAGGGAAGCGGCCGTAGAACTCGCGTCTGCTCTCCAGCGCCCCCAGACCGGCCGGCATTGCCTCGAAGCCCTCCGCAGCGAGCTGTGAGCACAGCTCGGCGCCCGTGGCCCACCCGACTCGATCACCGCCGTCGCGGAACGCTCGGGCCAGCGGCACCATCGGGTGCACATGCCCGACCGCCGGCGTGGACGTAAACAGGACCCGCATCACCACTCCCCAGTCGAGCAGCGCCTTGTACCCGATCTCGAGCGCTCATGCCAACTCAGCGCCGCTCCCTGCCGCCGCCCAGATCGGCGGCTTGGTGCGCGGCACCCAGCTGGAACTCTGCCACGTATGGTGATCGCCTGGGGCTGCTGCCTTCTGGTGGCAGCAGGTGCCGCCCTGATCGTGCTGACCAGATGCCGTCGGCCAGCTGAGCCGCCGACATCGGCTCTGGCAGCCTGCCGCCGCGCACGGCGGCGGCGAGCCAGAGCGCGCTATCTCAGGAGGTGGCGTCGAGCCATTCCTCGAACGTGGGGCCGGCCAGGGTGGCGTCAGGGCCGGGGAGCAGGGCGCCCGTTTCCGGGAGCTGGGCGTCCGGGGTCCGTCGGGTTGCTCACGATGCGCTGCTCTTCAGGCTGCCGTCTCACTCCTGTGTGGGCGCGATGGCATCGAGCACAGCCTGAAGGATCCGTTGCGCTTCGTCCTGGATGCGGAGGAGGCCATCCGCTCCGCGGAACGACTCTGCGTAGAGCTTGTACACATCCTCCGTTCCCGATGGCCGCGCCGCGAACCAGCCCGACTTGGCGATGACCTTCAGACCGCCTAGCGGCTCGCCGTTGCCCGGCGCGGTGGTAAGGGTGCGCAGCACGGGCTCGCCATCAAGCTCGGCGACGCTGACCTGGTCAGGCGACAGCCTGCCGAGGGCCGCCTTCTGCGCCGGGCTGGCGGGGCCGTCAATGCGGGCATAGGCAGGGTCGCCCAGCTTGGCGGCGAGGTCCCGGTAGTACTCGCTGGGTGAGCGGCCAGTCACGGCAGTAATCTCCGAGGCGAGCAGCGCCAGGATGATGCCGTCCTTGTCGGTTGTCCAGACCCGGCCGTCACGGCGGAGAAAGGATGCTCCGGCGCTCTCCTCGCCGCCGAAAGCGATGCTGCCGTCCAGCAGGCCAGGCACGAACCACTTGAACCCGACGGGCACCTCGGCCAGCCGGCGGCCGAGCGCCTCGGCCACCTTGTCGATGATCGAGGAGCTGACCATGGTCTTGCCGACCGCAGCGTCGGCGGCCCAATCCGTGCGATGGGTGTACAGGTAGTCGATTGCAGCGGCGAGGAAATGATTGGGGTCGAGCAGGCCCGCATCTGGCGTCACGATGCCATGGCGGTCCGCATCGGTGTCGTTGCCAGTCGCAATGGTGAACTCGTCCCGGCGGGCGATCAGCGAGGTCATCGCGTACGACGACGAGCAGTCCATCCGGATACGGCCGTCCCAGTCAAGGGTCATGAACCGGAAGGTGGCGTCGACCACCGGGTTGACCACGGTCAGGTCAAGCCCGAACCGGTCAGCGATCTCCCCCCAGTAGGCGACACTTGCCCCGCCGAGTGGGTCGGCGCCGATCCGCACGGCCGCGGCCCGCACCGCGTCGAGATTCACCACGGTCGGCAGTTCCGATACGTAGCTGGCGAGGAAGTCAAAGGAGCCCGTCCATGACGATGACCTTGCGCGCGCGTAGGGGATCCTGCGGATCTCCCGCAGCCCGCCGCGGAGAAGTTCGTTGGCCCTGTCCTGGATCACCGACGTAATCTGGGAGCCAGCCGGGCCGCCGTCCGGCGGGTTGTATTTGAATCCGCCATCTTCGGGTGGATTGTGCGACGGCGTGATGACAATCCCGTCGGCCAGTGCATCCGTTCGGCCCGCGTTGTGGCCGAGGATGGCGTGCGACACTGCGGGCGTCGGGGTGTAGCCGCCCCTGCTGTCGACGAGCACCGGCACCTCATTGGCGGCGAGCACCTCGAGCGCCGTGACAAACGCGGGCTCGGACAGCGCATGAGTGTCGCGGCCCAGGTAGAGCGGGCCCGGTGCCCCTGCGGCCCGAGTGCGGTACTCGCAGATAGCCTGCGTCGTGGCGGCGATGTGGTCGTCGTTGAACGAAAGCCGGAGCGCCGAACCTCGGTGGCCCGACGTTCCGAAGCTGACCCGCTGTTCGGCCACTGACGGGTCCGGGTGCTCGGAATAGTAGGCCGTGACCAGCGCAGCTACGTCCACAAGGTCCGTCTGGCGGGCAAGCTGGCCTGCCCGCTCGTTCACTGGCACCGGCTGATCCTCTCCATGGTCGGCTCTAAGCGCCGCCTCCCGGCTTCGCAAACTCAGTGTCTCCCTGGGCGTACGCCCACCCGCCACCGGGGTGATCGCTAGCAAAGAGAGCTGTCATCAGGTACATGATGCCGGGCAACGAGTGCCTGAAATAAGCAGAACTAGCTCTGCCAGGGATCATTGCTCCACGACTTACTGACCTCGGGGAACTGGTCGAGCCCCGCTCGCATCAAGCGGTAGAGTTGCTCCAATCGCTCGCGATTCTCCGCCTCTGCGACGAGAACCAGAGCCGGAAGATTCGAAGATGCGCGAACAAGAATCCATCCGTCATCAAATTCTGCCCGGACCCCGTTAATTCGTATCAGTTCGCGGGCTCCAAGCGTCGAAGCATAGTCAGCGAAAGCTTCAACAATTCTGTATTTCTCCTGATCTGCGCATTCTGCTTGCATTGCCGGGGTGCCTTCGTATCTCGGCAGCTCGGCCAGGAGATCTTCGACAGAATGTCCGCTATCCGCTACGATCTTAAGAAGCCGAAGAGCGGCATAGACCGCGTCGTCGTAGCCGTAGTAATCACCAGCGTCGAAAAAGTGGCCGCTGCGCTCGCCTGCGAACGGCGCGCCTATCTCGCGCATCTTCGCCTTGATATGTGAATGGCCCGTCATCCACATTACCGGCACGCCGCCAGCTGCGCGAATTGCATCGGGGACCGCACGTGAACACTTCACGTCGAAGACCACGGAAGCGCCAGGGTGACGAGATAGAGCGTCCTTGGCGAGGATAGCAAGGACGGCATCAGACCAGATTACATTCCCGCGGCTGTCAGTCACCCCGAGGCGATCTCCGTCACCATCGAGAGAGATTCCGATGTCGGCACGCTCAGCAAGAACCGCTTTACTGATTTGGACTCTGGCTTCCATCGTCTCCGGATCGGGCTCATGATTCGGGAAAGTCCAATCCAATTCTCGATTGAGGGTCGTAACGTTGTGGCCCGACTGGGCTATGGCCATTTCTCCTATTGGCCCTGAAATGCTGTTACCGCCGTCGAGGATAACGTCGAGCGGGCGATCTGTTGACAGGATCGAGGATAGGTATGCGACATATTCTGCTGTTACTGAATGCTCTCGATATTGGCCAGAGCCAGCCACGAAATCCCGCTCCTGCGCGAGTTTCTTGACTTCCTCGATTTCCTTGGGCCCCAAGGTGATAGATGGACGATCAGAGAGCTTCAGGCCCGCCCAGCCATTAGGGTTATGGCTAGCCGTCACGCTCACGCCCGCCATGCCACCCAGCGCATGCTGCGCGAAGTAGACCATAGGAGTTGTCGTCAAGCCGAGCATCGTGACCCGGCATCCTGCCGACAAGAGGCCTATGATGACAGAATTAGCAAGACTCTCTGAATAGCTTCGCGCATCAAAGCCGAGGACGACGTCGCGAATGTCCCTGCGCTGAAGGAAAGTGCCGAAAGCCCGAGCTAGGCGATTTCCGGTAAACTCATTAACCGGATACATCGGATCTGGCGCGACAAACTGTATCTGACCCCGGATGTCGTACTCGCGAAAGAGGGTCGGATTTATCTCGCCGGTCGCATAACTAATCGCGTCTCGACCCGACCTTGGCAGCATGACCGGCCACTCAGGCTGGACTTCAGGGTGTGCCATTTGAGGCTTCCTCTCCACGGAGATCGGGTCGAGAATGCAGTATAAGCTGCTCGGGCCTCGCGGCGACGTCCTGTTGCTCGGCGTGGCGCGCCGGGACCGTGTGATGCGCTGTACTCGGCCTCCTGGCTGGTGGTCTTGCCACGGCAACGATGACCGCGGTGCCGCGCCGGCTCCGAGGGGGACCACTGGGCTAGATCTGAGTGGCGGCTGGCCCGACGACGACGTGCCAGTGCAGGTGATGATTCAGTCAGAAACCCTTGAACCACGCCCAGCCGCGAGTGTCCTCGGCCGTCTTCCTGATAGCAACCATCGACGGGTACTGCATTCGCCGGTAGATGCGGTCATAGATACTCACCGGAAGGATCATATGGGCGATGCCGGGAGGGAGTGCCGTCCTGGCGGCTCTGGCCACGCTCAGCCGCCGCGTGCGTGCGGTCAGCGTCGGCTTTCGTAGACATTCGTAGGAGGGGTAGTTCATGTAGTAGGAGACTGCCGCGGATACAGATGCCCAGTTGCAGTCGTCGATGACGATGTAGCCGCCCACGCGGACGAGCCGATTCGCATAGAAGATGTCCAGCATTGTCTGGTCAAATGTGTGCCAGCCATCAATGAAGACGAAGTCGAAGCCTCCTGGCTGGCTGCGGAGCAGGTTCGGCAGGGCAAGCTCCGAAGGCTCGGAAATAAGACTGTAGAAATCTATTCCTGCTCGTTCAAGGTGAGCGACACCCACGCCGTGCCACACATCCATCTGTTTCGGGTCGATGATTGTATGGGACGCTTCAGAGCGATTCCGCAGCGCTTCGCATATGTGCAGCGAAGAGAGGCCAAATGCGCAGCCCACCTCAAGTGTCTTCGTGATCGAGCTGTCTGATGAGATCAGGCTGTAGAGATAGTCACCTTCTACGGAGGCGACTTCTGAGGACAGCTTATACTCATTCCCGGACGCGTCGCGAACGACCCTGGTCCGGTAGATCTCATCAATAATCAGACTCACGCTCATGTCTCTTCCATGCTTTGGCAACAGTGACCTTGCGTCCTCCTCGGACAAAGGAAACCCCCGGAATACCGAGGTGTCTGACCTCGTGTCGAAAGTCCCGGAGCGGAGCAGCGGAGGCTCGGCAAATCTGACGGTATCTTACGCTCATCACTCAACAGGCGAACCGTCACGACGAGAAAATGCGGCCCCCGCGGCTGACCAGTTCGAGGGTGCCGCCGGTCCGGCGGGCGCCGAGGCCGGTGAGCAGGCAGATCGATGCGCCGTTCGTGTCATCGATGTCGGCGGCGACCTCGCTGCAGCCCCGCTCGTGCAGAACGCCGAACGCCTGGGCCACCAGGGTCCTGGCCAGTCCGCGACGGCGGTAGGGCGCCAGGACGGCGATCAGGCCGAGCAGTGGCCTGCCCGGGCCAGTCACGCTCCACATGCACTACGGCCGAGCTCATGGCACCGGACCGTAGCATTCAGGCGGTTGCAGTAACTACCGGATTATCGGCTGTGACGAGCCATTCGCGCCCGCCGGGCGGGGCGTTGCGGCCGTCCCGGCGGCTCAGTCCCGCCGGACGCTGGCCAGCCGGGATCGGGTCCAGGACCGCAGGCCCGCCGGGGGATCGAACGGCACGGACCGCCGGGCCCGGCGCGTCACCTGGTCCAGCACGCTCGCCGCCGCCATCGCCGCATCCAGCAGCGCCGCCGGCTCCAGGCCCGCCGTCGTTGCCTCGATCCCGTCCGGCACCGTGAAGCCCGAAGTGTCCAGCACTGAGGTGAGGCCGAATGCGGGGTAGCTGGCGGAAATAGCCAGCGCCCAGAGCTTCCACGCCTGCGCGCGCGCTTCCTCCAGCCGCGCGTGCGCTTCCCAGACTGAGCCCCGGTCCAGGTACTTGGCCAGGTCGCCGAGCGCCAGCCAGCCAAGGCACGCCCATTCCCTGGCCGTCTGCGGGCTGGCCGCCGCGGCGTCAGGCGTCCACGCGCGCGCCAGCAGGCCGTCCGCGTCGTACAGAGCCACTGCCTGCGGCGGGAGCCCCAGCCGCCAGGACGAGGGCAGGACGACGAGACTCAGCTGCAGGCCGGACTCATAGAGGGTGAACAGGTGCCACCCGGACTCGCCGTCCTTACCGGGGAACCGCTGCCGGAAGGAATCAGCGGACGGCCCGGCCCGGCGAATTGTCTCCTCGACCAGGGTCACCGCAGCTGGCCAGCCGGAATCAGCGATCCCCAGCCCCGCGTCGATATCGGACAGCTCGTCGCCGGCATCTCGCGCGAGCGACCCCCCGAGCTCCAGCCAGCGGAATACGGGCTCTGCTTCCGCCGCATCGAGCAGATGCTGCAGCAGGATCCGCTGGGCGGCCACCGGGCTCGGCATCCGCGCCAGCCATGCCCGGCCGCCCGGTGTGGCGACAGCGCCAGCCTGCTGATCTTCAGCCATGACAGATCCTCTCACCGACAGATTCCTGTCACCGCCCCGCCCGCGCCGGGCGTGAGGCGATGGCACAGCGGCAGCCGGCCCGGCCGGGAGCCCTAGCCGAATCGCCTCGCCAGGACGCGGAATGCCCCTGGCGCCGCTCCGTGCAGCCACGCGGGGAAGCGCATCCACCGGGGCACAAATACCACGGCGCGGTCCCGCTCGGCGGCCGAGATGATCGCGCGGGCAACCCGTTCTGAATGAATGGGGCGTGGCCTTTTCCGGTCGTACGGCCGCCCGCGCTGCTCGAAGAACGGCGTGTCCACCACGCCGGGAACGACCAGCGAGACCCCGACGCCCCGGCCGCGGACCTCGTAGGCCAGGCTCTCGGCGAAAAAGCCGAGGCCGGCCTTGGCCGCCGAGTAGGCAGCCTCGCCGCGCACGCCTGTCACGCCGGCGATGGACGAGACGAAGACGATCCGGCCGGAGCCGCGCTCGATCATGCCCGGCACGAGCAGCCGGGTCAGCTGGATCGCAGCGGTCAGGTTCACGGTGATCAGCTCGGCTGCCTTCGCCGCGGACAGGTCCTCGATCGGCCCGGCCCAGCCGATGCCGGCGTTGCTGACGAGCAGGTCGACGCGGCCCGCCGCGTCCAGCGCCGCCGCGGCGAGGCTGGCGGGCCCGTCGGGGTCGGCCAGGTCGGCCCGCAGCGCGATGCCCCCGGTCTCCTGAGCCATGGCCTGCAGGCGGCCGGGGTCACGCCCGGCGATCAGCGGCCGGGCCCCGGCAGCGGCGAGCGCGCGCACTGTCGCCGCGCCGATTCCCGATGAACCTCCGGTGACCAGCGCGACCGATCCGGCAAGCCGCATGGCGCCCCACTCTGGCGCACCGGGCAGCCGGCCGCAAGGAGCGTGGCGGCCGGCTCGCGGTCTAGCGGGTTCGCGGTCCGGCGGATCGCGGGTTCGCGCGGGCTGGCGCGATCGCGCGATGCAGGGGCTCGCGGGAGATCAGGTCCGCGCCTTCGCCCGCCCGTCCGCCGCGGCGGCAGCCGAGCCCTGCTGGTCCGACCCGGACCAGCAGCGCACGATGTCGCGCATCGACAGCAGCCCGGCGACCTCGCCCTCCTCGACCACCACAAGGTGCCGGAAGCCGCCGGCTGCCATCGTGGCCGCCGCCTGCTCGAGCGTCCACTCGGGCGCGGCGAACACGACGTCGGCGGTCCGGTGATCGGCTACCAGTTCGGTGTCGGGGTCCTGCCCGGCGCCCACGGAGTCGAGGACGTCGCGCTCGGTCAGGATGCCGATCCCGGAGTGCTCAGCGTCGGTCACCACCGCCGCGCCGACGCGGCGAGCCGACATCAGGCGTGCTGCCTCGCGCAGTGAGTGCGCGGGGCCGACTCTCAGGACGACCTTGCTCATACCGTCTCGCACGTTCATGCGTGATCTCTCCCTCCAGGTCGCCGCGGTGGGCCCCCGGTGCTGCTTGTGAACTTGTGATTGCCGGTGCAGTCCAGCATCCGTGATTGCGCGGGCCAGGGCAAGGCCCGTGGCGGACCGGTTGCGGCTGGCCGCCTGCGCTGCGGTGACAGGAGGTCAGGCGTCCGGCTGGGCCAGCAGGGCCAGCACCTCGCCGTGCAGCCGCCCGTTGGTGCAGACCGCGCTGCCGCCATCGGGCCTGGCCTTCCCGGACAGATCGGTGAAGGTGCCCCCCGCCTCTTCGACGATGATCTGCAGCGCGGCCAGGTCCCAGAGAGTGACGTCGACCTCGGCAGAAATGTCGACCGCGCCCTCGGCCACCAGGACGTGCGACCAGAAGTCCCCGTAGGCGCGAGTCCGCCAGACCGACCGGGCCAGATCGAGGAACTCCGGCAGCCGCCCGTCGCTTTCCCAGCTGGACAGCCCAGAGTAGGACAGCGAGGCATCCGAGAGGCTGGCCACGTCAGAGACGCGGCAGGCAGTGGCCTTGGTCAGGCTGCGGCCCGTCCACGCGCCGCCATCACGCCCCGCCCACCACCGGCGGCTCAGGGCGGGGGCGGAGACGACGCCGACCGTGACCTCGCCGTCGGCCATCAGGCCGATCAGCGTCGCCCAGACCGGCACGCCGCGGACGAAGTTCTTGGTTCCGTCTATCGGGTCGATCACCCAGCACCGCTGGCCCACGCCGGTCCGGCCGAACTCCTCGCCGAGCATCGCATCGCGGGGCCTGGCCCGGCTCAGCACATGCCGCAGCGATTCCTCGGTGGCCAGGTCGGCGTCGGTCACCGGGGTCAGGTCAGCCTTCGACTCCACCCTCAGGTCCAGGGCGCGGAACCTGCGCATGGTGATGTCGTCCGCCGCGTCGGCCAGGACGTGGGCGAACCGCAGGTCGTCGGACCAGCCGCTGGCCTGGTCATGGCGCTGTTGCATAGATCCGGGAGCCTATCTCGGGAGCCTACGATGGTGGAGGCGGTCATGCGGTGCCTCCCCTGGCGAGATTGATCTGGTCCATAGCGGCAGCCAGGCCGCCGGCCTGCGGGGTGTCCCCCCGCGCGGCCACGTTGCCCGTGACCAGCGTGGCGAGCTTGAGTGCAGAGGTTGACCTGTGACAACTAGAATGCCCTGTATGGAACTCACCATCACGCTCACCGCGATCCTGACTCCCGAGGAGGGCGGGTACGTGGCACGCTGCGCGGAACTGCCCGTCACGACCGAAGGGGACACGGCCGAGGAGGCGGTGGCGGCACTGCGCGAGGCGGTAGAGCTGTACCTGGAGGACGAGCCTGCCCCGGCCCTGGCCGGCCGCCCTGTGGTCACGTCGTTCGACATCGCTATCCCGGCCGCGTGACGCGCGCCCCGCGCCTGTCCAGCAAGGACATCATCAGGTTGCCGGAGCGCGAGGGGTTCGCTGTGGTCTCCACCCGTGGCAGTCACTGCAAGCTGCGCAATGACGCGGGAGTGACCGTGATTGTACCGCTGCACCGTGACCCGCTGAAGATCGGCACGCAGTCGGACATCCTCGCCCAGGCAGGCGTCTCACTGCGGGAGTAGCAGGTGAGGCGCGGCCGGCTGCAAGCTGTCGCCTGGTAACCAGCGGTTGATACGCGTAAACCAGCAGGTCAGGCACAGACCGCTATGGACCGGCCTGGAGGACCCCGGCCTGCGCGAACCGCAGGTCGTCATCAAAGCCGACCATGGCGCGAAACGGTATCGCTAACCAGGGCACTGTGGCCATGCCTGGCTGCCCGATGAGGCCCAATAGCCGCCGGCCGGGCGCCGCGAAAGCGCGGCCCCTTACGGTTTACGGCATGGACTACACCCATCTTGGCCGCAGCGGCGTGTCGGTCAGCAGGCTCTGCCTCGGGACGATGAACTTCGGCGCCATCACCGGGCCGGAAGAATCCCACCACATCATGGACCACGCGCTTGAGTACGGGATCAACTTCTTCGACAGCTCGAACACCTACGGCCGGCCGCGCGCCGAGGGCGTGACCGAGCAGGTCATCGGCAGCTGGCTGGCCGGGGGGAACGGGCGGCGGGACAAGGTCGTGCTGGCCACCAAGCTCTACGGCGGCAAGGGCGAGTGGCCCAACGACCAGTTCCTGTCGGCGGTGAACATCCGCCGCGCCTGCGACGACTCGCTGCGGCGGCTGGGCACCGACCACATCGACCTGTACCAGATGCACCATGTGGACCGGGCCGCCCCGTGGGAGGAAATCTGGGAGGCCATGCAGGTACTGCGCGCCCAGGGGAAGATCGTCTACGTCGGGTCGTCGAATTTCGCCGGCTGGCACATCGCCCGCGCGCAGGAAGCCGCTCGGCAGCGCGCAATGTTCGGCCTGGTCAGCGAGCAGTCGCTGTACAACCTCGCGGCCCGGACCGTGGAACTTGAGGTGCTGCCCGCCTGCCAGGGCTATGGCGTCGGCGTCCTCCCGTGGAGCCCCCTGCACGGCGGCCTGCTCGGCGGGATCCTGCGCAAGGAGCAGGGCGGCCGCAGTGCCGGCGGCCTGGCGGCTGAGGCACTGGCGGTGCCGGAGGTCCGGGCGCAGATCGAGACGTACGAGGCGCTCTGCGACCAGCTCAGCGCCGAGCCTGCCGACGTTGCCCTGGCCTGGCTGCTGCACCAGCCGGCGGTCACCGCGCCGATCATCGGGCCGCGCACCCCCGCGCAGCTAGACGGGGCGCTGCGCGCCCTGGAGCTCACGCTGGACGAGACGGCGCTCGGCAGCCTGGACGAGATCTTCCCCGGCCCCGGCGGCGCCGCCCCCGAGGCCTACGCATGGTGAGACGGCTGGTCGCGTGCCTGAACGGCGCGCAAGCCGGGCGGTCGCCAGCCCGGCTACTCGGCGTCGGCACCCTCGCGGCTGCGCAGCAGGCGGCGCAGCGAGTCCAGCCGCGCGGCCAGCGGCCCCCCGCCGTGCTCGGCCACCCACGCATCGAGACCGCACTCGTCCCCGAGGTGATGGCACCCAGGCGGACAGCCGGCCGCCGCCTCGGCGAGATCAGGGAAGGCACGCACGACGCGCTCCGGCGCGATATGCGCCAGCCCGAAGCTGCGCAGCCCCGGCGTGTCGATGATCCAGCCGCCGCCCGGCAGCCGCAGCGCCACGGCAGATGATGACGTATGCCGGCCCCGCCCCGTGACCGTGTTGACCGTCCCCACCGCCCGGTCGGCGTCCGGGATCAGGGCGTTGACCAGAGTCGACTTTCCGACGCCGGAGTGCCCGACGAGCACGCTGACCCGGTCGGCCAGGCGGCCGCGCACCTCCTCGAGCGCGGCCTGGCCCAGCGGCTGGCTGGTGACCACGTAAGGGGTGCCGAGCGGCTGGTAGGCGGCCAGGAGGTCGGCCGGGCTGGCCAGGTCAGCCTTGGTCAGGCACAGCAGCGGCTCCAGCCCGGCGTCGTAGGCGGCGACCAGGAAGCGGTCGATCAGCCGCGGCCGCGGCGGCGGGTCGGCCAGCGCGCAGACGATCACCAGCTGCTGGGCGTTGGCGACGATGACGCGCTCGACCGGGTCGGTGTCGTCAGCGGATCGGCGCAGTACCGAGGTGCGGGGCGAGATCCGGACGATCCGGGCCAGTGTCCCCTGCGCGCCGGAGACATCCCCGGCCAGGCTCACGATGTCCCCGACGGCGACGCTCTTGCGGCCGAGCTCGCGCGCCCGCATGGCCGTGACGTCCCGGCCCCCGGCCCCGGCCCTGGCCCCGCCGGCCCGCTGCGAGATCACGCAGTGATACCTGCCCCGGTCGACGGCGATCACGAAGCCCTCGATCGCATCCTCGTGCGCGGGCCTGCGGCGGGTACGGGGCCGCGAGCCCTTGCCCGGCCGGATCCGGACGTCGTCCTCGTCGATGCCTGCGTGGCCGACCTGCCGGCTCAGGGCGGCTGCTCCAGCATCTGCGCCCACAGCCCGAGGAAGCCGGGGAAGGTCTTGCCGACGGTTTCCGCGCCCCGCACCCGCAGGCCGGGAACCGCCAGGCCGAGGACGGCGGCCGCCATCACCAGCCGATGATCATCGTGACTGTCGAAGACAGTGCCGTCAGCCCGCAGCGGCCGCGGCCGGATCTCCAGGCCGTCGCTCCGCTCGATGACATCCCCGCCGAGGGCGCCGATCTCGCCGGCCAGCGCCGCCAGCCGGTCGCTCTCGTGCGTGCGCAGGTGCCCGATCCCGGTGAATACCGACGGCGAGTCCGCCACCGCGGCCAGCGCGGTCAGCACCGGCGTGAGCTCGCTGACGTCGCGCAGGTCAGCGGTGACCCCGTGCACCCGGCCGGATCCCGTGACCCGCATCCCGGCGCCGGTGGCGGAGCACGCCCCGCCCATCCTGGCCAGCAGGCCGAGAATCTCCTGCGCGGCCTGCTGGCTCCGGGCCGGCCAGCCGGCCACCGTCACGCTGCCGCCGGTGAGCAGGGCAGCGGCCAGGAAGGGCGCCGCGCTCGACAGGTCGGGCTCGACCGCGATCGTCCCCGGTGACAGCGCACCAGGATGCACTCGCCATATATCCGAAACGGATCGATCGTGGTCACTCCCGCCCCGCAGCCTGCTCCCGGCCTCCACGTCGGCGCCCGCATCGCGCAGCATCTGGACGGTCATCGCGATATGCGGCGCCGAGGGCACCCGCGGGCCTTCATGCCTGATCTCCGCGCCCTTGTCGTAGCGCGGCGCGGCGAGCAGCAGGCCGGAAACCAGCTGGGAGGAACCGGACGCATCCAGGGTCACGCTGCCCCCGCGGACCGCGCCGCGGCCGCGGACGATGAACGGGACTGCCCGGCGGCCCCCGTCGTCGATCGTCGCGCCGAGCTCGCGCAGCCCGGCCAGCAGCGGCCCGACCGGCCGCTGCGACGCCCTGTCGTCGCCGTGAAACTCCACGTCCGCGTGCGTCAGAGCCGCTACCGGGGGGACGAAACGGATGACGGTGCCTGCGTTCCCGACGTCCACGCGCGCTGCGCCGCTGCGCTGTCCCGGCCGCACCCGCCAGTCCGCGGAGGCTCGCCCGGCTTCGTGCTGCCCGGCTTCGTGCTGCCCGGCTTCGTGCTGCCCGGCTTCGCGCTGCCCGGCTTCGTGCTGCCCGGCTTCGCGCTGCCCGGCTTCGCGCTGCCCGGCTTCGCGCTGCCCGGTTTCGCGCTGCCCGGTTTCGTCCTCGACGGTCGCGCCGAGCTCGCGCAGCGCCCCGGCCATCAGCATCGTGTCCCTGGCCCGCAGCGGGCCGGTGATGCGGGTCGGCCCGTCCGCCAGCGCCGCGAGCACCAGTGCGCGGTTGGTCATCGACTTTGAGCCGGGCACCCGCAGGCGGGCGCGCACGGGCCGGGTCGCCGCGGGCGCCTGCCAGTCCCCGGCAGGCCAGCCCGCATGTTCCGGGACGCCATCCATGCTGCGAGCGTACTGGCTACCCGCTCGGCTGCGCCGGTACTGGATCATCGGGCGGCCCTGCCGGGCAGGGCCGCCGGCGGCTCAGATGCGTGTCGGAGGTTTGGCAAACCCGGATCGGGGCTATTAACTGGCACAATCTGTCGGTTCCCTAGCCGATGTGCTGTCAAAGGTGAGGACATGTGTGGTCGGTACGCGTCCGCGCGCAGGCGCATTGAGCTCCTTGAGGAGTTCAGTGTGCAGCGCGACCGCGTCACCGAGGAACTGGAGCCGGACTACAACGTCGCTCCGACCAAGCCGGTCTATGCCGTGCTCACCCGCCGTCCCCGCGCGCAGGACGAGGCCGGGCCGGACAAGCAGGATGGTGACCGGGAGGCGCCCGCCGGTCAGCGGGAGGCGCCCGCCGGTCAGCGGGAGGCGCCCGCCGGTCAGCGGGACAGGCCCGACGGTGAGCGCGGCGCGGTGCGTGAGCTGCGCGTCGTCCGCTGGGGCCTGGTGCCGTTCTGGGCCAAGGACATATCGATCGGAAGCCGCCTGATCAACGCGCGGTCCGAGACGGTCAGCGAGAAGCCGGCCTTCAAGCGCGCCTTTGCGCGCCGCAGGTGCCTGCTGCCCGCCGACGGCTACTACGAGTGGCAGAAGCCAGCGGACGGGCCGGGCACGGGCCAGGCGGCTACGGCCCAGCCAGGCACGGCCCAGCCAGGCACGGCCACGTCGGGCACGGCCACGTCGGGCACGGCCAAGTCGGGCACGGTCAAGTCGGGCACGGCCACGTCGGGCACGGTCACGTCGGGCACGGCCAAGTCGGGCACGGCCAAGCAGCCGTTCTACATCAGCCGCGGCGACGGCGGCCCGCTGGCCTTCGCGGGCCTGTACGAGCTCTGGCGGGACCCCAGGCATCCGGACGGTGATCCGGATGCCTGGCTGTGGACGGCGACGATCATCACCACGACCGCGCCGGACGATCTGGGCCGGATCCATGACCGGATGCCGATGGTGATCGATCCGGCCAGCTGGGACGAGTGGCTCGATCCCGCCAACAATGATGTCGGCGACCTGCAGGCGCTGCTCGCCCCGGCAGTCGCCGGCGGCCTGACGTCGTACCCGGTCTCGCGGGCAGTCAACTCGGTCCGCAACAACGGCCCTGAGCTGGTCGAGCCCGTCGAGCTGACCGGGCCCGAGCTGGCCGCGCTCGGACTGGCCGGGCCAGGGCTGGCCGGGCCTGGGCTGGCCGCGCCCGATTCGGCGACGCCGTTAGGGCCGCATGCTGACCGTTCCGGCAGACGTCGGAGCAGTGTTTCCCGAGGACTCTCCGGCAGCGCACCCGACACGCTGTTCTGAGCCCGCTAGACCGGCCGGGCAGCCCCAACGAGATCGGCGGCTGCCAGGCCCTGTGTGGATAGGAGGTGGAGATCGGTTGAATACCGCCACCGCTCGCAAGCGCCTGGAAGAGATTCGCACCGAGCTCGACAGGTCCATTACCGTGCTCAACGGAGAGCAGCAGCAGGATAAGCGGTCAGCGGACTATCCGCAGGACCCGGCGGACGCCGGGGCCAACCTCTCCGAGACAGAGCGCACGGCGGCGATCCTCGCCGTCGCCAGGCTGCAGCGCGGCGAGGTGCTCGACGCGCTGCACCGTATCGAGCTCGGAACTTACGGGACCTGCGCAGACTGCGGGGGCGGAGTACCGGAGGGACGGCTGGAAGCCAAGCCCGAGGCGGCCCGGTGCGTGGCCTGCCAGTCCAAGCGTGACAGACTGCGTCGCTGAGGCAGGCGGGCCCCGGAATCGGGCGCACCGCGGAATGAAGCTGCGACGGGGCGTGTTCCAGGACCGTGCCCCTAGCTAGCTATCGCCCCCGCGATGACGCTCTCGCGGTGGTCACACGCGGCCTCTCGGTCCCTGGCCATGTATCCTCCGGCCGTGGAGGCCGGCGGTCTAGCCGGCTGCAGCCTGTGATCGCGGAGGGGGTGGGTCCGGTACCTGAGACACTCGAGCAGCGCAGTGAGCGCTTCGAGCATGATGTCCTGCCGTACCTGGATCAGCTATATGCGGCGGGGATGCGGATGACCCGCAACCCGGCCGATGCCGAGGACCTGGTGCAGGAGACCTTCGCGAAGGCATACGCCTCTTTTCATCAGTTCCAGGCAGGCACGAATCTCAAGGCGTGGCTGTTCCGGATCCTGACGAACACGTTCATCAACACCTACCGCAAGCGGCAGCGTGAGCCCCAGCGGTCGGGCACCGAGGAGATCGAGGACTGGCAGCTCGCCAGGGCCGCGTCCCACACCTCCTCGGGCCTGAAGTCCGCGGAGGCAGAGGCGCTGGAGCGGCTGCCCGATTCCGACATCAAGGAAGCGCTGCAGGCACTCCCCGAGGAATTCCGGATAGCTGTCTACCTGGCCGACGTGGAGGGCTTCGCCTACAAGGAGATCGCGGAGATCATGGGTACCCCGATCGGGACCGTGATGTCGCGCCTGCATCGCGGGCGCCGGCAACTCCGGGAGCTGCTCCAGGACTACGCGGCCGACGAAGGCCTGGTCAGGACGGCGTCTGCCGCCCCCGCCGAGGCGTCATCATCGGGCGATGCGCCGGGGAAGGACGCGAAATGAGCTGCGGCAAGCCGCATGAAGTGCCGTGCAGCGAGGTGCTCGCGCGCGTGTACTCATACCTGGACGGCGAGATCGAGGACGCTGGGTGCTCGCAGATCCGCCAGCACCTTGATGAGTGCGGCCCCTGCCTGCGCGAGTACGGCCTCGAAGAGGCGGTCAAGCGGCTGGTCCACAAGCACTGCGGGCAGGAGGCAGTGCCCAGGGGGCTGCGCACTAAGGTGATGGTCAGGATTCAGGCAGTGAGAGCAGAGCTGGAGATCAGCGAGACCGTCTCCGAGTAGCCGCGCTGCCTTCCGGCCGCCGGCATGACCCGGTCGACAAAGTCCGAATAGGACGCGCCCAGGCCGCATGTCCCGCTATGGGTAGCCACTGACAGTTACCTAGAGTACGTTCTGGTTACTCATCGTTCACAATGTAGCGGAGCCTACGCGAATCTAGTTGATCAGCGTTACTCTAAGTGGTGGGGAGATCAGCCGGGGGGCTTCTGAGGGCACGGCCCCGAGACACGGCCCTGAGGGCACGGCCCCGAGGCACGGCCCCGAGGGCATGGCACGGCGGGGCAGCAGCGGCGGGGCGCTGGCAGCCGAGTGCGAGGGGGGTCATGGGCAAGGTTTCCTGGACCGCGTGGCTCTACATAGCGGTGGTCGTCGCGGCCGCCGTCGCGGTGGCCGTCCTCCCGCCACGCCACGCCACCGGCCTGCACTGGTGGGGCGAGCTTGCGGTGCTCTGCCTGCTTTTCCTGATCTGTGACTCCACGCCCACGCCGCTCGCGGCCAGGCAGTCTGCCTGGTCGCCGAGCTCGTCGGCGACGTTAGCCGCGGTAGTCCTGCTCGGCCCGGCCGGGGCGGCGCTCGTGGGTGCGGTCTCCGTGCTGAGCCTGCGCCGCGAACTGCTGGCCGAGCGGCTTTTCAACGGGGCGATGTACGCCCTCTCCGGCTTCGCGGCGGGACTGGCGTTCGTCTGGCTGAACGGTCCCGTGGGAGTGCCCGAGCCGGGTCAGTTCCCGCACATTATATGGCCATTTGCGGCAGCGGCCGTGGTGCACGTGCTCGCCAATCACTCTTTGATCTGGGGGTTCCTGCGGCTGAACCGCTATGAGCGCAAGGTGCCGCGGAAGGTCCGCACGGAGTCCAGCCTGCCGCTGCTGCTAGTCTCCGACCTTGGCTTCGCGGCTCTTGGCCTGGTCATCGCCGCGCTGTGGGCAGTGACCTATCAGTTTGCCGCCGTGATCGTACTGGTCCCGCTGTTCGTGGCCCGCTGGGCGATGGGCCAGTTCGCCGAGCAGCAGCGCGCCTACGCGGCCACCATGGCAGCGCTCTGCCAGGCAGTCGAGACCAAGGACTTCTACACCCGCGGTCACAGCGAGCGGGTGTCGCGCGGATCGGGGATGATCGCCCGCCAGATCAGCATGCGGCCTGATCGCGCCGAGGCCATCAGGTTCGCCGGGATGCTGCACGACGTCGGCAAGCTCGGGGTTCCCACCAAGGTGCTGCAGAAGAACGGCCCGCTGACCGAAGAGGAACTGGCGGCCATCCAGCTGCACCCCATGCGCGGCCTGGAGATCGTCAGGGAGATTGGCTTCCTGAACGAGGCGCTGGCCGGGATCATGCACCATCACGAGCGGATCGACGGCCGCGGCTACCCGATGGGCTTCGCGGGCCACGAGATCCCGCTGTTCGCCCGGGTCATCGCCGTGGCTGACGCCTTCGACTCCATGACCTCGACCCGGTCCTACCGGGAAGCCCGCAGCATCGACCAGGCAGTCCAGGAACTCCGCAAGGGGGCGGGAACCCAGTTCGACCCGCTGCTGGTCGACGCCTTCATCGCCGCCCTTGACTCCGAAGGCTGGCGCCTGCCGGAGCCCGCGGCGGTGCCGCTGGACTCCCGGACCGTGACCGCCCAGGACCACGACGACCCGACAGCGCCGCTGCGGGTCGTCGAGAGCATCTGACGGCGAGGATGCCATGATCACTTCAGAGCGGCCCATCGAGCGATGGTCCTCCTGGCAGACCCTCGACTCGGGCAGGCTGCTGCTGCTGGCCACCGCGGGCATGCTGGTCGTGGCGGCGCTCGCGACCTCCGTCGCTGTCGGCGTCCGGCAGCCCGACACTCCCGTGGCCGTCGCATTCGGCTTGTTCATCGCGTTCGGCGAGCTGCTCAGGCTGGCGCTGCCCGGCGGCCGGGAAGCCGCGCCCATCGCCATGGCCGGCGCGATGTCCTACGCCCTGCTGCTGCACGTGGGCGGGCAGCACCTGCAGGGGATCGGCCCCTTGCAGGTCATCGCCGTGGCCGCGGTCGGCATGACCGTGGGCGCGCTGCCGCACGTCGCGGCGGGCAGGCCGGCCAGCCTGACCGGGATGTCCACCCGGCTGGTCGCGGTGGCGTGCGTGGCGTTCATCTTCCGCCCGCTGGTCACGCAGTTCCCGTTCATCGGCTCCCGGAGCTACTGGTGGCTCGCACTGGCGATCATGAGCGTGCTGGTGCTGTTCGGCTGGCTGGTCGACACCGTGATCGGGGCGCTGATCAGGGCAGACGACTATGGCGCCAGGTTCTCCGTCGCGCTGTGGGACGAGATGCGCGTGCAGTGGCCGCTGGGGGCCGCCGTCGGCTCGTCAGCGATCATCACGGCGTTCGCCGCGCAGATCATGGGGCTATCCGAGCTCGGCGTCTTCATCGGGCCGCTGCTCGTCACCCAGGTGGCCTTCCGCAGGTACGCCGGCATCCGCGCCACCTACCTGCAGACCGTCCGGGCGCTCGCGCGGGTAACCGAGGTCGGCGGCTACGTGGAGAGCGGGCACTCGCGGCGGGTCAGCAAGCTCGCGGTGGCGGTCGGCCGGGAGCTCGGCATGCCCGAGCCCGATCTGCTCGACCTGGAATACGCCTCCCTCATGCACGACATCGGCCAGCTGTCCCTGCCGGACCCGATCCCGGCCGGGGCCACCGTGCTGGTCTCCGCTGCCGACCAGCGGCGCATCGCCGAGCTGGGCGCGGACGTGATCCGGCAGGCCGGGGTGCTGGACAAGGTCGCCGAGCTGGTCCGCTGCCAGAACTGGCCCAGCCGCGGGCACTACCCGGAGCCGCCCATCGGCAGCAAGATCATCCGAGCGGTGAATGCCTTCGACGACCTGGTCGGCGGGTCCACCGACCGGGACCGCACGGCGGCCGCGCTGGAGCGGCTGCGCCTGGATACCGCCTTCGAGTACGACGCCGCGGTCGTCGAGGCGCTCGGCGAGGTCGCGGGAAAGCGGCTCATGAGCCGCCTGTAGGCTGCCGGGCGTGCTCGAATCGGTCCTCGTCGCCAACCGGGGGGAGATCGCGCGGCGGGTGATCAGGACCGCCCGGCGGATGGGCATCCGCGCGATCGCCGTCTACTCCGAGGCTGACGCCGAACTGCCGTTCGTCGCGGAGGCCGATGCGGCCGTGCTGCTCGGCCCGCCGCCGCCCGCCAGCAGCTACCTGGACGGGCAGGCCATCATCCGCGCGGCCCGGCAGGCCGGAGCCCGCGCGATCCATCCCGGCTACGGCTTCCTGGCCGAGAGCGCGGCCTTCGCGGCCGCCGTCATCGACGCCGGGCTGACCTGGGTCGGGCCGCCGCCCGCGGCGATCGAGCAGATGGGCGACAAGATCAACGCCAGGAACCTGATGGAGCGGGCCGGGGTGCCGGTCGCCGCGGGCAGCAGGCAGCCGGTCGCCGACCTCGACGACGCCATAGCGCAGGCAGCCCGGATCGGCTACCCGGTCATGATCAAGGCAGCGGCGGGCGGCGGCGGCATCGGGATGAGCGCTGCCGCCGACGAGGGCCAGCTGCGCGCCGGCTTCGAGACCGCGCGCTCGCGCGCCGAGCGGTTCTTCGGCAGTTCCGCGATCCTGCTCGAGCGGTGCATCGAGCGCGCCCGGCACGTCGAGGTGCAGATCCTGGGGCTGGCTGACGGCCGGGTCGTCGCCCTGGGCGAGCGGGACTGCTCGGTGCAGCGGCGGCACCAGAAGGTCGCCGAGGAGACGCCGTCGCCGGGCGTGACCGCGCAGCTGCGGGCCCGGATGCTGGCGGCGGCCGTCCGGGCCGGGGAGGCCGTCGGCTACCGGGGCGCGGGCACCGTCGAGTGCCTGGTGGACACCCAGACGCAGGACTTCGTCTTCCTGGAGATGAACACCAGGCTGCAGGTAGAGCATCCGGTGACCGAGCTGGTGACGGGCATCGACCTGGTCGAGCAGCAGTTCCGCATCGCTGACGGTGCGGAGGTGAGTTTCGACCCGATGGCCGTTTCGTATGAGGGGCATGCACTCGAGCTGCGAGTGTATGCGGAAGATCCAAAGCGGTTCCTGCCCAGCCCTGGCGTGATCACGCAGTGGGACGAGCCGTCCGGCGAGGGAGTCCGGGTCGACGCCGGCTACACGGCCGGCAACACGGTGACCCCGTTCTACGACCCGCTGCTGGCCAAGCTGTGCCTGCACGGGGCGAGCCGGGCGCAGGCGCTGGAGCGGGCCAGGGCGGCCGTGGCCTCGTTCCGGATCGCGGGGCCGAAGACCAACCTGCCCTTCCACGCGGAGCTGCTCGACAGCAGCGAGTTCGCCAGCGGTTTGTACGACACGTCGGTGGTTGCCCGGCTGCGCCCGTGATTTGCCCGGCGGCGGACAATGATGGTGAGCGCAGACCTGGCAGCGATCGCCGGGCACAGACTCCAGGGAGGTGACGTGACCGAGATCCGCGCCGAGATGGTCGCGAACGTGTGGAAAGTGGTGGCATCCGAGGGAGACGGGGTCGCCGACGGTGACACCCTGATCATTCTCGAGTCGATGAAGATGGAGATCCCGGTCCTGGCCGAGGAATCGGGCACGCTCACCAGGCTGGCCGTCGCCGAGGGTGACGTGATCCAGGAGGGCGACCTGATCGCCGTCATCGAATGACGGCGGCCCGCGGCAGCGGTCTGGCGGTCGGGCTGCGCGCGACCGTGCGTGCCGTGGTGGGCGAGGCCGACACCGCCGCGTCGATGGGCAGCGGTGATGTGCCGGTGCTCGCCACGCCGAGGCTGCTCGCGCTCGCGGAGGCGGCAAGTGTCGCGGCCGTGGGGCCGCACCTGGGCGCCGAGCAGACCACCGTGGGGACCGCCGCGCGGCTGGAGCACCGGCGGGCCAGCCCGCTGGGCGCGGAGCTCTCCGTCGAGGCCGAGCTGACGGAGATCGACGGGCCGCGGCTGGTGTTCATGTTCATCGCCCGCGGGCCAGGTGGCGGCGCTGGCGAGGATCGCGGCGAGGGCGGCGAGGGCGGCGAGGCTGAGGTGATCGGCGCGGGCACCGTGGAGCGGGTGGTCCTCAATCGCGAGCGGTTCCTGGCTCGCCTAGGCGGCTCGGCCCGCGGCCCTGTGGACAACAGTTAGCAGTGGGTCAGACGCCAGTGGTGGAGCGCGGGTAGGCGATCTTCGGGTCGGTGATGACGTTGACCAGGTAGGGGACGCCAGCGGCGAAGGCACGGCGCAGCGCCGGTGCGATGTCGCCCGGCGCCGTGACCAGCTCCCCGGCTCCGCCGAGCGCCGTGACCACCTCGTCGTAGCGGCACTGGGGCTGCAGCTCGGCAGCGACGTCATAGCCGTAGAGCGCCTGCATGGGATGTTTCTCCAGCCCCCAGATGCCGTTATTGCCGCAGATCATGACCACCGGCAGCCGGTGCCGGACCAGCGTGTCGGCGTCCATCAGCGAGAACCCGGCGGCGCCATCGCCGAGCAGGAGCACCACCTGCGCGGACGGGCGGGCGATCCTGGCCGCGATGGCGTAGCCGAGGCCGGTTCCCAGGCATCCGTACGGGCCGGGGTCCAGCCAGCCGCCGGGGCGCTGCGGCTCGACGTACTTGCCCGCGTAGCTGACGAAGTCCCCGCCATCGCCGATGACGACCGCGTCGCTGTCGAGCAGAGCGGCCAGCTCGCCGTAGACCCGCATCGGATGGATGGGCTCCGCGGTGCTGGACAACAGCGCGCTGTCGCCCGTCGCGGCGGCCGCGCATGCCTGCTGAAGCAGGGGCAGCCAGTCCGCCGTCCAGGAGCGAGCGGCGGCCGCCGTGCCTGCCCGCATGCCTGCGCCATTGCCTCCCCCCGTGCCCGCGGCCGCGTCCGCCAGGCCGGTGAAGAACGCGGTCAGGTCGCCAGCGGCGGAGGCGGCCAGCTCGCAGTGCGTCGCTAGCTGGCCGGGCGCATCGGCGACATGCACTACCGCGGCGCGCGGCGTGCCGTTCTTGCCGCCGAACTCACCGTAGGCAAGGCGGAAGTCAAGCGGCGTGCCGGCGACGATGACCAGGTCCGCCTGGCCGAGCGCCGCCGACCGGGCGCGAGTGACGAGCAGCTCATGGCCCGCGGGCAGGATCCCGCGTCCCTGGCCGTTGGCGATCACCGGCAGCCGCAGCTCCTCCGCCGCGGCGCGAGCGGCCTCCTCAGCGCCGTCCAGCCATACGTCCGAGCCAAGGACCAGCACCGGCCGGCGTGCCTGCGCGAGCAGCGCAGCGATCTCGGCGATCGCGCTGTGCTCGGGGGCACCGGCCTCGTGCCCGCCGGCGGCGCCAGCCCCGTGCCCGCCGGCGGCGCCGGTCCCGGCGTCCTGCCGCTCTCCCGTCCCGCGTGGCTCTCCCGTGCCGAACAGCGCCTCGAGGCTGATGTCCAGGAACACCGGGCCGCGGTGCCGCGCTGTAGCGAGCCGGAACGCCTCGCTGACCGCCGGCCCGACCCCCGCGGTCTCATGCTCGGTCCAGGCCCGCTTGGTGATCGGCGCGAGCAGCGCCGGGTGGTCGAACTCCTGGAGGCTCCCCGAGCCCCAGCGGTAGTCCGGCGCCCGTCCGCCGATGACTACCACCGGCGAGCCGTTGAAGTGCGCGGTCGTGATCGCGCTGATCCCGTTGGTCACGCCAGGGCCGGCGGTGAGCACGGCGAGGCCTGGCGCCCGAGTCAGGCGGGCGGTTGCCTCGGCCGCGAAGACGGCAGTCTGCTCGTGCCGCACGTCGACGATGCGCATCGGCGGGTCCGCCTTGACGGCACCGTCGTAGAGCGGGAAGACATGCCCGCCGGACAGGGTGAACATCGTCTGTGCGCCGCCGCGCCGCGCCGCCGCTACCGCGTGCGCGCCGCCGTGTGCCGGCGCCCGCGCCGATGTCCGCTCGTCCTCGCCCATGCGGGCGACGCTACCAGGAGGTAACCATCTGGCCGTGATGGGTCGAAGACCTCTATGCAGCCCCCGCCGCGAGCGTGGCGGCCAGCCCGCAGAGGACTACGCCGGCGGTCACGCTCAGTCCCGTCGCCAGCCGTCCCCCTGGATGCAGGGCCTGCCGAAGGCGCCCGGCGGCAAGAGCTACCATGCAGTCGACCCCGAGTCCCATCAGCAGGAACAGGCCGCCGAGTGTCAGCAGCTGAAGGCTGACAGAGCCAGCGGCGGGCCGTACGAACTGCGGGAGAAACGCGGCAAAGAACACCACGACCTTCGGGTTGAGAAGGTTGGTCATCAGCCCCCGCACAATGAGATTCTGCCCGGTAGAGGCAGGCGCCTGCGTGGTGACCGAGGATCCGCGCGCCGACCGCGCCGACCGCGCTGACCGCAGGGTGGTGAACCCGAGCCACAGCAGGTATCCGGCGCCGACGACCCTGATCACGTCAAGAGCGGCAGGTGCGGCGTGCAGCAACGCGGCAAGGCCAAGCGCGGTAGCCACGGTCCACAGGGCAATGCCGGTCGCCATGCCAAGCGCCGAACGCACGCCGGCCCGCGAGCCCCGGTCAATCGACGCGGCGATGATGAAGACCATGTCTGGTCCTGGCGCGATGCAGATCAGCAGCGCGACCAGGAGGAATGCGGAGAGCATTCCTGGATCGACCATGGTCTCACCCCTTTGCTGTAACTGTATGATGTCTCTATACACGTTACACCATCGGTGCACATGACTGTAACTGGTAGAGTCGATGTGACACGTTACGACTTGGAGGTGAGGCACGGTGCCGCCGCTCCTGATGACCGTCAGTGCCCTGCCAGCGGGCTTCTTGGTTGAGGTGGTCAACGAGTGGGGTACGGCACCCCGGCAGGCCGCCGGCGAACAAGATGGCGGCTATCCGGACCTCGCCGCCCTCGCCGCCGCCCACCAGGTCGACCTGGACCCTGCTGCGACGCGGATGAGTGACCATGGCCTGACCCGCATAGCCGACGCGCTCTATCCCGTCTTCTCGGCACCGGCCGACGATGCCGCGGTCGAGGTCGTCAACGACCTGCTGAACCTCAGCGCGCCCCAGCCCCGGCTCTGCCGCGTCGGAGGGACACTCGTCGAGAAGTGGGCAGCCCCGGCATCGCAGGGGCTTCTCGTTTCCTGCGTACTCACCTTGTACCAGCAGCTGATCCTATGGGGCGACAGCCGCAGGCTCGGGCTGTGTACCGGCGCGCGATGCGCCGATGTCTACATCGACTTGTCGTCGGCCGGACGTAAGCGGTTCTGCTCCCTGGGCTGCCAAAACCGCAATCGCGTCGCCGCCTTCAGGGCCAGGCGCCGGCAGCCCGGCAGCGCTGGGGTGGCAGTACAGGGCGGCGGCCGAACTGATCATTTAGGCCGCTAGCCGAAGGCAGATGCGATGATGACGGGGTGCCCACCCTGAACGATCTCGCCCGCCGGGCACAGATCGCGCCGCCAGACATCGACTGGCTGCATGCGCTGGTATCCGACTGGCAGCTGCTGGCGGACCTGTCCTTCGCCGACCTGGTGCTCTGGGCGCCGAGACCGGACCGGCCAGGCTGGCTGGCGCTGGCTCAGATGCGCCCGACCACGGCGCCGACGGCCTTTCCCGATGACATCGTCGGCTCGCTGCGATCGGTGGGGAAGCGGCCGTTCCTTGAGGCGGCAATGCGAGACCGCAGGATCTGCCGGGAGGGCGACCCGGAGTGGACGAGCGGGGTCCCGGTCCGGCACGAGACCATCCCGGTCGTGCATGACGGGAAAGTCATCGCGGTGATCGAGCGGTCGACCAATCTCAGCTCGGCGCGGACGCCCAGCCGGCTGGATCTCGCCTACCTGAGGGCGGCCGATGACCTGGCCCAGATGGTCGCCGCCGGGATGTTTCCCTGCCCTGGCGAGGAGCCCGCGCTGGTCAGGTCACCGCGCGTCGGAGACGGGCTGCTGCGGCTCGGCCGGGCCGGGAAGGTGACCTATGCCAGCCCGAACGCGCTGTCGGCCTACCGCAGGCTCGGCCTGACCGCGGACCTCGTCGGAAAGGAACTCGGGCCGCTGACGGCGCGGCTGTGCGCGACGGCAGAACCGCGTGACGGCTCGCTGATGCTGACCGCGAGCGGCCGGGCGCACATGGAGACCGAGGTGGAGGCCAACGGCTCGGTGGTCCAGCTGCGGACCATCCCGCTGGTCGTGGACGGCGCCCGGTCGGGCGCGCTGATCCTGCTCAGGGACGTGACCGAGTTGCGTCATCGGGAGCGTGAGCTGATCACCAAGGACGCGACCATCCGCGAGATCCACCACCGGGTCAAGAACAACCTGCAGACGGTGGCCGCGCTACTGCGGCTGCAGGCGCGGCGGCTGCAGGCACCAGAGGCACGTGCCGCGCTCGAGGAAGCCGTCCGCAGGGTGGGATCGATCGCGATCGTGCACGAGACGCTGTCGCACGCGCCGGAGGAGATCGTGGACTTCGACGACATCGCGGGCCGGGTCGCGATGATGGCAGGCGAGGTGTCAGCGCCCGAGGCGCGGGTCACGCCGACCCTGCTGGGAGAGTTCGGCCTGCTGCCCGCTTCGGTCGCGACGCCGCTTGCCCTGGTCCTCACTGAGCTGCTGCAGAACGCCCTGCAGCATGGCCTGACCAGGCCGCCCAGCGCGCCGCTGAGCGGGACTCTGGAGGTGATAGCGCGCAGGCGCCCGCAGCAGCTCACCGTGACCGTCACGGACAACGGCGCTGGGCTGCCGGACGGCTTCGACCTCGACTCGACGACCAGCCTGGGCCTGCAGATCGTTCGCACGCTGGTCGTGGGCGAACTCGGCGGCCACCTCGAGATCACCCCTCGTGACCACGGCGGCACCAGGGTCCTGGTCGATCTGCCGCTGGCCACATCCGCGTGAGCACTTCCGCCTGGCCGACGTGCCGGACTTCCGCCTGGCCGATGTGCCGGACTTCCGCCTGGCCGATGTGCCGGACTTCCGCCTGGCCGATGTGCCGGACTTCCGCCTGGCCGATGTG
>Ga0209871_1000051_pt1 | contig 33365 bp, 28 predicted proteins | sample OrgsoiDNA2013045_FD_185795 | JGI IMG/M metagenome (GOLD analysis project Ga0209871, IMG submission 185795) | Permafrost soil microbial communities from the Arctic, to analyse light accelerated degradation of dissolved organic matter (DOM) -... | ecosystem: Environmental > Terrestrial > Soil >... | reverse complement strand
GGGGGCGGCGAGGCGTTCCGCGAGCTGACCGAGCCGTACCGCCGGGAACTGGAGGTGCACTGCTACCGGATGCTCGGATCCTTCCAGGATGCCGAGGATGCGCTCCAGGACACGCTGCTGACCGCCTGGCAAGGCATCGCCGGGTTCGAGGGACGCGCCTCGATCCGCACCTGGCTCTACCGAACCGGCCTGTTCGTTCTCACCCTCACCGGCGACCGGATCTGCGCCATGACGCGCTTCGAGAACAGCGTGCTCCCATGGTTCGGGCTACCGCGATCGCTCCCGAGCTGGCGGGCGGCTCAGGACAGGCCCGGCCGGACCAGGCCGGTCTCGTAGGCGATCACGACCAGCTGGGCCCGGTCTCGCGCGCCGAGCTTGGCCATCATCCGGCTGATGTGGGTCTTGGCGGTCAGCGGGCTCATGAACAGGGCCGCAGCGATCTCGTCGTTGCTCATGCCCGCAGCGACCCGGGCGAGAACCTCCCGTTCCCGGTCGGTGAGCAGCGACAGCGCGGAGGCGTCGACTGGCTGGGCCGGACCGCGCCCGGCGATGCTGGAGATCAGCGTGCGGGTGACGCTCGGCGACAGCAGGGCATCGCCGCGGGCGACCACCTGGATGGCGCTGATGAGGTCCTCCGTCTCGATGTCCTTGACCAGGAAGCCGCTCGCCCCGGCGCGGATCGCCTCGAAGACATACTCGTCCGCCTCGAAGGTGGTGAGGATGATGACGCGCACGCCGCTCAGGTCGGGGTCGGCGACGATCTGCCGGGTCGCCTCCAGCCCGTCGGTACCAGGCATGCGGATATCCATCAGCACCACCTCGGGCCGCAGCGAGCGGGCCAGATCGACCGCCGCCGCGCCGTCCGCCGCCTCCCCGACGACCTCGATGTCGGGCGCCGAGCCGGCCAGGACCCGGAAGCCGGCCCGGACCAGGGCCTGGTCGTCGGCGAGCAGGACCCTGATCACGGCCGGCTCGCGATCGGCCGGTCGCGCGGCCCGCCAGCACGTCCTGTGGCGCTGGCATCCTGGCCGACAGCGGCCGGCTCGCGACCCGCGGCCCCGCCGTCCGGGACCGCGGCAGTGCCTGCCGTGCCTGCCGGGCCCACGGCCGGGACCTCTGGTCCTGCGGCTGGGACGGCTGCCGCCACCGGCAGCCGGGCGTGGACGGCGAACCCGCCGCCGGGACGCGGACCGGCATCCAGGGTGCCGCCCAGAGCAGCCGCCCGCTCTCGCATTCCGGCCAGTCCCGCCCCGGTCCCGTCACCGAAGGCCGCGGGCGCGGCCCCGCCGTCGTTGGCCACGTCCACATACAGGTATCCGCCGTCTTGCCGCAGGCCCACGGTCGCGGCGACCCGGCCCGCGTGACGCACCACGTTGGTGAGCGACTCCTGCACGATGCGGTAGGCGGCCAGCGCGACCGGCGGCGGCAGCGGGACTGGCGGCTCGGCCGCCTCCAGCGTGGTCGGCGTGCCGGCGGCGCTGGTCGCCTCGACAAGCGCGGCGATGGCGCGCAGGTCCGGCACCGGCACCGCAGGGCTCCCGCCGTCGACTTGCCGCAGCACCTCAAGTATGGCCCGCAGCTCGCGCAGCCCGGACTTGCTGGCCCCGCGGATCGCCTGGATCGCCTCGGCCGCGCTCGCCGGATCTGCGGCCAGCTGCATGCTCGCCGCAGTGGCCTGGACGTTGATCACCGCCATCGAGTGCGCGACCACGTCGTGCAGCTCACGCGCGATCCGCATTCGCTCGGCGTCGACGCGCCTGCGAGTTTCCTCCTCCCGCGCCTGCTCGGCCCGCGCCGCCCGGTCATGCTCGGCGGCCAGCCACTGGCGGCGCGCCGCCACGGACGCGCCGACCGCGCCGGCCGCGAGCAGCTCCGGCCACATCGTGGCGTTCGGGCCTCCGAACCAGCCGAACGGCCCGAGCAGCCCCTCGGTCACGAAGATAGCCGCCGCCCCGGCGAGCCCAGCGGCAACGGCGATGCGCCGCGCGCGGGTCAGCGCCACCCAGTACACCCCGACGATGACCGGAACCAGCGCGGCCCCGTCGATCTGGCCGAGCGCCGCCCATCCGACCGCGCCGCCCACCGCGAGCCCGAGCACCTCGACCGGACGGCTATTGCGCCAGATCAGGGCGAGAGCCGGCACCGCCAGCAGCAGGTAGGCAGCCAGCGGCGGATGGCTGGTCAGGTGCAGGCCACCGTAGCGGTGCACCGGGTTGGCCTCGACGTAGGCACCGGCCACGGCCAGTACGGTCACCAGCGCTACGCCCGCACCGCCCCGCCAGCGCCGCGGCAGCCTGGCCACGCTCTTGATGCCCATCACCCGGAGCGTATACCGGCAGCGGTCCGGCGCCATCGTCGCCGCGGAGGCGGGCGAGCTACTGCGCTGGGAGTACCCGCTACTGCCAGTGCAGCAGCTCACCGGACGCCAGCACGACGATGCCCGATTACCTCAGCCCGGGAGAGCCTGGTGATCAGCGGCGCAACCAGGCGCCGCGAGCCACACGAGGGAGTACGCACATGCTGACCACCACCGCCCACGCCGTGCCGGACACCAGGCAGGGCCGCGCCCGGGCGCTGTGCGCCGCGGGCGGCACACTGGCCGCTGCCCTCGCCTGGATCGCGGAAGTCCCGCTGCTGGGCATCCACCTGAACTTCCGCTTCGGCACCGGCCACATCCAGACGATCACGGTCGGCCAGGTCATCGGCGTCACCGTGGCCGCCTCGCTGCTCGGCTGGCTGCTGCTCGCCGCCCTGGAACACCGCACCCCGCATGCCCGGCCCCTCTGGACCACCATCGCGCTGGTAGCGCTGGCAGCATCGCTGGCACTCCCGCTGGCCGCCGCGACGACCACCTCGGCCGCCGCCGGGCTTGTCGTCATGCACCTGACGGTCGGGGCCGCCGTGATCCCCGCCATGGCGCGCACGGCGCGGGCGCGCTAACAGCGCACCAGGAAGCCGGGACGGCACGACCGTCCCGGCTGCGCCAACCCGGCCAGAGCATCCGGCACGACCGTCCCGGCTGCGCCAACCCCGCCAGAGCATCCGGCACAACCGGTGGCTGCGCCATGTCCGGCAGCGCACATTCCCGGTCGGTGGATGTTTCGCTTCGAATCTGGTTGTACGCCAGCGCCGATGTCAGGCCGGTGTCGGCAGCTGAAACCGGGCTGATACCCGTGACCTGGCATTGTCGGGCCCAGGCCACGTAGCCTCGCCCTGAGCTGGGCGGAGCGCTCGCGCAGAGAAGGATCACGGACAGATCATGAGGGTGCTGGTAGCTGAAGATGTCGAAGACCTGGCCACGGCGATCGCGGCCGGGCTGCGCCGTGAGGGCATGGCGGTCGACGTCGTCCTGGACGGGACCGCCGCGCTCGACCATCTGGCTTTCACCCGCTATGACGTCGTGGTGCTGGACCGGGACCTGCCCGGAACCCACGGCGACGAGGTCTGCCGAAGGCTCGTGGCCCAGCGATCGCAGAGCCGGGTGCTGATGCTGACCGCGGCCAGCACCGTCAAGGAACGGGTGGACGTTCCGGCGACACCCGGCGCGCCGGCCGCAGCAGCGCCGCGCTGAAGATGATCAGGCCGGCCGCCGTAGCGCCGGCGCCGATGCCGAGCGCCGCCGGATACCCCCAGTGGGCGGCCGCGAGGCCGCCTGCGACCGAGCCGGCGAAGCCCGCGATGCCGCTGCTGGCAGCCAGGATGCCCTGCGCCTCGCCCTCGGCCCTGGGGACGAGCAGGCCGGTCAGCCCGGGGGAGGCCACGCTGAGGAACGACCAGGCGAACAGCACGCCGCTGAACGCGGCCAGCGGCAGCACGACAGGTACCTGGCCGGCCGCCGCCAGCGCGGCGAGCACGGCAAGCAGCACGACGCGGGCCGCGAGCGCGCCCGCCAGCACCGCGGCGGGCCCCCGTCGCTGGCTGATCCGGCCGGCCAGCGCGAAGATCGGCAGGCTGACGAAGACGATGACCGCGAAGGCGAGCGAGGAAGTCTGCGGCGCCACCCCGAAAGCGTGCTGGAACAGCACGGGGTAGAGCGAGAAGACGATCGCCGAGCCCGCGTACGCGGGGATCCAGGCGGCGAGCATCCAGCCGAAGCGGCCGCGCACCAGGCCGGCGGCTCGGCTGAGCCCGGCCAGCGGACGACGGCGCTGGTGCAGGTAGTGAACGCGGGACGGGCTGGCCGGGCCCCACTCGCCGACCTGGCCGATATCGGCGAGCCGCTGACCAGCTCGCGCCGCCGGCTCGCGGGGCGCTGCCACGGGCGCGCCGGCCGCTGCCCTGGGCACGCGGGGGATGAGCACGAGGCCCAGGGGGATCGCGGCCGCTGGGACGAGCGCTGCGATCAGCAGCCCGTCGCGGGAGCCGAGCCCGGTCAGCCAGGCGGCCAGGGCGAGCGCGCCGCCCTGGCCGACGCCCAGCGCGGTCTCGAGCCAGCCGAGCCGCTGATTCCACTCGGACTGCGGCCGGCGTTCCACGATGAGCAGGTTCGCCATGGTCACCGCCCCGGCGAAGCCGCCGCCGCCCGCCAGCGCCAGGAGCAGCTGCACGGGGGAGCTGACCAGCGGGAACAGCCACAGCGAGACCGCCGAGAAGGCGGCGCACACCACCGCGATGCCCCGGTAGCTCCGGTAGCGGTCGGCCAGCGCGCCCGCCGCCGGCGCGGCAAACGCCCCGAGGTTAAACGCGCCCATGACCAGGCCGACATGACCTGCCCCCTGCCCGGCAGCCACCAGCGGCAGCAATATCGGGGTCAGGCCGACGGCTGCCCCGTTGACAAGGGCGAACGGGATGAACCACGGCTCGAGCCTGCGCACAGGCCGCCTCGCGGCGCGCACGGTCACCGGACCGGCAGCGCAGGGGCGCGGTGGTCGTCGAGCCACATGGCGTGACAGTAGCAGCGCGGCCCCGCCGGGAATCCGGTTGCGCCACGAACCATAAGTCCTGCACTCTCAGGGCGCATGACCAGTATCAAGGCAGCCGGCGGCAGCGAAATCCGACGGCTGGTGGCCGCCGACTGGGCAGTGCTGCGGCAGGTCCGGCTGGCCGCCCTGGCCGACACGCCGTACGCGTTCAGCTCGACCCTGGAGCGGGAACTGAGCTTGGATGAGCGGCAATGGCGCGCGTGGATCGCCTCAGCGGCCTATTTCATGGCCTGGCGGGACGGGCAGCCAGCCGGACTGGCCGCCGGGCTGCCGGGCGCCGGGGATGCCTGGCGGCTGGTGTCCATGTGGGTCAGCCCGCAGGCACGAGGCAGCGGCATCGCCGACGGCCTCGTGCAGGCCGTCTGCGCCTGCGCCCAGGCCAGCGGGGCGGCGCTGATCTCGCTCTGGGTCACCGATGTCAACGCCAGGGCCTGGGCCTTCTACCGGCGGATGGGATTCGCCAGTACCGGAGCGCGCCAGCTGGTCCGGCCGCAGGAGCCGGATCACTGGGAGGAGCAGGTGGCACGCCAGCTCGGCTAGCGAGCGCCGGCGCGCCCTGCAGCACGCCGAAAACGCGCCAGGAGACATGATCATGGATCGGCGTCACCTGGCCTGGCCGCCAGGCCAGCGCCCGGCCCTGGCAAGATTGCCTGAATGGGCCCGCTGCTGCTGCTCGACTCCGCCTCGCTTTACTACCGCGCCTACTACGGCATCCCGCCCGAGAGCATGACGGCGCCGGACGGCACGCCGGTCAACGCGGTCCGCGGGCTGCTCGACATGATCGCCAGGCTGATCCGCGCCCGCAGGCCAGGCCGGCTGGTCGCCTGCATGGACGCGGACTGGCGGCCGGCCTTCCGGGTCGCCGCGATCGCCTCCTACAAGGAGCACCGGGCCAACCCCGACGGCACCGAGCAGGCGCCCGAGGCGCTCACCGCCCAGATCCCGGTGATCGAGGAGGTGCTCGCCGCAGCTGGCGTGGTGCTGGCCGCCGCTGACGGATACGAGGCGGACGACGTGATCGGCACGCTGGCCGCCCGAGAGGATGGCCCGACGGAGATAGTCACCGGCGACCGGGACCTGTTCCAGCTGGTCAGTGACGAGCGCCAGGTCCGCGTGCTCTACACCGCCCGCGGGCTCGCCAGGCTCGAGGTAGTGGACGAGGCCGTGGTAGCCGAGCGCTACAAGATCCCGGCCGGCACCTACGCCGCGTTCGCGGCGCTCCGCGGTGATCCGAGCGACGGCCTGCCCGGCGTGCCCGGCATCGGGGAGAAGACGGCGGCGCTGCTGGTGCGGGCCTTCGGCACGGTCGAGGCGATGCTGGCCGCGCTGGACAAGGGGCACGGCGGATTCCCGGCGGGCAGCCGGGCCAAGCTGGTGGCCGGCCGCGGCTACCTCGCGGCCGCCATGCCCGTGGTCCGGGTAGCCGCCGATGCTCCGGTACCGCCGGTGGACGGTCGGCTGCCCGCAGCACCCGCCGATCCCGCCCTGCTGGCCGAACTCGACGCGCGCTGGGACCTCGGCTCCTCGCTGGGGCGGATGCTGTCCGCTCTGGCGGTGCGTACCGACTGACCTACAGCACCTGCCCGACCTAGAGCACCTGCAGCGCCACCAGGCAGCTGTCGTCTTCCAGGTCGGTCGTGCCGAGCGCGCTCAGCACGGCGCTAACGGCCCGCTCCGGGTCGGCGATCCCGCGCGCCGCGCTGGCCAGCGCGGCCAGGCCGTCATCGATCGACCGGTCCCTGCGCTCGATCAGCCCGTCGCTGTAGAGGAGCAGCAGGTCGCCGCGGGCCAGCGCCAGGGTCGCTGTCTCGTAGTGCGCGCTTCCGGCGCCCAGCAGGATGCCCGCAGGCGGCTGCACCGGCCGCGCCCAGTCGCCCCGCACCAGGACCGGCGGCGGATGGCCCGCCTGCGCCCAGGTCAGGATCCGGCTGGCGGGGTCGAAGTAGCCCGCCACCACCGAAGCCGTGTGCTCGGGTGCCACATGGTGCACCAGGTCGTTCAGCCAGCCGACCAGCCGCTCGGGCGGCGCCCCCGTGATGGCCAGGCCCGCCAGCGCGCCCCGCAGCCGTGCCATGCCCGAGGCCGCGGCCAGCCCGTGGCCGGCGACATCGCCGATCGCGATCAGGACCTTTCCGCCAGGCATCTCCGCGGTGATGTACCAGTCGCCGCCGACCCGTCCCGCCCGGGAGGCCGGCAGGTACCTGACAACGGTCCGCAGGCCCGGCAGGTCGAATGGCGCGTCATGCAGCGGGAGAATGGCCCGCTGCAACTCGAGCGCGACGTGGCGCTCCTGGGCAAGCTGCGCCTCGAGGCTGGCATCGGCCGCCCCGCCGCCAGCCGGGCCGGCCGGGACGGCCGGCAGCCGCGGCGAAGCGGCCAGTCGCGCCCTGGCGCCCGCGCCCGCATGGCGCGGCGAGACGGCCGCCGTGTCCTGGCGGCGAGCGGGAACGTCCATATTCTCAGCAGCCATTATGATTTCACGTCAGGTGAGCTTTCGTGTGCCTAGGGTGACGCATGTAGGACGTCGTTGTCTAGATGCGGGCACAATTCGCCAGGGTGAGATGATGCCCAGGCAAGGACTTTGCGGGCGCGCGCAGTCAACGGCGACTGGAGGGCAGCATGGACGATGACCTGTATCCGGCAAGCCGGCTCGCCGCGGCGGCCAGGGCCGCCGAGGCGGCGGGCCTCTCCGCGCTGCTGCTGACCCCTGGCCCTGACCTGCGGTACCTGACGGGATACGACGCTCACCAGCTCGAGCGCCTGACCTGCCTGGCGGTGCCATCGCGAGGCGATCCGTTCCTGGCCGTGCCCAGGCTCGAGCTGCCAGCGGCCAACGCATCCCCGGCGGGCGGCATCGGCCTGGAAATCATCTCGTGGGAGGAGACCGACGATCCCTACGCGCTGGTCGCCGCCAGGCTCGGGGACGTCGCCGCCGTCGGGCTCGCGGACCGGATGTGGGCGCTGATGGCGCTGCGGTTCCGCGACGCCCTGCCCGGCGCCCGGCAGGGCCTGGCCAGCCTGGCCCTGCGCCGGATGCGCTCGCGCAAGACCGCGCCGGAGGTCGCCGCGCTGCTGGCGGCCGGCCAGGCCATCGACCGGGTGCACGAGCAGGTGGCCGGCTGGCTCAAGCCGGGACGGACCGAGCAGGATGTCGCCGCCGACATCTGCGAGGCCATCGTGGCGCAGGGCCATGTGCGCGCCGACTTCGCGATCGTCGCCTCCGGGCCGAACGCGGCCAGTCCGCATCACACCGCCTCCAGCCGGGTCCTGCAGGCCGGCGATGCCGTCGTCGTCGACATCGGCGGGACGATGCCCAGCGGGTACTGCTCGGACTGCACCAGGACCTACGTGATCGGCGAGCCGCCGCCCGGCTTCGCCGCCTACTACCGGGTGCTGAAGGACGCGCAGGACGCCGCGTGCGCCGCGGTCCGGCCGGGGATCACCGCGCAGGCCGTGGACGCGGCCGCCCGCGAGCCGATCGACGCCGCCGGCTACGGCGAGTTCTTCGTGCACCGGACCGGCCACGGGATCGGGCTGGAGGTCCACGAGGACCCCTACATCGTGGCCGGGAACACCGAGAAGATCGAGTCCGGCCACGCTTTCTCCATCGAGCCCGGCATCTACCCCGGAGCGCATGGCGCGCGGATCGAGGACATCGTGGTGTGCACGCAGGAGGGCTGCCAGCGGCTCAACAACGTGACCCGCGAGCTGAAGGTCGTGCCCGCCTGATGAGCACGGTGCAGCGCGAGTACCGCGACGAGGAGACCAGCGCCCTGTTCGAGCTCGCCGCCGAGCTGGCCGACGCCGAGCTGCGCCCGGCCGCGGCCGCAGCCGAGCGAGACGGCATCTTTCCCCGCAAGGCATTCAGCGTGCTGGGCCGCTCCGGCCTGCTCGGGCTGCCCTACCCGGAGGCGGTGGGCGGCGGCGGCCAGCCGTTCGAGACCTACCTGCAGGTGGTCGAGGAGCTGGCCGGGGCGTGGCTGAGCGTCGGGCTGGGGGTCAGCGTGCACACGCTGACCTGCTTCCCGCTCGCCACGGCGGGCACGCCGGACCAGCAGCAGCGCTGGCTGCCCGCGATGCTCGGCGGGGACCTGCTCGGCGCCTACTGCCTGTCGGAGCCGGGCAGCGGATCGGATGCCGCCGCGCTGCGCGCCAGTGCCGAGGCAACGGGCTCCGAGTACGTCCTGAACGGGGTCAAGGCGTGGATCTCGCACGCCGGCCAGGCCGACTTCTACACGCTGTTCGCGCGCACGTCCGGCGATCATGAAGGCACCGAGCGCGCGCGGGGGATCAGCTGCTTCCACGTCCCCGCGCAGACGCCGGGAGTGTCGGCCGCGGCCGCCGAGCACAAGATGGGCATGCGCGCGTCCAGCACCGCTCAGATGATCTTCGAGTCAGCCCGGCTGCCGGACGGCCACCTGGTCGGCGACGAGGGCAGCGGATTCGGGATCGCGCTGGCCGCGCTGGACGCGGGGCGGCTGGGCATCGCCGCTTGCGCGACCGGCCTGGCCCAGGCCGCGCTGGACGCCGCGGTGTCCTACGCGCGGGAGCGGCGCCAGTTCGGCAGGCCCGTCATCGACTTCCAGGGCTTGTCGTTCATGCTCGCGGACATGGCCACCGCGGTCGCCGCGGCCCGCGCGCTGTACCTGTCCGCCGCCCGCCGCAAGGATGCCGGGCTGCCATACGGCACGCAGGCGGCGATGGCCAAGCTATTCGCCAGCGATGCCGCGATGCGCGTCACCACCGACGCGGTGCAGGTGCTCGGCGGCTACGGGTACGTGGAGGACTTTCCCGCTGAGCGGTACATGCGCGAGGCAAAGGCCCTGCAGATCGTGGAGGGCACCAACCAGATCCAGCGCCTGATCATCGGCCGCTCGCTGGCCCGCGGCTCCGGGTAAGGGAAAACAGCACGCGTAACGGCCCGCGGGCGCCAGTCTGCCCGCTCACCGGAATGAGCCCGCCGTCAGGCCCGAGACGATCCGTCGTTGCGCGAAGAGCACCAGCACCGCGATGGGGATGGAGATGATCACCACCGCCGCGTCGATGAGGTTGTAGAAGGTCTGGAACTGGCTCTCGCCGAAGGTGACGATCGCGAGCGGCGCGGTGAAATGGGCGGGTGTCACCAGGAAGGAAACGGCGAAGGCGAAGTCGTTCCAGGCCAGGATGAACGACAGGATCCCCGCGGTGAACACTGCGGGGACCGCGACGGGGACGACCACCTTGCGCAGGGTCTGCAGCCGCGTGGCGCCGTCCACCAGCGCCGCCTCCTCCAGCTCCCTCGGAATCTGCTCAAAGAAGTTCTTCAGCAGCCAGGTGGTGATCGGCAGCGTGTAGACGAGGTACACGATGATCAGCGGGTAGATGTTGTCCAGCAGCCCGAGGTTCTTGAGCAGCAGGAAGAGCGGCCCGATCATGGCGAGCACGGGGAAGAAGCCGGCCAGCAGGATGAAGGCGAGGATCGGCCCGGCGCCGCGGATGTCCAGCCGGGCCAGCGCGTAGCCGGCCAGCGAGGCGACCACGACCGTCACCGCCGTCGTGACCAGGGCGACGATGATGCTGTTGAGCAGCGGCGTCAGGAAGTCGTTCTGCTTGAAGATGTTCACGTAGGCGCTGAAGGACAGGTGCGACGGCACGACCCCGTTCGCGCCGCCCACCCCGGCCGACACCTGGGCGTTGGACTCCAGCGAGGTCCGCAGGATCCAGTAGAACGGGAAGAGCGCTATCAGTATGGCGATGATCACGGCCAGGTAGAAGAGCGTCTCTGCGACGATCTTGCCCCCGCGTGGCCTGCGCATCACGTCTCCGCCGCCGGCCGGAACAAGCGCACGATGACAGCCGCGGCGATCAGCGCCAGCACCACCAGCATCACCGAGATCGCACCCCCGTATCCGAAGTCGAGATTGTTGATGAACGTCTGGTAATTGAGGAAGGACAGCGTCTCCGTCGCGTTGCCCGGGCCGCCGCCGGTCATGATGAAGATGACATCGAATATCAGCAGCGCCTGCAGAGTGCGGAAGATAAGCGCCACCATCAGAGCCGGCTTGAGCAGCGGCAGCGTCAGCCGCCGGAACGCCGCCAGGGAGGTGGCGCCGTCGATCCGCGCCGCCTCGTAGATGTCGGTCGGGATCACCTGCAGGCCGGCCAGCAGGATGATCGCGACAAACGGGACGTTCTTCCAGGCATCGGCGATGAAGATGACGGCCCAGGACCGCCAGACGCTCGCGTTCAGCCAGGTCAGGCTGGCCCAGCCTGGGTGCACCGCGCCGAGGAAGTAGTCGACGAAGCCGGCCCGCGGATCGAACATCGTCTTCCACAGCATCGCCGAGACGACCGTGGGCACTGCCCACGGCACCAGGATCGCCGCGCGCAGGAACCCGCGTCCCCGGAATCGCCGGTGCAGCATGAGGGCCAGGCCGAGGGCCACGGCCGTGTCAAAGACGACCGAGGCGACAGTGAAGGCGAGCGTCCGCTCCAGCGCGGCGAGCCACAGCGGCGAGGTGAACATCTTGGTGTAGTTCTGGGCGCCGACGAACTTGTGCGGCAGGCCGCCGAAGCTCAGGTTCACGAAGTGGAACGAGTTCCACAGGTTGTAGACGAGCGGATAGGCGGTCACCAGGAGCAGCAGGATGACGACCGGCGCTACCAGCAGATAACCCAGGCGACGGTCGCCGCGAGTCCGCCCGCCGCCCGCCCGGCCGGACTGGGTCCGGCCGGGCGGGCGCGACTTCCACCGCAGCGCCACGCGGCGACGGCTCGGCGGAGCCTGCGTCGCCATCAGCTGCTCACGCCGCAGCCCGCAGCGGCCGTGGCGGGATCAGCCTGATGGCGTGGCACTGGCGTCGCTCTTGATCGTCGGTGCCGCTGCCTTGATCGCGGCCGCCGGGGACTTGGTGTTCGCGAATACCTCCGACAGCATCACCTGCAGGTCGGTCGAGACCTGCAGGTAGTTCGGGCTCACCGGCCTCGGCTGGGAGAAGCCGTTGAGCACCTTCACGTTCTTGAAGTACGGCGCCTTGGCGTACAGCACGGAGGTGTAGGCGCTCGGCAGCGACGGCGGGTCGCCGGTCGCCTCGGCGCGTGCGGCCTCCACCGGAGCGCTGGTCAGGTACTCGATGAGCTTCCAGGCCGCGGCGGCGTGGGCGGTCTTCGCATTGATGGCGAGCATCTCGCCGCCCAGGGCGGAGCCGGGCGTGCCGCCGGGTCCGGCCGGGAACGGGATGTAGCCGATGTGGCCGGCGACCCCTGGGCCCTCCTGGGCGGCCGGGATGGCCTCAACGAACGGGTAGTTGATGGCGAACGCGGCATGGCCGGAGGAGAATTCCGACTGTACCTGGCCCTCCTGCCAGCCGGTCACCGCAGTCGGGGCGATGTGGTTCTTGTAGACGGCATCGTGGAGCCAGGCCAGGGCCGCGGTGTTGCCCGGCGTGTCGACGTTCTGCGGGTCGAGCTTGCCGCCGAACGCCGAGTCGACGGTGAGGAACGCGGTGATCGCGCCCTCGTACTTGGCGCCCTCGAAGGCCAGCCCTTCCTTGAGGCTCTTGTCGGCTTTCATCGCGGCCTGCGCGTCGGACACCACCTGGGCCGGGCTCGTCGGCGGGGATTTGACGAGGTCGGTGCGGTAGAACAGCCCCTCCGGGTTGTCGAACCACGGAACGGCATAAGGGCTGCCGTTGAAGGTGCCGGCCGCGACCTCGGTCGGGAAGAACTGGCTCATGTTCGGGTTGAGGCTGCTGAGGTTCTTCACCCAGCCCGCCTGGGCGAACTTCGCCGGGTAGGTGACATCGGACTCGAAGATGTCCGGCGTGGGCGAGCCGGCGATGAACGAGTGCTCGAGCTGGGACAGGTACGTCGTGGAGTCCGATGACAGCACGTCAATCTTGACCGTGATCTTCGGGTTGGCCGCCTCGAACGCGGTGATGGCCTTCTGCGTCTGCGCGCCCTCGGTGCCAAGGCCCGACTCGGCGAAGACGATGGTCTGCTTGGTGCTGGCGCTGACCTTGGCGGGACCCGAGCTGCCGCAGGCCGCCAGCCCCAGCGCGACGACCGCGCCCGCCGCTACCGCCGCGAGCGCCCCGCGGCGCCTGTTCCCTGGCTGCCTGCTCGCAGGCCGCCTGTTCTCGGGCCGCATCTGCATGAGCGGCCACCTCCTTCTGCTGTTATGGGCAACCGGGACAGCGCCCGTGTTATCCGTTCCTGATGATCTGGTTCAGTTCTCCGGAGAGCCGGGAAATGGTGGCGCTCACCGATTCGTCCTGCATGAGCGCCTGGTGCACGGAGCTTGAGATGGCCAGGCTCAGCTGGTTGTACTCGGGGAATTCCGGCCGTGGCTTCGCGGACCGAATAGCCTTGGCGAGCACCGGCAGGTAAGGGAATTTCCTGATCAGCGCCGGCTCGGAGTACAGCCGGGTCCAGACCGGGGGCAGGGATCCCTCAACCAGGACCTGCCGCTCGCTGGGCAGGCTGGTGAGGAACCTGATGAACGCCAGCGCTGTCCGCTGATGCCGCGAGTACGCGCTGATCGCGAGGTTCGCCCCGCCCAGCGAGCTGGAGCCAGGCCCGCCCGGCCCGGGCAGCGCCTCGACGCCGAACTTCCCGGCGACCTTGTTGCCGCGGCCCCGCCTGCTCGCCAGGCCGTAGACATAGGGCCAGTTGCGCAGGAACAGCAGCCTGCCCTGCTCAAATGCCCGCCTCGATGCCTCCTCGTCGTAGCCGAGCGAGGCGGCGGGAATCCAGCCCTGGCCGAACCCGGTCATCAGGAACGCCAGGCCCGCGCGCGCCTGCGGCGAGTTCAGGGTCACCCTGGTGCCGTCCGGGGACAGGATGCTGCCGCCGGCCGACTGGACCGCCTCGGCGAAGTTCACCGTGAGGCCCTCATAGGCCAGGAACTGGCCGGCGTACCCGCCCATGCCGTACCGGGGCGCGACCGTCCTGGCCAGCCGGGCCAGCTGGGCCCACGTCCGCGGCGGGCTGTCTCCGGCCCGCGCCAGGATGTCCTTGCGGTAGTACAGCAGAGCGGCGTTGCTCGTGAACGGGACGGCGAAGAGCCGTCCCTGGTACATCGCGGTATCCACGGCGGGCCGCAGGAAGTCGCCGAGGGGCAGCAGAGCCGGGCTGAGCGGGATGACCCAGCCGTTGGACGCGAACTCGGCCGTCCAGACCACGTCCAGGCTCATCACGTCGTAGACATCGCTGCGGGCCTGCAGGTTCGCGACGAGCTGAGCGTGCTGGTCGTCGGCGTCGTCGGGCAGCTGGATCAGGGTGACCCGCTGGCCGGGGTGCTGGGAGTTCCACGACCTGATCAGGGCGGGAAGGTAGCTTCCGGTGTCGACCTTGCCGGTCGCGAACGTGATCGGCCCGATGCCGCTCAGCGAGGGAGCCGCCGAGGTGGCGGTCACCGTGGCACCCGTGATCCCGCAGCCTGCCGCCAGCACCGCCGCGGCCAGCACCGGCAGTACCCGTGCCAGGCCTCTGCGGTACTGCCTCATCGGCCCGTCCTCGCGCCATGGTGGTCAGTGATACATGCGTGTTATATACCTTTGTTAGGTAAAGGGTCAACGGAGGTTGCGAACATGTTGCACTGCAGCGCGCACCTGCTCTCCGGAACCGAGGGCCGCAGGCGCCTGTGCCGGGTGAGTGCGGCGCGGGCAGGTGTATGCCACGATGACCCTGCGGCCACGATGGCCGCGAAGGGCCGCGGGACGGAAGGGGCGGGATCGTGCGCCTGCCGCTGCTAGCGCTCCTGGCCAAGGAGCCCGCTCACGGGTATGAGCTGAAGACCCTGCTGGAGCAGACATTCGGCCAGGCGTACCCGTCCCCGAACATCGGGCAGATCTACGTGACGCTGCAGCGCGTGGAGCGGGACGGCCTGGTGCGCAGCCAGGATGTTGTCCAGGCGACCAGGCCCAATAAGCGCGTGTACGAGCTGACCCCGGCCGGGCGCGATGCCGTGGCGGCGTGGGTCGAGGAGCCGAGCGAGGGGCCGCGGATTCGTGATGACTTCTTCATGAAGCTGGCCCTGAGCCCGCTGACCGGTGCCGCCGACCGGATGGCGCTGATCAACCGGCAGCGCAGGCACTACCTCGGCCTGATGCGCGGCCTGTCCAGGCTGGCCGGGGCCGCCGGCCGCGGGAACCGGATATCCGCCCTGCTGATCGAGGGCGCGATGTTGCACCTGCAGGCGGATCTCGACTGGCTGGAGCGATGCCAGGAGGAGCTGGTGTGACCGGACAGGCCCGGCCCATCGCCGGCGGCCAGGCGGGCACGGCGCTACTGCGGACCATCGGCCTCACCAAGGTCTTCCGCGGCGACGGCGTCAGCGTGCGCGCCGTGCGCGGGGTGGATCTGTCGGTGAGCAAAGGCGAGTTCGTCGCGGTGATGGGCCCCTCGGGGTCAGGCAAGTCCACGCTGCTGCACATGATCGGCGGCCTGGAGCCTGCCACCAGCGGCGAGATATGGCTCGACGGGCAGCGCGTGGACGGCCTGAGCCAGGCCCGGTGGGCCGTCCTGCGCCGCCATCACATCGGGTTCGTCTTCCAGGTCTTCAACCTGGTCTCGAACATGACCGTCGCGGACAACGTCGAGCTCTCCGCGCTGCTGGGCGGCGCCACCAGGCGCCAGGCCAGAGCGCGCCGCGAGGAACTGCTGGGCGAGCTTGGCCTGGCCGGGAAGGCAAACGCCGCGCCGGCCAGGCTGTCCGGCGGCGAGCAGCAGCGGGTGGCCCTGGCCAGGGCACTAGCGAACCATCCCGGCCTGCTGATCGCCGATGAGCCCACCGGCAACCTCGACGGCTCGAACACCGCGGACGTGCTGCGGCTGCTGGGCCGCGTGCACGAACAGGGCCAGTCCGTCCTGCTGGTCACTCACGACGCGCGCGCGGCGAGCATGGCCGACCGCGTGCTGAACCTGTTCGACGGCATGGTGGCCGACGATGCTCCCGTGCGGGCTCCGGCCCGTTCCTCGATGGCGGCCTCCGGCGTGCTCAGGCTCAGGGGCTAGCCCGATGCGGGCCCCGCTCCGCTGGATCCGCGCTGACCTGCGCGCCCGCAAAGGCCAGGCCCTCGCGGTGATCCTGGTGATCGCCGGGGTGGTGACCGCGCTGCTGCTGTCTGCCACCCTGCTGGAGGGCGCCACCAATCCGTGGCGCAGCCTGTTCGCCCAGACCAGGGGCGCCCAGATCTGGATGCGCCTGGCGCCGAGGACCGACGCGCGCGCAGTGGCGCGGATCAGCGGCGTGACGGCGGTCGCCGGCCCCTATGCCACGACGGCAGCCACGCTGGTGCAGGGCCCGCTGCGGTCGCAGGTCGAGCTTCGCGCGATGCAGCCCGCGATGCCGGCGGTGGGCAGGCTCCTGATCCGCCGCGGCAGCTGGCTGCGCCGCTCGGCCCCCGGCGGAGTCGTCCTTGAGGCCTCGTTCGCCCAGGCGGTTCATGCGGCGCTCGGCGCCCGCGTCGTGCTCGAGGGCCTCGACGGAAGCTCGGTGCGGGTCCGCGTGATCGGCATCGCGGACACCTCCGATCAGGGCTTCTACCCGGACCAGACGCCAGGGCTGGTGTGGGCCCTGCGCGGGGTGCTGCACCAGGTGGAGCCGATCGGGGGCCACACCGACGAGGTAGTGGGCCTGCGCCTGGCCAATCCGGCGGCAACCGGCCTGGCGGTGCAGCAGCTGGTCACCCGGCAGGGCAGCGGCGAGGTGCTCAGCGTGTCGACCTGGACGGAGGTGGAGCAGTCCATGGCCAGGGGCGACCCCCTGCTCGGCCTGCTGCTCGCGCTGTTCGGCCTGGGCGCCCTCGGCACCGCGGTGCTCGCGATCGCGAGCGCGACCGGGGGCAGGGTGCTCGTCCAGCTGCAGGATCTCGCCACGCTGAAGACGCTCGGATTCACCCCGGCGCAGGTCATGGCCATGGTCCTGGCCGAGCACGCCGCTCTGGGCCTGGCCGGGTGCTCAGCCGGCCTGCTCGCGGCACGGGAGCTGACGATTCCGCTGCTGCGGGGACTGCCGGCCGGGGTGCTGCCCGCGGTCACGCCGCCGCCGGCGGGCTGGCTGGTCCTCATCGCGTGCGGCACGGAGCTGGCGGTCGTGCTCGCCACGGCCGTCCCCGGCTGGCGCGCGGGGCGAGTGCAGCCGATGATCGCGGTCAAGCGACTGCCGCCGTCAGGCCACCTGTCGCGGCTGGCCCGCGCGGCGCTGCTGTCGCGCTTCCCGCCTGCAGTCGTGCTCGGCGCCCGCGCTGCCTTCGTCCGGCGGCTGCCCGCGGCCCTGACCGTCGGAGGCCTGGCGGTATCCATGGCCATGATCATGATCGGTCTCGGTTTCGCCGCGACGGTCGACGACGTGCAGCGGCATCCGGCCGACATCGGTCTCGCCGCTGCCCTGACGGCCGGCCCAGGTGAGCTGAACGCGGCCCGGGCCAGGAAGATCATCGCTGCTGACCCGCAGGTCGCGGCCGTCTACCCGTCCGTCAAGGTCAACGCTCTGCTCCCCGGCGAGACCACCACGATCACCACGCTCGGGATGGGCGCCCCCGGCCGGCCCTACCCCTTCCATGTGGCGCAGGGCCGGCTTTACCACGCGCCGGGGGAGGCGGTGGCCAGCGAGGGCCTGCTGGAGGTGCTGCACCTGCGGATCGGGGAGTTTGTCCGGATGCCGATCGAGGGCGTGCCGGTGATCTTCCATATCGTCGGGCGGATCATCGAGCCGGAATACGACGGGCAGGTGCTGGCCTACAGCCTCGACACGCTCAGCCAGGCGGGTGTTGCCACGCCCCCGGTCTTCTACAGCCTCGTGCTGCGGCCAGGCGTCGGCGCGGGCCCGGCCCGGTCCCGGCTGCTGGCCGTGTCGGGCAACCGGCTGGACGTGGCGCAGGCCGCGGATCCTGCCGACCAGATCGGCATCGTCCGGGTGATGATCTCCTGCCTGATTGTCGTTCTCTCGCTGATTGGCCTGACCAGCCTGTTCACCGCGTCCGCGGTGGGCCTTCGGGACCAGCTGCGGGACGTGGCCGTCCTGCGGGCCATGGGACTGACCCCGCTGCAAGTCATGACGTCCCTGGTGACGAGCACGAGCCTGCTCGCGCTCATCGCCGCTGCCGGCGGCGCCGTCGCCGGGCTCGCCCTCTCCTCGCGCCTGATCAACCTGGGCGCTCAGGCGTACGGAGTCGGCGGCGGGATCGGCAGGGCGCCCTCGGCCGAGGCGATCACCGTGGCCGTCGCGGCCGCAGTGGTGGCGGCGGCCCTGGCCGCCATCCTGCCGGCCCGCCGCGCCGCCCTGTTGCCCGTGGCGGCCATGCTCGGCCCTTAGGCTGCCCTCGCCTGGGTGGCCTCCGGATGGCCGATCGACAGGCCGCTGACTGGGTCGAAGAACTGCAGGTTGGCCGTGTCCACCGCGAGCTCGACCGGCTGGCCGGGGCGTACCCGGCTGCGCGGGGCGACCCGGGCGGTCCACAGTGACCCGCCAGCGGCCATCGGGATGGCGGCCTCGTCGCCGTCATCCGCCACGGCCTGGCTGATGCTGGCGTGCTCGACCTTGGGCGCCTCGATGGTGAACAGCACGTGGATCTCGCTGCCGAGCTCCTCGGTCACGCCCGCGGTCACCGGCATGCGCCCCCATCCGGCATCGGCGAGGCTGGCATCCTCGAAGTCCGATGGCCTGATACCGAGGATCACCTCGCGGCCGAAGTAGCCGTCCAGGCCGGGCCGTGCTGCCAGCAGATCCGCCGGCACGGCCAGCCGGTGGCCAGCGAAGGTCACGGCCGGGCCAGAGTCACGGACCAGCTGCGCGGTCACGAAGTTCATGGCCGGCGAGCCGATGAAGCCGGCCACGAACAGGTTCACCGGGGCGTTGAACAGCACCTGCGGGCTGGCTACCTGCTGCAGCCTGCCGTCGCGCAGCACGCAGACCCGCTGCCCGAGGGTCATGGCCTCCACCTGGTCGTGGGTCACGTACACGGTGGTCACGCCCAGCCGGTCGTGCAGCTGCGACAGGGAGGCCCGCATCGACACCCTCAGCTTGGCGTCCAGGTTGGACAGCGGCTCGTCCATCAGGAACGCCTGCGGCTCCCTGACGATCGCGCGGCCCATCGCGACCCGCTGCCGCTGGCCGCCCGACAGCGCGGCGGGCTTGCGCCTGAGGTACTCCTCCAGGCCCAGCATCCTGGCGACCTCGCCGACGCGGCGCTTGATCTCGTCCTTGGGCGTCTTGCGCTGCTGCAGCCCGAAGGCCAGGTTCTGCTCCACGGTCATGTGCGGGTAGAGCGCATAGTTCTGGAAGACCATGGCGATGTCACGATCCTTGGGCGGCAGGTCGTTGACGACATTGCCGCCGATGGAGATGGTCCCCGAGCTGATCTCCTCCAGCCCGGCGATCGACCGCAGCGCGGTCGACTTGCCGCATCCGGAAGGGCCGACGAGGACCATGAACTCGCCGTCGCCGATCTCCAGGCTCAGCCCGTCGATTCCTTTGACACCGCCGGGATAGATCTTGTTGACCTCGTCAAGGACGATCGTGGCCATTAGCCGCTCCGATGCTCCGCCGACGCGCGGCCGGGCGGCCGACTGTCTCTGGCGGAGCGTATCCGGCGCCGGGCCGCCGGCCGGCCTGGCGCCCTGCTCTGTTACGGGAGCGTGAAGCCCGATACCAGGCTGTTACCTGGACGGGTCGGCGCATCGCGGCCGGCGGGTTACCGTGACCGGGTGGAGGAGACCAACCGCAGGATCGTCTCGCTGCTGTCGCGCGATGGCAGGATGAGCTTCACCGAGCTGGCCAGGCAGACCGGCCTGTCGGTCTCGGCGGCACAGCAGCGCGTGCGCCGCCTGGAGCACCGCGGGGTCATCAGGGGCTACGCCGCGGTGCTGAATCCGGACGATGCCGGGCTGCCGCTGACCGCGTTCATCTCTATCAAGCCGTTCGATCCGGCCGCCCCCGATGACGCGCCGCAGCGGCTTGAGCATCTGGCGGCGATCGAGGCCTGCCATAGCGTGGCCGGGGACGAGAACTACATACTCAAGGTGCGAGTCGCCTCGCCGGCCGCGCTGGAGGACCTGCTGCAGGAGATCCGGGCCGCGGCCGGCGTGTCCACTCGCACCACGATCGTGCTCAGCACGCCGTATGAGAACCGGCCGCCGGACCTATGAGGACCCGCCAGGCGGGAGTAGCAAAGCCGCTAGGCGACCGCGAACACGCGCAGCGGTTCAGGGGCGCCGATGTCGACGCCGAGGGGCACGATCACCGCGGTGCCATGGTGAGCGTCGGCCGCCTCGGCTAGCTCGTCGGTGCGCGCCGCGACGACCGTCGCACCGCGCACGAGCGCATTGTCGATGAACGCGGTGTAGGCCCGGCCGTCACCGGCTGGCGGCGCGGCGAGCACCACGTCCCGCTCGGTGATCCCCGTCTCGCCGCCCAGCCTGCGCAGCTCGCCTGCCAGCTCCACGTGCGTCACCGGGACCGGCCCCAGCGTCCCGTCGCCCTGCCGGGCATAGGACAGCAGGGCAAGGTCGTGGGCTATCTCACCGGCCGGCCGCAGCGACCCCATCCCGAGCAGCGCGCCGAACGGGATCGTCCCCGCTGCCTCGCCGAACGAGATCACCTGGCGGACCCTCGAGCGATCCGCGGCAGCCAGGGAAGCGGCTGTGTACGGGGGGCCCGTCACCATCATGCGGGCGCCGCAGTCGGCGAGCTGCCAGGCGATTTCCGCGGTGGCCAGGCAGGGGCTGACCGGAGCGGGCACGCCGCCTGCGGCGCGGATCGCGTGGGTGGCCAGCATGTAGCTCACCGCATCGGCCACGTACACGCCGACGACGTCCCCGTGCTGCAGTCCGCGCCAGGCCAGTCCGGCGGCCGCGGCCTGCACGGTGGCCGCGAGGTCGCCGTAGCTGTAGACCACGCCGTCCGCGCCGCCAGCGAGCGCACGCTGCCCGCTGCGCTGGCAAGCCGAGGCGAGCAGCCGCTGAGTGATCGTTCCCTCGCCGACCGGAGCCTCCGAAGTCGTCATTGACTCGTTCTCCTCCTGCCGGACCCGATCAGGTGCCTTACAGCACCTAAAACTAGGATCCGGCCGGCGGTCGGCGCATCGTCAGGATTATGTAGCCGGGTATGTAGTCGCCCGCATCGGGCGCGGCTCACTCGCGGCTGGCGCCGCCGCGAGCGCGGACCCGGGTCCTGTGCCCGGGCCCGCTCGCGCATATCCTCCGTCGCGGCCGGTCATCCCCCTCCAGGTGACCGGATGCGACTTCCGGTAGCGCGATCGCGTCCGATGCATCACACGCTAGGCAGCGCGCTGCCAGGGCACATGCACCGAATGGGCCATTGCTGTGTGCATCCTGAGGGGAATGCGGATGTGTACTCGGGCCGCGGGCGTATGCAGCCGGCGGTGCCCGCTATGCATGGCTTGCCGGTCAGGTCTTCCGGTCAGGTCTTCCGGTCAGGTTCCCCGGCCGGGGCTTGCGCCCTGGCCGGCGGAGCGGCGCTCGATGACCCAGGCCGCTACCTGCGCGCGGGAACTGAACCCGAGCTTGGTGAAGATGTTGGCAACGTGGCGCGCCACCGTGGCGGGGCTGATGACCAGCACGTCGGCGATGCTCCGGTTGGACATCCCGCGGGCTATCAGGGCAGCGATCTCAAGCTCGCGTACCGTCAGCACGGACGGCACGCCCGCGCCGCCGCTCTGGCCGGCCTGGCCTGGCTGGGCCGGCAGCAGGATCCGGATGTCGTCGGCGACCTCATCGGCCACCTCGTCGGCCGCCAGGTCGCCCGCCGGCCCGATCGCGAACCGCGCCGCCTCGTGGGCGCTCATCGCCCTGCCCTCGTCCACCAGCGCGGTGGCCGCCGCGGGATCCAGCTGGCCGCGGATGGAGTCGAGCAGCTGCTGCAGGCGCGTCATGGCCGGCGAGGACGGCAGCTCGCCGATCGCCTCGCGCAGCGCGACCGCCGCGCCCTGGAGCTTCGCCGCTCGCGCCGGATCACCCTGCGCGGCGGCCAGTATGGTGAGGGCCTCCAGGCCGCGTGCGATCGCGAGCCGCTGCCCCATGGCGAGGCAGAGCTGCAGGCACTCGGTCAGACTTGACCTGGCCAGCTGCAGGTCCTGCCGCGACAGCGCCACCCATCCGATGCCGGCCAGGCAGCGGGCAATCTCGGGCCTGGCGTCGATCGCCCGGTACAGGGCCAGGGCGTTCCCGAAATGGCGCAGCGCCGCCGTGCTGTCGCCGCGGGCCCGCGCCAGGGCGCCGAAGCCGTACAACGCCTGCGCCACGCCCCAGCCGTTGTTGTCGCGCAGGACATCCAGTGCCGCCTCATAGGCGCGCTGGGCCTCATTCAGCCTGCCCTGACGGGCGATGATCGCGGCCCTGGTGGCCAGGGCGAGGCCTTCCTCCCACTCGTCTGCTACCGCGCGCGCCGCGACTATGGCCGCATCCGCGCTGGCCAGCGCTTCATCTGTGCAGCCCGATCGCAGGCTGACCAGCGCGAGTACCCGCAGCCCGCCGGCCTCACGGTGGTCTCCGGCCGCCCGGCACGCCTCCAGGGCCGCCTGCGCGCAGCCGCTGGCCGCCGGGTAGTCCTGCTGCTCGAAGGCAAGCTCGGCCCGGAACATCAGGGCGCGGGCCCGGATGCCCGGCGGGACCTCGCGGTCCAGCTCCAGGAACCGGTCGAACCAGCCGGCTCCCTCGGTCACGTCGCCGTAGGCCACCCAGGGGCTGCGCAGCGCCGAGCAGAGCCGCAGGCCCGCGACCGCGTCGCCCCGCTCCAGGGAAACCGTGAGCGCGACCCGGAAGTTAGCCCGGTCGGCGGCGATCCTGTTGTACATGGCCACGCGGGCCGGCCAGGGCGGATCCCCGCGCACGAACGCCTGGGCGGCAACTGCCTCGACTATCCGCAGTGTGTAGTCGCGGTGCAGCAGCCGCAGCTCGGGCTCCTCGCCCGAAGCGGTCAGGCGGCTGCCCGCATACTCCCTGATGGTGTCCAGCAGCCGGTAGCGCGACTCGCCGTGCACCTCTGGCTCCATCGTGACCAGCGACTTGTCGATCAGCGCCGCCAGCACGTCCAGGACCCGGCCGGCCGGAATCGCGCTGTCCGCGCAGACCTGCTCGGCCATCTCCAGGTTCCAGCCGGCGAAGACCGACAGCCTTCGCAGCAGCACCTGCTCGGCGTCGGTCAGCAGCTCATAGCTCCAGTCCACCGCCGCGCGCAGGGTCTGCTGCCGCGGCGGCGCCGTCCGGTCCCCGGAGGCAAGCAGCTGGAACCTGTCGCCGAGGCGGGCCGCGATCTGCTCGACCGACAGCGCGCTGACCCGTGCCGCGGCAAGCTCGATGGCCAGCGGCATGCCGTCCAGCGTGCGGCACAGCTGTGCCACGGCCCCGATGTTGTCCGGGCCGAGCGCGAACCCCGGCCGTACCGCGGCTGCCCGCTCCGCGAACAGGCGGACCGCCTCATGCCGGGCAAGCTCCGCCAGGCCGTCCTGCCCGCCGGACACCGATGGCAGCTCCAGGGGCGGTACCCGCCACGCGGTCTCGCCGCGCACCCGCAGCGGCTCACGGCTCGTGGCGATCAGGCGCAGTCCGGGGCAGCCCGCCAGCAGCTGGTGCACCATAACCGCGCAGGCATCGACCATGTGCTCGCAGGTGTCCAGGATCAGCAGCAGGCGGCGGGGCCGCAGCGCGTCTGTCAGCGTCGCGGCCAGCAGCCGGTCCGGCTCTTCCCTGATGCCCAGCGTCGCCGCGATGCGCTGCGCTAGCAGGCCGGGATCGGCGGTGTCGGCAAGATCAACCAGCCAGGCACCGTCGGGGAATCCCGGCGCGATCTCCCCGGCCAGCCGCAGTGCGAGCCGGGTCTTGCCGATCCCGCCCGGCCCGCAGAGGGTCAGCGCGCGGACCGGGCCCAGCATCAGGGCAAGCTCCGCCAGGTCCCGGCCCCGGCCGACGAAGCTGTTCGGTTCCGCCGGGAGGTTTCCCAGGCTGATTATGATCTCAGTAGTCATGGGCCTTCGAGGGTTGTAGCCGTCCTGTCCAGTGTCTCACCGCAGCCGCCGCGGTTCACCTGGCCGCCACCCCCGCTGGCCTGGCTAAATCGTCTCGCTCGTGCACGTCAGGGGAGGCCGGCATCCCGGCCGGTCCTTTCGACGAGGTCAACTTGTCCAGAATATGCCACCGGGCCCCGGCCGGGCGCTGTGTCGGCATACTCGGCTGCCCAGTTATGGCGCCGCTGACGGCGAGTTCCGCCATCAGCGGGTGATCGTGACCGCGACCGGCTCGCTGTACCGCAGCCGCCCGAAGTACATCACCTTGACCAGTGCCCACCAGTGCTGGCCAGGACGCGCGGTGGCCGGCACCGCGACCCGGAAGGCGATGGCGGCGCTCCCGCCGGGCTCGGCGCGGAAACCCTGGCTCCATGGCCGGATCTCACTCCAGCTCCCAAACGGAGACACCAGCTGAGCCTCGCCCCGCAGTGCTGATGCGCTGTGATTGGCCAGCCGGACCGCTATCTCACCGCGGTCGCCCGGGCATAGCGCGAGCTCGCGGGCCAGCAGGGTCAGGTCCGCTTCCGCGCCCGCCTCGCCGACCGTGACCAGCGCGGCGTCCTCCAGAGCCTGCCCGGCGTCGTCAGTGATCCCGGCCGCCACGAAGTAGCGGCCCCGCGGCGCCCCCGGCTGCGCGCGGACGGCCAGATCCCACCCCGCGTGACCGCGAGCGGGCAGGTCGAAGGCCAGCGGGCCGGCAGGATCAACCGACAGCCCGCCGGGCACCTCTATCGACGCGGCGCCCGACGCCGGCTCGGGCCCGCACGCGACGGTCAGGCGCAGCAGGCCGGCGCCGTCGCGGTCGAGCCCCAGGCGGCCGGGGGACAGGTGCACGGCCACGGGAAGGTTCCCGGCCGGGGCCGGTCCCTTGCCGTGCAGCCAGTAGCGGGTGAACACCGGCTGCGCTGGCTCGGGCAGCCGGGCCGCGTCAGGTTCCGGCGCCGGCCGGGCCGGGCCGCCCGGCGGCAGGCCGGGGATGACCGCGAGCGTCACGGTTCCTGCTGCCGGCACTGTGACCGTGGCCGAGCCGCCGCGGCAGGGGAGCGGCTCGCCGCCGCCCTCCTCGCAGATGCCGGTGGCCGCCGCCGCCGACAGCCCGGTGAACAGGCGCACCGTGGCCGTGGCCGGCTCAGCCTGCCCGGAGACATCCCTGAGCCGGACAGTCACCCCGTCCTGCGGAAGGGGCTGCGCGCCCGGAGCAAGCGGGTTGCGGCGCGGCTTGAGGGCCGACAGCAGCGCGGTCGCCGGCTCCGCGCTGGCCAGGCTGGCCGCGGCGGGCAGCGTCCCGCTGTGCAGGCCGGTCTGGCAGGTCAGCAGGTCATGGACGTAGTCCTGGCCGGCCAGCGGGAAGCCCGCGGTGCGCCAGTCGCCAGGCCCGGCGGCCAGCGCGTACTCGAAGGTGTGGCTCCAGTGCTGCCAGGCAAAGCTGCTGCCATCGGGAGCCGTCCGCTTCTCGCCGTCGATCCAGACACCGCTCGGCCAGGTGCTGCAGGAGCGCATCAGCGAGATGTTCAGCACGCCGTCGGGCGTCACCAGGCTGCCGGGCGTCCCGCGGTTCAGCAGCGCGACGCAGTGCCCGCCGAGGGCTGGCTCCGCCACCTGGCCCGGCTCCTGCGGCAGCGCGGGTACCTCGATCACCGCGTCGGCCAGGTCGTCGATGACCGCCGAGATGGCCGCCCCGAGGTCATCGGCGGCCACGATCAGCACGGGCAGGTCCCGCGCTCCGCGCACGTCGGCGCCGGGGCCGAAGGCATCCCGCCTGCTGCGCGCCGCCGCCACCCAGATCCGTGCCGTGCCGCCGGCGGCGAGCTGGTGCTCCAGCGCGGCCGCCGCGGCCGGGCCCGCGGCGGCGAGGACCTGAGCGGTGAAGGAGTTCTGCTCCGGGCCGCCCAGCGTGATGCGGAAATCGGGGAGGTTGGAGTCAATCTCGATCGAGCCGTAACGCGGGCCTTGCGGCACGGAGCAGGTGGCGGTGACTCCCTGCCGGGCCAGAGCCAGCATCAGGTCACGGACCGCCTGCCGCCAGGGGCCGCCGGCCAGCGGCTGGCTCGGGGCGAAGCCCGCGCGCGCGGGGCCGGCGGGCGCGATCACCTCGGCCACGCCGATGGCGCGCAGCTGCCGGCCGCCGCCCTGGCCCGTCAGCGCCACCCGGGCGGTGGAGCCGACGCCGAACCACTCGTGCGCCGGATTGTCGAGAGTGTACGAGTGCTGCGCGACATCGGTATCGGTCGAGCCGAGCGGCCGCCCGATGACTGACACGGCCGTCTGGTACACGGGCAGGCCGCCGGGCACCAGGGCCGGGAACCGGACCCGCAGCAGCCGGTCGTGGCCGATCGAGCCGTCGACGTGCGTGCGGAACTCCACCCGCTCCGCGCCGTCCCACAGCAGGGTCTCCTGGGTGACCCGCAGGTCATCGAGGGCAAGCTCGATGACCAGCCTGCTGCCGATCGGGCAGCGCTCGGCGCGGGCGCTCGCCGCCTGCCCCGCCGATCCCTTTCCGGGCCCGGCGGGGCAGAGCAGCCACGGGCCCTCGGCCCACCGGGGATGGCCGGGGTGCTCCGGCTGGATCAGCAGCTCGTTGCCGTCGCCGGCCAGCAGCTCGGTGCCCGTGCGCTTGTCCAGGACCGAAGACAGCGTGCCGCCGCGTGCCGGATCGGCCCGCACGGCCAGTGCCTCGTTCTCGATGACCTGGCCGGCCACCGGCACCCAGCTGTGCTCGGCAGCTGGCGCCGCGGCGGGCACGGCCAGGTAGGTCCGGTAGCCGACCGGCGGCACCCCGTCGGCGCGGAAGGTCAGGGTGGCCGCGGCCAGCGTCCCGTCCCCGTGCCGCCTGACGCCCTCGGCCAGGAACCGCACCGCCGTTCCGGAGTCGTCGCGCAGCTCGATCCACGGGGGGCCGGGCTCCGCCAGCTCCAGGGTGATCGCGGCCAGGCCGGCCCTGGCCATCGAGAGCACGTTCACCACGACGATGGCCGTGATGGCGGCGTCGCCGGCCGTTGCAGCAGCGCCGGCCCCGGCGGCCGCCGCGCCCGCAGTGTCGGCCAGGCCGGCGATGAAGGCCGCCGCGTCGCGGCGGGCCTCGTCACCGCGCTCGTATGCCTCCCGCCAGCCGGCCAGCAGGTCCAGGTACACCTGGTCGCCCTCGGTACCGGTGATCGCGTCATGGTGCGCGCCGAACACCAGCTGCCGCCAGGCCTTGTCCAGGCTGGCCGCCGGGTAGCGGCCGCCGGCCAGCCAGGCCAGCGTGGCCAGCCGCTCGCCGTCCAGGACCGCCGTCTCGGCGGCCCGCTGCGCCTGCTTGGTGTCGATGTAAGAAACGTCCTTGCCGGTGTAGACCGGGTTCATGTCCCTGGTCTGCGGCATGAGCCAGGCGTCACGTCGCGAGGCGTCCTCGCGGACGGCGGCGAAGAACTCGGCGGGCACGGCGGTGACAAACTTCGGCCAGACGTACCTGGAGTTCCAGTCCCTGTGGATCTGGGTGGCCCACGTGGACGGGATCACGTGATCGCCGCCGACCGGCAGCAGCACGTTGCGGGTCGCCGCGACCGGCGCCAGCTCGCGGAACTGCTGATAGGCGTCCTGCTCGGCCGTGGCCAGGTCGCCAGCGTGCTGGGTGACCCAGCCCGCCCCGTAGTGATTGGGCATGTAGCTGGTCAGCAGGCCGCTCCCGTCGGGCGAGAGCCACTCGAACTCGGAAGCGAACTGCATCAGGGCGTTGTCACCCGCGCTGCGGCTGGGTCCCCACTGGTGAAACGGCCCCCTGGCCCAGGCAGACTCCTTCATTCCCGCCGCGGCCATCAGCCCCGGGTAGGAGGGATCGAAGCCGAATGCGTCCAGCATCCATGCGGTCCTGGGGTCGCCGCCGAGCACGTCACGCTGATAGGAGATGCCGAAGACGGCGTTGCGGATGGTGGACTCGGCGCAGGTCAGGTTGGTGTTCGGCTCGTTGTAGCTGCCACCGACGATCTCGATCCGGCCCGCCTCGATGAGGGCGAGCAGGTCCTCGCGGTCCTCGGGGTGAGCGTCGAAATGCGGCTTGAGGTAATCGAGCTCGGCGAGCACGAACTTGTAGTCGCCATCCTGCCTGGCCGCTTCGAGGTGCAGGCGGACAAGCTCGAATGCCGTCCTGACCTCGGGCATGCTGCCGTCCTTGCCCGGCGGCAGCAGGCGCGTCTGGGTGAACTGGCCCTGGGTGCTCCACCACACCGGGTCGTAGTGGAAATGGCTGACCATCCACATGGTCCAGCCGGGCTCGGCGACCAGGACCTCGCCCGCGGCCCGCACGCTCGCCTGCGGGCCCGCCGCGATGGCGGCGACCTGGCGCGTGCCGCCTGGCGCCCGTGGCGCCGCCACGTCCACCGCGACCTCGGCGACCCGCTCATCTCCGGGCCGCAGGCCGGTGACCACCGCAGCCGCGGGCGTGCTCACCCCGGCTCCGCGCACCTGGACGGTGACGGCGGCGCCCGGATCGCGGACCATGCCGGCCCCCTCGTTGACCAGGGTCACCCGGACGATCTGGAGCGGCTGAGCCGCGGTCCCGCCGAACAGCTCAGTCGAGGCCACGCCGCTGATCCGCATCACGTCATCGTCGCATGGCAGCCTCGCCGCGAGTAGCCGGCCCGACCTCGGAGGCGGCCCGCCCGGACGCCGGTGTCAGTGCGCCGCCGGCCGGGCGGCGGCCAGGCCAGCCAGGGCGGGCCCGGTCAGCCGGAAGACCGTCCACTCGTCCATCGCCGCGGCGCCGAGCGACTGGTAGAAGCCGACGGCGGCGGAGTTCCAGTCCAGGACCCACCACTCAAGCCTGCCGTAGCCGTGCGCTACGCAGATCCCGGCCAGCTCGGCCAGCAGCGCCCTGCCCAGCCCGCGACCGCGCATCGTCGGCGTGACGTACAGGTCCTCGAGGTAGATCCCGTGCCTGCCGAGCCACGTCGAGTAGTTCAGGAACCACAGCGCGAAGCCGACGACGCGGCCCTCGTGCTCGGCCACGTGCGCGAAGACGGCCGGCTCGGGCCCGAACAGCGAGGACAGCACGTCGTCCTCGGTGGCGATCACCTCCGCCAGCGACCGCTCGTACTGGGCGAGTTCCCGGATCAGCTGGTAGATCTCCGGAACGTCAGCGGGACGGGCTCGCCTGATCACGGCAGCACGCAGGTCACGGGGAACCGGTACCTGAGCTTGAACCGGTCAGCCGCGATAACGACGTCGCCGGCCTCTACTGCCCGGCCGCCGCAGCTGTGCACTCGCTCGATCAGCAGGACGGGCGCACCGGGCGGCAGGGCCAGCGCGCTCGCCTCCGCACGCAGCGACACCCGTACCGAGACTTCCTCTGCCACCTGATCCACCTCGATGCCCAGGAACCTCATCCGCTCGATCACCCCGCGTCCGGCAAACGGCCCCTGCTCGGGGACCGCGACGGCCGTCCCGGCCGTGATCTCGGCCGGCTCGTAGCTCGTCGCCAGCTGGACCGGCTCGCCATCGGCCCTGAGCAGGTACCGAGTCACCGTCACCGGCCCGGTGCCGGGCTCCAGGCCGAGCCGAAGGGCAATGTGCGGCGGGGGCACGAGTTGCTCGGTCTGATGCTCCCAGGACAGGCGCCGCGCCGGAGCGGGCGCGCCGTCGCTCGGGTCGGCCTGGCCGCCGGGCGCGGACTCATCGATGCCGAACGGCGAGCCAGGGAAGTGCAGGCGGTCGTGCTCCAGGTAGCGCGGCGCAGGCACCCGGCGAACGTAGGACCCTGATCCTGCCCGCGCCTCGATCAGGCCCTCGGTGGCGAGGACCTGCAGAGCGTGCTTCGCGGCCGTCTCCCCGACGCCGTACCTGGCAATGATCGCGTTGCGCGACGGCACCCTGGCCCCCGGCCCGAGCATGCCCTCACGGATCCGGGTGCGCAGGTCCTCGAGAACCCGGAGGTACACAGGGTCGGTTGACGTGCCCATCGGCTCTCGTCTTCCTGGCGAATCGCTGGCAGATCTGCTGCCGTGGCTCACGGACGCCATCCACGCCGCAAGCCATTGTCACCGAAACGGTCCGCAAGCTGTGACCCAAGTCCAAAATTAGTGGTCACATGTTTCCGGGCGCCGCGGTGCCAGCCGCCCGTCAGCGAGTCACTCGGGCGGCCCCTGGCGCTCCGGAACGCCGGAGACCGTCGCCATCACAGGCCCGTCCCGGCACTCCTGCCATTTCCCTCGCAATAGATCTAAACGGTGCACATGCGCGGGCGGCTAGTCGCTGCCCTCCTCGAGCAGCAGGTGATATCCGTTCGGGGTCCGGACATGCAGAACCCGGTAGTGCCAGTCCTCGCTCGGCGTCATCAGCTCTTCCCGGTAATGCACGCCGGCATCAGCGAGGCGCTTCTTCGCCTCCTCGATATCGCTGATGCCAAACTGCCAGGTCAGCACCTTGTCCGGTCCGCGTGTGGAGAATCCGTCCCGCCACTCGATGCCGAACTCGATCGGGCCGTGGCCGAGGGCAAGGAAGTAGGGGTACTCCGGGCCCTCGTAGGTCACGTGGAAGCCCAGGCGGACGTAGAAGTCCCGTTCAGCCTGGAGGTCGCTGACGAAGAGAATCGGAATGATCCGATTGAACAATGCCGCCATAGCGGGCCATCGTAGCGATCCCAACTGACTAGGGTGACACTGTGATACGATCCGCCGACAATCGTCCCGTCCGAGTCGCCGTGTGCCAGCTCAGCCTCGGTATCGGCGAGGTAGGCAGGAACCTGGCCGCGGCGCGGGAGTCCGTCCTGCGGGCCGCCGGTGCCGGCGCCCAGATCGTGGTCCTGCCCGAGCTGACGCCATCAGGCTACGTCTTCAGCGACGCGGCGCAGGCGCGGGCGCTGGCCGAGCCCGCCAACGGCCGGACCGTCAGCGACTGGGCGCACCTGGCGGCGCGCCATGATCTGGTGATCGTCGGCGGCTTCTGCGAGCTCGGCGAGCAGGGCCAGGTGTACAACAGCGCGGTGCTGGTCGACCGCGACGGCGTCCGCGCGGTCTACCGCAAGGCTCACCTGTGGGATGCCGAGCTCGGCTACTTCGTCCCCGGCGACGCGGAGCCCCCGGTGATCGATACCCGGCACGGCAGGATCGCGATCATGATCTGCTATGACGTCGAGTTTCCCGAGTGGGTCCGGCTGCCCGCGCTGGCGGGCGCCGACTTGCTGGCGGTGCCGACGAACTGGCCGGCCGAGCCAGTGCCGGCCGGCGAGCGGCCGATGGTGGTGGCGAACGTCCAGGTAGCCGCCTTCGCGAACCGGATGTTCCTAGCGGCGGCCTGCCGGTGCGGGACCGAGCGCGGGGTGAGCTGGGTCGGCGGCAGCATCATCGCCGGCCCCGACGGGTATCCGCTGGCCGGCCCGGCGGGCGCTGACGAGCCCGAGGTGCTGATCGCCGACTGCGACCTGCCGCTCGCGCGCAGCAAGGCCAGCAGCGCGCGCAACGACGCGCATGCCGACCGCAGGATCGACCTGTACCGGTGAGGTAGCGCCGGCACGGCTATTACTTTCTGCGGGCTAGGGTGAGCCCGTCGCCGATCGGCAGCAGCACAAGCTCGACCCGGCCGTCAGCCAGGGCATGATCGTTGAAGTCCCGGATTCCCTGCACGCTGGCAGCTCGATTGCCCAGGTCGAGGACACTGTTGTGGAAGATCGTGTTGTCCACCAGGATGATGCCGCCCGGCCGGGTGCGCGGCACGATCTCGTCCCAGTAGCCGATGTAGCTTTCCTTGTCAGCGTCGATGAACGAGATGTCGAGCGTCGCCTGCGCCGGGAGCCCGCGCAGGGTGTCCAGGCCAGGTCCAAGGCGGAGCTCCACGCGGTCGGCCACCCCGTCCTTCTGCCAGTACTGCCGCGCGAGCGATGTCCACTCCTCGTTGACGTCACAGCACAGCAGCCGGCCGCCGGCGGCGAGGCCGCGAGCCACGCAGATCGACGAGTACCCGGTAAAGGTGCCGACCTCCACGGCGCTGCGGGCGCCGGCCAGGCGCGTCAGCATGGTCATGAAGCGACCCTGCTCCGGGCCGATCTGCAGACCGGTGAAATCCGGGAAGCGCGCCGCGGTCACCTCGGCCAGCTCGGCCAGTAGCGGGTCGGCGGGAGTGCTGTGGGCGAGAATGTAGTCGTTCAGTTCCGGGCTGAGATGATCGCTGCGGTGAGACACCGGCCCAACGGTAGCGGAGCCGGGCCCCGCCCGCTGCGGGCTGGCTGAGGCGATGCACCACGCCAGGTACCGCAGCGCCAGGGCTACTCTCGATGCCATGGCGCTGCACGCACCCCTTCCGCCGGCCAGCTTCCTGCCCAGCCCGTCGGTGAACGGGTTCCATCTGGGGCCGGCCTTCGTGCACTTTTACGGGCTGATGTACGTCGTGGGAATCGCGTTGGCAGTCGTGATCACCCAGCGGCGAGTCAAAGCCGCCGGCGGGGATCCCTCGCTGGTGGCCGAGATCGCCACCTGGTCGGTCCCGGCCGGGATCATCGGCGGCCGGATCTACTTCGACATCACCACGCCCGCCGATATCCCGCACCACTGGTGGGGCGTCTTCGCCGTCTGGTCCGGCGGCCTGGGAATCTGGGGCGGCATCGCCGCAGGGGCCCTGGTCGGCGCGTGGCGGGTCCGCCGCCACGGCGGCAGCGTCGCGCTGTTCATGAACGCGGTGGCACCGGCCCTGCTCGTCGCCCAGGCAGTCGGGCGGATCGGCAACTATTTCAATCAGGAGCTGTTCGGAAAGCCGAGCGGCCTGCCGTGGGCGCTGGAGATAACCCTGCCGCACCGCCCGGCCGGCTACCTGGCCGTCAGGACCTTCCAGCCCACGTTCCTATACGAGCTGATCTTCGATCTGGCCCTGGCGGCGGCGCTGGTCTGGCTGGGGCACCATCGCGGCATCCGGCCCCCTGGCCTGTTCGCGCTGTACGTGGCCGGCTACTCCGGCTTCCGCATCTTCGAGGAGACGATGCGGATCGACTCCTCGGAGCACTTCCTGGGCCTGCGGCTGAACTTCTTCGTGGCCACAGTGCTGACCCTCATCGCCCTCGGGTGGTTCGCCGTCACCCAGCGCCGGGCGCCCCGTCCCGATCTGGCCGATACGGGCAGCCAGGACGACCCGGACGTCACGACCGGCGGCGCTGCTGTTGCTCCTGACCCGGCCGAAGCTGACCGCTAGCGCAGCCGCGTCAGGCCCGCCGCCGGGGCGATGCTCGGAAGACGGCCGCGCGTCGGACTCATCGGTCATTGACAAGGAGGGGCGGGCAGAGCTACAACACAGCGAGATGGGTTGATACACGAGCATCCGGTACGGCCATCAGCCGTCCACAGAAGGGGGCCCGATCATGAGTGACCTCTCGCAGGTTCCGCCGAGGCTGAAACGAGAAGTGGGCCTGCTGCCGCTGTTTATGGTTTCGGCTGGTTCGGTGATCGGGTCGGGCTGGCTGCTGGGTGCGCTGAAGGCG
>Ga0209871_1000050_pt1 | contig 33660 bp, 27 predicted proteins | sample OrgsoiDNA2013045_FD_185795 | JGI IMG/M metagenome (GOLD analysis project Ga0209871, IMG submission 185795) | Permafrost soil microbial communities from the Arctic, to analyse light accelerated degradation of dissolved organic matter (DOM) -... | ecosystem: Environmental > Terrestrial > Soil >... | reverse complement strand
GCGCGGACTCTGAGGCCGGAGTCGCCATCGCCTACGTGATGAACCGGATGGGCCTGAACCTGGCCGACGACCCGCGCAAGATGGCGCTGATCGACGCCGTGTACCGCAGTGGCGGGCGCGGCTAGGCGGGCGCGGCTGGCGGTGAGCTCATCGACCTGGGCTGGCTGTATGCGCTGCACGCCCGTTCGAGCATGGCGGCTCAGCGCCGCCGGCCGGCCCGGCCAGCGAGGCGTGCCGTAGCGCCGGGATGAGCGCGGCCAGCAGCAGCGCGCCGCCGACGCACGCCAGGCCGCCGCTGACGACCGAGGTCGTCAGCGAGAACAGCTGCGCCACCGCGCCGGCCTCAGTGTTGCCCAGGGCCGGCGCGGTGGTGACCTGGGCCAGGTAGAGGCTGCTCACCCGCCCGCGCAGCGCGTCCGGCGTGTAGTGCTGCAGCAGCGTGTTGCGCAGCACCTCGGAGATCAGGTCGCCCATCCCGGCAAGCGCCAGGAACGCCAGCGCCACCGGCAGGCTGTGAGTCAGCCCGAAGCCGACGATGGCCGCTCCCCACACGATGCCCGCGCCGATGATCACGATGCCAGGCCGGCGCAGGCGGCCGGTCCAGCCGCTCGTCGCGGCACCCACCATCGCGCCGAATCCTGGCGCGGCGCTCAGCAGGCCGAACGTCGCGGGGCCGCCGTGGAAATGCGCACTGGCCAGCGCCGGAAACAGCCCGGCCGGCATTCCGAAGATCATCGCGTTCGTGTCGATGAGCAGCATCCCCCCGAGCACTCCGTTGCGCCGGACGTACCGGAAGCCCTCGGCCAGTGAGCGCAGCCCCGGCCGCTGCGCGCGGACGGTCGGCGGCAATGGCCGTACGGCTAGCAGGGCGATGGCGAACACCGCGAAGCACACCGCATCAATGCCGTAACACAGCATCAGGCCATGCCAGGCCGCGGCGATCAGGTAGCCGGCCAGCGCGGGGCCGCCGAGGCTGCCGAGCTGGCCGCCCATCCCGTTCAGGGCTGCCGCCGCAGGCATCCGCGCGGACCCGACCAGCGCCGGCGTCGCCGAGGTCGAGGCGGGCGCGCCGACGCCGGACAGCAGCCCGAGGGCCAGGGTGATCGCGAAGATCAGCCATAGCCTCGGGTGGCCGAGCAGGCTGTTGCCCGCCAGCCCCGCGGCCAGGAGCGCCTCTGGCAGCAGCACCACCATCAGCACCTTGCGCCGGTCGTGCCGATCGGCCAGCATTCCGCCGGCCATCAGGCCGATCAGCATGCCGATCCCCGACGTCAGGTTGAGCAGGCCGACCGCGAGCGAGTGGTGGGTGAGCCCGTAGACCTGCCAGTTGGCGGCAGTCGTTGCCACTGCAGTACCAGCCACCGAAACGAAACGGCCTGCGTACATGCGCCTGAAGTCACGGCTCTCCCGCAGCGGCGTGATATCGATGACGATCTGCCCGACGCGCATGCCGCTCCGATACGTGACCTGTCGATACGTGACCTGTCGCTGCGCACCTGTCGCCGCGTGACCTGTCGATACGTGACCTGTCGCTGCGCACCTGTCGCCGCGTGACCTGTCGCCGCGTGAGCACCGCAAGCCGTGCGCCTGCTGCCGTCGGCCCGCGGCTCCGACTAGTGGATCATTGTGCAGGACATTGCCGCCAGCCGGGGCGGGCCAGGTCGGGGCTGACCGTGGTCCGGGCTGGCGCGCTCACTCGGCGCGCGACGCGCAGGCGGGAGCCCGGTCATGCTAGCGGTCCTGCTGGCCCTTGCCGCGGCTGTCGGCTACGGCGGATCCGACTACTCGGCCGGGCTGGCAGCGCGCCGGGCTAGCGTCATCCGGGTCACGATCCTGGCCGAGGCAACGAGCGTGGCCCTGCTTATCCTCGTGCTGCCCCTAGCCGGCCTGCGGTCGCCGTCGTGGATTCCTCTTGCCTGGGGCGCCGGCGGCGGTATCGCCGGAGCAATGGGAGCCCTGGCCCTGTATGCGGGGTTCCGGCACGCGGCCTTCAGCGTCGCGGCCTCCCTCAGCGCCGTCGGCTCGGCCGGGTTCTCGGTCCTGGCCGGCCTGCTGCTCGGCGAGCATCCCGGTCGGCTGGCTCTCGTCGGGATAGGCCTGGCCCTGCCCGCCATCGTCAGCGTGTCGGTCAGCCCCGGGAAGCCTGCGCAGGACGCCGGGACTGCGGGGAGCCCGGCGCCCGCGGCACCTCCCGCGCCCGCGGCGCATGGCGTGGCTGGGGGGCGGCACGGGGCGGGAGTGCTCTGGGGGCTTGTCGCGGGCGCGTGCTTCGCTGCCCTGTTCATCGCACTGAACCGGGCCGGAGCTGGCAGCGGCCTATGGCCGGTGGCGGCGGCTCAGGACGGTGCGCTGCTCGTCGTAGGCTGCATCGCCATCGTGACCAGGGATCTGCACCTGCCCGCGACGGGTTCGCGGTGGCTCGCGATCCTGACCGGCGTGTCCGGCAGCACCGGCACGATCTTGTACTTCCTGGCGACCCACGCCGGCCTTCTCGCCATCACCGCCGTGCTCACGTCGCTGTATCCGGCGGTGACCATCCTGCTCGCCCGCGTGTTCGTGGGCGAGCGGCTGACCATCCTCAGGCTGGCCGGGCTGTGCCTGGCTGCCGCCTCGGTCGGGCTCATCGCCGCTGGCGGCGCCAGGTAAGACAGTCACCGATCAAGAAGGCTGAAGCTGCCTGGGACCGTAGCGCGTGGCCTGGATTAGCTATCGCGAGCCGGGGATCCGGTTGCCGAACCTGACTGTAGCCAACGCCGATGCGATCGTAACTGGCCTCCACTCAGGGTCCTCGTCTCACCCTTGGCTGCGTAGAATGAGCACGGTACAGACCCTTGCGAGGGCTGACGCGAGGCACACGGTGGAGGTCGCGGTGGTGCTGACGGGGCTGGCAGCTGCGATCGCGCAGCTTGCGAGCTGCTGGCAGACGGCAAGCCACGCCCTCACGACTCCGTCTGGCCTGATGGCGCTGGCCGCACTGACCCTGACCGGCATGGTCATCGCGATCCTCGCGCACGGCGCCAGGATCGCAGCGGCGGTCACCGGCCGGCCGCAGATCAGCCGGGTCGCCGCGCTCCGGCGGAAGTCCTGGTGCGCGGCATACCAGCGGCAGCTCAATCCCGACGCGGCGGGACATGCCCGCCCGAGAGCGCCCTCGGCGGTCCCGGCGGCCGCCTGACAATCCGCCTTTCTCCGCTCCGGCCCGGTCGGCTGCGCCTGCTTAGCTGCGCGTCCGCTCGCCGGGGCCAGTGCGGCGGCAAGCCTCGCGGTCGCCTCCAGCTGTCATCCGCATCTGCGACCCGCTGGAGGGTTCTCATGTCTAGTCTTCTCGGTGCCCCGATGGGTGCTGCGTATCACGTTGTCACTGTCCTTGCTCAAGCTCTCACCCCGCTGGCCGGCGGCATGGCCACCGCTGCCGCGATCATCGTGTTCACCATGGCCGTGCGTCTCCTGCTGCTGCCGCTCAGCTACTACTCGCTGCGCGGCCAGGTCAGCATGTCCGCCCTGCTGCCGCAGGTACAGGAGCTGCAGAAGCGTTACGCGAAGCAGCCAGACCGGCTGCAGCGTGAGCTGGGGGCGCTCTACCGGCAGGAGGGCACCGGCATCCTCGGCGGCTGCCTGCCGCTGCTCGTTCAGCTGCCGTTCTTCAGCATCATGTACCGGCTGTTCCTGTCCCGCACCGTCGACGGACATCGCAATAGCCTGCTCAGCCGCGACCTGCTCGGCACGCCGCTCGGCAGCCACTGGCTGAGCGGGGCGGGGCCGTTCAGCGGCCAGGGCGCGGTGTTCCTGGGCCTGTTCGCGCTGCTGGCCGCGGTGGCGGTGTTCGCGGTCCGGGCTGCCCGGCAGGCCGGCGCTGGTCAGCCTGGCGGTGCTGGTCAGCCTGGCGGTGCTGGTCAGCCTGGTGCTGGTCAGCCTGGTGCTGGTCAGCTCGGTGCTGGTCAGCCTGGCGGGGCGCTCGGCGTGGTCGGCCGGGTGCTCCCGTACTCGACCCTGGTGATCGCCGCCATCGTGCCGCTGGCCGCCGGGCTCTACCTGCTCACCACAACGACGTGGACTGTGATGGAGCGCGTTGTCCTTCGGCCCAGGATCCTGCCCCAGCACAGGCCGGATCCCGGCCCTGCCGTCGCCTAGAGCACATCCGCGGCGACGGCTTCGAGCACGGACTCATCTCCCGCGTATGAACCATTGGGGCGGGGCCAGTGGGTGACCGCGTCGGTGAAGCCGAGGTCGGCGGCCCGGCCGGCGGCGTCAGCGAAGAATCCCGCGCTGGACAGCGAGAAGACCGGCGCGGAGTCCAGCGACAGGTACCTGCGCACGTCGGCCGGTGCCCGGCCGGCCGCGGCGAGCGCGTCGCCGAACTGGTGAGCGGCAAGGGCTACCGCGCGCCACCAGGTCTGCAGGTCATCGGTGCGCGTACCGCTCGTCACCCAGCCCTGGCCCAGCCGGGCGGCGATGCGCATCGACCGCGGCCCGTTGGCTGCTACCACGAACGGCACGCGCGGCTGCTGGACGCAGCCCGGCGCGCTTCGTGCGTCGACCGCCTCGTAATACGAGCCGTGCCAGGTGACCCGATCGCCGCTCAGCAGCAGGTCGAGCAGGTCAGCAAACTCGGTGAACCTGTCGACCCGCTCCCTGGGTGCCAGCGGCGGGATGCCAAGCACGGCCGTGTCGAAGCTGGACCCGCCCGCGCCCGCGCCGAGGCCCAGCACCAGCCGGCCGCCGCTGATATCGTCCAGCGCTGTCAACTGGCGGGCGAAGCTCACGGGGTGCCGGAAGTTCGGCGAGGCCACCAGCGTGCCGAGCGAGATCCGAGACGTGACCATCGCGGCAGCGGTGAGCGTAGGGACGGCATCGAACCACGGGCCGTCCACCAGATCGCGCCAGCCGAGGTGGTCGTAGGTCCAGGCGTGATCGAACCCGTACTCCTCCGCCAGTCGCCAGCGCCGCTCGGCCTGCTTCCAGCGCAGGTCAGGAAGGATCACGATGCCGAAGCGCACGAGCCGAATGCTAGCGGCCAGTGGCTGGGGCGGCTCGGCCGGCACAGGCGGCGCTGGGAGGGCCGGGGCCGAGATGATCGGCACCGGCGCTGGCGGCTCGGCGGCTCGGCGGCGTCGGCGGCCAGGGATCGCAGTGATGTCGTTTCGCCCGGCGGGGGCGGTGTACCGGGCACGAGCCGTTCGGCATGATGAAGGCTGTAGCTGGCGAGACGGTAGCCTCTGGTGCGGCCGCCCGCCGGAGGCAGCCCCGCGTAGCGCCATGCCCCAGGAGGTAGCCATGCATCAGCCGCCCGTTCCGCATGTCGCGAGCACGGACCCTGAGATCGCCGACCTGATCAATGCCGAGGCCCGGCGGCAGTTCGAGAAGATCCGGCTGATCCCGTCGGAGAACTACGTCTCGACCGCCGTGCTCGAGGCCGCCGGCACCGTCCTGACCAACAAGTACTCGGAAGGGTATGCCGGCCGGCGCTATTACGAGGGCCAGCAGTGCATCGACCCGATCGAGACGATCGCCGTTGAGCGGGCCAAGGCGCTGTTCGGCGTCGACCATGCCAACGTCCAGCCGTACTCGGGGTCGCCCGCCAACCTCGCCGTCTACCTCGCGTTCCTGCAGCCTGGCGAGACCGTGATGGGCATGGCGCTGCCGATGGGCGGGCACCTGACGCACGGCTGGCCGGTGTCGGCCACCGGGAAGTGGTTCCGCTCGGTGCAGTACGGCGTGCGCGCGCAGACCGGCCGGGTCGACCTCGATGAGGTGCGCGACCTGGCCAGGCGCGAGCGGCCGAAGGTCATCTTCTGCGGCGGCACCGCGATACCGCGCACGATCGACTTCCCCGCCTTCGCGCAGATCGCCGCCGAGACCGGCGCCGTGCTGGTGGCCGACATCGCGCACATCGCCGGGCTGATAGCAGGCGGCGCGCACCCGACGCCGGTCGGTCATGCCGACATCATCACCACGACCACGCACAAGACGCTGCGCGGACCGCGCGGCGCCATGATCATGTCGACAGCGGAGCACGCCAAGGCGGTGGACAAGGCGGTATTCCCTGGCCTGCAGGGCGGCCCGCACAACCACACGACGGCGGCGATCGCCGTGGCGCTGCGAGAGGCCGCGCAGCCTGAGTTCAGCAGGTACGCGCATCAGGTGGTGGCCAACGCCCGCGCACTGGCCGCCGCGCTGCTCGAACGCGGCTACAGCCTGGTCTCCGGCGGCACCGACAATCACCTCATCCTGATGGACCTGACGCCGCAGGGCATTGCCGGCAAGCCGGCCGCCAAAGCGCTGGACCGCGCGGGCATCGAGGTGAACTACAACACCGTGCCGTTCGATCCGCGCAAGCCGTTCGACCCGTCCGGCATCCGGATCGGCACTCCGTCGATCACCACCCGCGGCCTCGGCGAGCAGCACATGACGCAGGTCGCCGCCTGGATGGACGAGGCCATCGCCGCCGCGGCCAAGGACGACGAGGAGAACATCGGGCGGATCGCCGGTGAAGTCCGCGACCTGCTCGAGCAGTTTCCGATGCCGGGATGGGCACCGTCACCCTAGCCGCTTGCCGCGGCCTCCCAGCGAATGTATGTTCGAACCAAGAATACCTGCCTGCCTTCCCCTGGGCAGTTGACCGGGCCATCTGGGCGGCCCGTCAGGGAGGGCAGGCAGAGCGTGAGCCGGGTGCACGGAGAGCCAGTCCATGTCTGGCTGGAGGACGGCAGGCCTGCCAGGTTCGTCTGGCGCGGCCGGCTCTACACCGTCCTGGCCGTCGTGGAGCGCTGGGCTACCGGCAGTGAATTGCCGGCGGCGGAGCAGCGAGATCCGGCACCGCTGGCCGGGCGGGAATTCTGGCGGGTAGAGGCATCGCCAGGAAAGAACGTGCCGTCCGCCGTATATGAGCTCCGCCATGACCAGGATGCCGATCGCTGGCTGCTGTCGCGAAGCTGGGACTGAACAGCACAATTGCGAAATTCGCGAGCAAGAATTGGCACAGGCACGGCGAGTCTTACTGGCCGCTGACCTTAGAGGACCTAATCTCCTTTCGGGAGTGCCTGCACGGTTGTCGCATAAAGGCGATTGACAGGGCGCTGATGCGGACTTCCTGTCCGGGGGACAGGAAGGCATACGGGAGGGTGACGCTCATCATGCTCAGCGGGGGATTAGCCGATTTCTCGGCACGCCAGGCGAAGCACGCCCGCAGTACGGCGCGCTGCTCCGGCAGCGCGGCGGGCGCCGGAGTGAGCCGGTCGGCCGACGCGCAGAAGACCAGGCTCTGACCCGCCGCTCACGGTCTGGCCGCATCGGCATGAGCCAGGGGGAAGGCGGTATCGTGCATGCTCGCAAATCAGCTTTCGTGGATGGCGCGGCACGTGCGGACGCTGGCTGCCTGCGCTGTCCTGGCCGCGCTGGGGGTGCCGGCCGCAGCCACCGATGCCGCCGCGAGCCCCGCGCCGCGCCTGAAGCAGGTCTCGTATCTCGGCTACACGTTCGCGGTCCCCAGCTCATGGCCGGTGATCAATGACGCTGACCATCCGCGGGGCTGCGTGCGGTTCGACGACCATGCTGTCTACCTGGGCGTACCCGGCCTTAACCAGGACTGCCCGAGCTGGCTCGTCGGCACGACCGAGGCGCTGCTGATCCAGCCGGGACCGGCAGGCGCGGCCAGCGCGGCGGTGGAGAACCCGACCGCACGGCAGATTACCGTGACCGCGCCGCGGATCAGCCTCACCGCGACCTTCGATACTGATCCGACCCAGATCTACCGGATCCTGGCCAGCGCATCGCTCCCCGCTCCGGCAATCAAGGCGGCGAATCCGGCACAGCTCGCCGACTCGCGCATCCTCGGGGCGCGGGCCCGCGAACTGGGCGAGGGCGCCGGAGCGCTGACCGCCGGGCGGCAGGAGCGGCATCCCGCCAGGCCGGCTGGCCGGCCGAGGCGCAGAGCACCTGCCCTGCCCTCTGAGGTGACGGACTTCCGGGGCCGCGGCTTCGACGCGTGCGCTGCGCCGAGCCGCTCGTATATGCGGGCCTGGCGGCGCTCGTCGCCGTATCGGGCGGTCGGCATCTACATCGGGGGCGCGGACCGGGCATGTGACCAGCGCAACCTGACTCACGGCTGGGTCAGGCGCGAGGCCAGGGCAGGATGGCACTTCTTCCCCATGTACGTGGGGCCGCAGGCCGTCTTCAGGGAGATCAGTGCACCGGTGCGCCAGGCTCGCCGGGCGGCCGCCGACGCGGTGGCGCAGGCCAGGAGGCTGGGCTTCGGGCCGCGAACGCCGCTCTATTACGACATGGAGGCTTATCGCCCCCGGCAGACCGGGCGGGCCCTGCGCTTCCTGTCAGCGTGGTCAGCGAGCCTGCACGCGCTCGGATATCTTTCTGGTGTCTACAGCAGTTCCGCGTCTGGAATCGAAGACCTTGCGCAGCAATACTCCAGGCGTACGTACGCTATGCCCGACGTGATCTATGACGCATTGTGGAACGGCTCGCCGAATACCGCCGACAGGGTCTACGAGTCTGGCGAATGGGGTAATCACCAGCGGCTCCATCAGTACGCAGGCAATGTAACGCAGACTCACGGCCACGATACGATCGATATTGACCAGGATTACCTTAATGTGGATCTGCCTTTGCCTGGCGGTACTTTCGAGGCAAGTCCCGCGGTGTCGCTGCCCGATGGCGGTGTGGATGCCTTCTTCGAGGGAAGGGAGCGCAGGCTCTGGCGGGCGAAGCGTACCGTCCGCTCCGGATGGGCGCGGCCGGCCGACATGGGCGGCGCCGTCCGTTCGGTGCCGTCGGCGGTCTCGATCGGCGCTCGCTCGCTCGATGTGTTCTACAAGGGGAAAGACGGGCGCCTGTGGGAAGTGTCGTTCCGCTCCGGCAGGGGCCGGAGACCGGCCCGCAGGCTCGCCATGATGGGCATCCTGGGCGGCGCGCCAAGGGCGGTGGCGCAGGCCGACGGCGTTGTTGATGTCTTCTGGAAAGGGTCAGCCGACCGCCACCTGTGGTACGGCCAGTTCAGGCCCGGCAGGGGCTGGAGAGGCCCGCGAAGCCTGGGTGGCAGGCTGGCCTCGTATCCGTCACCGGTGGAATCGTCGCCCAGCACGCTCCAGGTTTTCTGGGAGGGCACCGGCAGGAGCCTGTGGCACGTGACGCGCGGCCCGTCTGGCCGCTGGACCAGGCCGGCCAGCCTGGGCATGGGCCCGCTCGGCGGCGCTCCGCACGCGACAGCGCAGGTGAGCGGCACGATCGAGGTGTTCTGGAAGGGATCAGGCAACAGTCAGATGTGGGCGGCCTCGGGCGGTCCTGGTGGCTGGCGAGGGCCGCGCGACCTGGGCGGCCATATCACGGACGCGCCCTGGCCAGTGACCGCCGCGGGCAAGGTACGCGTCCTGTGGCGAGGGCCTGGCGGCAGTCTCTGGGAGACCCACCGCACACCGCGAGGCCGCTGGCGCCGTCCGGTCAGGATCCGGGCCGGGGGACTGCGATCCGGGCCCTTCGCGGCCTCGGGCCCGGCGAGCGACAGGCTCGAGGTCTTCTGGAAGGGCCGCGGCGGGCACCTCTGGTGGGCGGCCATGCGCCTGAGCGGCGCCTGGACCAGGGCCCGCAGCCTCGGCGGGGACGTCGCCTGAGCCCGTGCGCCTGCCCGGCGCCGGCTAGTTGCTGATCTTGCTGGACGGCTTGCGCCATTCGATGGTGGGCAGCATAGCCTCGGGGCGGGCCCGGTGCGCGTACCGCTTGGTGATCTCGAACAGCGAGTCGATCAGGGTGTCCGACAGCAGATGCGGCTCGAGCCCGAGTTCCACGAGCCCGTGATGGACCACGTTGTAGTGGTGGTTCTCGAGTTCCACGCGCGGGTTCTCCAGATGGTCGATCCTGACCGGCTCAGGGCTGACCTTCGCGATGGTCTCGGCGATCTGGGTGATGGACAGCGACTCGGTCATCTGGTTGAAGACGCGGAACTCGCCACGGTCGGCCGGGTTCTCGCAGGCGAGCTGGAGGCAGCGCACCGTGTCCCTGATCTCGATCAGGCCGCGGGTCTGGCTGCCGTTGCCATAGACGGTGAGCGGCTGGCCGATGACCGACTGGATGACGAAACGGTTCAGCACGGTGCCGAACACCGCGTCGTAGTCAAATCTGGTCGCCAGCCGGTCGTCCCTGGCGGTCTCCGGGGTCTGCTGGCCGTACACGACGCCCTGATTGAGATCGGTGGCGCGCAGGCCCCAGATCCGGCACGCGAATTCGATGTTGTGACTGTCATGCACCTTGGACAGGTGGTAGAAGGAGCCTGGGCGCTTGGGGAACAGGACCCGGTCCTTGCGGCCCTTGTGCTCCAGCTCCAGCCAGCCCTCTTCGATGTCGATGTTGGGAGTGCCGTACTCGCCCATCGTGCCGAGCTTGACCAGGTGGATGTCCGGATTGATCTCCGCGATCGCGTACAGCAGGTTCAGGTTGCCGACCACATTGTTGACCTGCGTGTAGACGGCGTGCTTGCGGTCAACCATCGAGTACGGGGCGGCGCGCTGCTCGGCGAAATGCACGATCGACTCGGGCGCGAACTGGCTGACGATGTGGCTGGTGAACTCCGCGTCGCACAGGTCGCCCACATAGCAGGCGATCTGCTGCCCGGTAAGCTCGCGCCAGGCTCGCACCCGGGTCTGCAGCGACTCGATCGGCACGAGGCTGTCTACGCCCATCTCGAAGTCATATCCCCGGCGCGCGAAGTTGTCCGCGACGGCGACCTCGTGCCCAACCTCGGACAGATGGAGTGCCGTTGGCCAGCCAAGGTAGCCGTCTCCGCCCAACACCAGGATCTTCATGACCTTGCTCCCTGCCTGTCCGTCTGTGCGTCTGTATCTGGCCTGCGCCGGCCCGCGCCCGGCGGGGCCGACATTTCGGGCACTGGAACCAGACCCTCGGCGGGTTCCCGTACTGTATACCTGTCAAACCGAAACGCCTGACGTACCCGACTAAGTCTCTCGTCAAACTAGGATACTGATGACACTGGCACGGCCAAAGATCGTCGACGCTGCCTGGCACGGACTTCCAGGATCCCTGCGAAGAAGGCTCCGCAGCAAGACCGGAAGGCGTTTCGTCAGGTTCGTGCCCGTCTCGGTGGCAGCCCTGGCCTCCAGCCAGGTCACGCTGGCGATCCTGGTCGGTATTACCCGCCTCAGCGCCGGCGTTTCGGCAATTACCGCCTCGATCGTCGGGGCCACCGTGAGCTATGTGCTGAGTCGCTGGGCCTGGGAGCGCAAGGGCAGGCCGCACGTGCTCAAGGAGACGCTCCCGTTCTGGGCAGTGTCCGTCGGCGCATGGATCGTCCTAGGCCTGGCAAGTCACTACGCGAGCGTGTGGGCGGTGTCAGAAGGCCTTGGGCACTGGCAGCGGGTGGCCGTGGTGAACGGGGCATACTTCCTGGCCAACTGCGTGACCTTTGTCACCCGGTTCGCGATCTTCCACTACGTACTCTTCGCTGACCGCGGGTCTAAGGCCGGCTCCACGTCGGCGCCGGCCGCGGGACTGGCAGAAGCCGCCAGTCTGGCGGCCAACGGGCAGTCCGGAGCGAACGGGCAGTCCGGAGCCAACGGGCAGTCCGGAGCGAACGGGCAGTCCGGAGCGAACGGGCAGTCCGGAGCCAACGGGCAGTCCGGAGCGAACGGGCAGGCAGGAGCGGTCGCAGGGCTGACGCTGGCGGGCAGCTCGGCCGCGGCGCGCCGGTCCGGAAACTCCGAGCCAGGACCTCAGGGCTGACGGGCTGACGGTCGCGCGGCTGACCGGCCGCCGCCACAGCGGGCGGCGGGGCGACGGGTAGCTAGCGGGCGTTGCGGCGGCGCCGCTCGCGCCACCACGTGGTGGCTACCACCTTCGCGAATTTCATGGCATAGAAGGCGTTGTTGCCTTTCTTGCTCTTGCCGACCTGGCGCTTGTGGATGGTGGCCGGCCGCTCGACCACGCGGTATCCGTGCGTGATCACGCCGATCAGCAACTCAGACGCCTGATACTGCGGCTGCTCAAGGCTGACGGCACCGGTGACCTCGGCCCGCATAGCGCGCAGCCCGAATGTCGTATCGCTGATCCGCTGGCCGGTGAGCACGCTGATGGCCATCGCGAAGAAGCGCACGCCCAGCTTGCGCACCGGGTCCTTGGTCTCCTCGCTGCCGAGCCTGCGTGATCCCGTGACGAAGTCAGCCTCACCGGCCAGGATCGGCGCGAGCAGTTGCTCGATCTCCGCCGGGTTGTACTGGCCGTCGGCGTCCGTGGTCACGATGTACTGAGCGCCGCCCTCGCGGGCCAGACGGTAGCCGAGCCTGAGCGCGGCGCCCTGACCTCGGTTGACCGCGACGTCGCAGACGAGCGCCCCGGCCGCCTCGGCCTCCTTGACGGTGCCGTCGATCGCGCCGTCCGACACCACGATCTTCGCTGTCGCCAGCCCGCAGACCGTATCCGGCAGTGCCTCGATGACGGGTCCGATCGCGCCTTCCTCGTTGTACGCGGCGATCACAATGGCCAGCGGCGGCAGCGCCGTGGCCCTGGTGCCGTACTGGCCGGTAAACGCCAGGGCCGCCGCGGTGTCGACGGCCTGGTTGTCGACATGGGTCGCGGTCACTGTGCGTCCTCCGAGAACTCCGGCCAGACCGTGGCTAGGCCGGATTTGAGGTCGTGCCTGGGGGCATAGCCGAGGGCGCGGGCCGCCGAGATGTCGACGATGACCGCGGGCATCTCTCGGGCCTTGAGCGGGGTGTTCTCCACCGGCAGGTCGGCACCGGTAACGCTGCGCGCCGCCGCCAGGATGTCATTGACCGGCACCGACTCGCCCGCGGCCAGGATCAGCGGCCCGGTGAACTGCGCGCGCCAGGCCGTGAAGATACCGGCGACAATGTCGTCCACATGCACCAGGTCGCGGACCTGGGTACCGTCGCCGTAGATCTGGACGCCCTTGCCGTCGCGCGCTGCGCGCATCAGCCGCGGCACGAGGCTGTCCTTCCCGGCCATGCCGGGGCCGTAGACACTGGAGAACCGCAGCGCGCACCCGGTCAAGCCGTAGCAGGCTGCGTAGCTGCCCAGCAGCATCTCGCCGGCTGCCTTGGTGGCGGCATACGGGGTGAGCGGGCGGAGGGGGATCTGCTCGGTGATCGTCCGCCAGCCGACGTCGCCGGTCACTGCATTGGTCGAGGCCAGCACAAACGTGCCCACGCCGTGCTGGCGCGCCTGCTCGAGCAGGTTCGCCGTTACATCCACGTTGGTCCGGTAGGCCCCTGCCGGATCCTCGATCGAGTCGAGCACCCTGGTCACGGCGGCGAGGTGGAAGATGGCATCCGTCTCCCGGTGCACTACCCGACCGACGACGGACGGGTCGCACAGGTCTCCCGCGATCGACTCCACCGCATCATCGGGGAAGGCTCGCTTGTCGGCCACCGTGACTGCGGCACCGGTCTCAAGCAGCGCGCGCACCAACCGTCGGCCGATGAACCCGGACCCGCCGGTCACGAGTACCTGGGAACGACTCTCGTCCCCCATGGATGCTCCATTCGCGTGGGATGTCATGTGTCCACTGTTTGTACCTGGTTGAGGCGTGTTCCGCACCCGGCCTGGCGGAAATAAGCCGCTGCGCCGCCAGGCGAGAGCGCCGCCAGGCGGTTCCGCTGCCGGATGGTTCAGCTGCCTGCTGACAGCGCGACCGCCGGCTGCCGTCACCTGGCGGGCGCCTCTCATTTCAGCCGCCGGACAGGTGTCGAGGCTGCCGAGCGTCATACACAGCCGGTGCCCGCCCGAACGGCTGGCCCGGATGCGCCTCGCCAGTGTATCGGCGGACCTGGATGCGCCGGCACGAACCTCCGTGCAGGCGAGCTGGCGGCCTCGATGCGCTCGCCGTGAAGCGTCTGCCCTGATGTGGCGGCTGTGCCATGCTGGGAACCTGGCGGTGCCGGCGGACGAACCCGGCGAGATTCCGGCACGGGCGGGTGAGCGCTGGCGGGACCAGCCCCCGGGAGGGACAGAGGCCAGATGATGGCCCTGGAGGCGACGGCATGGTGACCTGGGCGAGCGATGCGCAGGCAGGCAGCCATCCGGTAGAGGAGGAGTCGTACCGGATCCTCCGTTCCCGGATCGACCTGTCGAGGCTGCCGAAATTCAGCCGCGACGTCACCGAGCGGGTCATCAGCGCAAGCGCAGATTTCGACTATGCCACCGACCTGGTCTGCGACGAGGAGTCGCTGGCGGCGGCGGTGGAGGTCCTGGCGGCAGGCGCGCCAGTGATAGTCGATGGGCCGATGGTCGCCGCCGGGATCACCGGATGCCCGGTCATCTGCAAGGTCAGCGAGTCGCTGACACAGCGGCTCGCGCGCACCGCGGCCATCCCCCGCGCAGCCGCGGCCGTGCGGCTGGCGTTCGGCGAGGCGGGACCCGGCGCGGTGTGGGTCGTGGGATCCGCGCCGACAGCGCTGCAGGAGATTCTGAACAGGGGCGTGGAGCCGGCATTCGTTATCGGGATGCCGGTCGGCTTTGTCGGCGCCGCGGAGGCGAAAGACGCGCTGCGGGCAAGTGGGCTGCGCGCACTGAGCAATGTGTCAGAGAAGGGCGGCGCGGCGGTGGCAGCCGCGGCGTTCAACGCGCTGCTCCGCTCGGCTGCCGCCATCACGGGCTCACGGGCGGGCTGGGGAGCGGACGGGCCCGCCGGGGGCGCCGGGCCAGCAGACGACGACAGCACCGGGCCGTGATGCGGGCATGGATACCGTGTCGCGGGCATGTCGGCTGGCCGCTTTGGGCCACTTCGGGCGGCGGTCGACCGCATGATCATCAGCGACGGGGGGCCGCCCGGTACCGGCGGGCCGCCGCGACTCCCGTTCCTGGCATTGCGGACGGTACCCTGCCCTGGCAGCCCGCGAGGAGCTCACGGCTGGGATACTGGCGCCCACTGTTGCGCCCATGCGGGTTCGCGCTGGTGAGAGGGCTGGCAGAGATGACCTGGCCGGAGCGGGGTAAGGACTTAGTAGGAAGAGTTACTGCGTGATCGGCGGCCGCCCTAGGGCAGGAGGCCCGGAGGCATGACAGAAGGACAGAGAGTAACAGCTGCATCGGTGCCCTGGGGCGGCGGCGATGCGGGTGCTACGCCTCTGCCTGAGTCGATTCCTATCCCAGCAGCCCCACCTATCCCAGCAGCCCCACCTGTCTCAGAAGTTACATCAATTCCCCACGTCCCGGACGGCCCCGCCCCTCACCGGGCACGCGGTGCTGGCTCCGGGCCAGCTAGCGGTGCTGGCCGTGGACCAGGTAGCGACAGCCCTGCGCACGGCGGCGGCGGCCCTGCGCACGGCGGCGGCGGCCCTGCGCACGGCGGCGGCGGCCCTGCGCACGGCGGCGGTGGCGGCCCTGCGAACGGCGGCGGCGGCCCTGCGCACGGCGGCGGCGGCCCTGCGCACGGCGGCGGCCAGGATCCCGAGGCCGAGCCGTATGTCCGAGTCGACGCCCGGCGGCTTGAGTCCGCGCTTCTGGCGCTGCGCCATCCGATCGTGACCGTGCCGCTGGTCCTTGAGGCGCCGGAAGTTCAGGAAGCGCGAGCTGAGCGGCGAAAGCTCCTGAGCCAGATCGATGACTACCTGCTTCCGCGGCTGCGCCAGTCGGGAGCCCCGATCCTCGTTGCGCTGGTCGGATCGACCGGCGCTGGCAAGTCGACCTTGATGAATAGCCTCGTCGGCATGCAGGTGAGCGCCACGGGCATCCGCCGGCCGACGACGAACAGTCCCGTCCTGGCCTGCCATCCTAGTGATGCCCACTGGTTCGCCGAGAATGTCTTCCTGCCAACGCTGCCGCGAGTGCGCCAGCAGGGACTGGCTATGCCCGGCCGTGACGGGCTGCTGGTGCTGGCCGCAAGCGAGGGAATGCCCAAGGGAGTTGCCCTCCTGGACACCCCTGACATCGACTCTGTCGTTCAGGCGCACCGGGAGTTCGCGCACCAGTTTCTTGATGCCTCTGACCTGTGGCTGTTCATGACCAGCGCCCGGCGGTACGCGGATGCTGCCGTCTGGGAGCTGCTTCAGGACGCCAGGGACAGGGGCGCGGCACTCGGCGTGGTGCTCTCACGCGTCCCACCGGCCGCGACCCCGCAGCTCACCGCGCACTTCGACGCGATGCTCCAGGCCAACGGGCTCACGGACATGCAGCGCTTCGTGATCCCGGAGACGGTTGTCACAGACGCCCGGCTGCCCGCCGAGGTCGCGAGCCCCGTGCGGCGCTGGCTTGAGGACACCGCTGCGCGCGACGATCGCCGGGTTGCTGTTCTTACCCAGACCATGTCGGGCGTGCTGGACACGTTCCGCACCAGGATTCCCGTGCTCGCGGCACATGTCGAGACGCAGCTGGCCCTGCGATCGGAGCTGCGCGCGGCAGTGGACGCGGCATATGCGGCGGCGCTGGCCGACCTGGACGAGGTAACCAGGAACGGATCGCTGCTCAGCGGCGAGATCCTGGCCCGCTGGCGGGACTTCGCGGGAACCGGGGACCTGCTGCGCACCTTGCAGGTGCGCAAGGGGAGGATGCCGGCCAGCCGCTCGAAGAAGCGGGCCATCCCGGTGCGTGCCCAGGCACTGAAGGCCGCGCTCAGGTCGAGCCTGGAATCGCTGGTCGCCTCTACTGCCGGCCGTGCCGCCGAGGATGCGGCAGCCCAGTGGCAGCACCACCCGGCGGGCGCGGCACTGCTCGCTGAGCTTGCCCGCACCAGCGCGGCACGCCAGAACGGACCTCGCACCGCCCTGGCCGGGAGCATGATCGCGGGCATGTCGGACAGGCGGCCGGGGCCACAGCCAGCGGCACACGAGGGGATCGCGACCCTGGCGCGCTCGTCACCCGACCTGACCAGGAGATCGGTGCGGGCCATCAGCGCCTGGCAGGATCACGTGATGCACCTGGTACAGGCAGAGAACGTGACAAAACGATCTATTGCGCGCGTGGTCACGTTCAACGACGAGTCTCTGGCCCTGGTACTCACGATCGGCGTGCTGGGCTACGGTGCCAGCGATGTGCAGGTGAGCGAGGGGACGAGCGCTGTGCCGCAGCGCCTGCTGACCTCGCTCTTCGGAGCCGGGCTGCTGCGCGATATCGGGGCGAGAGCCCGCCTGGACCTGCACGACAAGATCAGCCTGCTGTTCGCCGAGGAAATGCTGCGGTTCACCGAGATCATCGACTCGGCCGGCGTTCCGGATGAGACGGCGGCCGCGCGCCTGCATGAGGCCAGCTATGCGCTCGAGGCAGCGCGATGACGGAAAGCTCGCCAGCCGCTGCCAGGCAGCCGGCGGCTGGCACGGAACTCCCGGCTCGGCTGGCCGCGCTCGCCCGGCTGATCCAGATCGGCGCGGCACGCAGCGCCGGTGGCGGATTCAGCGCGGAGGTCCTCAGCGACGCCGAGGCCCTGCTCGCCCGAGCGGGCGAGCGGCTGAGGCTGTCCTCCGTCCACACGGTAGTCGCCCTGGCCGGAGGGACCGGCAGCGGTAAGTCATCGCTCTTCAACCGGCTTGCGGGCGCTGACTTCTCCACTGTTGGCATCACCCGGCCGGTGACCAAGGACGTGCACGCTTGCGTCTGGGGCGTGGCCGGCTCGGGCTCGTTGCTGGAATGGCTGGGTGTGCCGCGCAGGTACCGGTACGCCCGTGCCAGCGCGCTCGATCGCGGCGAGGACTCCCTGACCGGGCTGGTGCTGCTGGACCTGCCCGACCACGACTCGGTGATGACCCATGCGTCCGACCTCGTCGACCGTCTCGTCGGTCTAGCGGACCTGATGGTGTGGGTGCTGGATCCGCAGAAGTACGCAGACGCTGCCGTGCACCGGCGTTTCCTCGTCCCCCTGGCCGGTCACTCCGAGGTGCTCGCCGTCGTGCTGAACCAGTCGGACCTGCTGACCGGAAGCCAGATCGAGGACTGCGTCGGCGACCTGCGCAGGCTCCTTGACTCCGAGGAGCTGCCCGAGGTCCAGATACTGGTCACCTCAGCGGCTACCGGAGAAGGCATGGAGGAACTGCGGAAGCTGCTGATAGACGCGGTCGCCGTGCGGCGGGCGGCGAGCGACCGGATTGCGGCCGACGTGGACGGCATAGTGTCCCGGTTCGCGCCTTACGCGGGGGATTCCGCGACGCGCGACGCAGCAGCCGATCAGGCCGCGGCGGAGGGTGCCGCGGCGGAGGGTGCCGTGGCGGATCAGGCCCCGGCGGAGGGTGCCGCGGCGGAGGGTGCCGTGGCGGATCAGGCCCCGGCGGAGGGTGCCGCGGCGGAGGGACGAGCGCCAGCCGTCGCCGTGGCGGAGGTGGCCGCGGCGGTGCACGCGGGCAGCCTTCCGGCCGGTACCACGGAACATCTCGTCGAGGCGTTCTCGCGCGCGGCGGGGATCTCCGCTGTGGGCGACGCCCTGCAGAGCGCACGCGAGCTCAGGGCCGTTGACTACGTGGGCTGGCCGGTCAGCTGGCTTGCCGAGCGCCTGCGCAGCCGGGACCCGGTACGGAGGATACGGCTCGGCGAGCTCTGGGAGGACCTGCGAGCGGTCGCCGCCGGCCCGTCTGGCGCCCAGCAGGCGGAGATTGACAATGCGCTCACCCGGCTGGCCGATGAGATAAGCCCGCCGCTGCCGGAGCCATGGTCGCAGACGGCGCGGGCGGCCGTGCGGTCCAGGGCCGAGGAGATTCCGGGCGCGCTCGGCAACGTTATGGGGGAGTCGCTGCCGCCCGAGAACAAGATTGCGGTCTGGTGGCGTTCGGTGGCCGCCTGGCAGGGATTGCTGCTGGGCGCCGTGATCGTGGGGCTGGCGTGGATGGCCGCGATCGTCGCGTTCGGTGTCTTCCATATCGGCAGCAACGTGCCGCGGCTGTTCAGCGACCTCTCGCTGCTGGTCTGGATCGCGGCCTTGATCGTGGCAATGTTGTTGCTCGGCGCCCTGACGGCCTCCGCGTGCCTGAATATGGTGCGGGCAGCGGCCGCGGACGAGAGCCGGCAGGTGGCCGCCTTGATGCGGGGGAGAATGGCCGCGGTGGCCAGCGAGATGGTGGTCGTGCCTGCCGAGCAGGAGCTCTCCGAGCTCGGGCGGTTCCGGGCGGAGCTCCGGGTCGCGGCTGGCCAGCCGAGGTGACTGGCACCTCATTGGCGTTTAGGCTGTAATGATGTAATCCCCGTCCATCGGAGGAAGACACATGGCAGCCAGCTCGCCTCTCGACGCCTACTCCCAGATCGTCGCCGGAGTGGCCGCGGCGCTGACTCCGGCGGTCGCCAGCCTCAGGGTGCCGCGGTCGGCCCAGCGCGGCGGGGAGAGCATGGGCTCGGCCGTCGCCTACACCAGGGACGGGTTCCTGCTGACGAACGCTCATGTCGTCGGGCGAGCGCACGGCGGGACGGCGCTGTTCGCCGACGGCACGAGCACGGCCTTCGCGGTGGTGGGATCTGATCCGCTGTCCGACCTTGCCGTAGTCCGCGCGGGCGGACAGACGCCGCCGCCTGCCGAGCTGGGCGAGGCAGATGACCTGGTCGTCGGCCAGCTGGTAGTCGCCGTCGGCAGCCCGCTGGGCCTGGCCGGGTCCGTCACCGCAGGAGTGGTCAGCGCGCTCGGGCGCTCTCTGCCGACCCGCAGCGGTGCCGCCGCGCGCCTGGTCGAGGATGTGATCCAGACCGACGCCGCGCTGAATCCGGGCAACTCCGGGGGCGCGCTGGCCGACGCGCACTGCCGCGTGGTTGGCATCAACACCGCGGTGGCCGGGATCGGCCTCGGCCTGGCGGTCCCGGTCAACGCCACCAGCCGCCGGATCATCTCGGTGCTGATGCGGGACGGCCGGGTCCGCCGCGCCTATCTGGGCCTCGTCAGCATCCCGGCGCCACTGCCGCTGCCGCTGCAGGAGCGGCTCGGCCGCCGCAGCGGGCTGCGGGTGGCCGAGGTCGTGCCCGGCGGCCCCGCCGCGCGGGCCGGGCTGCGAGCTGGCGACCTGCTGCTCAGCGCGGGCGGAAACCCCGTGGCCGCTGCCCAGGACCTGCAGCGCCTGATGTTCGGCGAGGCCATCGGGCAGCCGCTGGCGGTGACTGTCATGCGCAACGGAGCGCTGGTCGATGTCATCGCCGAGCCCTCGGAGCTTGTCGCTGCCTGAGCGCTAGCAGGGCCCGGGATGGCGCGCCTGGGATGGCCAGCCGGGGGGGACAGCGGGGTGGCCAGCCGGGGGCCAGCGGGTGGCCAGCCGGGGGTGGCCAGCCGGGGATGGGGCCAGCCGGGGATGGGGCCAGCCGGGGGGTGACCCGGCGGCGCTCGCGCTGACTGGCGGACGCGAATGGTCTCACATTTGACCCGTGACCAGCGTTGGCCGTCCACAGAACCTGGGTGCGCGCGCTGCTTGTCCACAGGGTCCGAACTGCCCGCGCGCGTCATGCCCCGGCGCAGGGATCTTTGGATGAGCAGCCAGGCGGCACGGACCGCCGAAGCGGCAGTCCCTGCGCGACCGGCGCGCTGCTGCCGCGCAGCTCAGGAGGATCGAGATGATCAATGAGGCGCTAGTCAGCCTGACCGGGTATGTGGCGACACAGCCCAGGTGGCGGGAGACCAGCTCGGGCACGCCGAACATCACCATGCGCGTGGCCTGGACTCCCCGCAGGATCGACAGGTCGACGGGTGAATGGGTAGACGGGCATACGTCGTACGTGACCATCGTCTGCTGGCGCAAGCTTGCCGACCATGTCGCCACGTGCCTGCGCAAAGGCGACCCCGTTGTAGTGAATGGGCGACTGTCGGTACGTCCGTATGAGGACAAGGCGGGCGTGCCAAGGATCGCAGTCGAGGTGGATGCCAGCTCGGTCGGCCACGACCTGTCGCGCGGCGTGGCTCAGTTCCAGCGGACCCGGCCGCCGACGGGTAAGACAGCAGCCGAGTACGCCGCAGAGCTTGAGGCAGTCGGCGCTGGCGATACGGGCGCGATGTCGGGCCTGGGCGAGGCGGGCCTGGACGACGCGGGCCTGGGCCGGGCGGGCATGAGGGCCGCGGCGAGCGAGCCGTCCGGAAGCGAAATGTTTAACGAGGAGGCGATTGGCGCGCTGGCTCAGGAGGCAGAAGGCATCGGCGTGCCGTTCTGAGCGGGGGCAGTCCGCGGCGGGCCCGGCGGGCTGGGGCGCTCGGGGCCGCGGGCCCGGCCGGGGCTCGGGGCCGCGGCCGGCCCGGGGGCTCGGGGGCCGGCCCGACGGCCTATGCCGATCATGCCGGTGACCGCACGGCCCGCTGCAGCACCCGGCCCGCCGGAGGGACGGTTCGGAGCGCAAGCGCGCTGCCCCTACCCTGGGAGGCATGCCCGAGTTCATCTATCAGATGCACGCTGTGCGCAAAACCCACGGCGACAAGCTCATCTTCGACAACGTGACCCTCGCATTCCTGCCGGGCGCCAAGATCGGCGTCGTCGGGCCCAACGGCACCGGCAAGTCGACGCTGCTGCGGATGATGGCCGGCACCGAGCACCCCTCGAATGGCGACGCGCGCCTCATGCCGGGCTTCACAGTCGGCATGCTCGACCAGGAGCCCATGCTGGACGAGACCAAGACCGTCCTCGGCAACGTCGAGGACGGCGTCGCCGGCACCAAGGCGCTGCTGGCGCGATACAACGAGATCGCCGAGCAGATGGCGACGGACTACTCCGATGAGCTGCTCGAGGAAATGGGCAAGCTGCAGGAGCAGCTGGACCACCGGGAGGCCTGGGACCTGGATAGCCAGCTCGATCAGGCGATGGACGCCCTGCGCTGCCCGCCGCCCGACGCCGAGGTAAGCGTCCTGTCCGGCGGAGAGAAGCGGCGTGTTGCGCTCTGTAAGCTGCTGCTCCAGCAGCCCGACCTGCTGCTGCTCGACGAGCCGACCAACCACCTGGACGCCGAAAGCGTCCTGTGGCTGGAGCAGCACCTGGAGAAGTACCCAGGCACCGTCGTGGCGGTCACTCACGACAGGTACTTCCTGGACAACGTGGCCGGGTGGATCCTCGAGCTCGACCGCGGTCATGCCTACCCGTATGAGGGCAACTACTCCGTCTACCTGGAGACCAAAGCCGCGCGCCTCAAGGTTGAGGGCCAGAAGGATGTCAAGAAGCGCAAGCGGCTTGAGGACGAGCTGGAGTGGGTGCGCTCAAGCCCGCGGGCGCGGCAGGCAAAGAGCCGCTCGCGGCTGCAGCGCTACGAGGAGATGGCCGCCGAGGCCGACCAGAACCGCAAGCTGGACTTCGAGGAGATCCAGATCCCGCCGGGACCCCGGCTGGGCAGCCTCGTCGTCGAGGTCACGGACCTGGCCAAGGGCTTCGACGACCGCATGCTGATCGAGAACCTGAGCTTCAGCCTCCCGCCGAACGGCATCGTCGGCGTGATCGGGCCGAATGGCGTCGGCAAGACCACGCTGTTCAAGATGATCGTGGGGGAGGAGCAGCCGGACAGCGGCTCGATCCGGGTCGGAGAGACGGTGCAGATCGCCTACGTTGACCAGTCCCGAAGCCGCATCGACCCGGACAAGAATGTCTGGGAAGCGATCTCAGACGGCGAGAGCCACATCAAGGCGGGCCGCAGCGAGATTCCCAGCCGCGCTTACGTAGCGGCCTTCGGGTTCAAGGGCGCGGACCAGCAGAAGCCTGCCGGAATCCTGTCGGGCGGCGAGCGCAACCGGGTCAACCTGGCACTCACCCTCAAGCAGGGCGGCAACCTGCTGCTGCTGGACGAGCCGACCAACGACCTGGACGTCGAGACGCTGTCGTCGCTGGAGAACGCGCTGCTGGAATTTCCCGGCTGCGCGGTGATCACGAGCCACGACCGGTGGTTCCTGGACCGGATCGCCACTCACATCCTGGCCTGGGAAGGCGGGTCGAGCTGGTACTGGTTCGAGGGGAACTTCGAGTCCTACGAGAAGAACAAGATCGACCGCCTCGGCGCCGAAGCGGCCCGGCCGCACCGGGTGACGTACCGGAAGCTGACCAGAGGCTGAGCTCAGGCGGCGGGATTCTGGCTGCGGGCCTGATTCCGATCGCGGCCTGGCTCGGCTGCGAGCCTTCGGAAAACGCGAGGAAGGAAGCGCATGACCACGCTCTCCCAGTTCGCCGATCTGGTGCACGGTGATCACGGCCTGGCCGTCGTCTCGGTGTCCCGCCCGGACGGGACAGTCGCTTGCTCTGTCGTCAATGCCGGGGTGCTCAGCCATCCCGTCACCGGCGCCCAGGTCGTCGGGCTCGTGGCGCGCGGCGAGGCACGCAAACTCAGCTACCTGCGCGCGCAGCCTCGTGCCACCGTGGTGCTCAGGTCAGGCTGGCAGTGGGCGGCGGCCGAAGGACGCGCCGAGCTGGCGGGCCCGGCCGACCGCCTCGACGGCATCGATGCCGAGCGACTGCGGCTGCTGCTGCGCGAGATATTCGCGGCCGCCGGCGGTGCCCACGATGACTGGGAAACTTACGACCGGGTCATGGCGCAGGAGCGCCGCACCGCCGTCCTGATCAGCCCAGACCGCGTCTACTCGAACCGGTAGCCGGGGGCCAGCGCGTACCCCGGTAGCCGCTTACTCCCGCCGGCCGCCTCCTCCGACCGGGCAGCCGGGCAGCCGGGCAGCGCGCCTGGCTGCGGGAACCGGCCCGGTGACTTACGCCGGGCTGAGGCCAAGATCGGTGCCGCGGCCCGCCCCCGACGGCTGGTTCACCAGGCTGTGGGCAGCCATCACCAGGTAGTCCCACAGCTGGGCGGCCAGTGTCTCCTCTAGCGCCAGCTCGTCCAGCGCCACGCGCATATGCCGCAGCCAGGCATCACGCTCGGCCTCACCGATGGAAAAGTGCACGTGCCGCATTCTCAGCCGCGGATGGCCGCGCAGCTCGTTGTAGGTAGCAGGACCGCCCCAGTACTGGATGAGGAAGAGCCGCAGATGCTCCTCGGCCGGCCCGAGATCACGGCTGGGGTAGACAGGCCGGAGTTCCGGATCGCCCGCGACGTCCTGGTAGAACCGGTGTACCAGGCGCCGGAACGTCTCCTCGCCGCCGACTGCCTCGTAGAAGCTGAGCTCAGGTGTCTCGTTCATGACGGGCTCCAGAGTACGTTCACCGGCTGCCGCACGCATCTCGGCCCGGCGCCGTCAGCCTGGACCGGCCGACGCAGGTCCGTCAGGCCGGGCCGGGTTCATCAGGCGGCGCCGGTCCGCTGGGCGGCGCCAGCACCGCGCCGTCGGCGGCATCCAGGGCACTCTTGAGCCGTTCCCGTAGCTCCCTGGCCACATCCCACTGCCGCAGCGGTGCGGTCCTGGCGGTGACGCGCATCACCACCGACTCACTGGACAGCTCCTGGACTCCCCATACCTCGGGCGCCTCCAGCAGGACATCCTGCCAGGAGGAGTCCTGCCACAGGTTCGAGGTCGCCTCCTGCATCACTTCCCGCACCGTGCCGAGGTCGCGGTCATACCGGACAGGAAAATCGACAACGGCCCGTGCCCAGCTCTGGGACTCGTTGCCCGTCTGCTTAATCGTGCCGTTGCGGATATACCAGGCGACGCCGTTCACGTCCCGCAGGCGGGTGATCCGCAGGCTGACTCCCTCGACCGTTCCCGTGATGTCGCCGATGTCAATGACGTCGCCGACGCCGTACTGATCTTCGAGCAGCATGAATATCCCGGCCAGGAAATCCTTGACCAGGTTCTGCGCGCCGAAACCTATCGCCACGCCGAGGACGCCAGCGCTGGCCAGCACCGGCGCGAGGTCCAGGCCCATATCACCGACGATGATGACCACCGCAATGCTGACGATCGTGAGCGATGCCGCATTACGCAGGACCGAGTCGAGGGCGTTGGCTCGCTGCTGACGCCGCTCGCGGAAGAGCAGGCGCGCCTTCTCGGGCCGGTCGCCGGCATCCTCCCTGGCCCTGGCCGTGATCCGGCTGATCATGCGGAGCGCCCCGGCCCGCAGGATCAGCGCGAGCAGCAGCACGAACCCGACGCGCAGGGCCATGTGTATCGGCCCCGCGAAGTAGATCCTCGTCAGCGACGCCGCCATGGTGCTGTGCGTGATGTCCCACACGATGCGGCAGGCGATGCCGGGATTGGAGAGGCACGCCGCGGTCAGCGGATTGCCCGCGGCCGGGTGCGGCAGGGGGAAGGCGGCCGTCGCGAGCACTTCGGGGGTCACGACGCGGTCCTCTCGGTTGCCAGGCTCCCTCGGGTGAACGGGCTCGTGCCTATGGTGGCCGGCGATCTGGCCTGCGGCGGCCAATCCGCCGGCTGTTCCGGAGCCTGCCGCACGCCGGAGCGGCCGAGCCAGGAGCCAAAGTTTCCAGCGGGACTATTGGGAAACCATGATGTATAGCCAACAACTGAGTGCGACGAATAGATTACACTGCGCTAGCAGTTGCGACTGCAGCAACGATCTGCTCGGGGAGATGTGGCAGACCGTGTCAGCGGGGGAGGGCCGGATGTCGGGACAGCGCCATTCGCTGACTGCCGATTGGCAGGCCAGCCAGGCGGACCGGGCGGCCAGCGGCCCGGATGCCCACCTGGACGCCCACGCGGACGCCCACCTGGACGCCCACGCGGACGCCCACGCGGACGCCCACGCGGACGACCCGGATGCTCACCCAGCCGCCCATCCGGATGGCCACCCGGACATGGTGCTGCTCGGCGCGGCGCGCCATGAGCTGGCCCTGGCCCGTGAGATCAGGGCTCGCGAGCTCGTCGCGGCCGCACCGCCCGCGGCAGTGGCTGCCGCCATCCGCGCAGAGTGCGAGCCAGCGTTCGGGACCACCTGGATCAGGGCCTACCGCCTGGCCCTCGGGATCACGCTCGCCGATGTCGTTGCCCAGGTCCGGGCCTGGTACGAGGCAGACGGGCGACGCGCCCCCCGATTCAGCGAGACGTTGCTGTCCGCGTACGAGGCCGGCCAGAAGCGGCCGGGCCCGGAGTACCTGCACTACCTGTGCGCCGCCTACCGGGCCGACCCGCAGGATCTCGGCTACGAGGGCCGGTGCCTCTGCGGTCGCACCCACCACCCCGCGCGTTCCGACGGCATGACGCGGCACGCTTCCGTTTCGGCTGGTCCCGCAGCTCGGCGCTCGACACACCAGGACCCTGCCGCCCAGGACCCTGCCCCCCCAGCGACCCCAGCACTGGTACCGCGCAGCGAGGAGCCTGGGCCAGGCCAGGCGGACGCGCCAGCCGCCGCGGGGCCAGCCCTAGCGCCCGTAGCGGCCATGGACGCAGCCGCCCGCCCGAGCGGCGAGCCCGCGAGCGGTACCCACCGGACCCCCCGCCCCGGCCGTACCTGCGGCGGGCCCGGTACCGCACCTGCGCGCCGGGCCAGGGACGGCCAGCGCGCCCCGGCGGCCGAGCCGAAGGCCGATAGCGCGGCGGACGACGACGAGCTGCGCCGAACCCTGCTCCGGCTGATCGCCGACGGCGCGGCAGGCGTGGACAGCAGGTTCCTCGGCGCAGTCGATCGCATCCGCCGCCGGATGGACGATGCGCTGCTCGGCGCCACGGTCTCGGCGACCATGATCGATCAGTGGGAGGAGACGACGGCTGGCTACGGCAGGCAGTACCTGACCGTCCCCCCGCTGCGCCTGCTGTGTGACGCGCTGCTTGATTTCGGTGACGTCCGCCGCATGTGCCAGGAGCGCCAGCCGATCGAGTTCGAGGAGCGCCTGTGCCGGCTGGCCGGCCATCTCGCCGGCCTCGCCGGGATGATCATGATCGACCTCGGCGACCAGCGGCTGGCCAGGTCCTTCTTCCGAACGGCTCGAACGGCGACAGACGAGACTGGCGACCGCAGGCTGCGCGCCTGGGTGTCTGCCCGCGAGGCGCTCGTGCCGCTCTACTACGGCGACCCGCGGGAGGCGGCCGCGCTGGCGGGCACAGCCATTGACCTGGCCGGGCGCCATTCCTGCGTGGCCGGGGTGATGGCGCCCGTGGTGGAGGCCAGGGCCCTGGCCCGGCTCGCCGGGCGGGGCAGGCGCGAGGCGCTGATGCGCGCCAGGACGGCGCTGGACCGGGCGCATGACGCGCTCGATGACCTGCCCGAGGAGGACCGCGCCGGCACCGCGTTCGGCTACACCGAGCGCCAGCTGCTCTTCCACGCGGGGGACGCGCTGGTAAGTCTGGGTGACAGCCGTGGAGCGGCGCGGGCGTTCTCGCAGGCCGCCCGCCTGTACTCGCCCGCTGAGTTCCTCGACTCGTCGCTGATAGCGCTCGGCCAGGCGCGCTGCCTGCTCGAGTCCGATGAGCCAGAACAGGCTCTCCGCCTCAGCCAGGACACCCTGCTCAGCCTCGCCCGCGAGCACCGCACCCAGATCGTCGTCCGCGGCGCGCAGGCGCTCGGCAAGGCGGTCGCCGCGCGGCACGCTGATCTCCCGGCGGTCCGCGAGTACCGCGAGGCCCTGCTCACCGCCTGAGGCCCGCGCGCACCTGGCTCGCTCACCGGTGCAGGCCCGTATGGAAGCTGGCGAATGCGAGGGTGTCGGACGACAAGGACACGGAACGGCTCACAGCGCGCGCACCGTGTCCGACATCGGACTCCCGGCGGAGCAGGATCGGCCGTTCCTGCAACGGTGCGGAGGTAGCGTGCTGGAGCGCAGCGCACATCTTGCGGGCGTGCATGGGATCTACCCTGCTGTCACGGTCGAACACGGTGAACAGCACTGCCGGGTAGGCGGTTCCGTCGCTGATGTGATGGTACGGCGAGTAGCCGAGCAGCCAGTCCAGCTCTTGCGGGATGGCGACAGTCCCGTACTCGTCATTCCATGTCTCGCCCAGGCCAAAACGCTCGTACCTGACCATGTCGAGCAGCGGGGCCGAGCAGATGACAGCGGCATAGAGTTCGGGCCGCTGCGTCATCGCTGCGCCCACGAGCAGCCCGCCGTTCGAGCCGCCCCAGATGGCCAGCTGCCCGCGGCGGGTCCAGTCGTCGGTGATGAGCTTCTCGGCGGCGGCGTGGAAGTCATCGAAGACGCATCGCTTGCGATCGCGCATGCCGGCTCGGTGCCAGTCCTCGCCCTCCTCGCTGCCGCCGCGCAGCCCCGCGATGGCGTAGATCCCGCCCGCCTCGACCCAGGCGAGGATCGCCGCCGAGTACCCGGGCGTCATGCTGATGCCGAACCCGCCGTATCCGTAGAGGATCGCCGGCCGCGGCTTCCTCGGCCCGGAGTCCTCCGCCCCCGCGCCCCGCTGATCTGCCTCCGCCTCCGGCCGGTCCGCCCCCGCCGCCGCCCCCGGCCGGTCCGCCCCCGCCTCCGCCCCCGGCCGGTCCGCCCCCGCCTCCGCCCCCGGCCGGTCCGCCTCCGGCCGGTCCGCCCCGCCGTCGTCCGCCGAGATGATCACCATCCTGACCGTCGTGCCGTCCGCGGACTCGTAGGCGACCTGGCGCGCCGACACATCCGGAACCGCGACGGACCCCGGTGCGCGCTCCCAGGTCCGCACGCTGCCGTCGCGCGCGTCGTAGCGCAGGACCATCGGCGGCGTCCCGTAGTCGGTGTAGCCGATCCACGCCTCATGCCCGCCCTCGGGCCGTTCGCTCAGGCCGCCGACTGTCCCCAGGCCCGGCAGCGCGACAGCGCTGAGGCGAGCTCCCGTGGCCAGGTCATGCACGCTCAGCTCGCTGATCGCGTGCCGCGTCCAGGAGGCGAGCAGGACGGGCCGGTCAAGCTCGTCGCCGTCGAGGATCGCGTATCCGGTCAGCACCGCCTCAGGGTCCTCGCCGAGCAGGTCCCGCCAGCCCGCGAAACCGGGCTCCGCCGGACTGGCCACGGCGAGCCTGCCGCGCGGTGCGTCCCGGTCGGTGAAGATGTACATCCGGCCATCGCGGCCGACCTGCGCAAAGGTCTGCGCGTCAATGTCCTGCTGCACTACTCGCAGGTCGGGCGCTGACTCATCAGAGGCGGCCAGGTCAGCGATCCACAGGTCATTCCTCGGCGCGGTGCCGGCGGCTGAGCCGATGACCAGCCAGCGGCCGTCTATGCTGACCGACGCCATGTAGTAGTTGGTCTTCGCCCGGCCTTCGCCGAAGATCATCAGGTCGTCGCCGGCTGGACTGCCGACCCGGTGCAGGTAAATCCGGCGGTGATACTGCTCCTCGCCGGCGGGCACTTCCCCGGGCGCGAGCCTGCGCGTGTAGTAGAACGCCTTGCCGCCGGGCAGCCAGGCGATTCCGCTGTAGCGGCACCTCTCGATCGGCCCGTCGATGTGCTCGCCGCTCGCGACGTCCATGATCCTGAGCACCGACTCCTCGGAACCGCCCTCGGAGATCTGGTAGGCGAGCTGCCTGCCCTCCTTGTCGGGCTGCCACGAGTCGAGCGTCGTGATGCCCGCGGCATCAATAGCTATCGGGTCGATCAGCACCCGCTCGCCGCCACCGGAGGTGACGGTGTAGAGCACCGAGTGCTCCTGGCCTGCCTTCCGCCGGGTGAAGAACTGCCGGGAGCCGCGCCAGGCCGGCACGCCGACCGTCCCGGCGGCGAGCAGTTCGCCGAGCCGGGCAGCCAGCGCCTCGCGTCCCGGCAGTGCCGCGACGTGATCGGCGAACAGCGTGTCCTGCGCAGCCAGCCAGGCGGTCGTCTCGTCGCTGCCAGGCTCCTCCAGCCAGCGGTAGGGGTCGGCGACCAGGCGGCCGTGGATCTCCTCGGCCAGATCATGTCGCTTCGGGTCAGGGTAGGAAGTTGCGGTCATGGTTCGCACTCTAATGGCCAGGTGGGAAGCGTCCCGGCGCGCTCTCGCCGCAGGCCGCCGCGCGCCGCTAGGCTATTAGTAGTGGCGGACTGGTCTTTGGGCAGTCACACTGGTCACGGGTGCCCCGGCGGCACGAGCGGCGCACCCCGGCGGGAGGTGCGAGTGCGTCGGGTATTGCTGCTCAACATCACGTATGAACCGCTGACTACGGTCGGTCTGCATCGCGCGGTGTGCCTCGTGCTCGGTGACAAGGCGGAGGTACTGCACGACGACGCCGAGGGAGCGGTCCTGCACTCCGCTTCGGTCATTCTCGCCACTCCGTCCGTCATCAGGCTCCGCCGCTACATCCGGCTGCCGTATCGCAGCCGCGTACCGCTGACCAGGGCCGCCCTGATGCGCCGGGACAACTACCTGTGCGCCTACTGCGGAACTAAGGCCGACACGATCGATCACGTGGTCCCGCGCAGCCGGGGCGGCACGCACGCGTGGGAGAACTGTGTCGCTTCCTGCAACAGGTGCAATCATCGCAAGGCCGACCGGCTCGTCGCGGAACTTGGCTGGACCCTGCGCTTCGATCCCGCTGTGCCCCACGGCTCGCACTGGCGGCTCATCGGCGCCGCCCACGACGGCGACCCGCACTGGGCCGCCTACCTGCCCGAGCCCAGCGCCGCCTGACCCGGCCGGGCTCGTTACCGGGCCGGCTGGCACCGGGGGCGCGGCTTGAGCCGCGCCCCCGGTGCCGGGCGGGTCATGCCCAGGTCCGCGCGGCACGGCAGGTCAGGCCGGATCGGCGCTGAGCACGGCCTCCGGCGAGCGGGCTGACCCGAAGTCCCGCATCTCGCGCTGGGTGAGCGCGCCGAGGATCGTGATGGCCAGGACCACGCCGGCGACCGGGAAGAACGGGGACGGGCCCAGCCGGTGCACGAGCACGCCAGAGATCGCGACTGAGGCGGGGAAGCTGCCGATGCCCGCGAGCATCACCAGGCTCATGACCCGGCCCAGCAGATGGGCAGGCGCCCATTGCTGGAGCAGAGTGATGAGCACGATGTTGCCGAAGCCGTTGACGGCTCCGAACACCAGGATCGCCGCCGCGGAACCGGCCAGGCCGCCGAGGAACGGCACCAGGCTGACCGATGCCGCCGCGATCAGATAGCCGCCGCAGGCGACGAGCGCAGGACGCCGCACGCCGATGCCCCGGGCAGCGGCGAGCGTACCGACGACGGCGCCTGCGCCGAAGCAGGCGATCAGCGCGCCGTATCCGGTCGGGCCGAACCTGGCGTGGGCCAGGGCCGGCAGCGCCACCTCGAAGGTCCCGCCGAACGTGAGGTTCGCGACCACGGCCACTAGCAGGATGGTCTGCAGCATGCGCGAATGGCGCAGCAGCGACCACACCCCTCCCGCAGGCCCCGGCTGTGCGGAGGCGACTTCAGCGGGCTCAGCAGGCAGGGTGCCTGCTGGTTCGGGCTGAGCGGCCGGGACCGGGGCCGGGGCGCCGCGAGCGCGGATCAGGGCCAGGGCCGTGGCTGAGATGGCGAACGACGCCGCGTCAACCGCGAAGGCCGGAGCAGGTCCGGCGGTGGTGACCAGGAGCCCGCCGAGCACCGGGCCGGCCAGCGAGCCGACCTGAATCATGGCCGACGACACGGCGTTTCCTGCCTGCAGATGGTCGGGCGGGAGCAGCGTCGGCATGATCGCGAAGGACGCGGGCAAGAACAGTCCCTCGCCCGCGCCGATCAGGGCCGCGATCGGGCCGAGATCGGCCAGGGAATCCAGGTGCCGCGCGGCGATGAGCGCCAGCACGGCGACGAGCAGGCAGCGGGCCGCATCAGACCAGAGCATGATGGCGCGCGGCCCGATCTTGTCGGCCAGGATGCCGCCGACCGGGATGAGCACCGTCCGGGGCACGCCGTAGCAGGCCAGAACGGTTCCGAGCAGGACGGGCCCGCCGTGGGTCGACAGGATGAGCCACGGCAGGGCGACCGCGTAGCAGTAATCGCCGACCGTTGAGGTGAGCTGGCCGGCACTGTAGAGACGGAAGTCCCTGTTCGCCAGCGGACCGGCGGTGAGGGCGGCGCGCATCCGCCCGGCCGCGCGCATCCGCCCGTGTCCCGGCTCGCTCGGCTGTCCCGGCTGTCCCGGCTCGCGCGCCTGACCCGGCTCGCTCGGCTGACCCGGCTGTCCCGGCTCGCGCGCCTGACCCGGCTCGCTCGGCTGACCTAGCTCGCGCTGGCGTTCCGGCCCGGTCATGACTTGCCGTCCGGGCGAAACCAGGGGACCACGTCGAAGGTCGCATGGACGCGGCGGCTGCCCGGTGGGCGCTCGGCCACGTCCAGCCTGCGGTACTCCGATAGCACGGCCGCCAGCCGCGATGTCACCTCGGCAAGCTCGTCCGGGGTGACGTGCAGCACGTCATTGTGCTGGGTGGCCGCTGACTGCCACTCCGGCGGGTAGTCGGCCTGGCGGTCGAGGTACTCGTGGCGGACCTCCTCGGTCCTGGCCTGGACGGTCTCGGCCAGCAGCCTGCCCGCCGCCTTGACCGCCTCGGGCTGGTCGGGACGGCTGGAGAACGAGACCGTGACCATCCGCGCACGCCACGGTCGGTGTCTGCCGTCCGCGGCGCTGCCGGTGTCCTCCTCGACGAATCCGTGCTTGGCGAGCGCCCGCAGGTGGTAGCTGCACGCCGAGGGAGACAGCATGGCTGTCTCGGCGCATTCGGTGGCGGTCGCCGGGCCGTCTATCACCAGGCGCTGGAGTATCGCGATTCGCGCGGGGTGCGACAGGGCGCGCATTGCACGCGGGTCGGTGACCTCGATCGCGTTCTCAGGAGCGCCCGGCGCGGTCTTGCCGGGCTTGGGGCGCGGCTCGGCCTCGCCTGGGTCGGGCGCCGACTCGGCTCCCCGGTCGGGCGCCGACTCGGCTCCGTCCGTCTTGTCTGGCACTCCGAAGGACATACTTCGAAACTATAGTTTCGAAGTAAGAACTTTACAACTGCCGGATGCGGGGTTGCCGGAGGCCAGTGTTACGTTCGCCATGCACCATGCGATCGCGATGAGCGAGCCTAGCGCGGGCAGCGACCTGCAGGGCATCCGCACCTCGGCGGTCCGCGACGGTGACCGCTACGTGCTCAACGGCCAGAAGACGTTCATCTCCAACGGGCAGATGTGCGACCTGGTCATCGTCGTCGCCCGGACGGATCCCGACGCGGGCCACAGCGGGATCAGCCTGCTGGTCGTGGAGCGCGGGATGGCCGGTTTCGAGTGCGGCCGCAACCTGGAGAAGATCGGGCTGCATGCCCAGGACACCTCGGAGCTGTTCTTCACCGACGTGCGGGTGCCTGCGGAGAACCTGCTCGGGGACGCGGGCGGCGGGTTCGTCGCGCTGATGCAGAACCTGCCCCGCGAGCGCGTCGCCATCGGGACGACCGCGCTGGCGGGCGCCGAGAAGGTCTTCGAGGAAACGCTGGGGTACTGCAAGCAGCGCCATGCGTTCGGGCGGCCGATCGGGAACTTCCAGCACAACCGCTTCGTGCTGGCGGAGATGGCGACTGAGCTGGCCGTGGCCCGCGCGTTCACCGACCGCGCGGTGATGGAGCACTGCGCCGGCCGGCTGTCCAACGAGGATGCGTCGATGGTCAAGTGGCGGGACACCGAGTTGTGCAATCGCGTCGTGGACCGGTGCGTGCAGCTGTACGGCGGCTATGGCTACATGCGCGAGTACCCGGTCGCGCGCGCGTTCACCGACGGCAGGGTACAGACGATCTTCGGGGGCACCACCGAGATCATGAAGGAGATCATCGGCCGCGGTCTGGGCGTGTAGCGGCCGGGGAAGCGCTTGTGACCGGCCGCCGGGTTGGTCGGCGTCCGCGCGTGCAGGCCCATGACCGGATTAGCGGGGACGACTTTCCGCGTATTTGGGGGAAAGTCGTCCCCGCTAATCCGGCCAGGCCCGCGCGGCGCCAGGGCCCGCGCTGGCGCCAGGGCCCGCGCGGCGCCAGGGCCCGCTGGCGCCAGGGCCCGCGC
>Ga0209871_1000049_pt1 | contig 33997 bp, 28 predicted proteins | sample OrgsoiDNA2013045_FD_185795 | JGI IMG/M metagenome (GOLD analysis project Ga0209871, IMG submission 185795) | Permafrost soil microbial communities from the Arctic, to analyse light accelerated degradation of dissolved organic matter (DOM) -... | ecosystem: Environmental > Terrestrial > Soil >... | reverse complement strand
TTACGTCAGCCGCAGTGAACCTTGACCACCCGCGCAGCCGCCGTGACCTGGCGCGACATCCCAACCTTGCAACTGGGCTTGCATAGTTCAGAGAAGGGCACCTGAAGCTGTCATCGGTGATCTCCGACATCCACGGCGTCTCCGGCCGGGACATGCTGAATGCGATCGCCGCCGGGCAGCGCGACCCCATGACCCTGGCCCAGCTGGCCCGCGGCACCATGCGCGGCAAGATCCGCCGCCTCGAAGAGGCACTGGACTGCGTGGACTACCCGCAGCGGCTCAGCCGCGGCCTGGTCCTGGTCAAATGGTGGCTGCTCGCCCTGCCGCAGTACCTGATCGTGGCGATCTTCGCCGGGGGCTGGGAATTCGGCCGGAACACGACCTGGCGCGTCACCGGCGGCGTGGCCTGATCGGCCTGCTCGCGCTGATCGCCGCGGTCACCCTGGCGGTCTCCGGCCGCTACCCGCAGCGGATCTTCGACCTGGTCATGGGACTCAACCGCTGGTGCTACCGCGTCCTGGCCTACGCCGCACTGATGCGCGACGAGTACCCGCCGTTCCGGCTCGACACCGGCGGCACCGACCCAGGGCACTTCTCCCCGCTCCCGGCCGGCCCGCCCGCACCGCAGCCAGCCACCGCAGGCAGCCGGCCATGACGAGGCCGCCGGACCGCGGGCGGCCCCCGAATCGGCCTAAAGCCGGCCTAAAGCCAGCTCAGCGGGGTGATCTGGCTGGTATGCGAACCGGCATACCAATGCGCCCGCCATCGAACCCGATCACTCATCAATCCAACCAAGGAGACCAACATGACGACCACCATGCGAACCACGGCAACCAAACGAGTCCCGATGGGCTCACTGGGGAAGACCGCGCTCGTCGCCGGCGTGTTCTACCTGATCACCTTCATCTCGATCGCCACACTCGCCCTCTACGGCCCCGTGAAAAACCACCGGGACTGGATCCTCAGCTCCGGCGGCCACACGGGCGTGCTCGTGGGCGGCTTCCTCGAGGTGATCGTCGCCCTCGCCGGCATCGGCACCGCCGTCACGCTGTACCCGGTAGTCAAACGGCAGAACGAAAGTCCGTAATGCTCTCGCGGGGAAAGCCGGTGGTAGAATACATGTAAGGCGGTCCGTTTCTGGTGAGTGTTGAGTCTGGTTAACCCAATTCTCCCAGTTGGCGGGTCGCCGTTCATTTTGGCACGCCGGATAGATGTTTATTTATCCGCGTGAATAAGCCTCCATGTTTTAGACGCGGGCTGGGCCACCGATCTGGGCGGCCGCTTTCGCACTTGTGATAGCGCCGGCAACGCGCCCAGATCATGCCGCGGGCTGGAAACGAGTGTCATTCGCTGCGTAAAGAGGCTGTTACTCGGCGGAGACCAGCTTGGAGCTAAGCCACGCTTGAGACGCCACGTAGACCTTGCTGCTGCCGTCCAGCACTGCGCGGTTGTGCTCGGAACCGGACTATCCGTGATCGCAGCCGTGCTCGCCGAGCTCACGTGTTTGGCAGGGATAAGGAGGGTTAGCGGCGGATACGGTCGCGTGCCAGGTCGTCTGCGGCGTCACTGAGCGGATCGATAATGGCGTGTATGAGATCCGCAAGGCGCTTCTGCCACCGCGGCGCGGGCTTGATCCAGTAGGAATCGCTCAGCTTCTTGAATACAGCCTCAGCTTCTTCGCCGGTCATGTCGAGCCGGTTGCCGATTTCTTGCCAGGAGCGCCCGTGGGCGCGAGCAGCGGCGATGAGGTCGTGCATGATCGTGGGAGTGACGCCGGGTAGCTCGTTGGCGTATCCGATGACACCCAGATCGCGGAGGTCAGCGACCGCCTCAGGTGGCATCGGCTCTGCCAGGTATTCGCCGATTCTTGTCTGTACGTCTGGCTTGCCCATCACTGTCCTCCTTTCCACTGTCCGTGGTAGATGACTTCGCCGTCGCCTGACTGGCCGCTGCTGTCAATGTCAACACCGATCTGTACCTGACGGTTCCCGCTGTGGCCGATGTACATGCGACCGCCCTCGTGCCCGTGGTCGGGCATCTCAAATTTGCGGGACCGGTACGCGCTGAGCAGGTCAGGCTCGCGGGGCTTGCCGGGACCGAGAGCGGACGCCAGCACGCGGACAGCGGCCGGGCGGCTGTTGTCGCCGGGCACGAGCAAGCGGCGGTTCTTGCGGCCCACCGGCTCCCGTCCATGTTCCGAGTGTTACACGACGACAGCAGGTCAGCCCAGCGGTCAGTCGGTTCTGGCGCAGAGGAGGGGTCGATGGCGCTGGCCTGTGGGTAGCGCGTTGGGTAGCAGATCTGTGTCTGCGGGCGTTGTTCTGCGTCGCTCGCCGTTGCTCTGCGTTGGTCTTTTCGCTGGTCACGCCGCATAGGTGCTGGTCAGCGGAAGTGCCTGGCCTTCATGGCATGCAAGAGGTCCGGAGTTCGAGTCTCCGTAGCTCCACGTCGTGGCATACCCGCAGGTCAGAGACATATCCGTGGCCACGGTACCGGCCCGGGTCCGCTCATCCAGGCAGCCCGGTGCCAGGGTTGGCTCAGCCAGGCTGATCCGGCACGGTGACCGCAGCGGCGGCAGCGAGAATGGCCGGGCCCGCAGACATGGTGTCCGCCAGCCACGGGCCGCGCACGGCGATGACCGCGATCACGAGCGCCCCGATGAGGACGAGGCCGCCGGCGATCAGCCGGATGACGTCACCAGGATGGCGGTACCGGGTCGAGCCCAGCAGGCGACCCGGGCTCATGGTTGTCCCTGTCTTCCCCCGGCGCGGCACGGCGGCGGGACGCCGACCGGGCGCTGAGCTGCGGCGGGCCGCTGCTGGCGGCTGCGCCGCTGCCGCTGCAGACGGCTGACCAGCAGCGCCGTCAGCATCGCGCAGGACGTCCCGAGCAGCAGCCCGGCGGCGGCGTCGGACAGCCAGTGCGCACCCAGGTACGCGCGGGACAGCCCCATCAGGATCGAGAACAGGGCCGCGGCCAGCGCCCACCGGGTGCGTCTCCCGGCGGGCACCAGCGCGATGACGGCCGCGACCACGGTGACCGACGCGGCGACGGCGTGCCCGGACGGGAACGACGGACCGCTCGTCGCCACCAGCGACCCGGCTGGCCTGACCCGGTCGTAGCTGGCCTTGAGCAGGCCGATCAAGATCTCAGACAGCACTACCGCCGCGGCGAACGCGGCCAGGTGCCACCACTGACGCCGCACGGCGAGCAAGCCGGCCACCGCGATCCGTACCGGCAGCGTGACGTACACCAGCCCGAGGATGTTGAAGATCCTGGCGAGGGCGGTGAGCGGTCCGGCGCGGCCGGAGTTCATCAGCCGCAGCCAGGCGTCATCCAGCTGCTGGATGCGGCTCATAAGGCCGTGGCCGGCCATGACCGCGAACAGGCCGGCGGTGACCGCCATGGCGAGGGTGATGACGACGATATCGCGGCCGGATTCGGTGAGCAGCTGCTCTTCCGGCCCCGTCGCGTGGCGGCTCAGCCCGGGCATGATGCCCCCCGGCCGCACAGGGCAAGGCCTTCGGTCTGGCGGACATAGCTGACGAGCCTGGACCGGGGGACAAATGTCACGGCCGTGTCGACAGCGTCCGCGAGGACTGGGGATGCGCCGGGCGCGAACCGGAACTCGTACCGGACGCAGCCGCCGCGGAAGGAGTAGAAGCGCAGGTCGGTGAACCGCGGCAGCAGGCTCAGCGGATGCTCGAACCGGCTGGTGCCGGGCTGGTCGGAGGGGATCTGGCGGGCGCCCGACGTGTCGCAGCTAGCGGTGAGGGTGATGGTCGCCGCCCGCGGGCCGGCCTGGTCGGAGTCCAGCCAGAAGCTGACCCGGCCGCTGGCGATGTCCGCGCCGCTCACTCGCCAGCCCGAGGGTAGTGCGGCGATGCAGGGCAGGTAGGCCGCCGACGGGACCGCCTGGGCGGACAGGATCATGGCGTGGCCGGTGCCGCAGACGGGCGGGTGGGCGCCGATGTCCTCGGCCGGGAAGAACGCGTTGCCGCCGATATTAACGATTAGCGCGGTCGCGGCGAGCATGCCCGCGGCCAGGCCCACCCGCCGGGCGCTCCAGCGCTGCAGCACGATCGGACGCCGCGCCGGGGCCAGCTTCCTGAACTCGCCGAGCAGGTCGCGGGGGTCGCGCTTCATGAAGGCGCGCAGCTGGGTCGGGCTGGCCACGCCGCGGGTCGCGGCGAACGCCTCGGAAAGCTCGGCTGGGGTGAAGTGGCGCAGCGCCTGCTGGTAGACGCGGTGCGGATCCGAGCGCACCGCGAGTACCAGCATCATGTTGCCGAGGTCGACCGCTTGGCGCCACGGCGAGGGGCGGACCTGGACGAAGAACACGTCGATCAGCAGCAGCTGCCCGTCACCGACCATGAGGTTGCCCGGCTTGATGTCCCGGTGCGCGATCCCGGCATCCCACATGGTGCGGACAAGCTTCAGCCCCTGGTCGATCACGCCGTCGTCGACCTCGGCTTCGCCGATCTCCACGGCGCCATGGAAGAACTCGGTGACCAGCATGTACTCGCGCTCTGGCGTGATCTCCACGATGCCGTAAGGCCTGGCGGTGTGTACTCCGACGTCCTGCAGCAGGCGAAGGGCGTAGTCCTCGTACTCGGCCAGCCGCCGCACGGTCTGGAAGGGATGCTCGTCTTCCAGGGAGCCGTAGAGGATTGTCCGCCAGAGCTTGTACCAGCGATCGGCACGCACGTGGCCTTTGGTGTAGAGCTTGGCGAACAGGTACTCGTCCGGGTCTCCCTCGATCTTCAGCCGCAGCGGGGTCGAGCCTGCCGAGGACTCCAGCCCGACCGGCCTGATCTCGGTCACGATCAGCCCGAGCTGGTCGCGCACCGCCTGCACGATCGCCTCGCCCCGCCGGCCGGTCACATCGACGTGCGCCGTCTTGCCCCGCCGGTAGGCGACCGGGAATACCTCGTTCGGGGTGAAGAACCGGAACGCGGTGACCGGGATGGCGACGCCGAACGCCACGCCGAGCAGCACGTCGCCAGGATGATCGAGACCCAGGTACAGGCGGGAAAGACTGAACAGCACGATGACGACCGCGGCGGCCAGCTTCGCGTAGGTACGGGATCGGCCCGGCACGGCCAGGCAGTACACGGCGCCCATCAGGAAGATCGTCAGGACAGCGGCCGGCGGCGACGGCGCCGAGTAGCCGCCCCAGCTGGCGATGATAGGCACCCCGTACGGGCGCGGCCTGGACAGCGCGAAGTAGATCCACTGCCCGACAATCTCCAAGAAGAACAGGCTGCTCACGAACACCAGCAGATGGCGCCAGCGGCGGAATACCATGATCAGCGCAACGACTGTCAGCCCGATCACCGTGACGCCCCAGCTTGAGCCCGCGACCTTGATCCCGTTGGCCACGTCCGTCAGCCACGTCGTCCGTATCGCGGCCAGCCGGTTCAGCAGCCAGGTGCTGGCCTGGTCATCGAGCCGGAGTGACGGCGAGTGCTGTGCGGCGAGGAACGCGCCAGCGAGCACCACGACCGTCAGAATCAGCCACGCCGTGGTGCTGACCGCGATCGGGTGCGGCAGCGGAGGCGGCGCGCCGGTCGGACGCCGCTGGCGGCCGGTCCGCCGTACGCTCGTGCCAGCCGGGAGCACGGGTGCACCGCCTGGCGAGGTCACTGCCTCGGTGTTCTCGCTCACCGGGACGAATCCCTCCCAGCCAGCCCCTGGTCACGCAGCCAGGCCCCGGCTACCCGGCGCGGGTCCCGCCCGGACAGCTCCACCTGAGCGTTGAGCGCGCGCAGCGAGCTGGTGTCAAGGCGGCCGGACACCGCGTTGAGCACGTCGACCAGGCGGGCGCCGAACCTGGCGACGACATCGCGGCGCAGCAGCGGTGTGACGTTCTCGGCTGGCTGCAGCCCGCGATCGTCGGCCAGCACCACGAGGTGCCGCGCCGCGATGCGCGGATCCGTGCTGAACATCAGGGCGACGTCAATATGCCGGCCCTCGATGGCCTGGAGCGTCAGCGGGCCCCCGGCGTCAAGCGGGACGAATTTCCTGAAGCTCAGCCCGTAGACGCGCTTCAGCCCCGGCAGGCAGTAAGCGCGCCCTGGGCATTCCGGCGGCCCGCCGAACACCAGCCGTGACGCCACCCCGGCGAGGTCGGCAAGCGCCCGCAACTGATAGCGGGCCGCGGTGGCCGCCGTGACGACGATCACGTTGGCGTCCTGGGCAGCGGCCGGGCGCCCCGCCACCAGCCGCTGACGCGCGACTAGGTCGGCGAGCGCCCGGTTAGTCACCGCCACGTCGGACGTCCCAGGCAGCCGGCCAAGGCTGAGGAAATCAACCGCCGACCCGGCGTACTCCGGCACCACCTGGAGCAGGCCGCCCATCAGCGCCGGGTCGACGAGCTCGCGGCTGCCCAGATCCGGCTGGATCCGGACCGGGAAGCCTTTCGCCGCCAGCGCGCCGCCGTAAATATCGGCGAGCAGCACGCTCTCCGGGAAATCGAACGAACCGACGGTGATGACGGCACCATGCTGGCCGGCCTCGCGGGCGTCCTGGTGAGGCGCGCGACTGCTCGCGGAGGTGCAGGCGCAGCACACGACGGCGAATGCCAACGAGGCTGCGCTCAACACTTTCCGTACTTTCCGTGATTCCAGTACCGCTCTCATCACGGTTCCCCGGGCAGCGGGCTAGTCCCGCCTGCGCGCGGAACCATGACACGGGAGCTGGCGACGGCTAGGACCCGTGCTGGGCGCCTCGCCGGCCACGCCGACCCGGCGGGTGCCGGCATTACGCAGCTCAGGCCGGCACAGGACAGTGCGGCCGGTCGGCTGCGGGCGTTGAGGAGTCGCGCCCGGCGGCCGGGCGCGGGCATCGCTCGCGGGTGAGCGTGACGCGGCACGGGCCAGCTGGCGCCGGTAGAGCTGGGTTGTGTCACGGCCGGGTGGCGGCGAGCGGAAGCCCGGCGGCCAGGCCCGCGGCGACGGCGGACAGCAATAGGATTCCCCAGTCGGTGAGGTTGGCGTGCCCCAGGCTCAAGCCGGCCACGACCGTGGCGGCCCCGATCACCGACCACAGGGCCAGCCCGAGCGGGATCGCAGCCAGTCCGGCCCGCCTGGCGAGCCAGGCACCGGCAGCGCAGGCGGCGGCGGTCACGGCGGCGGTCACCAGCAACGCCACCGCGAAGCCGTGCGGGAAGGAGATGGCGGTCCCGGTCCCGCGCACGCCCGTCATTAGCGCGGGAAGTAGGGATACCGCCGGCGCGGCCAGGGCGAGCACCAGCGCTATCCCAGCCGGCCACAGCTGCCAGGCGTCAGGGCCCCTTACCGGCCGGGAATGAGCATCAATGTTCGCCATCGGATGTGTCCTCCTCGGTGGTTGGCTGCTGAGACGGCGAGATGCCGGGATGCACTGAGCTGCGGACGGCTACGACCTGTGCGAGCGGGAACTGCGCGATGTCGTTGACGTTGCGGACCAGGTCGGCCCCCGCCGCCTCGAACAGGCACAGGCAGCGCGATTCTCCCGGGATGAGAATGCACTGCACGTAGCGGATGCTGCTTCCTCGCCGCACCGCCCTGCGGACCGCCTCGCCGAGCGACTGGTGGGCGCTCGACCGCTGCTGGCACGAAAGGTCACGCAGGTCATGCTCGACCATGAAGAGCCGACGATCCGGCTGACCGCTCACTGATTCCCTCACCGGCGGCGCCGTTCGGGTTAATCTTCCAGGGCACCGTGATGAGAGCATCGCGCTGGGTGCGGCCGTTTGGCGTCAGGCAGATCCCGGACCTGGCTACGTATCTTTGCTAGGTGCCCGTGCCGGCGGACCATGCGGCGATCTGCGAGCGCGCGGTGAAACCCAGCTTGTCCATGATGTGCTGGACGTGCGTCTCCGCGGTTCTAGGGGAGATCACCATCCGTCCGGCGATCTCCTTGTTGGAGAGCCCCTCGGCGACCAGCGCGGCCACCTCCATCTCCCTCGCGGTCAGCCGGATCCGCGGATCCTGAACGGCAGCGCCCTGTCCTGCTGTGGCCGGTTCCTCAAGGGCGGCCGCGACCCGCCTGGGAGGGCTCAGCGCGTGGCCCCTTGCGAGCCCGGCGGCGAAGGCATCCTGACCTAGCAGCCTGCTGGCCGTGGCGTAGGTGGCCTCGTGATGTGCCGACAAGGGGGGCGGCAGGGCGGCCGGGATCGCTTCCCTGGCCGACGCCGCCGCGCCGAGCAGGATGACCGCGCGAGCAGGACGCCGCCGCGAGGCCGCGATCCACGCCAGCGCCTCGACGCAGAGGGCGGATCCCACCTGGTCGCCGACCTCGCGTTTTATCCGAAGGGCAGTGCGCTGCAGCTCGTCGGCGAGTTCGGCGTCACCGAGCAGCCAGGTCGCCAGGCCCAAGCCCCAGAGCGCATAAGAACGGTTCCAGCGCTCGCCCCGCTCCCCGCAGCGGTCGGCGCACTCCCGGAGCGGGGCGAGCGCTGCTTCCGGGTTACCTATGAACGCCCGCATGATCCCGAGCTGCGCAAGCGTCAGGACCGTGCCCTGCCAGTCGTCTGCCGCCCGGTGGCGTGCCAGCGCTTCCTCGGTGAGTGCCAGGCCGCGTGCCGGATCGCCGAGGAACCACACCGCCCGGCCCAGGAACGAGGAGGCGTAGGCGATAGCTTCCGCGTCGCCTTGTTCCTCGGCGGCCCGCAGCGCTGCCTCAAGCAGCCGGCTGGCGGCGGGCGCGTCTGCCTGCACCAGCGCAAGGTAGCCTGCGACCCACAGGCCACGGGTGCGCAGCGGGCAGGGGCTGCCGGCGTGCGCGAGCAGGGCATCCATGTGCCGCCGGCCCTCGGTGAGGTGGCCGCGCGTCTCCCAGTACAGCCACAAGTCGCAGGCCATCGCCAGCCCGGCTGCAGCCTCCGCGGTCTCGCCAGCGCCATACTCCAGCGCGGCCCGGAGATTCTCGTGGCTGGCGTCCAGGGCGTCGACCCACTCCAGCTGGCGGGGGCCTAGCGCGTCACGGCGGGCGGCCAGCCGTGCGTAGAAGTCCCGGTGACGCCGGCGCAGGGCGGGCGCGTGCTCGGCCCCGCGCAGCCGCTGCTGCCCGTACTCGCGGACGGTATCCAGCATGCGATACCGGGCAGGATCCCCGCCCGGGCTTCGCCGCAGGATGGACTTGGCCACCAGCTGGTCGACCAGATCCACGATCGCCCCGGCGGCCACGCCATCACCTCCGCACACCGCTTCGGCCGCGTCGAGGTCGAATGACCCGCCGAACACCGAGGCCCGCCGCCACATCGCCTGCTCAGGCTGCGGCAGGAGGTCATAGCTCCAGTCCAGGGTGGCCAGCAGGGTCCGGTGGCGAGGATCGGCCGGATCCCCCGCCGACAGCAGCCGGAACCGGTCGCCGAGACGGGCCAGGATCTGCTCCGGGGACAGGGCACGCAGCCTGACCGCCGCCAGCTCGATCGCCAGCGGGATGCCCTCCAGGCGGACGCACAGATCGGCCACCGCCCGGCCGTTGGCCGCGTCGATGCCGAAGCCAGGAAGGACCGCGGCGGCCCGCTCGGCGAACAGCCGCACCGCCTCGAACTGCAGGAGCTTCTCCGGCGGCCGCAAGTCTCCGCTGTCCGGCACCGGCAGGGGCGGCACCGCGACGGTCACCTCACCGGTGACGCCGAGCGCCTGACGGCTCGTGGCCAGGATGCGCACGCCCGGGCAGGCACGCAAAACCGCGCCAGCGAGCACGGCGCAGGCGTCCAGCAGATGCTCACAGTTGTCCAGCACCAGCAGCGCCTGCCGGCCGGCCAGGTGCTCCGACAGGGTCGCCACCGCCCACCCGGCCGACTGATCCAGCAGGCCAACTCCCCGCGCGACCTCAGAGGCGAGCAGAGCCGGGTCGCGCAGGCTCGCCAGTTCCACAAGCCAGACGCCATCACCAAAAGCCCGTCGCGCCTCCCACGCAGCCCGCACCGCCAGCCGCGTCTTCCCGATACCACCCGGCCCGCACAAGGTAACCAGCCGGGCACCGCCGAGCGCCACCCGGATCGCGGCAAGCTCAGACCGCCGCCCGACGAACCCGCTTAGCTCGCCGCGAAGCCTGCCTATCGACGAGCCGGCCCCTGCCATCGCACCCCACGCTAAGCCAGCAAGGCGAAGCCGACAATTGGCGCGGCCCCCGGCGCACTCTGGCAGGCTCAGGCTACGAACTAGACGGCCCCGGCTTCAGGACATCCAGCTTCACGCGGCCGTGGCGTTGTCGGCACCCTCCTCATTCGATGATGCGATCTACGCACTGAGCTGGTCGAGGCCTGTCCTAGTTCCGCTACCAGTGTGTCAAGGGGACTGGGGACCTCGGGAAGCGAAGGTCACCACATGCAGCGTCAGCCTCCCTTTGCCGTTCCCGAACTCGACCAGCGTCCCGTCACCACCGATGTTGCGGTAGATGCCGGTACCGCCGGTCACCGCGACATCCTTCGGGGCCGGGCCTGGGCTGATGGGGGCCTGGCCGGCGATGTTACCGCCCGGCAGCCGGACCACCAGGCTGCAGTTGGCCAGGACCGGGTCCGGGGGGACTGAGACGACCACGCAGGAGCCCAACTCGTCGCCGACATGATGGCCTTTTGAGAAGAGCTGGTCGTGAAAGATGTTCTCGTCGCCAAGCGCAATGGGAAAGTGCTTGGGACGGACGTTGTTGGCGGCAATTATCGTGTGGGGGCTGAACACCACGTGGAAGATGAGCGTCCTCGACTTGGCGGCGCTGGGTCCGGCCGCTTGTGATGCGGCGGAAATCGACACCGCGCCAGCCACCACGGCCGCAGTGATAACTGCGCTGGTCAACAGGGATCTTCGCATGTTTCCTCCTCGTAGGATGCCGGGTCGGCCATGCCCGCACGCTGCTCCGAACCGGCCTGGGTTTTGTCCCAATGGACCGGCATGAACGTCATGCCTGCCGCTAACAGCCCCAGGCTTGCCCCGGCACCGGCCAGGCCTCCTCGCTGGCATCTCCTGGGCCGGAAGCGCCTGCCACGGCCATGCTGCAAAGAATGGCGGCCGGCTGCTCGGTGCGCATCGGGTGAATCCCGGATATCGCTACGTAGATTCACCGGCTGCCCGGCCGGGGCAGCCGACGGCAAGTTTGGGGGCAATGCCTGGCACCTCCGTGAGGCTGATCGCGATTCGTGCCCTTGACAAAGGCGATTACGGTTACCGATCAATGGCTCGAGAACCTTGACGTGGGAGGCAGGCGCGGGCTGACGGTGGCCGCGGCGAGGGACGGACCTGGGCGAAGAAGACATCGATCAGCAGCAGCTACCGTCACGGACCATGAGGTTCCCCGGCTTGATGTCCCGGTGCGCGATACCGGCATCCCACAGCTTCCTGATGAGCAGCAGCCCCTAGTCGATGATGTCGTCATCGATGCCCGCGGTGCCGATCTCGACTGCGCCGGTGAAGAACTCGGTGACGAGGAGGTACTCGCGCTCCGGCGTGATCTCCACGATTCCGTACGGCGCCGCGGTGGGATCCCGGCGTCCCGCAGCAGGCGCAGGGCGTAGTTCTCGTACTGCGTCAGCTGCCGCACGGAATGGAACGGGTGCTCATCCTCCAGGGCGCCGTACAAGATGGTGCGCCACAGCTTCTACCACAGGCCGACGCGAACACCGCCTGCCGGATCGCCGCGCCGCGCCGGCCGGTCACGTCGACGTGCGCGGTCCCGGCCGCGGCGGTAGGCAATGCTGAACACCTCGTTCGGGGTGAAGAACCGGAACGCCGTGACCGGTATAGCCACCCCGAGGACGACGCCGAACAGCGCGTCGTCCGGGTGATCGACGGCCTGGTACAGCCGGGACAGGCAGAACAGGGCAACCACCGCCGCGACACCGACTTTCGCATAGGACCGCGGGCGCCCAGGCACGGCCAGGCTGTAGACAACGCCCATCAGGAAGAACGTGAGCACGGTCACCACCAGAGACGGAGCTGAGTACCCACCCCAGCTGCCGATGATCGGCACGCCGTATGGCCGCGGCCGGGAAAGGTGGTCGTAGAACGAGCCGCAGGCGATCTCCAGGAAGAACAGGCCGAGCATGAACACCAGCAGGTGCCGCCAGCGCCGGAATACCATGATCAGCAGCACCACGACCACCCCGATCACCGGATGCCAGGCCAGGCCAGGCCTGCCACCAGTGATCCAGTTCGCAGCTCGGCGTGCGTCGCGAGCACGAAGCTGTCGCCCGCCGCATCCAGGCCCGTCGCGTTGCCCTTGCCTTGCTAGCTGAAAACCTGCCCGCCGCAGCCAAATACGGAGTGTCCGACTCCGACTGATGATTAACATGGCGGGCTCAACCGGCCTGTCGTGGGTGTTTCTCGCAGGTCAGCGGCATGGTTTCTGACTGGTTACCGTCAGGCCCTGCGTCGCGCGTGGTGCGTGGCTTGTCGTCAGTGCGCCTGTAGCGGTCACGAAGTATGGCCAGGGTCCTGCCGGCGCCGGAGGAGGGAGGCTGGCATCAGACCAGGGTCAGCGAGGCGAAGGCCGCCCGCCGAGTTACGCTCATGCCGATGACAGCACAGCCATTCCGGGGCCGCGGTACGGTCGGACGCGGCCAGATCTCCGAGTCCTCTGACTTTCGATGGCGACGCCGGTATAGCCGAGCTGCCCAGAATTGACGGTTTCTGGAGCTGTGGTTGTGCTCCTCGTGTCCCTGGCGATTGGACAGAGAGAGAGGGTACGCTTGTGGTCATGCCATTGCCGGGCTGGCCGCAACAGAAAGCGGACGATCCTCCGCGCTGGTGGGCACAGACTTTTGCGCTAGCCGTGACTCTTGTTTGGGGGCTCCTACTTGCCCTAACCGCCATATTTGTTCAGGCCCGCGGGCCCGTGGGCTTTGCGCTAGACGTAGCACTTGGGAGCCACGATCCCTTCAGCGCGCACGGCGCAGCTTTGCCGGCCGCCGCCCTCGCGGTCTTCAGTTGGCTCCTGGTGCCCGCAGTAATAGGCACGATCGTTGCTCTCCTTACACAGGTGGTCCTACTTCGTGCGAGACGACTCAGCATGGAGGGTTTTCAAAAAGCATTCGATGACTCCATGAACGAGATGAGGCAAGCGGTACAACAAGAAGTCGCGACCCAGCTCAGGCAGCAGGGTAGTGGCGGTACCTCGAATAGTCCTGGCAAATGACTGACACTCCCGCACTTGATCAAGCTCGAAATTGCGGAGATGAGGTCCTAGTACGGGCTCTGATCGAGTTGACGGGTGCGGCCACGGCCGAGAAACATGTAGCTGCTCTCCGCCAGAAGCTCGTCCAGGTTCCCGACTTCGAGCCGTACCTGCCTGCTAAGGAGCGGATCTGTGCCGCGCTTAGATTCATCCTCTCTACCTCGATCTCGCGCTGGGAGGGGGCGCCCTCGTGAGGAGGAGTTATCATGTTTGGTATGAGTGCGGGTAGCGGCCAGAGCGAGCAAGCGCCCAAAGCCGTTGAGGATCTCCTGTATGACTACTTGGCGGGAGAGGTGCCTGAGGCCAGTGAACGCCAGTGGCGGGCAGCCGCAAGGATCCTGAATGAAAGTGGTCACCGCAGCATAGGCCTAGAACCCTCCCTGGCCCTCAGCGAGGCGAAGAGGACAGCGACGAAGCTTCAGGAGATCTTCGCGTCCTGAAGCTCCTCCGACCCTCGGTATCTCAGCTCTGCTGTGCGGTCAACCGGCCACTGTCCAAGCTGATCGCGGGGGGTCAATGGGTCAGGGCAGGTTCGGCATGAGTCCGGGCAGCGCGCCGGCGATCTGGCATGCGACCTCAGCGGGATTTTGAGCGCCTGTATCTACCACCAGGTCGGCTACCGCGACCATCCAGGAACGAGCTTCCTGGTAGCTGGCCAGATGGGCCAGGATCGGCTGGGCGGACACGTCGCTGAGTCTACGCCCGCCATCTGACGCAGCCTCAGCGGCAAGCCGGCGTGAATTGCCGGCCTTGCCGGGCGCGCTCAGGCGCCGCGCCGCGGCCGCCCGCTGGCATGACCGCCAGCAGCTCAGGGGCGCTTGCCCTGGAAGCCGCCAGGCGTGTGAGCGGAGTCTGCTCAGGTGGTCCTGCGGGCCTGCGGGCCCGTCGGTGCTGAGGAGTGGCGGTCAGTGAGCTGTGTGCCAGCTGTGCGGTCAGCGGCCTCAGATGTGCACTGCCCGGTGCCAGAGACCGGCGATTTGGCTACAGCTGAGTCACGCATTAGCTCGGCCCTGGTGCCTGCCACAAGATCGGGGATCCCGGCCGTCCGGCCGGGGGAGAGCACCAGATCATAATTTCGAATTCTCTTGCGATTATCCCGTGCCGGACGGTGCGGCCCAGGTGCTGGTTACCAAACTGGTTACCGTCCGCAGTGAACTCCGTCAGTCAGGATCAGGCTCCGCCTCCCGGTGAGGTTGCTGGCATGGCCTGCTGAAGCCGCAAGCTGGGACGGTCTTGGAGCGTCCTGGCCAGGAAGAATGCTCCATTCGCCATTCCTTTGACGCTTGCCCTGCTGCAAATGCAAGGCGCCCTATTTCGGGTGACTATTGCCGCCTGTGCAACAGGTCAGCCGCTCCGCTCACGGCGCGGCCGGCAGCGGGCTCCCCAGGCGGCGCTGACACTCCTGGCGGGGCTGGGCGGGGCGAGGCGGAGCGGCCGGGCGCGGGCACAGGCGCTGGGTCCCTGGCGCACGCGCCCGCGTGACGAGCGGCCGGATTGGCGAGCGCCGGCAGGCGCGAAGTGGCGCACCGTTCCGCGCCCGGCGCAGTCGGGGCGCATCCGTGAGCGCGAGGCGATTCGCGCCGCGCTTCTTCTGTGCGTTGCGGGCGCAGCGGCGCAGGCACGATGAAAGCTGACCTCAGCGTCAGCCGAAGGCGCCAGAAGCGCAAGGGCCAGAGCTGGCCGGGACTGGCGGCCTGCCGGTGGGCTGGCACCACCAGGCCGAGCCTCACTCACGCAGAGCAAGCACAATGGCGGGCCGAGCAGCCGCCGACGGCGGCAGATCGCCGAATCGGGCGTGGCGAGTGACGGCGCACAGAACAGTGGTCGCGGCAACAGAATGTGCGCTTATGGCGTTCCTCTGGTCGTGGCGATCTGGACACGATTCAGTTCGCTGGCAGTTCCATTAATTCTGGCGCGTGCGGGTTTTTGGCTTCCGGCTCAGCGCTTGCTGGTGCGTGCTGCTGGCCATCTTCAGACGGCTTTCACCTGAGGGCTGGTAATGCGGGGGTGATTGCATCTTGTCAGCGGGTGCCGGTGATGAGACGTTCGCGGTCGAACGCCACCGAGGTGATCCGCCAGCCGAGTCCGTCGAGGACCAGGAGAACCGCCGCTCCGCCGAGGGCTAGGCCGAGCGTGGGCTGGATCACGTTGAGCGCGAGGAGCGTTGTCACTGCGACCGATGGGAGACTCGCGAGCAAGCTGAGCTGCCCGGCAACGCGTACGTCGCTCGATCTGGCCGAGATCGCGATGCCGACCCAGATCGACCATGCGGCGAGGAGTGGCGTGAAGAGCAGTTGGGCGAGCAGATCCGGGCCCCGCAGGAGTGCCGACGCTATGCCCGAATGTGCGAAGAGCTCCACGCAGGCGAGGAAGAAGGCGAGGACCGCGTACGAGATCGTGAGCGACGGGACGAAAGCCGCCAGCGCCTTGCCCAGCAGGAACTCCTCGCGACGGATCGGAGTCGCCAGCACGGGCTCCAGGGTGCCCTGCTGACGCTCGCCGACCACCGAGTAGGAGGCGAGCGCTGCGGGCACTAAGGCCGGGATGGCTAGCATGTACAGCAGAACATGCTCGTGTGCGAGTCCACTCGATGCCGACGCGGCCTCGGTCAGGACTGTGAGCAGCGGCTGGATGAGGAAGATCAGCGGGAAGATGATCATGGCAACGATGATGTTGCCGTTGTGCCGGTACTCGCGGAGTTCCTTGCGGAAGATGGCCCGGACGCGCCTCTTGCTCACGCTCATCTGCGGCTGGCCTCCTGGCCCTGGTTGACCAGCTTGAGGTAGACGTCCTCGAGCGAGTGGCGTGACTCGCTGATCGACAGCACGTTGGCGCCGGCTGTCACCAGGGCCCGGGTGGCGGCCGGTGCGGCGGCTGCCGGGTCGGACACGGCGAGGACGTAGCTGGCGGGGGCGTCGGTGTGCCAGCCGTTCACGGCCGGCAGGCCGGTGAAGACGCTAGCTGGGTCGGGAAGCGGGACGACGGTCTGGACCGCGATTGTTTTGGCGAACAGCCGATCGCGCAGTTCGCCGGGCCGCCCGATGGTGCGCAGGGTCGTGTTCAGGATCGCGACGCGGTCGCAGAGGCGCTCAGCCTCTTCCAGTCGGTGCGTGGTGAGGAAGATCGTGACGCCATGCTGGCGGAGCTCGTCGATCAGGCCGTGGACGTCGCGGGCGGCGACCGGATCCAGGCCGGAGGTCGGCTCGTCCAGGAACAGCACCTGAGGGTCGCTGAGCAGCGCCCTGGCCAGCGCGACCCGCTGGCGCAGGCCCTTGGACAACGTGCCGCAGGCATCGTGGGCCCGGTCGGCCAGGCTGACCGCCCGCAGGGCGCGGTCAATGCGACCGGCCGGATCGGGCACCTCGTACAAATCAGCGAAGCACGCCAGGTTCTCGGCCACGCTCAGGCGCAGATACAGGCCCGGCGACTCGGGCATGATCGAGATCCGGCGGCGGATCTCCACTCCGTTCTCCGGCGCGAGCGCGATTCCGGCGATCGTTGCCGAGCCCGAGGTCGGCGCGATGAGAGTGCCGAGGGTCCGCACGGTCGTCGTCTTACCGGCCCCGTTCGGCCCGAGGAAGCCGAAGACCTCGCCATAGCCGATCTCGAAGGAGACGCCCTCGAACGCGACCCGGTCACCGAAGCGCTTGCCCAGATTGTGGACAGACAGCGCCGGGGGGCGCCTGGTCGCGTCGGGTGCCGCCACCCGCTCCGAGGTCACGAAACGCTCACCTCGCGTGCGGACCGCAGGCTCGTCCCGGCCGGGCACCGCGACTGGCGTCCCGGCCGCGGGCGTGGTGCGGCGCCGCAGCTTCCTGATGACCCACCTGATCAGGTAGTACATCACTGATACCGCAGGGCCGTGCCGGGCTGGATCCGGGTGGCACGGTGCAGCGGCCCGCGGATCACGATAAGCGTGAGCGCTAGGACGCCGGCCAGGGCGATCAGCGGGATGAACGGCGGGAATTCCTGTGGAAGGCTGAGAGTGGCATCGTGGAGCAGGAGCGTCAGCAGCCCCTGGTAGATCAGCCAGCCGAGCAGCACCCCGAACGCCCAGCCGACGACGGCCAGGATCATCGCCTCGGCGCTGAAGACCTGCCGGATGTGGCGAGCCCTGGCACCCACGCAGCGAAGGATTCCGACCTCCCTGGTCCGCTCGATGACGCCCATGCTGAGGGCGCTGACCAGGCCCATGAGCATGATGGCCACGACCACCAGGCCCAGGATCTCAACTACGGTGAGGATGGCGTTATCGGCTGCGGTGATCTGCGCCTGGGTGACGTAGATCTCCGTCGTGGTGGCCGGGTACCCGGCGGCGGCCAGCCGCCTCACGGCGGCGGCGGTCGCCCGGTCGATGGCAGCGTGCCCGGAGCTGGCAGTGGACAGCCAGATCGAATCCGCGGTGCCGTGCCCGCCGTCCAGGCGCTCCAGTACCTGCAGCGGGAAGTAGACGGTGTCGCCGTTGTTGGTGGGGACGGTGTCGACCCCGATGACGCGGACGCGGGTGGATCCCGCGGCCACGCTGAGGGTGAGGATCTGCCCCACGCTGGCCCGGGCGGCGCGCGCGAGGGCGGGGCCGAGCACCACCGGCGGGATGGCCGTGCGGGCGTTCGCGGCGGTGAGCCAGTGGCCCGCTCTCAGCCGGTAGGAGTAGAGGGGATGCGCACCCAGGCCCCACGCCACGTAGGTCTGCCCGTTGTACTGCACGGAACTCGTCTCGACGGGCTGGGCTCGGGTGACTCCGGGCGTGGCGGCGGCGATGGCGAGCGCCTGGCGGCCGAACGGCCGCGCTCCGCTGCTCGCTGCCTCCCCGGCGCCGATGCTGAAGTGCAGCGTGCCAATGGTCTGGCTGATGACGGCGGTTACCGACTGGCCGAGGGCGAGGAAGGCGATCGCGAGTCCGGCTGCCAGGGCGACCTGCGCGATCGTGGCCGTGCTGCGGCTTTTTTGCCGCAGCACGTTGCGGACTCCCATCCGCATGCTGCCGGGAACCCGGGCTCCGGACAGCAGGCCGCTGCGCGCGGCAAGGCGGTCGAGCCGGCCGGAGCCGTATCCGCTGGCGCCCGTGCCGGCCAGGGTCTCGGCCACGGGCCGGCGCAGCGCGCGGCGCAGCGCGGGCAGCGACGCGGCGACCGCCAGTGCCGGGCCGGCCATAAGGCTGGCCACGACCACTGGGACCGAGATGGCGAAGCCGAATGACACGTCGATGAACTTCACGGCGAAGTAGCCGGCCAGCAGGTCCGCGATGGCGATGCCGAGAATGGTGCCAGTGACCGCGCCCGCTGTGCCGAGCATCGCCGCGGTGCGGGCGGTGATGCCGGCGATCTGCCGTCGCCGGCCGCCGAGGGTCTTGAGGATGGCGATCTCGCCGGCCTGCTCGGCGATGAGGGTGTTCATCGTGGCGGCGATGAGGAACAGAGCGGACGCGAACGCGAGGATCGTGACGATGTACAGCAGCGCCATGATCTGGTTGAACCCGGACTGCCCAGGCCACTGGCCTGGGGTCCGGACCGTGGGCAGCGCCGTGATCGGGTCATTTCCGGTCTGCGCGGTCAGGTAGGCGCGCACTTCGGCGACCACTCGGGACTGCGCGGCCGTGCTGTCGTCGGTGAGCCGGAACCCCAGGTAGTCGTAACCGCGGACGCCCCGCAGCGCCTGCACCGTGGCCGTCGGGGCGTAGAAGATTGGCGTGGACGAGCCGTTCGCGCCAGGGGTCGCGGCCAGGTTCATCGCGGTACCGCTGACCCGCAGCCGTACCAGCCTGCCACTGGCGGCGCGCACGCTGATTGTGCCGCCGACAGGGACGGCGTAGCCGGTGGCCCGGGCGTTGCCTGCGTCGGCCAGGACCTCACCTGGTCCCGGCATCCGGCCGGTGAACAGCGCGGCAGTATTCACAGGCGCGGACGCCAGCGCGGTGCCGGCGAGTTCGACGTCCTGGGGGCCGGCGGCGGAAGTCACCGTGGTGGCGTAGCCCACGGCAGGGCTGACAGCGGCGACGCCCGGCAGGCGGCCCAGGGCGCCCAGCTGTACCGGGCTCAGGTCAAGGGTCCTGCTAGATATGCCGACGTCGTACAGGTGGCTTCCGGCGATCTGTCGGTTCATGGCCGCGTTCAGCAGGAGAGGGACCGCGAGGAAACTCAGGCTCGCGATGGCGATGCTCAGCGTGCACACGGCCAGCAGCGTCCGGGCGCGATGCCGAGTCAGGTCCCCCCGGGCCTTGCGGGTCAGCGTGCTCATGGCCGCCGCCCCGTGTCATCCACGATCAGGCCATCGCGAACGGCCACGATCCGGGATGCCAGCCTGGCCAGCGCCTGGTCGTGGGTGACGTACACGACCGTGGTCCCGTTCTCGTTCAGGCCCCGGAGAAGGTCGAACATGTCCCGCGCCAGCCTCGTGTCAAGGTTGCCAGTGGGTTCGTCGCCGAGCAGAATCGGCGGCCCGCAAGCCATCGCCCGGGCGATCGCGACGCGCTGCTGTTCCCCGCCGGACAGCTCCAGCGGCAGCCGGTCACCACGATCGCCGAGGCCGACAGCGGCGAGATGGCGGCCCGCCACGGCCTTGCGCTCACGCGCCGCGCCGAGCCGGGCCAGGTCCAGTGGCAGCGTGGCGTTCTCCGCTGCGGTGAGCGTGGGCATCAGCTGGAAGAACTGGAACACGATGCCGATGGTGCGGCCGCGCCACACCGCGAGCTGCTCCTCGCTCATCTGGGCCAGGCGGCTGCCGTTCACCATCACCGTGCCGGCAGTGGGCCGGTCGATGCCGGCGATCAGGTTGATGATGGTGGTCTTGCCGCTGCCGGACGGGCCGGTGATCGCCACCATCTCGCCCGCGGCGATGGCCAGGTCCACGCCGTTCAGCGCGCGGAACGAGATCCGCCCGCTCCGGTAGGTCTTCTCGACCCCGGCCAGCTCGATGACGGCCGCGGTGCTGGTTACCATGCCTGCCCCGTTCTCAGCAGGCAATCGAGACTGGCTCGCGGGCGATTCCCGCCGGTCAGGGAGTGTGCGAGTTCTGCCGGTCATGATCTTCTCCTCGTGGTGATCGGAATATCCGATTGGGCGCGTGACGGGCATGGACGGGCGGCTGGCGGCGAATGCCCGGCGATCCAGCCGGGCGTATCCGGGCCGGGCGGCGACGATCACCAGGAGCCGCGCCCGCCGGCCGCCCCCCGCCAGCATCCGGCTCAGCTCGTCCGGCCGCGCGTACCGCGCCAGCCACGGCGCGGTGAACCGCAGGCCGCGCAGCGAGGCTTTCTGCTGAATCTGCTTCTCGCACCACCGGTACGCCTCGGCGGGCAGGTAGCGCCGCATGACCGGGAGAATCTGCCCCTCTTCGTCGGCGATGTGCTCATCGAGCATGTCGCGCAGCTCGCTGACCGATACGTACAGCTTGACCGCGAATGGGCTCGGCTCCCCGGTGAAGGGCGCCAGTGCCTGGCGGACCCGGCCGACCGCGGCCTCGATCGCCCGGTGGTCATCGGTCAGCGGGGCCAGGTCAACGGCCGGCCCGGCGATGGCGGTGATCACCGGCCACAGAACCTCGTCCTCGTTCTCGTGGTGGGCGCGGATCTCGGCGAGCAGCGCCGCGGTGTAGCGGCCGATGGCACGCGCCTGCGAGGGCGGTGCGCCGCGGCCGACGATCTCGGCCAGGCAGGCGGCGAGCCGCCGCAGGTCCTGGCGTATCGCCCGGTGGACCACCACCATCGAAGTGAGGTCCGGCTCGGGCTCCGCCGCGGTCTTCGCCCGGAGCGGGAATGGCCGTGTGCTTGTCACATCCCCAGCCTGGTCGGGGAATTGGTGGCTGACTTGCCGCGAACTTGCGGCAGCCTGGCGGGCACTGCGACGCTGAAGGTAATTCCCTCTGTCAGCGAGGTTCCAGTGATCATGGTCAGGGTGCTCGGGCCGCTGGAGGTGACCGTCGACGGCGTTGTTGCCAGCGTCGGCGGGCCGAGGCAGCGCTGCGTGCTGGCCCGGCTGATCGCCGGACACGGCCAGGTGGTCTCCGCTGACCGGCTAATCGAGGATTTGTATGCCGATGAGGCGCCGCCCAGAGCGCTTGCCGCGGTGCAGTCGTACGTCTCGCACCTGCGCCGGGCGCTTGAGCCGGACCGTGCGGCCTGGGACCGCGCGGGCGTCCTGGCCGCCTCCCCGCCCGGCTACGCGCTGCGGCTCAGCTATGACATGGTCGATGCCTGGGCTTTCGAGAACGAGGTGCACCAGGCCGCTGAGCAGGATGACCCCGCGGCCGTGCACTCGCGGCTTTCGTCGGCGCTGGCGTCCTGGCGCGGTCCGGCCTTCCAGGAGTTCGGTGGCCTGCCATGGGCAGACCTGGAAGCCTCCCGGTTGGACGAACTGCGCCTGATGGCCATAGGAATGCGCGCGGACGCGGCGCTGCGGCTAGGCCGCGCGGCGCAGATCGTCGCGGACCTGGACCAGCTGACCGCTGAGCACCCGCTGCGGGAGGAGGCGTGGCGGCTGCTCGCACTGGCGCTGTACCAGTCCGGGCGGCAAGGCGACGCGCTCGCCGCGCTGCGCCGGGCCCGCGCCTGGCTAGCCGAAGAACTAGGCATCGACCCAGGATCGGCGCTGCGCGAGCTGGAAAGCGACATTCTCGCCCAGGCAGCGCATCTCTCCGCCCCGGCGCCCAGCCAGCTGCCGGCGCGCGCGGTGGCCGTCCCTGCGCGACCGGGCAGCGATCGGACGCCGGTAGCCGCGCCACCGTTTGTCGGCAGGGACGCCGAGCTGGCCCAGGCCCTGGATGCGGCAGCAGATGCATCTGCGGGATGCCCGCGGGTCGTCCTGGTGACCGGCGATGCCGGGGCAGGCAAGACCGCGCTGGCAAGCCAGGTCAGCCAGCGTGCGGCGGCCGAGGGCTGGGCGGTGACTGCCGGGCGATGCCCCGAGCATGAGGGCGCACCGGCGGGCTGGGCCTGGGCCCAGGCGCTCCGGCAGCTAGCCGCTACCTGTGCGCCGACCGAGCCCCAGGCGCTGGCCGCGCTGCTGACCGACACCCCGCCGCCGGACGGCGACGCAGCCGCCGCGCGGTTCCGGCTGCACCGCGCCGTTGCTGGCTACCTGGAGGAAGTCAGCCGCGCCGCGCCGCTGCTGGTGATGCTCGACGACCTGCACCGGGCCGACGGCGAGACGCTGGCCATCCTCGCGGACGTGACCGCCGACCTCGCTGCACGCAGGATTCTCGTGGTGGCCACCTACCGGCCCGCCGAGGCAAGCGAGCAGCTATCCGGCTGCCTTGCGGCGCTGGCCTCCCGCGAGCCGACGCGGATCACGCTGCGCGGCCTGGACGCGGCGGCGGCGAGCGAGCTAATACAGGCGACCTGCACCCGCCCCGTCGACGAGCAAACCGCGCGGGCCATCGCCGAGCGCGCCGGCGGCAACCCGTTCTTCATCCGGGAGACCGCCCGGCTGCTCGACTCCGAAGGAGCACTGGCGGCAACCACCGAGGTACCGGCCGGAGTCCGTGAGGTGCTGCAGCGCCGGATCGCCAGGCTCCCGGCCACTGCCCAGACCATTCTGCGGCAAGCCTCGGTGATCGGCACGGAAATGGATGTCGATGTGCTCGGCGACGTCGCCGACACCGACGAGCACGTCATGATGGACGCCATCGAGGCCGGGCTGCTCGCCGGGCTGGTGACCGAGCCAAGACCAGGCCGGATCCGGATTGCCCACGCCCTGGTCCGCGACACCCTCTACGATGGCCTGTCCCGGCTGCGCCGCTCCCGGCTGCACGCCCGGGCCGCCGAGGCGATCGAGCGGCACAGCCCTGGCGAGGTGGCGGCCCTGGCCTACCATTTCGCCGAGGCGGGCACCGACCCGATCAACGCGGCCCGGTACTGCCGCCTGGCCGCCGCCCAGGCCGAGCTGCGCTTCGCCTACCATGAGGCCGCCCGGCTGTGGGAGCAGGCCATCACCTGCCTCGACCGGGCAGGCGATGCCCCCGTCCGGGACCGGCTTGAGCTGGTACTCAGCCTGGTCGGCGCACTCGCCCAGGCTGGGCATCTGGCCCGCGCCCGCTCCTACCGCCGGGATGCCGTCCGCGCGGCGCTGCCGCTTAACGAACCGGTCCTGCTCGCCCGGGTCATCACCGCGTTCGACGTCCCCCAGGTCTTTTACTCGCATGAATACGGCGAAACCGATGATGAGCTGGTCGCCACGGTCGAGCAGACGCTGACCCGGCTGCCGCCCGGCGACCAGCCGCTGCGCTGCCGCCTGCTCACCACTCTGGCCTTCGAGCTGGACGGCTCCGAGTCCGAGCGCGGCTACCAGGCCTCAGCCGAGGCCGTTGAGATGGCCAGACGCCTCGGCGATCCCGGCGCGCTGACGGTGGCCATCAACGCCCGCTGCTTCCAGAGCTTCCGCCACGACGGCCTGGCTGAGCGCCTCAGCCTGGCCGCCGAACTGCTCGCGCTGCCCGTCAAGCCGGTGACCGTCGAGGCGTTCGCCCACCTGCTGCTCATGGGAAACAGTAGCGGCGCCGCCGACTTCGAGGCGGCAGACCGGCACGCCGACCAGGCCGCGCGCCTCGCCGATCGCTACGACCTCCCGGTGATCGCCATCGCGGTCAGCATCCACCGCGCGCTGCGGGCGGCGGTGGACGGCGACCTGACCGCCGCCGGAGAGCTCTACCAGCAGGCAGCCGCGCAGCTGGATGGGCTCGGGCTGTGGCACCACGGGGCCGGCGTCAGCATCGCGGGCCGGTTCTCCGTGCTGATCATGCAGGACCGGGTGGCGGAGATGGCCGCCGAGCTGGAGCCCCTCAGCAGCGTGTCGGCCATGTTCTTGGAGCCGTATGCGCTCGCGCTGGCCGCTGCCGGGCGCGCCGCCGAGGCCCGCGCGGTGGCCGCCCGGCCGCGCCCGATCCGCCGGGACCTGTTCTGGCTGTTCATGACCGGCGTCCGCGGCCTGCTCGCCATCGCCATCGATGACCGTGAGCGCGCCGAATCCGCCTACCAGGCGCTCCTGCCCTACGCCGCCCGGGCGGCCGGAGCCGACACCATGATGGTGACCCTCTGGCCCGCCGCCCAGATCCTCGGCGACCTCGCCCGCCACCTGGGTCTGCCCGTCGCGCAAGCCCACTACAGGCACGCGCTCGCCATAGCCGAGCAGGCTCAAGCGCGGTCGTGGCGCGAAGCCGCAATGAGACGCCTGGATTAGCGCCCAGGTCTCTTTCGGCCTGTGGGGTGCCAAAACTGCGCTATGCGCCTTGACCTGGTCTTCGCTGCTGTTCGCTGGTGTGGCCGGCGGGGGGGTGGCCCGGTGCATGTTCTGCTCGTCGGCGAGGTGGCCGTGGGCGGTCGGGTCGTGGCGGGAGGGGCCTGATCTGCTAGCCGTTGCAGCGGGGCGGCGATGGCCGCACCCCCGGCCGTGCTGCGCGGGCAGGCCGGCCGCGAAGCAAGCCGCGAGCAGCTTGCCTCACGGCAGCCCGGCCTGGCTCTGGCCGGGTTACCCTGAGGACATGAGCGAGCTGCCAGTGGATGGGTCGCCGGGAGTGGCAGGTGCCGCCCGTGATGCCGCGCGTGGGCACGTGGTGTACCTCACCGAGCACGGGCAGCGGCTGGCTGCCATCGTCCCGGCTGAGTTCGCTGAGGCGCTGGAGGGCATGAGCGAGCAGGACGCCCGCGAACTGCTGGAAGACCTCGCGGATGCCGCTGCGGCGCGGGAGGCGCTGAGCGAGCCCGGCGAGTCGGTTCCGTGGGAGCAGGTCAGGGCTGAGGCCGGGCTGTAGCCGCGGTGGCCTACCAGATTGAGTGGCGGCCGCGTGCGTCTGACCTGGGGATTGACGAGATCACCCTGCGGTAGCCCCAGGCCGAGTTCTCCTGCGTCAGCCGCAGCACGAGGTGGCGGATCTCCTGGCTGGTCCTCGGCCGGCCGGGCTGGTTCGGATACGTCCACTTGCGTTTGATCAGGCGGCGGTGCCACGCCAGTAGCGTGCCCGGTGTGACAAGCCGGTGGGCGCGCAACGCGGCTGGCAACAGGGGGCCGGTCCTGATCTGGGGCGCCCGGCGTCGGGCCGCCTCTTCGATCATCCACGGTGGCAGCGGCGTCAGTGGTTAGCCGAGCGCCCTGAACGCCATGATGCCCCACGGCGGCTCGGAGCTCGGGCCGCTGACCTTTCCTGTGTTCCTTCAGCGTGGCGATTTACGCGATCGGTGCGGTACGGGGCGACGTACGGGGGCGCTGTCCACCGGCTTGGTGTGGCTGGCCTGCTGAAAAGGGCGCCGGCCGCTGGCCAAGGTGCCTGTCGATGCCGCGTGCACGCCTGCCTCCCCGCGGCCCGATAGTCGCTGGCTTGGCGCGCGCCCTCTGCGGCTCTGACAGTGGGCTGGCGCACGGCCTGAAGTGAGAATGCGCGGGGTCCGGCGCGTGGTTCGGGGGCTGCCTGGATCGGTTCGGCGTGCTCGCCTGGCAGGCGCCCGCGGAGATACCCGGTTGCCGTGGTCATCGGCACCTGGTTGCCTTTGTGCGTGATCTGTCATGGCAGCAAGGCCGTCGAGCACGTGTGCGCTGCGTTCGGGCTGCCGGCCGGGCCCGGAGCCTCGATCACGGCGATGTCGCGGGGTGCGATGGGACGAATCTGGCGCCTGGATCTGGGCGCAGAGCGCTACGCGGTCAAGGAATTGTTCCGGGAATCTGACGAGGAGCCGGTTCGTCGGGAGGCGGCGGTCACGGCGCGCCTGGAGGCTGCGGGCATCCGGCTGCCCGGCAGCCTGCCCGGCCGCGACGGGCGGCTGGTTGTCCCGCTGCCCGAGCGGCTGGGTGGTGGCTGGCTGCGGCTCTACCGGTGGATCGACGGCGTGCCCGCCGACCTGGCCGACCCGGAGCTCGCTGTCCGGGTCGGCGACTTGCTGGGCCGGCTGCACGCGCATGGCCTGCCGCCGCAGGGCGAGGCCGACCCGTGGTACGACACCGTTCCCGGTCCGGCGACCTGGGACCAGATCGCTGACGCCGCGCTCGCGCAAGGAGCCGGGTGGGGCCCGGCGCTGGCCGGGCGGGCCGGCCAGCTGCGCGACCTGGCAGATCTGGTGACTCCCGTGGCCAGGAACCGCCTGATCACCTGCCACCGGGACCTGCACCCCGACAACGTGCTGGTCGAGGACTCCGGCGAGCTGGTCCTGCTCGACTGGGACGACGTCGGGCCGGCCTGCCCCGGCCGTGAGCTGGCCGGGCTTCTGGTGGACTGGCATGTCGGTGACGACGGCCACCCCGACGACGCTGCGATCGAGCGCACCCTCGCCGCCTACCGCGCCGCAGGCGGCCCTGGCCGGCTGCACGACGAGCAGTCGTTCGGCATGCACATCGCGTGCCGGCTGAACTTCCTGCACGCCCAGGCCAGCGTGGCACTAGACCCCGGCGCCGCCCCTGAGCACCGGCAGTACGCGTCCAGCGAGATCTCGGGCACGCTCACCCGGCTGCCAGCACTCAGCCTGATCGGCCACCTGACCCGCCTTGCTTCTACCGCCCTCAGCTGAGCCGCACAGAAAGCCGAGCGCAACCCGGACCAGCGGGTGCCACCGCACCGCCCTGTCGGCGGCAGAAGGGTAAGATCCATTCGCCTGGCAACTATCTCAGGCTTCGGGCCTGCCGTCCGATGCGGTGCTGCGGGCACCGATACGGTATCCAGCATGAGCCGTTACCCTTGCTGAGCGGCATGCGGGGATCAGCGGAGGGGGCACGGCCGGAAGTACCGCAACGTCTCCGGACACCTGCGGACGGCGGGGGAGTACAGCACGGAAGTACCGCAACAGGCCCGGATCCAGGCGGACTGGAGTGCACGCTCTGGGACGGTGACCTGCGCAGATGTACTGCGGTGGACGGCTTGCCTGCTGATGGCATGCAAGAGGTCCGGAGTTCGAGTCTCCGTAGCTCCACATATTGGTATTTCCCCAGTTCAGGGCCCTGATAGATGATCAGCTCAAGATTCCATGGCTGGATTTTGCTTGCCGAGACCCCCATAACTTTCCGTGATATCTGCAGGTCAGCGGAGCGCGGGGGAGTAGCGGAGACTGCTTGCGTGTCGCGCAAGCGCACGAGCAGCAGATTCGGCGCCCTGGCCGCCGTTCCGGCAGCTCAGCAGCCTGCCAGGTGATCTTGCCAGCGGCCAGGCGTGTGCTGGATGTCGGCCTGGGAGCCATGCAAGGAGCCGCGTGACCGGGTGCCAGGACCGCCCGGCCAGGGCGTCCGGCAGCACCTGGGGGGTGCGGTGCTGACGCCGTGCTCGTGATCGCGCGAGAGCGCTCATGGCCATCGGGTCATGCGACAGCATGCCGCACGGCGGAAGTCCGCAGAGCTTGAGGGCAGTGCTGCTCGCGGAATCCGTCCCGGCGCACTTTCGCCACTTCGGGCAGGCGTTGTGCCGTGGAGCATTGCTGGATCCTGTCCATGGGCGTCGTCTTGCGGCTCCGCTGAGTCATGCTTGGTCTATGGCGAAATACGACGGACTGACCGAGTTGCTGCGGCACAGGCCGGGTGATCGTTTCCGATTGACGTTTGAACAGGTTGCAGCATCCGTTCCTGGCGGCCTCCCGCCCAGTGCGTACCGGTATCGAGTGTGGTGGGCGAATGAGCCGAAGGGCTCGCACGTGCAAGCACGGGGATGGATAAATGCGGGGTGGCTAGTTGCGGAGGTCGACTTCTCCGGCGGAACGGTCACTTTCAGCAGGGCAGCGGGACAGCTGTGACCACGCGCATTGCCGGATGTGCAAGAGGCTTCCGTTGGCCATCGCTGGCCAACGGATCATGGAGCCGGGAGTGCCCCAGCGACCGTCATCGGGGCACAATCCGGCCGTCACCCGCTGTGAGTGCGGCAGCGGCCTAGTGTGTTATGGCAGAGAAACAGCCGATTATTTGTTCCCTTGAACTCAGTCGATATCGAGGCTCCGAGCGCGCAGATCGTCCGGCTCGGGCCGGGCGGTACTTAATGAGCTTCTCTGGCAGCGCTGAACCGGGGGCGGCCCAGCGCAGCTGGGGGCGCCTCCGGCCAGCTCGGCTAGACGTCGCGGAACCGGAACACCAGGCCGCCGGCCAGCATCGCCGCTGTGGCCCAGATCGCCAGTACGCCCAGCCCGGCCCACGGCGTGATCACCAGGCTCCGCAGGCCGGTGGTGTCCTGGATGGTCAGCCCCGCGACGGTGGGTGTCCACCGCTCGAGCCGGTGCTGCCAGTGCTCGTTCCCGATGAACGACAGGATAATCGGGAACAGGTACAGCAGCGCGAGGACGACGCCGATGGACACGGCCGAGTCCCGCACGATCACCGCGACGCCGAGGCTCATCAGCGCGATCAGTCCCAGGTACAGGACCGACCCGCTGGCGGCTCGCAGCGTTGGCCCGTAGCTCAGCCAGACCGGGTGGAAGCCGCGCGCGGCGGTAAAGCCGTGGCCGGGCAGGATCAGGTGCCCGGCCAGCACCGAGCCGAGCACCGCCACCGCGCCGGCCACCAGGACCAGCGCGGCCAGCAGGATCGCCTTGGCCGCCAGCACCGCCTGCCGCCTGGGCATCGCCGCGAGCGTGACGCGCATCATGCCCGAGCTGTACTCGTTGCTGACCGTCAGCACGGCCAGGATCGCGACTACTGCCTGACCAAACTGAATCCCGGTCAGGCTGAGCTTGGTCGTGTCGACCGGGCAGGTTAGGTTCTGCGGGCAGTGAGTAGCCCCGACGGCCGCGGTGCTGACCGCAATGGTCAGCGCCGCGAGCCCGAGAAGCAGCCAGGCGGGCCCGGAGACCGTGCGCAGCTTGGTCCACTCGGCGTGCAGCGCGTGGCGCAGGCTCGCCCTGCGCCCTGCCGCCGTGGCCATGGCCGGTGCTGGCTGCGCCTGCACGGCGGTGCTCATGCGTCCCGCCGCCGCAGCATGACCAGCGCGAGGGCAAGGGCCGCGGCCGCCCACAGGCATAGCACGGCAAACCCGGCGTAGGGCGACAGCGGATAGTAGCCTCGCACGGGCGAGGTGACGGCGGTGACCTGCGAGTACCGCGGGATGCTCTGCTCGATCGCCAAGGCCGCGGCCGGGGTCAGCCGCAGCAGCCAGTCGCCGACCCCGGCGGGCACGACATTGAGCGCGGTCAGCAGGAACGGCATGACGACCGTGACGACCGCGATCGTGATCGCGGCGGCGCTGCGCCGCAGGATGGCACCCAGGGCGACGGCGAAGACCGCGGCCACGGCCAGCATGGCCGCCGTGCCGACGATGACCCGCACCTCGGTCAGCAGGGGCGCGGTCAGCAGTACCTGGCCCGAATTCTCCTCTTTCGGGACACCGACGCCGATCGAGATCACCGCGGCCACCAGCCCGGTGACGAGGGCCACCGCGCCGATCACCACGGCCTTGGCGGCCAGCACCGCGCCGCGGCGCGGGGTGGCGGCCAGCGTGGTACGGATGAGGCCGCGCCGGTACTCGGTGCTGAAGAACATCGCCGCGACCACCACGATCGCGATCAGCCCCAGGAACGCGCCCGCCAGGCTCTGCCCGATCGTCACCGTCGGGAGCGGGCTGTTTGGCCCCGGCGTCACGGGCGCGATGTCGCCAGAGCCCGTCAGCGTGTAGCTGCCGCCGTTCCGGGTGAACGGCACCGAGCCGCCGCCGCCTGGTCCCGGACCTCCCTCGGCCGGGCCCCCGCCGCCGATCGCGGTGCCGGTCCAGGTGCTGCCGGGTGCCCGGCCGGCCAGGCTGACGTGATCGAAGACTCCGGTGGCCTGGGCGGGGCCGCCGTTATTGCTGGTGCCGCCGAACGAGTTCTGGGTCACCGTGTAGCCCGGCGAGGTAGCGAACATGCCGGCCTGGACGGTCGACGGCAGCCCGGTTAGCTGGACCGTGTCCACCTGGGTCCAGTGCGTGCCGTTGGCGGAGTCGTAGCCGGTGATCGTGTCGCCGGAGCGAGTCAGCCGCAGCCAGCGCGGATGCGCCGCCGAAATGGCACCAGGCATCCCGGCGGTATCCCCGGTGAAGTTGTGCTGCATCCGGACTCCGTGACTGCCCGTCACCATCATCGCCGCGTAAGCCGAGCCCTGGTGGGTGCTCTGCTTGATGATGATCCCCGCCTTGGCCCACTCCGCCAGGCCGGGCACCATGCTGCTGCCGACCTGCGCGGGCCCCGAGCTGAGGTTCGCGTGCTCGCCGGTGAGCGAGGTGACTTCCGCGGTGATAGTGCCGGTCCCGGTCAGCGGCTGGCGCACGAAGTAGAAGCTGTCGGTCACGATCTCGCCGCCCGGCCCGTGCGGGATGTAGGGCAGGCAGGCTTTGCCCGATTTTGGCGGACCGCCGTTGATCTGGCAGCCGATGTTCGCGTTCGCGGCCGCGAACGCGCCGAGGAAGATGGTCAGCAGCGCGGCCAGGATCATGCCGATCACCCAGCCGCGCACGCTGCGGAACTTGATCCACTCGGCCCGCAGCACGGAGCCGAAGCCGCGGCCGCGGGGTCCGTCGCCGGATCCGGCTTCGGGCCGCGGCACAGAGATGGCCTGGGTCGTCATTGCGGCACCTCCTGCGCCGCATCGGCGTCGAAGCCGGCCGGGCGGAACTCGACAGCCTGCTTGGTGAGCTCCATATAGGCCTGCTCCAGGGTCGCCCGGTGCGCGGAGACCTCGGAGAACGGCACGGCCAGCGCGCTGAGCAGCGCGACCACTCGCTCGGCCGCCAGCCCGGAGATCGTGAGCACGTCCTGGCCGCTGGCAACGACGGTGGCTCCCGCGTTCTCCAGCACCGCCTTCGCCTGCGGCCGGGCGGACGTGCGCAGCGTCACCCGATCCCCGGACGCGGCTGCCAGCAGGCTCGCCACCGTGGTGTCGGCGATGACCTTGCCGCGGCCCACGACCACCAGGTGATCGGCGGTGTCCTGCAGCTCGCTCATGAGATGGCTCGACACCAGCACCACCCGGCCGCCTGCCGCCAGCGAGCGCAAGAACCCGCGCATCCACACGATGCCCTCCGGGTCCATCCCGTTGAACGGCTCGTCCAGCATGATCGCGGCCGGGTTGCCCAGCATCGCGGCGGCGATGCCCAGCCGCTGCCGCATGCCGAGCGAGTAGCCGCCCGCCCGCCTCCTGGCCACGCCCTGCAGGCCAGCCTGCTCGATGACCTCGTCCACCCGCTTGGCGTCCAGGCCCTGCGAGTGCGCGAGCCAGAGCAGGTGGTTGCGGGCGGACCGGCTCGGCTGCAGTGCCCCCGCGTCGAGCAGCGATCCGATCACCCGCATCGGCTGCCGCAGGCTCGCGTATGACGTGCCGCCGACGGTCGCCTTGCCCTCGTCGGCCGCATCCAGGCCGAGGATGACCCGCATCGTGGTCGACTTGCCGGCCCCGTTCGGCCCGACGAAGCCGGTCACCTGGCCGGGCTGGACGGTGAACGACATGCCGTCCAGCGCCAGGGTCGGACCGAACCGCTTCCGCAGTCCGGACACTTCGATGGTGGCTTGCATTTCCGCTTCCTTCTGTGGTCAGGGGGTGGAACTTGCCGTGACCTGGTTCTACGGGAAGGGCCATAACATGGGCCGCACGCAGGCTGTTATCCCGTTGTTAGGCCCGGCAGGGCATGCTGAAGTGGGATGGCAGGGCCGAAGGCCCTCATCAGGGCGGTGCCGACGGGAGGGAGAGGCGTATGCGGGCCCAGCGCCTGCCCGTGCTGCCGGCCAGGCTGCGGTTGCCCGCCCGTACCGTGCGAGTACGGCTGGCCGCCCTGTACGGGATCTTGTTCTTCGTATCCGGCGCGGTGCTGCTGGCGATCACCAGCGGCGTCGTCGTGGTGCGCTCGTCGAGTCAAGCCGTCCCGGCCCCGAATCAGGCCGTGCCCGGTTCCGCGCTGGCCCAGGCCCAGGCCCGCATCCAGGTGCTGCAGGCCCAGCTCCAGAACCTGCAGTCGCAGACCGCTAGCCAGCCGGGCCAGGACAAGCTAAGGCGCCAGCTGCTGATCGCCTCGCTGATCGCCCTGGGCATCATGACCGTGATATCGGTCGCGCTCGGCTGGCTGGTAGCCGGGCGGGCGCTGCGGCCGGTCCGGGAGATGACCGCGGCGGCCAAGCGCATCTCCGAGGACAGCCTGGACGAGCGGCTCGCCCTGCACGGCCCGAAGGACGAGCTCAAGGAACTCGGTGACACCATCGACGGCCTGCTGGAGCGGCTGGAGGTCGCCTTCAACGCCCAGCGCCGGTTCGTCGCCAACGCCTCGCACGAGCTGCGTACCCCGCTGACCACGATGCGCGCGGCCATCGACGTGGCGATGGCCAAGCCCGAGCCCGCTCCGCCGCAGACGGTCGCGCTGGCGGAGCGGCTGCGCACCGAGCTTGACCGGATCGAGAGGCTGCTGGAGGCATTCCTCGTGCTGGCCCGGGCCCAGCACCGGTCGATGCCTGGCCAGGCGGTCCTGCCGCTCGACTACATCGTGGGCTCCGCGCTGGCCGATCAGGCCGCCGCCATCAGGGCCATGGGTCTCACCGTGCAGGACACCAGCAGCCAGGGCGGCGCCTGGGTGGCCGGGAGCCAGGCTCTGCTGAGCCGCATGGTGGAGAACGTGATCGACAACGCGGTCTGCCACAACACCCCGGGCGGCTGGATCACCATCACGACCAGGGCTCGCGGCGGACGCGCCCGGCTGGTCGCCGAGAACGGGGGCCAGGCCCTCGACCACCAGCAGGTAGCCGAGCTCTCCCAGCCGTTCCGGCGGCTGGAGGCGGACCGGATCGGCACGGACAAGGGCTCGGGCCTCGGCCTGTCCATAGTCGCGGCGATCGCGGAGGCCCATGGCGGCACGCTGGACCTGCGGGCCAGGCCCGGCGGCGGGCTGCGCGTCTGCGTCGACCTGCCCGCGGCCGCGGGCAGGTCGACATCGGCAGCCGTCCCGGCGGGAGCGCCGGCATGAGAGTGCTGGTCGTCGAGGACTCGCGGTCGCTGGCCGACGTCCTGGTGGAGGGCCTGCGGGACCAGGGCATGGCCGTGGACGCCGCTCACGACGGGCTAGCGGCCGCCGCGAAGCTCGACCTCAACTCCTACGACGTCGTCGTGCTCGACCGCGACCTGCCCGGCATCCACGGCGACGCCCTGTGCCAGATGATCACCGACCGCCACGACCGGGCGATGGTCCTCATGCTGACCGCGGCCGGAGCGCCCGGCGACCGGGTAACCGGCCTGGCCCTGGGCGCCGACGACTACCTGGGCAAGCCGTTCCACTTCCCGGAGCTCGTCCTCCGGATCCGGGCGCTGGCCCGTCGGCAGCCATCGGCCCGAGCCCGCACGCTGCGCGCCGCCGGGATCGAGCTCGATCCGATGCGGCGGACCGTGACGCGGGACGGACGGCAGCTCGACCTGTCGGTCAAGGAGTTCGGCGTGCTGGAGGCGCTGCTTGTCGCCTCGCCGGCGTTCCTGCGCGCCGAGGATCTGCTCGAGCAGGTCTGGGACGAGCAGGCCGATCCGTTTACCAACACCGTGACGGTGACGATCGGCCGGTTGCGCCGCAAGCTCGGCGACCCGCCCGTGATCGCGACCAGGCCCGGCGTCGGCTACCGCATTTGCGATCAGTCGGCCTGAGGGCCGCCGCCCGGCCTGTCCCGCAGTCCGTGACGGGACTTTGCCGGGTTCGGCCTTCCGGCCCCGGGGGAGCATGCCTGGCAGCGTCGGTGTCCAGGACGACCGCCTGCGCGGACGGCTCAGGCAAGGTCGGCGTGACGCGCCTGGCTGACGAACGCCAGGAACTCCTGGAGCTCCTGGTCGGTCTCGAATGCGTCGCACCGCAGTTCGTCGGCCGAGCCGATCGGGTGCGCGCCCGGCGTCTGCCGGATCAGTTCCTCCAGCGGCAGCAGATCCTCGCCGCCACCCCGGTCGTCGCCCGGCCG
>Ga0209871_1000048_pt1 | contig 34317 bp, 33 predicted proteins | sample OrgsoiDNA2013045_FD_185795 | JGI IMG/M metagenome (GOLD analysis project Ga0209871, IMG submission 185795) | Permafrost soil microbial communities from the Arctic, to analyse light accelerated degradation of dissolved organic matter (DOM) -... | ecosystem: Environmental > Terrestrial > Soil >... | reverse complement strand
AGATTGGCCAGCATGTCTTGCTCGACGCGGCGAACCGCGGCGCTGGCCACCTTGAGCTGGCGGCGCCCGCGGGCGGTCAGCTCGGTCGGCAGGGCCCTGCCTACGGGTGCCTGTGCTGGGCGGACGACGAGTCCCTGGCGTTCGAGGGCCTGCAGGAGCACGTTCATCGACTGCCGGGTGACGAAGGCGCCGCGGGCAAGCTCGGAGTTCGACAGGCCCGGTCGCTGGGCAAGCAGCTCCAGGCAGGCGTAATGGGTGATCGTCATGCCAAGCGGCCTCAGCACGGCCTCCAGAGCAGAGTGCAGGACGCTCGCGGCCGCCTTCAGCATGTACCCCAGCGATGTATCCAGCTCGATTCCGGGCTCGCCTTGACTCATGTCAGCATTCTGACATACATTGCGGTGTGTCAGAAGACTGACATTCTACTGGGAGGCAAGAATCATGGCCGTCACCGGACCCGACTTCGTTTCACTGCAGGTTCGCGACCTGGAGCGTTCCGCCGGTTTCTACGAGCAGTACCTGGGGCTGAAGCGCTCCGACGCGGGACCGCCGCACGCCGTCGTGTTCGACACCAAGCCGATCGCGTTCGCCGTCCGCGACGTCGTCGCGGGCGTCAACCTGGACGCGATCGCGCAGCCGGGCCAGGGAATGGCGCTATGGCTGCACGCCCCCGACGCGCAGGACATCCACGACGCCCTCGCCGCCGCCGGCACCACGATCGTCTCAGCGCCCGTCGACGGGCCGTTCGGCCGCACCTTCACGTTCGCGGACCCCGACGGCTATCAGGTGACCCTCCACGACCGCGGCTGAACCGGGCGTCCTGGTCTTCGGCGCGGCAGGCGCCCTGAGCGGGCTTCTCACAGCGGCACCCCGGCCGCCTGCGCATCCGCAGGTCGGAGTACCAGCGCTGGCTGGCCTCTCGCGAGGAAGCCGCCTGATGACCGACGGCACGACCTACGACGTCCGGGTCTACCGGACCGAGGTCTACAAGGGCCGCCAGGTCACCACCTACCGGGTCCGGTGGAAGGTCGGCCCCAAGCTGTGCAAGGAGAGCTTCCGCAACGCTGCGCAGGCCGACAGCTTCCGCAGCGCCATCCTGACCGCCGCTCGCAAGGGTGAGGCGTTCAGCCTAGCTACCGGCAAGCCGCTGGCCTGGGAACGGGATCGGCACGACACCATGTGGTATGAATTCGCCTGCGCCTACGTGGACATGAAGCGGAAGCAGGCCTCGGCCAAGTACCGGAAGGACATCGCGCGGGCGATGATGGCAGCTACGCCTGCGATGCTGACCGAGGGACGCGGCCGTCCGGACGAGTTGAGCATCCGCCGCGCGCTGACCCGGTGGGGATTCAACACTAAGCAGCGCGCCGAGCCTCCCACCGATGTGGCCGAGGTGCTCGCCTGGGTGGCGCGCAACAGCGCTCCCCTATCGGCGCTGACCGACGCCGCGGTCGCCCGCAGGCTGCTGGAGCAGGCGACCAGCAGGCTGGACGGCAAGACGGCGGCGGCGAGCACCGCCCGACGCCACCGTACGATCCTGGCGAACTCCATGGACTACGCGGTCGAGCGGGGTTTGCTGGACTCCAATCCGATCCGGGTCCTGAAGTGGACCGCGCCTCGCACGTCAGAGCAAGTGGACCGGCGATGCGTGGTGAACCCGTGTCAGGCGCGGGCCTTGCTGGCAGCGGTCGGGGCCTAGCAGCTGAGCGGGCCTCGGCTTGTGGCCTTCTTCGGCCTGATGTACTACGCCGGGCTCCATCCGGAGGAGGCCGTCAGTCTCACTGTGGGCTGCCTGACTCTTCCGCTCCCAGAGCAGGCCAACGACTGGGGCGAACTGCATCTTCGCAACGCGACACCGGACACGGGCCGGGATTGGACCGACGACGGTAGTGCGCGGGAGCGACGGCAGCTCAAGCACCGCGCCGAGGGCGACAGCCGGATCGTGCCCGTCCATCCTGAGCTGGCACATCTGCTCCGGGACCACCTGGCCCAGTTCGGCGCAGCCGACGACGGCCGCCTGTTCAGCGGTGTCCGCGGCGGCGAGCTAGCCACCGTGACGTACCGGCGCGCCTGGATCAAAGCCCGCCAGGATGCCCTCACCGCCGCGGAACAAGCATCGCCGCTGGCCTGGCGGCCTTACGACCTGCGGCACGCTTGCCTGTCCACGTGGCTGAACGGCGGCGTCTACCCCACCCAGGTCGCGGAGTGGGCTGGGCACAGCGTCGATGTGCTCCTGCGGATTTACGCCAAGTGCGTCGTCGGCCAGGACGAGCTGGCCAAGCGGCGGATCGCCGAAGCGCTCCGCCAGGACTGACCCGGCATCCCCCCATCACCGGTGCAGGTTCCTGCGCCACGGCGCGGCCTCTTCTCAGCGCCCTTGATGATCCTGAATTTGGCACGTATTTGGCACAGCGACCCGCATAAACCGGCCTACCGTCGCGCACAACCGCACAAGCGCCCGTCGGCCAAGATCGAGAAGATGAGACGTATTCGCAGGTCACAGCACCCTGACCGGCGCTTTGAGTGAGTGGGGCGGGTGGGGCTCGAACCCACGACCGGCGGATTATGAGTCCGCTGCTCTGACCGGCTGAGCTACCGCCCCTGGCTCGTGAACATTACATCAGAAGCCCCGCACAGGACTCTCGCGGCGCTGGGGCTGGCTCAGCGCGCGTGACCACGAGACCCTACCGGGCGCTGAGCTGCATCGACATGGCGTGCTCGACCAGGGCGATGAGAGCCGCCTTCGTCGAGCTCCTGCCGCGCGCGTCGCACTGCACGATCGGAACACGCGGGCTGATCGACAGCGCCTCCTGCACGTCGGCGACGGCGTGCGGGAAGTCCCCGTGGAAGCCATTGACAGCCACGATGAAGGGCAGGCCTGCGGACTCGAAGTAGTCAACGGCGGGGAAAGAGTCCGCCAGCCGACGGGTGTCCACGAGCACGACCGCGCCGATTGCGCCCTGGATGAGGTCGTCCCACATGAACCAGAAGCGGTGCTGCCCTGGCGTGCCGAACAGGTAGAGGATGAGACCGGCATCGAGGGTGGCACGGCCGAAGTCCATGGCGACCGTTGTCGTCGTCTTGTCCGGCGTATGAGACAGGTCGTCCAGACCGTCGCTCGCCGTGGTCATGACGGCTTCTGTGGTCAGCGGCGTGATCTCAGAGACGGACCCGACGAAAGTGGTCTTGCCTACACCGAATCCGCCCGCGACGACGATCTTGACAGACGTCATCGCGGCGTCTGCAGCCCCGCCGGTGACGGCCTTAGAGCTTGCGAAGTCCACTGAGCACCCTTTCAAGCAGGTTGACATCCGGGCGGCCATGCGCGTGGTCAATCTGGTGGACCCGGACCAACCCCTCCATCGCCATGTCGGCGATCAATACGCGCGCCACGCCCAGGGGCATCCTGAGCACTGCCGAGATTTCCGCGACTGAGCGCCAGTCTCGGCAGAATCCGAGGATTGCCTGACATTCGGGGCTGAGTACCGACAGATCGCGCGCCTCGTAGTGCGAGGCAGCGACCATGGCCTCGATCTGCAGCTGATACCGCGGCTTTGTCCGCCCTCTGGTTACCGCATAAGGCCGGACCAGAGGACTCCCCTGGTTCTCGGCTATCCCGCGCGGACTGGAATCGTGCGGGCCGGGACCACGCGGGCCCGGAATGACACCCGCGGGCTCGATCCCGGATCGGGGCTGACGGCTTCCTGGATCGAACGGATTCATGCCGTCAGCTGGCACCCAGTCACCCCGGCGGGGACCCGACACCGGCTTCTCCTGTCACTGTCTGCCACCCTTATGAAACTCCGGAGGCAGGCCGCTGCGCATCTCAGGCGTGAGCGCGCTTCCCACCCGCTCCACCAGCAGTGCCATCTCGTATGCCACCAGGCCCATGTCACAGTCGGCGGCTGCGAGGACAGCCAGGCTCGAGCCGTCGCTGATCGCCATCACGATCAGCAGGCCGCGCTGCATCTCCACGACCGTCTGAGTGACGGCCCCGCCCTCGAACACCCGGGCAGCGCCCTGGGTCAGGCTGGTCAGCCCGGAGGTAACCGCCGAAAGCTGGTCAACGCGATCGGTGGGGAATCCCTGCGAGAACGCCATCGGCAGTCCGTCGGACGAGACAACGATGGCATGCGCGACAGACGGCACCCGCTCGACGAAGTTGGTGATCAGCCAGCTCAGGTCCTGCGCTGGACGCACTAGCGGACTCACGGGCGCTCCTTCCTCTCCAGACGGACATCCGGCACCAGCGCCCTGGCCGTGGCGCTGGTCGCGCGGACGACGGTCAACCGGCTCATCCGGGTCTCAGACTTAACATGACCATCTTTGGGGCCTCATGTCACGCGTCATCTGGAACTGTCGTCCTCTCCGCCCGCAGGCTCCTCGCCGCTCGCAGCGGCGCGGGCTTCCCTGATGCCTCGCTGGAAGCTGGCGAAACGGTCCCGGGTGGCAGAGGCCGACCGGGTCAGCGCAGGCGCCGCCGCGGGCGCCTCCGCGGCCGTGCCGGGCACCAGATTCGCCTTGGGCACTCGCTTCGGCAGGCCAGCGGACGTCACGCCGCCCGAGGTCGGCGCACTTGCCGCCTCTGCTGCTCGCCAGCCCTCATCGGCGGCCGAGGTCCAGCCACTGCTGTCGGCGCTGCTGTCTGGGCTGCCGTTATCGGCACTGCTGCTCTGGGCACTGCTGCTCTGGGCACTGCTGCTCTGGGCACTGCTGCTCTGGGCACTGCTGCTGTCGGCGTCGATGCTGTCGGCGGCGCCGCTGACTGTGCTGCTGCCGGGTCGCTCTTCCTCCCTGCCCGGCCTGCTGACGGCATGCCGCCCCCGGCGGAACCAGTCTGACTCGACGGCCTCGAAGATAGGCAGCCGGTTCCCCTCCCCGAGGGAAGCGGCGGGCGGCACGACCACCCCGCCGGCCGCCGATCCCGACGTCCAGGCATACCGGCCCGCACTGTCAGGAGAACCGCCAGGAGAACCGCCCAGGCCATTCACCGGGGCGAGCGGAGTACCCGAGGAGGGCTGCTGGGCAGGGGCGGGGAAGCCAGTGGATCCGGCCGGCCTGCCCCATCCGGATTCGGCCGCCCCGTCGGTCCCGAAGCGCTCGGCGCTGGCTGTCGGCTGCTGCCCGCTGCTCGCCCCGCGCGCTTCGCCGTGGTAGGACTCGAACTCAGCGCTCGGCTCCGATCCCCTGCGGCCAGCTAGCTCCGGGCCGCGGTCCCGGACAGGCTCGGGCCCTGCCCCGACCGCGGGCTGGGGAGCCGTACCGAACGCTTCGGCCTCAGCGACCGGCTGCGGGGCGGCGATAAACGGCTCCGGCTCACGCCGCGAAGCGGACTGGGGAGCAGGCTGCGGGCTGGTGCGGAACGCGGGCAGCGGGCCGGTGGCCGTCGCCGCCCAGCGGCCGGTGCCAGGCCTGGGGCCCGCGCCCGGAACACGGCGCGGCCCGAGGTTACTGTCCCCGGCGTCCGCCAGCAGGGGCGCGAACCTTGGTGCCCTGGCCGCATTGACTTCCTGCTCAGTTGCCGAGCGCTCTGGCTGCCCCCACATGCCGCCCCCGGTCCCGCCCGCGCCCCCGGAGCCGACCGCCGAGTCGAACCGATCCGGAACCATCGAGTTGCCGGGGGTCTCGTGGGTGACCACCTCATCAGGCAGCCAGATGAGCGCGGTAAGCCCGCCGGAGGCCGCCGGGCGCAACCGGACCCTGATACTGTGCCTGGCCGCCAGCCTGGCGACCACGAACAGGCCCATGCGACGCGAGACCGCGACGTCCACGACCGGCGGATTGTCCAGCCGCCAGTTCGCGTGGGCCATCTCCTCCGCCCCCATGCCGACGCCCTGGTCAGCGATCTCAAGCAGCACCCCGCCGCTGCTCAGCAGGTGGCCGACGATGCTGACCGGCGTATCGGCCGGGGAGAAAGACGTCGCGTTCTCGACAAGCTCAGCGGTGAGGTGGACGACGTCGCTCACCGCCTGCCCGCGCACCGCGATCCCAGGCTGCACGTTCAGCGTGACGCGCTCGTACTGCTCGATCTCGGACACGGCCGCTCGCAGCACGTCCACGAGCGCCACTGGCTTGTTCCAGCGGCGGGACACGTCATGTCCGGCGAGCACCAGCAGGTTCTCGGAGTTACGGCGCATCAGCGTGGCGAGGTGGTCCATCTGGAACAGGCTGGAAAGGCGCTCAGAGTTCTGCTCGCCCTGCTCAAGCTCGTCGATGAGCCGGATCTGCCGCTCGACCAGCGACTGGCTGCGGCGGGAGAGGTTGACGAACATCGCGTTAACATTCCCGCGGAGCGCGGCCTCGTTGGCTGCCAGCCGCAGCGCCTCCCGGTGCACCTGGTCGAAGGCCCGCGCCACTTCGCCGATCTCGTCGGTAGAGTCCACGTCGATCGGTTCCACACTCAGCGCGACGCTCTCGCCTTCGCTCTCATTCATCCGGCGGACTGCCTCGGGCAGGCGCATGCCGGCCACTTCCAGGGCTCCGGCCCGTAGCCTGCGCAGCGGCTGAACCATGGACCGGCCGATAATTGTCGTGAACAGCAGCGCTAGCACGAGGACAAGGACTACCGCGGCACCGACGGCCACCGCTGAGGTTATTGCGTCCTTTCGCAGCGAGGCGGCCCGCGAGGTGATCGTCGCGACCAGCCCACGCTCGACCGAGCCCGTCTGGAAATCTATGGTGTTCGACATTGCACCGAACCAGTCCACCGGAGTCGTGGAGTCGCCGCGCAGCGACCCAGCGCTGTTCGCCAGGGAGATCGCCTGCAGCTCCTCGGAGCTCGCCAGGTAGACGAACGACTGGTCCACGCTTTGGTTCCAGACCAGCCGCTCACCGATGGTAGCGGAGTTATCGAATGCCGCCAGGTTGCTCTGCTGCGCCGACTGGGCAGCCTGGAGCGCCGCCAGCTGGCCCACATCAAAGTTGCCCTGGAGGAGGGCGGCGGCGAGGATCCCGCGCTGCTCCGAAGCCTCCTCCTTCATGGCGGACACGAGCCCGAGTACGCGGACCGTCTGAGCCAGCGTCGCGTCGCTGGCGCCCTGGGCGATCTCGTCGTTCAGAGCCAGCACGTCGTCGATGACCTGCGTGTACTTCTGCACGACGACCAGCGCTGGTAGCTGGGTATTGATCGAGGCATTGCGCAGGTCTTGCAGCTCGCCCAGGGCGGTGCGAGCTGTGGCTGCCTCCTGCTGGGTCTGGACGGGGTAGGAACTGCCGATCCGACCAGCCATGGCGCGGACCTGCGAGGCTGACTGATCCGTTGAGGTGAATGCCCGCTGGATCACGGCCAGCTCGAGAGCCGCTGCGGAACGCACTGCCGAATTGGTCGACAGGCCGTCGGCGCGGCCCCCATCTGCGCCCAGGGCGATATAGAAAACAGTCTGGTCCCGTTCATCCTGGAGCGCCTGGGCCAGGACTGTGATCTGCTGGCCCAGGCTGGCCAGCGTCTCCACTCGCTGATACGAGCGGGCGCTCTGGATGGACGAAGAGATGCGGATGCCGCCGAGCACGATGGCGGTCAGCGTGGGGATGATGACGAGCAGCAGCAGGCGCGAGCGCAGGCGCCAGTTCTTCAAAGCACGCCGGGAAGCCCGGCCGTTCGCCGGGACCGCCCCACCTGCCTGCGGGGAGCCGTCGGGCTGCCCGTTGTATGCACCGGGCACGGCGGTCCCTGGCGTATGGCCCTGAGGTTGCACCGTGACCGGTGGCGGGCTCGTAGCCTCGGCGGTGTGACCGCGGGTCTTCTTGGCTCGGGACCGCACAGCGTCTGCACCGCTCACGTGGCTGTGGCTACCGTGGCGAGCCCACATACAGGTGGGACTTGCGGCGGAAGCGACATGATGCACCCCTTCCCGGGTAAGGACTCCGCGAGCGTAACGCAGCGGAGCGGCAGCCGCCATGCAACCAGTTAATATGCATCGATAGACGCATGACGCGGGAAAAACCAATGTAACGTGACGCTTGCCGTACGGCTCGACACGAGTAGGGTACTCGCTGGCACTATCGTCGTGTTCCGAATGTCCGTATCCTCACGCGGACCTGCCCACTGTCCTGGGCGCGAAGGAGGGTCATGAGGCTTGTACCGGCCAACGCCCTGGTCGCGCGCCGCAGGAGGCTCGCCCGGGCATCGCGCATGGTCTCCACCGCGATGACTGTCCTCGCGGTCACAATGCTCGCGGCCGGCTGTCATGTCACTGCCACGGGATCGGGCAGCCCTGCAGAGGGGACGGTTGCGATCACCGTCGCGGCAATCCCGGGAATCGATGACGCGCCGCTTTACGTCGCCGCTAAGAACGGGGTGTTCAGGAGCGCGGGGCTCGATGTCACCATCCGCTCCTACCAGTCGGTCAGCAAAGAACTGCAGGCGCTGAACGGCGGCAAGGTGGATGTCGCGGCCGGCGACTACGCCGACTTCTTCTTCGCGGAAGCCAGCTCGCGACAGCCGCGCTTGCGCGTCGTTGCCGATGGCTATCACGCGACGTCCGGCGTGATGGAGGTGCTCACGCGTCCGCACTCGGGCATCGCCACGCCGCGGGATCTCGCAGGCAAGACCATCGGCACGCCGGAGTCACAGGTGATCCCGGTCCATACCGGCGCGCCGTACAGCCTCGAGACCGTAGCCACTCAGTCAGTCCTGGCGAACGACGGCGTGAATCTAGCACAGGTGAGATGGCAGCCCCTGCCCTCGCAGGACCTGATCAGCGCGCTTTCGCATCACCAGGTCAGCGCCATCCTGGTGCAGGAGCCGTTCATATTCCAGGCGGAGAGCCAGCTTGGCGCCATCGAGGTGCTCGACTCCTGTAGCGGCGCGACGGCAAGCCTGCCCCTGTCGGGTTACTTCGCCCTGGAGTCCTACTCCCACAAGCATCCGGAAGCCCTGCAGGATTTCCGGTCCGCCCTGCAGCAAGCACAAGCCGCCGCCGTCCTGCCGGGGCCTGAACAGGCCGTGCTGGCAGGTAATCCAGGGATGAGTATGCAGTCCGCGTCCCTGGTCACGATCGGGGCGTATCCAACCTCGCTGGATGCCGCCAGCCTGCAGCGCGTCGCCAGCCTGATGTTCAACTTTGGCGTGCTGACCAGGACGCTCGACGTCACCAGCATGACAGGTAGCTGACGGCACACGTCGCCCCTAGCCCAGTGCCCTTGGCCCGTACCGTTCTCGCTCTCCGCGTCCTTGATAGGGGGTTACGGCGCCACCAAGGTAGAGCGCGCCGATCTCCGGGTGCTCGAGAACCTCGCGCCCGGTGCCGGCCATACGTACCCGCCCGTTCTCCAGGACCACGCCGTGGCTGGACAACCGCAGGCCCGCGCGTGCGTTCTGCTCCACTAGCAAGATCGTTTTACCCTGTGAGTTCATCAGGCGGACCGCGTTCAGTACCGTCTTGAGTACTTTGGGGGCCAAGCCCATTGACGGCTCGTCCAGGATTACTAGCGCGGGGTCGAGCATCAGGCAGCGAGCGAACTCGACGAGACGTTGCTGACCGCCGGACAGGCTGCCCGCCTTCTGCGTCGCCCACCCGGCTACCTGGGGGAACATCTCTTCGACGTGCGCACGCCTGCGGTCAACAACCCCCCGCTTCGGCAGGATGTAGCCGCCGAGCTCGATGTTTTCCCTGACCGTCATATTCCGGAACAGGCTGTGGTTCTGCGGGACGTGTACTACGCCCATGTGCAGGATCTGACGCGGGCTCTTGCCAGCGAGTGACTCGCCGCGGAGCGTGATGGTGCCGCGCTTCGGCTGCAGCAGCCCGCTGACTGTCGCGAGGAGCGTGGACTTTCCTGCCCCGTTCGGCCCAACCACGCAGGTGATGCCGCCTTCAGCCACACTGAGTGATACGTCGTGCAACACGTCACCGCCGCCGTAGCCGGACACTAGCCCCTCGATGACGAGCGCCTGCTCACTGGGCATCGGTGTCATCGTCTTCCTCCGCCGTGCCGAGGTAGGCGTCGAGCACCCGAGGATCGCCTTTGATGATGTCCGGCGGCCCGGCGGCGACCACGGTGCCAGAGTCAAGGACCGTGACCCCATGGCAGAGACCCATCACGAACTCCATGTTGTGCTCGACAATAAGGAAGGTCGTACCCAGCCGGTTCAGCTCGCGGATCCGGTCGGAGATGTGGTTGATGAGCGAAGGGTTCACCCCGCCGGTCGGCTCGTCGAGCAGCACGATGACAGGGTCGGCGACCAGCACGTAGGCCAGCTCAAGCAGCTTGCGCTGCCCATAGGACAAGGTGCCGGCCAGGGCGGTTGCGTGCGTGGCGATCCCAGTGAACTCCAGTAGCTCCGTGGCGTGCCCCTGAGCTGCCGCCCCGCCCGCCCGGGCAAGCGGGTTCCGCATCCGATGACGCTCGTTGCCGGGCCCGTGGTCCCGAAGCTGAGTGGCGATGAGCATGTTCTCCATGACCGTGAGCCTGGGGAAGATCCGGGTGAGCTGGAAGGTCCGGCCGATGCCCATGGCGAATGCCCGCTCCGGCGGCGCGTTCGTGATCTTCCGGCGGCCCACGTACACATCACCGGCGTCCACTCGCTCATAACCGGTGATGACGTTGAACAACGTCGTCTTGCCCGAGCCGTTCGGCCCGATGAGACCGGTGATCGTGCCCTCGCCCACCTCGACCGTGCAGTCGCTCAGCGCCTGGACGCCGCCGAATGCCTTGGATACACGGTCGGCCCGCAACAGCAAGCTCATCGCGCAGTCTCTTTCGAGGGCGCATCGGCCGCAGCGCCGGGCTCGGCTGCCGCAGCGCTCCGCCGCAACCCGGCCGCTGCCAAAAGCGCGGCCGTGCCCCTCGGCCGCTGCGCCCGCCACCACGTCACCTTCTCGCCGGCCATGGGAATTACGCCCCGCGGCAGCAAGACAATCACCGCGAGGAAGAGCGCGCCGAGGGCGATCTGGCTTAGATAGTCATTTGTGAACTGCTGCGTGAGATACTGCTGCGCCGGTTCGATAAGCAGGGCGCCAAGCACCGGGCCCGAAACTGTGCCCAGGCCGCCGAGGAAGGCCATCAGCGCGACGGTAAGATCGAATGCCGGGTCGAACCCGGACTGCGGGAGGACCTGGGTGATGAAATAGAACCAGAGCCCGCCGATCAGCCCGGTCACGCCCGCGGAGACAATGAACGCGGCCATCTTGACGCGCATGGTGTGCACGCCAAGGCCCCTGGCACGACCTTCGTCGTCGCGGATGGCTCGCAACTGCAGGCCGAATCTGGATCCCCGGATCACCCAGGACAGCCCGACCGTGCCCACGGCAATGGCCAGCGCAATGTAGTAAAAGGGGTCGTCGTACGTGCCGGGCTGCCAGGCAAGGAACGGTGCCGCGACTCCGGTGGTGCCGCCGGTAAACGAAAAGTTGAAGGCCATCAGCTCGAAGATGAAGAAAATGGCGATCGTGACGACCAAGAACGTGTGCCGCTGGACCCGCAGCGCGATCATGCCGAAAGGCACGGCGATCACGGCTGCTGCCAACCCTGCAAGCGGCAGCAGGGCGAATACCACGTTCCCAGTCAGCTGCCAGTCCCTGGCAGTGATCGCCACCGTATAGGCTCCGCAGCCGAAGAAGACCGCGTGCCCGAGCGAGATGTAGCCGGAATACCCGGAGAAGATATTCCAGGCGGAAGCCGCCCCAACGAAGATCAGCGTGTCCACGCCGAACGTGGTCACCAGCGGATTGGTGAACACCAGAGGGAAGGCAGCGACGGCGGCGAGCAGGGCCAGGACTCCCCCGCCACGCCATGCGGTCGGCGCCCGTAGTCTCGTGCCGCCAGTCACTGTGCCCTCACCGCTGACCGGCCGAACAGGCCGGCTGGGCGGACTATGAGCACAATCACGAGCGCAGCGTAAAACACCACGATGGCCCAGTTGGGTGACCAGACGTCCACGACGGACTCGATTGTGATCATGAACACCGCTGCGGCGAGAGCGCCACCGATGCTGCCAAGGCCGCCGAGGATGATGATGGCAAGCAACCGGGAGATCAGGTCGTAGCCGCTGTTGGGGTTGAAACCCCCGCTAGTTGCGCCGTAGACCATGCCGCCCACAGCGGTAAGGGCGACGCCGATCCCGAACGTGAGCGCGGCGACCCTTTTCACGTCGATCCCGACGAGCCTGGCGGCTGTCTGGTCCTGCATGGTGGCGCGGACGCTGCGACCGAACCCGGTCCGATACAGAAAGGCGTACAGCGCCGTGACCAGCAGGACGGCGAGCGCAGCCGCGAACAGATAAATGTAGGGCAGGTAGAAACCAAACACGCGCACGCCGGAGATCACATACCAGGCATTCAACGTAACGAGGCTTGGGCTGAAGATCCAGTAGAGAACTCCCTCGATGATAAGGGCGATCGCGTAGCTGGCCAGCAGCGACATAGATGTGCGCTCCGGGCCGCGAAGCGGCCGGATGAACGCCCAGTAGATGGCGACCCCGATGACGAACATCGCCGGAACCGTAATGAGCAGGCCAAGGAACAGGTCAATGTGCAGGTGCACGGCGAGCACGTAGCTGAGGTAGGCGCCGAGCACTACTAGGATGCCCTGGGCGATGTTGATGATGTCGAGCACGCCGAAGATCAGCGTCAGCCCCACGGCCATCAGCCCGTAGACAGCACCGACAAGTAGCCCGTCGACGACGGCCTCGTAAATCTGGTGTGCCATAACAAGCGTACCGCCCCGGTCCTGACTCTCAGCTGGCCCACTTGGGCTTGGGGAAGATGATCTTTACCGATCCTGGCGCCACGACCGGCAGCACCTGGTTGTAGCTGCCGTTCTGCCACTGGAAGATGAACGACGCAGGCTTGGGATTCTGCCCGAGCGCGGTGAACTGGACGGGTCCCTGCACACTGTGGAGTGTCACCCCGCTGTGCAGATACCTGATGATCTTGGCGTTGCTCGTGCTGCCGGTCGCCTTGATCGCATCCGCCATGACCTCGCCCACCGAGTACCCTTCGGCCACGTCGGCGTTGATGTCCGAGGCAGTCCCGCCGTACTTGGCGATGTACTCCTCGACCATGACGCTGCTCAGCGGGTCCTTGTAGCCGCCGTACCAGCCGTTGGGCACCATGATCCCGGTGGCGTTGGCCTTCCCGACCGTGCCGAGGAATGAAATGCCCTGGTCGGGCCCTGAGGCGGCGATGAAGACCTTGGGGTTGTAATGCTGCTGCTGGAAGGCCTGCATGAACGCGTTCACGGTCGGCACGTCGACGGAGCCGAGCACTACCATCTGGGCACCGCTCGCGGCCACCTGGTCGGCCGCCGGCTTGTAGGAGGAGACCTCTGCAGGGAAGATCTTGCTGTAGACGGTCCTGATCCCGGCGGCCTCCAGGATCTTCTGCGCAGTCTGGACCGGTGGGTCGGCGAACGGGTCATTGGCCATCGGGTAGGCCGCGGTCTTCGGCCGCTGGCTGGCCGGCAGCGACTTGATCCAGTTGGCGAACGGCACCATGTAGCTGTCGACGGGCAGGCTGGGGGAGAACACGTTGTGGACCGCCTTGTTGGACGGCAAATCGAACACGTTGTCCGTGCTGCCCGCGCCATTGACCATCGCATACCCGTACCGCGCGGCGAGCGTTGACGCCGGCGCGGTGAGCAGCGAGGTGACCGGCCCGAGGGTCAGGTCAACATGATCAACCGAGATCAGCTTCTGGTAATTGGAGACCACCGTGGTCGGGGAACTCGCGTCGTTCAAGATGATCAGCTTGACCTGGCGGCCGAGCAGGCCGCCGTGGCCGTTGACATCGCTTTGCCACAGCTCGTATGCGCGCTTAAACGCCGCGCCATCGAAGGAGAAGTCGCCGGTCAGTGGCAGCGAGGCCCCGAAGACTATGGGCGACTTGGTACCGCCGGTGCTGTTGGTAGTGCCGCTGCTACCGCAGCCGGCCAGCACGGCCGCCGTCAGCGCGGTGGCGGCGGCGACAGACAGGAACCGGGCGGGTTGAGGTCTCATCCCCGGTTACTCCTTCCAACGTCATAGATGATCGGTGGATGGCCAGCCAACTCCGCCTCCGTGCGCCACGGCAACGCTTTCAACAGCGGCCGGTGGAGGGCTGCCACGGATTGTGGTGCGGTCGCTTACCATACCGCATGCTTGCGTCGATAAGTCCTCAGAACAGCTCAACCTGGTCACGTCCCTTGCGCCATAGCACCACAGTCCAGAGCGAGGCAGTTCAGACCCCGCCCACACTCGGGAAGACCCCGGCGGGTGTCCCCCGCGTGCGCTTCGGGCTAGCGGCGGCTACCGGTGCCGCCGATCCCGAGTTCGCGTGCGATGATCATCCGCTGCACCTCCGAGGTGCCCTCGCCGATCTCCAGAACCTTAGCGTCGCGGTAGAACCTCGCGACTGGGAACTCGTTCATGAACCCGTACCCGCCGAATATCTGCGTGGCGTCGCGGGCGTTGTCCATGGCGGCGTTGGATGCGGTCAGCTTGGCGATCGCCGCATACTTCTTGACCGGCTCGCCCGCGACCAGCCGGGCCGCCGCATCGTGCCAGGCCAGGCGCGCCGTCTGCGCCCTGGCGTCCATGTCAGCGATCTTGAACTGGATGGCCTGGTAGTGGCCAAGCTGATGCCCGAACGCCGAGCGCTCGCCAACATAGCGCACGCACTCGTCAACGCAGCCCTCGGCCAGCCCCGCCGCCAGCGCGGCGATCGCGATCCGCCCTTCATCGAGGATCTCCAGGAACTGGGCGTAGCCACGGCCCTGCTCGCCGAGCAGGTTCGCCGCAGGCACCCGGCAGTCGGCGAACGCCACCTCCCTGGTGTCCGATGCGCACCAGCCGACCTTGGAGTACTCCGGCCCGACCGTGAATCCAGCTGTGCCTGACGGGACCATGATCGCCGAGATTTCCCGCCTGCCATCCGAGTTGCCGGTGATCGCGAGCGCCGTGATCAGGGAGGTGACCGACGTGCCCGCGTTGGTGATGAACGCCTTCGACCCGTCGATCACCCACTCGCCGTCCTCCAGCCGCGCGGTCGAGCGCATGCCGCCCGGAATGTCCGATCCGCCCCCCGGCTCGGTCAGGCCGAAGGCGGCCAGGCGCTCCCCCTGGCAGAGCTCGGGCAGCCAGCGGGCGCGCTGGCCGGCATCACCGAAACGGTAGATCGGCATCGCGCCGAGTGCCACGGCCGCCTCGAGGGTGATGGCCACCGACGAGTCGACCCTGGCCAGCTCGTGCAGCGCCAGGCAGAGCGCGAACACATCGCCGCCCATCCCGCCGTATTCCTCGGGGAACGGCAGCCCGAACAGCCCGAGCTTGCCCATTCTCGCCACGATCTCGTAGGGAAATTCGCCGCGCTCATAGAAGCCGCCGATGACCGGCGCCACTACCTCGCGCGCGAACTCGGCGACGGTCAGGCGGAGCTGCTCGTGGTCGTCACTCAGCCTGAAGCTGGTCATCTGGCGCCCCTTTGCAGATCGCTGGCCGTGCAGGCGGCATGGCCCCGCTGCAAGCGATGCTACTGGCCGCCGCGACCCCGGACCGCCTGGCTCAGTACGCCATCCACCCGCCGTCGACCATGAGGTTGACGCCGCTGATATAGGTGGCGGCGTCCGACGCGAGGAACGCCACCGCCGCGGCGACGTCCTGCGGCTCGCCGAGCCGCCCGAACGGCGTGCGTGACCGCACGTAGGCGGCGCTGCCGGAGTCCTGGCTGAGGTCCCCAACCGCCCCGGTGACTATCTTGCCCGGGGCGACGGCGTTGCACATGATGCCGTCACGTCCGTGCTCGACCGCGATCTGACGGGTCAGCTGCACGAGCCCGCCCTTGCTGATCGCGTAGGCAAAGTGGCCCGGCGCTCCCACCATGCCGTGCTGGGAGGTGATATTGACGATCCGGCCGCGAGCATCGCCGCGCGGAGGCTGGGTCAGCATCTGCCTGACTGCCGCACGGCACAGCATAAACGGCCCGCGCAGGTTGACCGAGATAATCGCGTCGAAGTCATCGTCGCCGGTCTCCAGCAGCGGCTTGGAGTGAGCCCCGGCCAGCACGGCATTGTTGACCAGGACGTCAAGACTTCCCGTCCGGGCGACGGAGCCGGCCACCAGCTGCTCGCAGTCCGCCCGCCGGGAGACGTCGGCCCGGACGTACTCGCAGTCGCCGCCGCTGCGTGCGATGAGCTCGTCGGTCGGCTCTCCGCCGGTCAGCGGGTCCCGGCGCACATCGGCGAGCAGCACCCAGAACCCGTCCCCGGCCAGCCGCACGGCGATCGCGCGGCCGATCCCGGATGAGGATCCTGTCACGATGGCAGAGCGAGGCACCCGGCCGAGTATAGGCCGCAGCTATGCTCACGGCATGGGTGTGGCATTTGTGGCGCACTGCCTGCTGAACCAGAACTCCAAGGTCGGCGATGGCGCGCACTGTGCCGGGGTCTACTCCCCGGTGGTGGATGTGCTCCGGGACGCCGGCTGGCGGATCGAGCAGATGCCGTGCCCCGAGCTTGCGTTCACCGGGCTGAACCGGTTCTGGGCGGTGCGCGAGCAGCTGGATACAGCCGCCTACCGCAAGCACTGCCGCCGGCTGGCGCTCACCGTCGCCGACATGATCAGCGTGCGCGTCCAGCAGGGCGAGGACATCGTCCTGATCGGGGTCGAGGGCAGCCCGTCGATGGGGGTGCGGATCACCAGCTCAGACCCGGCCCGCGGCGGCCTGCCCGAGTGGCCGGAGGGCACCTCCGAGCTGACCAGCGGTGAGGGAATCTTCGTCGAGGAGCTGCGGCGGGAACTCGGCAGCCGGGGCATCGCCGCCGGGACCAGCGGCGAGACGCATGCACTGCCCGACCACGACGAGGCTGCCCAGCGGGCCCGGATCTCCGCCGCGCTGGATGGCCGGTGAAGCCCGACCAGCGATCGTTCCGCATCGCCCTGCTCGCCGACCGGTTCGTGAATCCGCCGCCCGGCGAACTCGACGGGCTGGCCGTGGCGGCACGGGCGGGCTGGGGAGTGATGCAGCTGCCCGCCGCCGACTACCCGGCGCAGATCGCCGGGCGGATTCTCGCTGAGGTGGCTGAGCAGCTCGAGGAGTTCAGCCGCCACGGCTACGACTTCGTGGTCGTCGGTGAGTGCGGCGGCCTTCCCGCGGCGCTGGGCGCGGTCGGCCTGCCAGTTCCCGATCAGATCATGCCGTCGACCGCGCAGGAGCTGCTCGGCCTGCTGAAGGCCAGGCCTGCCCCGCCCGGCAGCAGCTGGCCGGGGCTGGCCTAGAGCCGGCCAGGCAGCAGGTCCAGGCCGGCGGCGTCGGTCTCGACCCGCCAGAATGTGCCGGTTCGCTGCGACGCCTCGATGTCCGCTTCGCGCGTGGCCGTCACGTACAGCATCGATCCGTCGAAAATGCAGTTCGTCGCGTGCTCGCCAAGGTGGATCTCCTCCAGCACCTCGCCATCCGGCGAGACGACGGTGACGCCTCCCGAGACCGTCGTGCACACAAAGAGCCGCCCGTCCGCGGCGAAGGCCATCCCGTCGGGCACATGGTCATCGGACAGCTGGCAGAACGTCACCGGCTTTCCGTCCTCCATCCGGCAGACCCGGTGCGCCGCGGACTCGGTCCAGTACAGCTGCTGCCGGGCGTCGAAGCCGATGCCGTTCGGGTAGACGTCGGGCCGTTCGAGCAGCATCTCGCCGCCGCCTGCGGCATCGACGGCAAACAGCCTGCCGGGCGAGCGCACGTCGAAGCGGAAATCCTGCTCGCTGCCCGACTCGGTGAAGTACAGCCGCCCGTCCGGCCCGAAGGCCAGATCGTTCGGGCCGTACAAGGTATACCCGGCTACCTCGGAGAACAGCAGCTCGACTGTCCCGTCCGGTAGTGCCCGCTGGATCCCGGACACCGCGGTGACATCGCCGCTACCGGGCACGCTGCCGCCCTGCGTGACGTAAAGGGCGCCATCGGTGCCCAGCACCGTGCCCCACGGCGAGCCGCCGGTGCGCGCATACCGGGACATGGCCCCGTCACGGTAGGACAGCAGCTCGCCGGTGTTCCCGTCACAGATCACGATGGGCCCATCGCGCATGACCGCCGGGCCCTCGGGAAACCCCAGGCCCGACGCCAGCAAGCTGTAGTGCACCGGCTCGTCCTTTCTCCTGATCAAACGAATGAGAAGTGCTCGAAATCGAAATCGGAGAGCGGCTGGCCCACCTTCGCGGCCGAGTATCCGGTGATCTTGTCGCTGTAGGCGTCGAGCGCGTCGATGAACGCGGGGATGATGTAGCCGCCCTGGCTGAAGTCGAAGCTCTGCATCTCGTGCTCGATCTGCTTGCGCGTCGACGCGCTGAGCGTCGCGTTGGCCTGCTGGTAAAGGCTGTCGTAATGCGGGTCGTTGGTGTGCGTCTCGTTGAAGGGCGACGCAGACCCCAGCATCGACTGGGCGACCTGGGCCAGGTAGGGCGAGTAGTTGTAGAAGTCCTGGGAGAAGGTCCAGTGCAGGTAGTTGGGGCCGAAAAAGGCGCTGGGATCGACCTGCTTGAGGCTGATCGTCACCCCCGCGGCCTTGGCCTGCTGCGCCAGCACCGTGGCCATCGCCACCGTGCCGGTCGCGACGGCGGACGTGGTGAGCTGCACGGCCAGGTTCTCGTGGCCCGCCTTCTTCAGCAGGAACTTCGCCTGGCCGATGTCCGCCGGCCGATGCACCGCGTGGTTGAAGTCGGGATCATACGGCGAGAACACGTCGTTCCCGACGACCGCGAAGCCGTCCAGGGCCGAGTTGATGAGCTGCTGGCGGTCGACCAGCAGCCGCAGCGCCTGGCGGACGTTGACGTCGCTGAACGGCGGCTGGTCGACACGCATCGTGAACGGGGTGATCGCGCCGGTGTGCGAGGCGATCGTTTTCACCCCCGGGCTCTTGGCCAGTGCCGCCAGCTGCGGCCCTTCCAGTGCGCCCGCGCCATCGATGACGCCCGTGGTCAGGGCATTCTGCAGGGCTGTGTTGTCGCTGAAGTCGATGATCGTCAGGGTGTCAACGTAGGGAAAACCCGGCCGCCAGTAGTGCGGGTTCCGAGTGAACACGCTGCGCTGGCCCGGAGTGAAGCTCTGGTACGCGAATGCCCCGGTCCCGTTCGGCTTGGCCGGATTGAAGCCGACCGGCACGATGTACAGGTAATACCAGTAGGCGAGCTGGTCGACAAAGCTGCCGTAGGGCTTGGTCATGGGCACGCGAACCGTGTGCTTGTCGAGTGCCTTCAGCCCGCTGAGGTCAATGGGACCGAGCGAGTCCGCCCCGCTGAACTTGCTGGTGATGATCCGCCGGAAGGTGAAGATGACGTCGTCGGCGGTCAGGTCCTTCCCGTCATGGAAGGTGACGCCGGGGCGCAGGCGGATGATCCACTCGGAGGTCGACTTAGTCGGCGTGATCGACTCGGCCAGCACGAACTCGGTCTGTGCCTGGGTGTTCAGCTGGAGCAGCGGCTGGTACAGGGACTGGGCGCGCGCCGTGTCGAGATAGGTAAGGCCCCGGTGCGGGTCGAGAGTGTCGGTGCCCGAGCCGCCGGAGAGGCCTACCTTCAGGTTGCCGCCCCGCTTGCGCGCGGTGCTCTTGACCGCGGGCGCCGCGCTCGGTGAGCTGCTCCCCGCGCAGGCGGCCAGCAGGCCGCCGGCGCCCGCGGCCGCGCCGGTGACTGCTACCCCGCGCAGGAACTGGCGGCGCCCGAGCACATCCGAGGCGGCCTTGCCGCTCGCGTTGAGTTGGTCCACGACGTTCACCTCGACAGCCTGGGCACTGACGCGACATCAAACAGGAGGGTCATACTCTCACAGGGTGTAGGCAAATATCGGTAACGTGTTCACAACGCCGCATAGTCAACTCGGCGAAACGGCCACTGTCTGCCCGCTGACCAGCGCATCCTCCGCGGCAGATGCCACCGCGAGGGTGCGAAGCGCGTCACCGGGAGTGACGCAGACCAGCCCCGGGTCGGCCGAGCGCACGGCGGCGATGAAACGGTCCACGGAGCGATCGAACGGCGGCAGCTGCGAGATCGCGGCCACCGGCGCGCCGTTGCTCGTGCCCGACAGCCGGAAATGCGGGTCCAGGTCGAGACGCAGCGCTGTGTCCTGCGCCGTCACCTCGACCCAGTACGAGCCCGGCAGGGTGTCGCTGGTCCATGCGACCACGATGGTCCCGACTCCGCCGCTGCTGAAATGCAGAATCAGGGTCACGGCGTCGTCGATATCGCCGTCCCCCGGCGGCCGCGGCGCGAGCGGCACGGAGGAAGCCGCCGCCTGCACGGCGACGACCTCGCCGGCCAGCGCCCTGGCGAGGTCGATGTGATGGCTGCCGCGCTCGAGCAGGTTCCCCCCTCCTTGCGCCCGGTCCAGGAACCAGGGACGAGACTGCGTCCCGCCGACGCTCTGCCCCAGCAGGCACCCCACGGTCCGTCCGGCCAGGATGCGCCGCGCGTCGTCGAGTACCTCCGCCGCGTGCCACTGGTATCCGACTGCGCACACCGCGCCGCTGCGAGCGGCCGCCTCGACGATGCCGCGGGCGTCGTCAAGGGAGCGGGCGACGGGCTTCTCGAGGTAGAGCGCCAGGCCCTGATCGAGCGCGGTGACCGCCGGCCCGGCATGATGCCTGGGCGGCGTGCAGACCCAGAGAGCGTCGAGCGTGGCCGTCTCGAGCATCTGCCGCCAGTCGGCAAACGTCTCGGCGCCGCTTGCCGCCGCCACCGCCGCGGCTCGCCGGCCGTCGGTGTCGCAGACTGCTGTCACTGCTATGTCGTCCCGCCGGGCCAGCACCTCGGCGTGCTGCTGACCGATCCAGCCTGCGCCGATAATGCCCGCTCGCAGCACCGGGCCGCCGGTCACGAGAACTCCAGCAGGATCTTCCCGGACTTGCCTGGCTGCGCCAGGTAGTCAAAGGCGTCGGCGGCGTCGGCAGCCTTGAATACACGGTCGATCGCCGGGGCCACCCGGCCCGCCGCCAGCAGCGGCAGCACCGACCGGATGAACGACTGCACCGCCGCTGCCTTCTCCTCCATCGGCCGGGCCCGCAGGACGGTGCCGTACAGGCTGGCGCGCTTGCCCATCAGGCGGCGAAGAGAGATGCCGGACGCCTCCCCGGCGGTCGTGCCGACCACGACGATCCGCCCCTTCGGTGCGATGACCTCGAAATCGAGGTCGAGATTCGGGGCACCGATGAGCTCGAGCACCACGTCAGCGCCGCCGAGAGCGGCCAGGTGCTGGCCGGCCGTCTCCGGGCTGACGACCCTGGCGCCGCGCTCGGCGTGCGCACGCGCCGAGTCCGGCGACCGGACGCTTGCGACGACCCGTGCCCCGGCCGCGAGCCCAAGCTGGACCGCGGCGGACCCCACGGCCCCGTTCGCGCCGTTCACCAGCAGAACCTCGCCGAGCAGCAGGCCGGCCCTGGTGCAGACAGCGTCATGGGCGGTGATGTAGGCCTCGGGGACAGCAGCGGCAACGTCGTCGGCGAGATTGGCCGGAACCGCGGCGATGTGCCGCTCGTGCACCACGACCCGGTCCGCCAGCCCGCCTCCGCCGACGATGCCAAAGACCCGGTCGCCGACCTGCCATGACTGGACCCCTGGCCCTGCAGCGGTGACGATGCCGGCGACCTCCAGCCCTGGGATGTCGGCGGGCGCACCGGGAGGCGCCGGGTAGTTGCCCGCCCGCTGCGCCACGTCAGCCCAGTTGACGCCGGCGAAGCGCGCTGCCACCGCGACCTCGTGGGTGCCAGGGACCGGATCCGGACGCTCCTCGAACCTGACGACCTCGTTCCCGCCTTTGCCCGCAAACGTCACTGCTTTCACGTGCGATCGCCCTTCGTCGAGGTAGCGGGACTGCGGCCGTCCCAGCCATCATGGTGGTCGAGCCACCACCGCGCGATGTCCAGCCGCCGCATGAACCGGACATCGGGGCGGGACTGCACGTACTCAATGAGGTCGCGGACCGCCGAGGCCCGGCTGGCCTGACCGCTCCACCGCTCGTGCAGGCCCACTGTCATCATGCGCGCGCCATACCCGGCGTCGGCCTCCTCGCACAGGTAGTCGATCCCGGCGCGCAGCGTCTCGTAGAAGTCGCGCGGCGTGGAGTATGTCGGGCTCAGCAGGTAGCGGACGTCGTTGTACACCTTGGAGTAGGGCACGACGAGGAACGGCGAGGAGCGCACGTCGGCAAAGTACGGCAGCTCGTCGTTGGAGGCGTCGGAGTCGTATACGAACCCGCCCTCCTCGACGAGCAGGTCCCTGGTGTGCACGCTCGGGAACGAGCGCCCGTACCAGCCCAGCGGCCGCTCGCCGGTGAGCTGCCTGATCGACTCGATGGCACGCCGCAGGTCGTCCCGCTCCTGCTCCCTGGTGAGCTCCGAGAGCTCGGTCCAGCGCCATCCGTGCGCGAGCACGTCGTGGCCAGCCTCGGTGATCCACTCGGCAACTGCAGGATTGCGCTCGAGAGCCAGGGCACACGCGCCGATCGTGACCGGCACGTGGTACCGGTCAAACAGCCGGGCCAGCCGCCAGATCCCGGCCCGGCTGCCGAACTCGAAGTGAGTCTCGGTTCCAAGGTCACGGATCTGCGGGCCGATCTGGTAGGAGTACTCGCCCCAGCTGTCGTTGCGCCCGTCGCCGTCGAGCAGCGAGTACTCGGCACCAGACTCGTAGTTGACCACGATATTCACGACCAGGCTGACATCGCCCGGCCAGCGCACCTGCGGCGTCCGGCGGCCGTATCCGACGAAATCGCGAACGGGACCAGCGCGCCACTCTTCGTGCCCGGCCATGAGCCCCTCGTCCCGGCGCCAGTCGCGGTGCCGTCGGTGATGATTCGCGCGTCAGCGGTCAGCCGGCAGGCACAGCGGGACACCGAGCTTGAGCGGCCGTACAGCCGAGGCTAGGGTGGCCGGGCCGCGCTGTCCAGAGATCGTCTGCGATGCCGAGTACCGTGGCTGCCGTGAGCGTGGACGCGGTCGTCGGCGGGACCGTGGTCGCGCCTGATGGCCCTCGCCTGGCCGATGTCCTGATCAGCGAGGGCAAGGTCACCGGCCTGGGCCCGGCCGTAGCGGGCGCCGACGGCGCCATCTCGGGCAATCTGGTGGACGCGGCCGGCTGCTACGTGCTGCCGGGCGGCGTGGACCCGCACTGTCATCTGATGGCCCAGGTTCGGCTCGCCACTGCCGCGGCGGCGCGGGGCGGGACCACGACGGCGCTCTCTTTCACTAACCCGGGCCCGGGACAGGGTGATCTCGACTGCCTGCTGAGCCGGCGGGCCGAGGTGGCCGGCGGCGGCGCGGTGATCGATGTCGGCCTGCATGCCATGCTCTACCACCCTGAGCACACCACCTCGGCGGATCTGGCGGCCGCCCGGCGCGCCGGGGCAGCGGCCGTCAAGGTCTTCCTTGCCTATCCCGAGCTGGGGATCATGTGCTCGCCGAAGCGGCTGTTCGAGCTGATGGCCGATGCCCGCCGCCTGGGCCTACTCGTGCAGGTGCACTGCGAGAGCGGGCCGCTGATCGAGGCGCTGGCGGCCACTGGGGTGCGGGCATCTCGTTCCGCACCCGGCTCAGGGCGGGATGGCGCGCTGAATTCCGCCCGCCAGACTGTCCGGGCCTTCTGCGGCACCAGGCCGCCTGAGGTTGAGGAGGCGGCGGTCGCGAGCGCGCTCGCCGTCGCATCGCTGACCGGGGCAGCATGCTATCTGGTCCATCTGTCCACTGCGGGTGCTATCGAGCTGGTGCGCCTGGCTCGCAAACGGCACCGGTCACCGGTCTTCGCCGAGGTCTGCCTGCACCATCTGCTGCTCGACGACCGCAGTTACGCGGGTCCGGACGCCGGGAGGTACCTGGTCGCCCCGCCGCTGCGGCGCAGGGAGCATATCGAGGCCCTGTGGGAGGCGGTGGCGGACGGGACGGTCGATGCGGTCGGCTCCGATCACTGCCAGACGAGGTCGGCCGTCACAGCTCAGCTCGCGGCATCGGGCGAGAGCTACCAATACGGGATCGCGGGCATCGGCGCGCGCTTGCCGCTGCTGCTGTCCGAGGGCCTGGCCAGGGGCATTCCGGTTGGGCGGCTCATGGCGCTGGTGGCGGAAAACCCGGCCAGGATCTTCGGTCACTACCCGCGCAAGGGAGCGCTCGCACCGGGTTCGGACGCCGACATCGTGGTCTTCGACCCGGCCGGCGAGACCGTGGTGGGCCCGGATGCCTTCGACGACGGCACCGGTCCCAGCGTCTACGCTGGCCGTCGGCAGCACGGCAAGGTCCGTGCCGTGCTGCTGCGGGGCCGGCTGATCGTCACCGGCGGCATGCTCCTTGCGGAGCAGGGCAGCGGCCGCTACCTGCCGGCCAGTCGGGGCTGGTCACCGGCTACCTCGTTTCGCTGATCAGACAAACGATTCGCTGATCAGACAAACGAGAAGCTCTCGGAGTTGAAGTTGGACAGCGGCTCGCCCACCTTTGCCTCGGTGTATCCGGTGATCTTGTCGCCGTAGGCATCGAGCGAATCGACGAGATGGTGACTTCCGCTCCGAGGCCGACCCGGATGGACGACCACCTGCCTGCGCCTGCGCGGATGGTCCCGTTGCCCGCCCCTCAATGAGCCGGTTAGGCTGCAAATAGTAGTCAACCATGCGGATGGCGGCGGCACGGTCCCGGTCGCACCTTCAGCCGAAGATCAAGGCTGGCAGCTAGTGCGGATCGGCCCTTATCTGCCGGTTCACCGATGCTGGGGGGAAGGAGCCGACGACGTGGCAGGCGTGCATGCCCTCGCGTTCGGCCGGGTGAGCCCCTCGTGACCGTAACCACGGCCCCCGTGCAGCCGGCGCCGACGGCCTCGCGCGGCGACGCTCACCCCATTGCGCGGCTGGTCCGGCGGCGAACCGCCTTCGGTGTCCTGACCTTGTTCCTGGTGTCAGTCATCGTGTTCGTGGCCACCGAGATCCTGCCGGGCAATGCCGCCTACGCCGTGCTCGGCCGGAACTCGAACCCGGCACGACTGCATGCGCTCGAGATCCAGCTGCACCTGAACCGGCCCGCGGTTGACCAGTACTGGACCTGGCTGTCCGGGCTGTTCACCGGCAGCCTCGGCCACTCGCTATCGAACGGCGAGTCGGTCTGGAGCCTGATCGCACCGCGCCTCGTCGACTCCGCGGTGCTCGTCCTGGTCACCGGGCTGATCGGCTCGGTCATCGGCGTCGCACTCGGTGCCGCCGCTGCGCTGCGCAAGGACGGGTGGTTCGATCACGTCAGCTCGGTCATCGCCCTGGCCGTGACGTCGCTGCCCGACTTCGTCGTCGCCATTGGCCTGATCATCCTGCTATCGACAGTGGTATGGCAGGTGCTGCCGGCTGTCTCCCTGCTCCCCCCCGGCACCTACCCCTGGAACAGCCCGGAGCTGCTCATCCTGCCGGTTGCCACGCTCGTCATCGTGATCGTCCCGTACATCATGCGGATGATGCGCGCCGCGATGATCGAGTCTCTCGAGTCTGACTACGTCGAGATGGCCCGGCTCAAGGGCGTACCGGAGTGGCGCATCGTCCTGGTGCACGCCCTGCCCAATGCCATCGCGCCGACTATTCAGGTCATCGGCCTCAACTTCCTCTATCTCGCTGGCGGGATCGTCATCGTGGAATACGTGTTCAACTTTCCTGGCATCGGCCAGGAACTCGTCTACGCGGTCAACGGGCGTGACATTCCGGTAATCCAGTTCGTCGTCGTCGTGCTCGCGGCGTTCTATGTGTTCGCGAACATCCTGGCCGACGTCGTCGCCCTAGCGGCCACTCCCCGGCGGAGGATCCCGAGATAGCGATGGCTGTCAATATTCCCGCGACTCCCGCCGTATCGCGCGCGACCCCCCCGGCCGCGAGCGGCATCCGCCGGCATCAGTGGGCATCGATGCTGTGGGCTGCCGTCCGCACGCAGCGCGGCGCCATCGGGCTGGCGCTGACCTGCGTCGTGGGCCTGGTGGCCGTCGTCGGCCCGCTCCTCATCCCGCACTCGCCGGACGCGCTCGTGACTACCGAGTTCGCCAGGCCCTCCGGCTCGTTCCCCCTCGGCAGTGACTTCCTCGGGCGAGACCTTCTGTCCAGGGTCCTGGACGGCGGCTGGCTCCTGCTGGTGATGGCCATCGCCGCGACGGTCATCGGGGTCGCCGGCGGCGCGATGGCTGGCATGTCGGCCGCCTACCTCCGCGGGCATACAGACGGGATCATCATGCGGACCGTCGACGTGATCCTGTCATTCCCGCAGCTCGTGTTCGCCCTCCTGCTGCTGGCTCTGCTCGGCCCGAAGCTCTGGCTGATCGTGCTCGCGGTCGGCATCTCCCACGCGCCTCAGGTCGCTAGGGTGGTGCGGTCAGCGACCCTTGACATTTCCGAGCGGGACTACGTCAAGGTGGCCGAACTGCAGGGGATGCGGCCAGCCAGGATCATGGCAAAGGAGGTCCTGCCCAACCTCATCGCCCCGCTCATGGTCGAGGCCGGGCTCCGGCTGACCTATTCGATCGTCATTATCGCTGGACTGGCGTTTCTCGGCTTCGGGCAGCCGCCGCCTGCCGCCAACTGGGGCACGATGATCAACGAGAACCGGATCGGCCTGTCGCTCAACCCCTGGGCGGTGATCATTCCCGCCGTGCTGATCGCGCTGCTCACCATCGGGACAAATACCTTCACCGACGCCATTGCCCGGGTGGCTATCGGCGTCGAGCGCCGGCCGGAGGAAGCGGCGCTTATCTCCGATCTCGGCACGGGGGTGGCGGAGTGAGATACGAGCCAGCGCCGCTCCCTGGCGGCCTCGCCGGGCCGCCCCGGCCATCAGCCGAGGCGAGGCTCGAGGTACGAGACCTTGAGATACGCCTCGGCGAGTCGGGGCCCGATGTAGTGAGCGAGATCTGCTTCTCCGTGCAGGCCGGCGAGGTGCTCGGCCTAGTCGGCGAGTCGGGCTCGGGCAAGTCCACGGTGGCCCTCGCCCTGCTCGGCCACGCCCGCAGGGGCCTGAAGATCTGCGGCGGGCAGGTCCGCCTCGACGGGGTCGACCTGCTGGCGCTCAGCCCCGGCGACCTGAGATCGGCGCGCGGCGCGAAGGTCAGCTACGTGCCGCAGGATCCGTCGTCGGCGCTCAACCCGACGCTGCGGGTCGGCACGCAGCTGAGGGAGGCACTGCGGGTACACGCGGGAGCCGCCGATGACATCGAAGCGCGCGTCCGCGAGGTCATGAGCGAGGCATACCTCGAACCGACTCCGGAGATGCTTCGCCGCTACCCGCACCAGCTCTCGGGCGGCCAGCAGCAGCGCGTCAGCATAGCCATGGCCTTCGCCTGCAGGCCGTCGCTCATCGTCCTGGACGAGCCGACAACCGGCCTGGACGTCTCGACCCAGCGCCACGTCCTGGAGACCGTCCGCAGCCTCTGCCAGTCCTATGGCGTGGCGGCCGTCTACGTGAGCCACGACCTGGCCGTCGTGAGCGGGCTGGCGGCCAGCGTGGCGGTCATGTACGCGGGACGGATCATCGAGATCGGCCCGACCGCACGGCTGTTCTGCGAGCCGCTGCATCCCTACAGCCGCGGGCTGATCAGTGCCGTCCCGTCGCCAGAGCGCGCTGAGGTGCTCACCGGCATCGACGGCCAGCAGCCGCGGCCAGGCCGCCGCGGCGCCGGATGCTCATTCGCCTCGCGCTGCAGTTTCGCTGCCGCCGACTGCAGGTCGCATACACCCGAGCCGGTCGTTATCAACGGCCGGACCGTGCGCTGCCTGCGCGCCTGGGAAATCCGGCCCGAGTCCGCAGCGCGCCCTGCGGTAGCCGACGGCCGGGCCGCCCGCCTGGCGGCGCCGATCATGTCGGTCCGGGATGTCTGCGCCAGCTATGGCCAGACACCTGTGCTCTTCGATGTCGCGCTCGACGTGCCGCCCGAGTCCTGCGTCGCCGTCGTCGGCGAATCGGGCTCCGGCAAGACGACGCTCGCTCGCTGCATCGCCGGGCTGCACAGCAACTGGACCGGCGAGATTACCTTCCGCGGCGCTCCCCTGGCGTCAGGGTCGCGCCGGCGCTCCAAGGACGTCCTGCAGCGGGTCCAGTACATCTTCCAGAACCCGTATACCTCGCTCAATCCCAGGAAGACAATCGGCCAGACCGTGGCGCAGCCGCTGGAGCAGTTCCTTGACATCTCCTTCAAGGAGCGGTCCAGCCGGGTCGTTCAGGTGCTTGAGGACGTATCGCTTGGCGGCGACTTCCTGTCGCGCTACCCGGACCAGCTGTCGGGCGGCGAGCGCCAGCGCGTCGCCATCGCCAGGGCCCTGGTGGCCGAGCCCGACCTGCTGATCTGCGATGAGGTCACCTCGTCGCTGGACGTCTCGGTGCAGGCGATCATCGTGGAGCTGCTCCGCCGGATTCAGCGGGAACGCCAGCTAGCCATGATCTTCATCACCCACAACCTGGCCCTCGTGCGGAGCATTGCCCAGGCTGCCGTGGTGCTGCGGGACGGCGCCGTCGTCGAATCGGGCCCCGTTGGCCAGGTCCTGGAGCGTCCGGCCGACGCGTACACCATCCGCCTGATGGAGGACGTGCCGAAGCTGCGCACCGGGCCAGGCGGGCCAGCAGGCTGGGATACTCTGGCTGGCCGGCACCGCGCGGACGGCAGCCCTGCCCAGCCGGATATCGTGGGCTAAATCAGTACTACCCCAGCGGAACCCACGAGCACGGCTAAGGACCGGAGCGGGAGCGGGGCATCTCCAGGAGCGTTACGCTCAAGCCGTCCGTGACCCGAGATCGGAGAGACCGTCCAGGAGGACCTTATGGCGACCCTGACCTGCCCCACCTGCGCAGCCCAGGTGAAGCCGGGCGATCTCATCTGTTTTACCTGCGGCGCGAACCTGCCGCGCGGCTCGTGGGAAGATGACCCGCCCGCGCCGGCCACGATCATGCAGGAGTACCTCAGGCGCGAGGACAGGGGCAGCTCCATCTCTGCGGCGGTCCTGCGCCTGGCGTTTCCGACGGGCAACGTGGAGGTGCCAGCGGGAACGTCTTTGCTGCTGGGCCGCGACCCAGCGGAATCCCTGGTCGCCGCGGCCTTCTCGGGTTTCGAGAACGTCTCGAGGCGGCACGCGACGGTGACGATGGACGACGCCGGGCACGCGACAGTCCGCGATGAGCACTCGACGAACGGCACCTTCGTCAACGGCGACCGGGTGCTGCCCGGCACCGCGGTCCGGCTGGCCGACGGCGATCTGGTCCGGCTCGGCGCCGACGTGACCGGCGAGGTCCTGCTGCCGCGTCAGGAGCCCGACCCGGCGTCGCTCAGCCGGGAGGGCCACCCGGAGAGCAGCTGAGCCATCGGGAGCCCGGTTCGGCCCGGTCACTCCCTCACTGCCAGTTCACTGCCAGCGAGCCGAGCACCAGCTTGAGCCTTACGCTAATGAACGTGAGCGTGCGATTGCAGTGGGGGCTGCCCGGTGATTGACCTTGAGCTGTCCTGGCGCTCCGCGGCGGTCACCGCCGGCGCCCTGGGGATCACGGCGGCAGCGCTGCGGCAGGAGGCCCGCCCGCGGCTGGCTGCCGCCGCGGTCTTCGCGGGCGAGACGGCCCTGATCCTGGGCCTCTTCGCGCTGTGGCAGCTGGCCGGCTCCTTCGCGGTCCTCGGCCCGGACGGCGCGCTGGCGAAGTCCCGCTGGATCTGGCACGCCGAGCGAGTGCTGCACCTGCCGAGCGAGACCGCCCTGCAGCAGGTCTTCCTGCCGCATCCGCTGATCGTGCAGTTCTTCAACCTGTACTATGACAGCCTGCATTTCCCGGTCCTGGTCACGTGCATGATCTGGCTGTTCGTCCGGCACCGCGCCGACTACAAGAGGCTGCGCACCACGCTGGTCGCGTTCACCGCCAGCTGCCTGCTCGTCCAGCTGATCCCCGTCGCACCGCCGCGGATGCTGCCCGGAACCCACCTGGTCGACACCGCGATCCGCTACGGGCAGTCCGTCTACGGGACGCGCGCGGGCTTCGACCCCGACCAGCTCTCCGCGATGCCCTCGGTGCACGTCGGCTGGGCCATCCTCGTCGCCATCGCCGTGATCGGCTCAGCGCGCACCCGCTGGCGCTGGCTCGTGCTGCTCTACCCGGCCATGACCTCGCTGGTCGTGGTCGTGACCGCCAATCATTTCTGGCTGGACGGGATCGTGGCGGCTGCCCTGCTCGCCATCGTTCTCGCCGTCCAGTACGCGGGGCGGCGCCTGCTCGCCGGGCACGCTGGCCTGGGCCTGTATCCGGACAGTCCGATATGGCATCATCGCCGTAACATTAACCCCGCAGGCACCGGAGGTAGCGATGGCCGCAACAGCCCAGCCAGGAACATCGACAGGGCTACGGCGGGACGCGATCGGCCTGCGTGAGGTTCTCTTCCAGAGCATCACCGACATGGCGCCCGGCGCCGCCATCGCCGCATCGATCCCGGCCGGAGTCGCGTTCGCGGGCGGGTCACTGCCGCTCGCGGTGATCTTCGCCCTGGTGGCGTGCCTCTTCTGCGCCTGCAGCATCGGGCTGCTGGCCCGGGAGATGCCCGCCGCCGGGTCACTGGCCACCTATGCTGCCCGCGGCCTGCATCCGTCGATCGGCTTCCTGGTCGCCTGGGGATACGTGCTGGTCGGCTTCCTGATCCCGCCGCTGGTGCTGCTCCAGCTGGGCTTCACCACTGCCGCCACCCTCACCTCCGAGTTCCACGGCTACCCGGCGAGCTTGTGGTGGCCGTGGGCAATACTCGGCGCGCTGATCGTGCTGGCCGCCGGGTTCTACGGGGTCCGGACCTCGGCCCGGCTGGGCACGGTCCTCGGCCTGTTCGAGATCGGCGTCTTCCTGGTGCTCGCCATCTTCCTGATCGTGCACGCGGGCAGCCACAACACCCTGAGCGTGTTCACCACCAAGTACACCCCGTCCGGGTTCCGCGGCATCTCGGGAGTGATCGGCGGCTCGGTCTACACGATCCTCGCGTTCGGCGGCTTCGAGGGAGCCGCGCCGCTCGCCGAGGAGACCAGGAACCCCCGCCGCACGATCCAGCGGGCCGTCCTGCTGGCCACCCTGCTCATCGGCGCGCTGTACGTGTTCACCACCTACGCCGTGGACGTCGCCTTCGGGCCGAAGGGCTTCGTCAACTTCACCACCGGGACCGGGGCGGCGTCCTGGGAAGGCCTGGCCCGGTCGCTGTACGGGATCTTCTGGTTCTTCGTGTTCCTGGCGATCGTGAATTCCACCATCGCCAACGCGAACGCCGGGGTGAACGTCTCCAGCAGGACTGCCTACGCGATGGGCCGGATCGGTGCCTTCCCCCGCTTCCTGGCCCAGGTTCATCCGAAGCACCGCTCGCCGGCGACGGCCATCATCGTCGCGTTCGTCATTACCATCGCGGTCACGCTGGGCCTGGGCCTCGGCTACGACCCGGTGACCGCGTTCCTCATGGTCGCCACCGCCCTGGTCATCGTGCTCGCGGCGATCTACATCCTGATGAACGCGGCCTGCATCGGCTTCTTCGCCCGCCGGCGCACGGGCCTCAACCCGCTGCTGCACGTGGTCATCCCGGTCCTGGGCATCCTCGCCTTCATCCCCGCCTGGCTCACCTCGGCCGGGATCAAGGTGTTCTCCTTCGTCGCCCCGCTGGCGCCGCCGGAGTCCTACATGGGCCCGGGCGTGGCCGTCTTCATGGTCCTCGGCGTGATCTACATGATCTACCTCTACCGGACGGCGCCCGAGCGGATCACCGACGTCGGGCTGGTGCACCTGGATGCGATCGACGAAGACCTGCCGTAGGTGAGGTGGCGGCGGTCACAGGGGCCTGCGGCCAGGCCCGCGCGCAGGACCTGGCCGGCCGCAGGACGGCCCACGCCGCTGCTGCCGGTCAGCCAGCGTCGATCGCGGCGAGCACCACCAGCAGGATGGTCGCCGTCGCGAGCACGCCGTGGATGGCGATGACGGTCACGGGCAGCCGTATCCTGGCGGGTGCCGCGGGTGCCGCGGGTGCCGCGGGTGCCGCGGGTGCCGCGGGTTCGGGCAGGGCCGCAACCAGCGTCGCCATGCCGAGGCCGGCAACCAGCACGATCACCCCGACAGCGATCCAGGCCAGGGCAGCAACGTCCGTGGCCACGAACGCGATCCAGGTTCCCAGCCCGGCGACGGCGAGCGTGAAGTGGCTGACGATGGTCACTGGCGGCACGCCCGTGACCAAGGAGCGGCGGTGCAGGCCTCCATGCGCGAGCCATCCGGCGAGCAGGTACGAGCCGGCCGCTGCGGTGCCGATCCAGGCGGCTAGCGCCATGAGGCCGAGGGGCAAGCTTGCTGACTGCCGGGCAGGCGCGGCAGCCAGCGGCACCGGCCCCGGCGGCGGGACGGTCCTGATGAGGTGCCCGAGGTAGGCGCTTTCCTGGTACGCCAGGCGCCGGGCGACAACCTTGCGCTGTGGCCCGACCACCTCGCGGATGGCCCTGGCGACGGCCAGATTGACCTGCGCATAGCTCAGGCCTGCGCAGGCTCGCGGCACCGTAGTCACCGTGATGTGCCGCTGCAGCGCCTGCACGCCGAAGGCATAGCAGGTGTCCGCGGTCGCCTGGTAGGGGGCAGGCGCGCCGCCGGAGCACCCGGCCGCCAGCACGGCCGCCAGCAACCCCGCCGGCGCGGCGCCCTTGATAATGCCGCGCATGGCTCGTCCTCGGAGAATCGGTCCTTCTGGTCATACTCCGCGCTGCAGGCCCGCCCTGGACTGCTGTGCCAGCTACCCTACGTGATTCCGGTCTCCGTTCTCGTATCGAACACCTGTTTGGTTCTGGCGTATGCTGCGGCTATGACCGGTGCTTTCCAGGCTTCGCTGCTCGATCTGACCGAGGATACCGGGCTGCGCGGGCTCGCCCCGGCCGTGCGGCGTACGGTGCTGGCCCCCGGCGACCTGCTCGTCATGGGCGGCACCTGCCAGCGGACCTGGCCAGCACGCCGTACCCAAGACGGCCAGGGTGACGGGCCCGCGGATCAGTGTCCAGTTCCGTCCCAGGGGCATCCGCTGAAGCTAGCCGCACAGCGCCCGCGCGCTGGCGCTGTGCGGTTAGCCGCCCCCCGAGGCGGCTGCGGAGGCGGCGGCGGCCTGGATGGCGGCCTGCGTGGCCGCCTGGATCGCGGCTTGCGTGGCGGCCTGCGTGGCCGCCTGGATCGCGGCTTGCGTGGCGGCCTGCGTCGCCGCCTGTGTCGCCGCCGTCAGGGCGGCATTCGCCGTCACGGAGAAAGCGCCGCCGGCTGCAGGTGAGGCAGTCAGGCGTCCGCTGGCGGGCCGGCGATGCCGAGAAAGCGCCTGACGTGCTCGGCATCGGCGTGCAGCGCCGCCTCATCCGGGTTCGAGATCTGGGTGAGCGGTGACAGGACTACCTTTCCGGCCCGGATGGCCCAGATGGCCACTGCCTTGCCGCGCACCAGCGCGAACGGCCGGAAGATGCCGTTGGTGGTGACGATCCCCTGGTGCGCGCCGAGTACCGGCTCCCTGGAGGCCCAGCCGAGCAGGAGCGGGTCGAAGGCGCCGAGCAGGCGCGGCGGCGGGAGGACGGCGGCCTGGCCACGGCTCGCGAGGCCGGCCAGGCCGTCGTCGCGCTGGGCAAGCTCGCCGGCGATCCCCAGCAGGGCACGCCGGGCGTCGCGCAGCGGCAGCCCGGCCCACTTGGCGAGGTCGCGGTCATCGGCCGGACCGTGGCCGGCCAGGTAGCGGCGCGCGAGCTCGGCCAGGGCGACATCCCGGTCGAGCGGCGCCGGCGGGGTGCCCAGCCAGTCACTGACCAGTGCGTAGGCATGCTCGGTGCCGGACATCGGCCCGCGCACGATCAGGCCGCGCAGGCTCGCGAGCAGCAGCACGTGCACCAGAGCCTGGCCGGTGGTGCGCACCCCCGCCGAGGCGATCCGCTCGCCGAGCTGAGCGCGGGTCAGCGGCCCGTCGGCGGCCAGCGCCGCCTCGATGGCCGCGACACCGCGATCGGCATCGGCGGGCGGCACGCCCTCCTGCGCCAGGCGCCGGCCGCTGGCCGTGAACAGCGGCGGGGTGGTCAGCGCGTGCAGCCACCAGTAGTCCTCGCGGCCGACAAGATGCAGGGTGCCGCGGTTCAGCCAGGTCACCAGCAGCGAGCGGTCGCTGGTGAGCGCCCGGTCGACATCGGCGGCGGTCAGGCCGGCCGTGCGCGCGCGGATGGCGAGCCTGAATCCGCGCGGGTCCTGGCCCTGGACGGCGAGCAGCCTGCGGACGACGTCGGCCGTGCTGCGGGCGGGCTCGCCCGACAGCAGCTGGGCGGCACATCGCTGCGCCGTCACGGCTCCCGCGCTCATCCCGTCCCCCGTCCTCGGCTCACCAGGATCTGCCCCCGTTGTGCTCGCCCCGGCGGCCCTGGGACAAAATGC
>Ga0209871_1000047_pt1 | contig 35215 bp, 34 predicted proteins | sample OrgsoiDNA2013045_FD_185795 | JGI IMG/M metagenome (GOLD analysis project Ga0209871, IMG submission 185795) | Permafrost soil microbial communities from the Arctic, to analyse light accelerated degradation of dissolved organic matter (DOM) -... | ecosystem: Environmental > Terrestrial > Soil >... | reverse complement strand
GGTGCCGGTCCTGCCTTCCAGCCAGACGAGGAAGGACGAGGCGCGCCCATGACCTCCGGCTGGCCGCTGCGGTCGTACCTGGAACTGGGAGCCATGCCGAGTGCGGTGCCTTGCGCCCGGCTGCATGCTCGGCAGGTTCTCTGGGAGCGGAAGATGAGCGAAGTAGCCGAGACTGTCGAATTGCTGGTGTCGGAGATCATTACGAATTCCGTGCAGGCATCAGTGGGTCTCGCCAGCGGCCAATGGGACGGGGTCAGTTCAGAAGGTGTACCGACAGTGCGGTTCTGGCTGGCGGCAGACCGCGAGAAGGTGCTGATCCAAGTCTGGGATGGCTGTCACTGGAAGCCGGAGCGACGGGAGCCAGCGCTAGAGGCCGAGAGCGGCCGAGGGTTACAGCTGGTTGAAGCCCTCAGTTCGGAATGGGGAACATTCGTGCCAAACGGGCGGAACGGCAAGGTCGTGTGGGCGCTGGTAGCCGGGACCCGCGATCAGGCCACTTGATGTAATTGGGTGCAGCCGGGCGGCTGTGATGGACTATGCCGGTGATTGGGAGGCGGGATGCACGCGGCCGATGAGTGGGCCGACCTGAGCCAGGTCCGCGACTACGCCGACGCCCTGGTCGACACCATCCGCGCTTTCTGCGGGACCGCAGAAGGCGGCTGATGAGTCGTTACGCCGTGATCACGATCTGGCAGGATGCTCCCGACCTTGGATGCACGATCAGCCCAGCCAGTACCGGTAGGCCTCGATCCATTCGGCACCTGCCGGTGGCGGCGTCGGCAGCGGAAGATCCACAACCCGGATAGCCTGACGGACCGGACCGCGAGCGCAGATGGCAAGGATGCTGCCGTCGTCCATCAGGTCGATGTCCTCAACGATGACGTCCACACCCAGGACCGTCGTCTTGAATGGCACTTCGAGGTTGTCCCCGATCATCGTGTAGAAGCCGCTCACCTGCTCGTCCTCGCCGTTGGAGTCGACGGTGGCATCCTCTGCCATCGCCGCAAGTTCCGCTTTGCTCAACGCAGCCACGGCGCAAGGATAGTCAAGTGCTCCCAGACGCGCCCCGTCCTCGGCGGGTACCCGGCAGGGTGTTCCGATTCACGAGTCAGTGGACCCTCCTCGTGGTCAGCCAGCCAGGTCTGCGACTACGCCGACGCCTTGGTGGACACCATCCGGGGCCTCCCGCCGAGGTGCGGCGCTGCGGCGCGGTCAGCAATGTGGTCGGCCAGCGCCAGTAGTTCTTGCTCGACGTGCCAGGGGGTGCGGTCGAGGCGGAGCGGCCAGGTGCGCAGCCGTGTGCCGAGGTTCCGCACGTCGATCAGCTGGGCGGAGTGCTCCCGTCGTGCTGGCAGTAGATCAGCAGGCCCTCGGGCAGGCTGAGCGCGCTGGTGTAGGCGAGGAGCTGGTCGGCTTCGCGGCCGAACCCGTCGGCCGTGACTTTGTACTTGCTGTCGGCGACGTAGGTAAGCGCGCCGGCGACGGGCCCCAAAGACAAGGTCGGGCTTGATGCGCACCGAGCCATTGGTGTCCAGCTTGTCCCGCCGCCGCGCTGCCGCAGCGAGCGTGCCACCATCGGCCACCTGATCGAACGGCACGTCAGCACCCCGGACGGCACGCCTCTGTCCGACGTCGCCGCGCTCGGCGTCACCAGCCTGGATGCCACCCGCGCCAGCCCTGAGGCCATCGCATCCCTCGTCCGCGGCCAGTGGGCCATCGAGTCCCTGCACTGGCTTCGCGACACTCCTTGCCGGGACAGGGCCATGCCTGCCTCCCGCCCCGGGGCGCCCTCTCACCCCTTCGCTACCACCGGCACTTTGAAGGCATCCGCAGCCCGTGCGCATCAGGCGTATTATCGCGGCAAATAGGGCTCAGGAGCAGATATGGGTCCCAACCGCAAGAGTCTCCGACAAACCCGGAGTACCTCAAAGTAGCTGGCTGGGTACTTTAAGTAGTCAATTGCTCCAGGCCACAATCACACGACAGTAAGTGAGGTAAGGACGTGAGAAGACTTACGCTCGGGAGCCGCCCGGGAAGGCCGGGTTCAGACTCGTACTGGATCAAAAGCTCCCTGAGTTTCTCCAACAGCAACTGCGTCGAGGTGGCGAGCCTGCCTGATGGCGAGATCGGCGTTCGCGACAGCAAAGACCGCAAAGGTCCGGTTCTCCGATTTACATCGGACGAATGGCATGCATTTCTCGGTGGAGCGCGAAACGGAGAATTCGATAGCTTCGGTAAGATATAACGCTACGGCGAAGCGTCGTAGCGTCCTGGTCAGGTTAGGCGTCGATCAGAGCTCAGGCGAAGGCCCCTCCAAGCGCTGAGGGGCCTTCGCCCCCAGCTCCCTCGCCAGGCTCCCTGGACGTCCGGATCTGCACGATGAGCGGATCGCGGGGTCGATGCACGGGCACGGGCAGTTGCGCCTGAGAGTCGTGCTCATCGCGGCGAGCTCGCCCTCGGTCGCCATGAGATATTGGGCGCATGACGGCGTGGAAGGACGTCGAGCGCGCGGAACCTGAGTTCGCGCAGCGCGTGCGGGGACTCTTCGACGGTCACAGGCACAAGACGATTGCCACCTTGCGAGCCGACGGGTCGCCGCGGATCTCCGGGATCGAGGTGGCCTTCGAGGACGGCGAGCTCGTCTTCGGCTCGATGCCGAACGCGCGCAAGGGCGCGGATCTGGGCCGGGATCCGCGGTTCGCGCTGCACAGCGCCACGATCGACCCGGTCCAGGGCGCGGAAGCGCAGTGGCCGGGTGAGGCGAAGATCTCCGGGCGGGCGATCTGCGCGGGGCCGCTGACCAAGGGATCCGACGGCGACCGCTTCTGCGCCGACATCGCCGAGGTCGTGCACACGCACCTCAACGAGAAGGCCACGATGCTCGTCGTTGAGTGGTGGACCCCCGCGCACGGACTGCGCAGGATCGAGCGCGAGTAAATCTTCGGCCGAGGGCAGCCCGCAGCCGGCTTCGCCAGACGACGGAAATGCTCTTCCGCGCAGCTGAGTACCCGTGGATGCGGTCTAGCGTCGCGGAGGTCAATGGGTTATGGGCCGGTGGCGGTGACGGTGCGCGGCTACGTGCAGGTCTGGCCGTCGCCGAGACCTGGCCTGTCCCTGGATGCGGCGACCTCGGTCTCGAGCCGTCTACCGTGACGGAACGCGGCCGCGCACCGGCCGGTATCCGCCGAACACGGCTTCGAGCACGCCTTCGCCGCCGGTAAGCCCGGGCAGTTGCTCTTGCAGGCTCCTTACCTTCGCTGACGGCAGCGTGGTCGGGACAATCGACAGGTCACCGTGCGGTAGCGGCGTCTGCGGGTCGGCGCCGAGCCTGGCCAGGCACGACAGCACAGCGCCCGTCCTGGCTGCAGGGAGTTCGACGCGGACGCTGGTCATGGGCTCGCAGACGACCGTACCGGCCTGGCTGAGCGCTTCCATCAGGACCAGCGGCGTCAGCTTGCGGAAGTCGGCGGCTGTGGTCCTGGCTGTGGGCAGCACGCGCTTGGCGGGGCCGTCGCCGATGTAGTAGCCGCACTCGTTCATGGTCACGATGCAGTCGGTGACCTGCCAGCCGTGCAGGCCCTGCTGGAGCGTGTGCCCGATGTACCGGGTCATGGCGTCGGTGAAGCTCGCAGCGGTCTTGTAGATATACAGGGGGAGGAGCCGCGGGTCGACGTCCAGCCGGAACTCGATGCCAGAATCGGCCGGCCCTGGCTCGACGCGCAGCCCGACCGTCGCCGAGTAGGGATGGGCGTCGGACTGCAGGATCTCGAGTGCGCTCGCGGCGCCGGCGGGCCGCTCGATGTAGATCGTCGTCGTCTCGCGGAACGTGACGACGAGGTCGTAGTCGTCGGCGAGGACGGACCCGATGACCTCCTTCTGGACCTCGCCGTAGAGCGAGACGTAGATTTCCTGCCGCTCGTCATCTTGCCGCAGGTTGATGAGCGGGTCCTGTTCGGCGAGCTGGTCGAGCGCGGCTCGCAGCCGCTGCCGGCCGCCGGGATCGCACGGGACGACGGCCGATTCGAGGGTGGGCGGCGGGAACTGGCCACCGGCGTCGCCACGGGCCAGCTCGCCGACCGGGTCGCCGATCCTGGCCCCGGCCAGGCCCCAGAGCCTGGCGATCTGGCCAGCCCTGACCGACGGCCGCCGGACGGCGGGTCCCCGCTCGAATACGGCAACCGCGGTCACCCGTCCTTCCAGCCCGGCTCCGAACCGCAGCCGGTCGCGGATGCGCACGGTGCCCGAGAACATCCGGACGTAGGCGATCTTCTCGGCGCTGCCGCCGCGTTCGATCTTGAAAATGCGGCCAGACACCGGCCCGTCCGCGTCCCCGGCCGAGGCCGGCAGCAGTTCGGCAATGCCGGCCATCAGCTGCCCGACGCCTGCCCCGGTGATCGCCGAGCCGAAGAAGACGGGGTGCACCTGGGCTCGCCCGGTCTGAGCAGCCAGCGCGGCCCGCAGCCGGGCATAGGGAATGCCTGCCTCATCGCGCAGGTACGCGGCAAGCAGGCCATCGTCCCGCTCGGCCAGCAGTTCGGCCAGGCTGGCCGTGAACCCGGCCTCATCCGCGCCCGGCGTGATGAAGCGGGCACCCCGCGTCCCCGCGGCGTCCACGCGCCCCATCGCGATGCCCGTCACCTTCAGCCGGCGGGAGATCTCGTCAAGCACGCCGCCCGGCCGCGCTCCGGTGCGGTCGATCTTGTTCACGAACAGCAGGGCCGGCATCCGCAGGCGCTCCAGCGACCGCATCAGGATCCGGGTCTGCGGCTGCACGCCCTCCACGGCCGACACGACGAGGACCACCCCGTCGAGCACGCTGAGCACCCGGTCCACCTCGGCGATGAAGTCCGGGTGGCCTGGCGTGTCGATCAGGTTGACGTCGACGTCGCCGACCGGGAACGAGGCCACGGCGGACTTGATCGTGATGCCACGCCGCCGCTCCAGCGGCAGCGAATCGGTCAGCGTCGTCCCGGCATCGACACTGCCGGGCCGACCGATGACGCCCGAGGTGAAAAGCAGCCGCTCGGTCAGCGTCGTCTTGCCCGCGTCTACATGCGCCAGGATCCCCAGATTGAGCGTCTTGCGCGCCACGCGCCACACCCTTCGAATCGGTCCCCAAAGGCCATCTCGATGGACGTGAACGCCTCGCGCATCTGCTCTCCTCGACGATCGGCGCTGTGTACGCGGACGCCAATCATAGGGCGAGCCGCCGCGAAGCCCTAACGGTTTTCCCTGGCCGTCGGCCCGCCGCCCTGCCGCAGCCTAGCTAGGCTGCGGCGCCAGCAGTTTCGCGTAGCGGTGCGAGCGCCGTGCTCCAGGCAACGACCTGGTCCAGCATGGTGTTCAGCGCGGGCAGGTTGTAGTCGCCTGGCATGAACACGCTGAAGTTCTCGAACTCGGTGATGAGCGACAGGGTCACCTGCTGCCGGACATCGGCCATCTGTAGCTCCCCGGCGACGAGTCGGAGGTGCTCGGCGGCTCGGGCCCCGCCGGTGCCGCCGTAGGAGACGAAACCGACCGCCTTGTTGTTCCACTCGGCGTACAGGTAATCGATGGCGTTCTTCAGCACGCCAGAGGTGCCGTGGTTGTACTCGGGTGTCACGATGACGAAGCCGTCAAACGAGGCGATCTTCGCCGCCCACTGCTTGGTGTGCTCGTTCTGGTACTGGCCGAGCGAGGGAGGCAGCGGTTCGTCCAGGTGCGGGAGTGGGTAATCGCGGAGGTCGATGAGTTCGAAGTAGGCGTCGTCGCGACGCGACGCAACCTCCAGCACCCAGTGGGCGACCTGCTCGCCGTTGCGGTTGGGGCGGGTGCTGCCCAGGATGATCCCGATTCGGGTCACGGTTCGCTCCTTATTAGTAGTTGCTACGTCAAGCAAGATGATAGCAGTAGCAGATGCTTCGTCAAGCAAGTACTGTGGACTCCATGGCGAGAGCTGGTCGGGGACCCGCAGTGGTGCCACTGAGCGTCGAGGAGGAGGCGTTTCTGCGCGCTTGGTCGCGGGCGGCCCTGACCGTCCCTCGCGCCCTGGACGCGGACTTGCTGGCCGGCCAGGGCATGTCGCTGAGCGAGTACACCGCGCTGATGCACTTGTCCGAGGTACCCGGACAAAGCCTGAGGATGAGCGACCTGGCCTCCGCTTGTGCGCTCTCGCTCAGCGGCATGTCGCGGATCGTGAGCCGCCTGGAGGCCCAGGGTCTGGTGACGCGAGAGCGGTCCTCCTGTGACGGCCGTGGCTTGAACGCCGTTCTCACCGACGCTGGCCTTGGCCGGCTCCGTCGCGCCTGGCCCACTCACCTGGCGAGCGTGCGGCGGCACATGATGGACCACCTCAGCGAGCTCGACCTGCCGGTCGTCACCGCTGCCTTGGAGCGCTTCGCCTCCGACACCCCGTGTGCCGACCCGCAGCAGGAGGTTTTGACGTGACATCAGCCCTGGCAAAGCCTGAATCGACGCTGGGTGTCGGGATCATCGGCGTCAGCCCCGACCGGGGCTGGGCCGCCATCGCCCATATCCCGGCACTGCGCGCGCTGCCGAGCTACGAGATCCGGGCGCTCAGCGCGCACAGCGCGGAATCGGCGCGTGCAGCAGGCGAGGTGTTCGGGGTCAGCGCGGTCTTCTCCGACCACGAGCAGCTGGTGGCCCGGCCAGACATCGACGTGGTCGCTGTTACGGTCAGGGTGCCGCACCATCGCGAGCTCGTAACCGCGGCGCTGACGGCCGGCAAGGCCGTCTACTGCGAGTGGCCACTCGGCCGCGACCTCGACGACGCGCGGGCGATGGCCGCGCTCGCCACCGGGCACGGGCTGCGCACAGTCGTCGGCTTGCAGGCCCGCCAGGCCCGCCAGGCCCCGGCGAGTTCATCCAAGAGCTGCTCAGCGACGGATACGTCGGCGAGGTCTTGCTGGGCACGGCGGGTGCCGCCACCTCTTTTCGGGTCCGCAGCGAAGCGCGCGCGTTAGTCTGAGTCGCCTGCGTTAGTCACGCTTGGTGATCGTCAACTCGCCGGGGCGATCGCCTCCCCGCCCAGTTCCACCGCCCGCGCGGGCGCAGCTTTCCGAGAGGTCACAGCCTCCAAGGAACCCGAGGCAGTCCAGCGACGTGGCGGCGATCCGCGCGATCCCCAGCCAGGACTGGCTGATCGAGCAGCACCAGCAGCAGGTGCGCCAGCGCCCCGTCAGCCGGTGCGCGGAGGCTGCCGTCGCCTCCATCCCTATGGGCAGGCCTCCTGATCCGCTGCCGCGTCGCGTGACGGCGGCGGGATGGTGATGACGAAGAGGGTGAAGTCTTCGCGCGCCTTCGCGTCGATGGCCATGGGCAGTCGGATGCGCCCGGAATCGACCATGCCTCTGACGGCGGATCGACTCAGGCCGAACCCGATCATGAGTAGCTTCTCGACCCGGATGGGCGCCGGGAACTCGAATCTGATGATTACCTGAAGAGGCGCCGGATCCTCACGCCCGGGTTCGCATGACGGCATGCCGGTTTCCAGCTCCCATGTGCCGCTCCAGTCGAGCTGGTATCCAGCCTTGCCGGCCAGCGCTCCGTCCATTGCCAGATCCCGCACCATGGCCGGATCGTTGTTCTCGAACATCAGCAGCCGCTCGCTGCCGAGTGCCCGCACATTGATGCGCTCGTGGATGGGGATTTTCGACGTGCGGCCGCACAGCTCGCAGCAGATCAGCATCCAGACGTCGAGGAGCTTACCGTTCGCGTTCACGCGGAACTTTCCGGTGGGATGGTGAAGCGTGGACCTGCACGACACGCATGCTTTAACGATGGCGGGCAGACCGAGTTCTCTGACCACCCACAGCGCTTTCCGGCCGATGTCAGATCTGCCACCTTCAGCGGGCACGCCAATATTGCGAAAATCGTTCATGGCTTCGGCGAATTCCAAGGCTTACGGAGGCGCCAGGCAGCGCTCTGCGGCGCGGTGAACTGCCTCCTGGATCCAGTGGCATACGGCCAGCGCCTGAAAGCGAACCGCGCTGGCTGGTGCGACGTCGCACATCACGTCGCGTGGAGGAAGCCCGCGCTGATCACAAGGTGCGGGCTTCGAGCGGCACGCCGGAGAGAGACGGGGAGTGGCTCGAACCCGTCTTCATTCCGCACGCGCGCCACTGCCTACAGATCCATGCCCGCCATAATGTTCGGCCAGCGGGCCGTCAGCAACAGATTTCCCAGGAGGCCGCAGTCGGTCACTCAGACACGTGAGTGGTCTGGCTGGCATCCGGTCGATGCCATGCGCCCGGAGCATGCATTCCCATCGACGACCAGGCGACCCTCATGCTCACACGTGAACTGCGCTGACTGGACTCCTCCAACGGCGGGCCATCGTCCGGATCTGCCGCTGGCCGGGCGACGTCAGGTCTGTGAGCGCTGCAACGCCCTGGTCCCCGGCGCTGGGACCTGACCGGCGGGCATGAAGCGAGGTAACACGGTCGATGAAGGCAGGCACGAGGGCCGGCCCGGCTGCGGTGGCGCGCTGGGCGGCGAACATAGCATCGGCTGGTTCCTTCAGATCAAGATTGCAGGTGTCAGAAACGCGTCGGCCATTGTCCTGGCGTGCCACCTGGCTCGAACTGCGGTCATGCCGGTCCGGCTCCGCATGTGAGGACACTGCGTCACGCAGCTCGTTCTAGGAGCGCTGGCTGGCGTACTCCCGGACGCGTGCGAGCACCTCTGGCGCGGCCTTGGCCGGGGACCCGCAGTCGAAGGGCGGCTGCGGGTCGTATTCGATCATCAGCTGCGCGGCCTGCGCCGCGGTCCTGTCGACGAGCAGCTCGGCCAGCCGCAGCGCCATGTCGATGCCGCTCGATACTCCGGCCGCGGTGATGATGCGCTGGTCCAGGTGCTCCACGACGCGCTCGGCGGTGGGTATGGCGCCGTGCGCCGCCAGCAGGTCGTAGCCGGACCAGTGGGTGGTGGCGGTCAGCCCGCGGAGCAGGCCGGCCGCGCCGAGCACCAGGGAACCCGTGCACACCGACGTGGTGAATGCGGTGGTGGCGTGGGCCCGGCGGACCCAGCCGAGCACCCGCTCGTCGTGCTCAAGCGGGCCGGTCCCGCTGCCGCCGGGGAAGATGATGACCTGCGGGCGGGGCACGTCCTCGAACGTGGCGTCGGCGAGCAGGCCGAGCATCCCGTTCTCGCTGCGGACCTCGCCCTTGTCCGAGCCGACGAAGATGACGTCCACCTCGGGGATGCGCTGGAGCACTTCGTAGGGGCCGATGGCATCAAGCACTGTGAGCCTGGGGAAGAGCGGGATCGCCACTTGCAGGCGGCCGGTCATGCGGATCTCCTGTCGTTCGGGGACGTGCGGAAACGCTGTCGGTACGCGTCGGGGGCGACGCCCAGGTGCCGGTGGAAGACTCGCCGCAGCGTCTCCGCGCTGCCGAGCCCGCAGCGCGCGGCCACGACGTCCAGGGTCTCGTCACCGGACTCGAGATCAGCCCTGGCGGCCTCTGCGCGTACCCGCTCGACGAAGCAGCTCGGCGTCTGCCCCACTTCGGCGGTGAAGACGCGGGTGAAGTGCCGCACGCTCATCGATGCTGCGGCCGCGAGCGCGGGTACCCGGTGGTCGCCGGCTGGCGCCGACTCGACGAGGGCCTGGACCGCCCGCACCGCGGAGCGCTCGGCGCGAGGCACCCACACGGGCGCGGCGAACTGGGTCTGGCCGCCCGGCCGGACGCGACGGTCACCCGGTAACGGCCGGCCCGGCCCAGCGAGGCCGCGGCCTGCCCGGCGGCGGAGAAGACCTCGTGCGGTCCCACGATGTCCAGGGGTTGCACGCCGTCGTAGGCGACGCTGGTGATGTGGCGCTCTTTCACGCACCTCACCCTGGCGCGGCTCACCCAGTGGCGTCAACGACATGATTCCCACACTTTCGGCCAAGGAATCAAAGCCCTTCGCAGGCAAAAGGACGAACAAGATCCGCCGATCTGGGCGGCGGCGCAGCCAAGATCGGCGAAGCTAGCGAGCGCGCCGATCGCGGCGTTCTGCGTTTAGCCGCCGGTGCGCTGTTCCCGAGGTGGGCTAGTTCTACTCGGCCTGGCCGCATGAGCTTGTCACAGCGTCCAAACTCCGGCCCCGGCCGCCAGGTCATGCCTGGACGCCGCGGCCTGTTCGCCACCTGCCCGTGCGGACCGGAAGGGCCACCGGGCGGCAGGGACCTGCATCACCGTCTCGGTCATGCAGGTCCCCCGTGGGGTCAGCTCTTGCCCGGACCCTTGGAAACGGCTGGCTTCGGCGGCTGGACGACCATGGGGCATCAGGTTCGTCCAGCCCTCCGAGACGACCGTTTCGGTGCCTTCATAGTTCGTCTAGCTGCGCAGGCGGTGGCGCGTACCGCAGGCGGGGCAGATAGAGGAGTGATGGGAATATTGACGATCACCAAAGCTCGCCGTCAATGCAGCCATCCCGGCGTCTGACAGGTCCAGCCAGAAGCTGAATCAGGATCAAGCAAGACAAGCTTGGCAGCTGGTCCCCATTGAGCGACGCATCTCTGTTCTACTTCGTGCCTGGAAATCGGGCGACTTGAACGCCCACAATGGTACTGGTAGGCTGCATCCCTTTCAGCAGGCGGCACAATAATTCCTCCGAGGTCTTTACATATCGGTGCCAGCTCGATCGGATGGTCGACTCCAAATAACTTTCCTTTCAAATCACTGATTGCGTGGTTTACTGGCGGAGACAAGACGCCTACCATGAGTCCGATGATGACGCCGCCGAGCACGCCAAGGACCCATACGCCTAGGCGTCTTCGCCGAGAAGCCGCATGTTGCTCGGTAGCGTCCTTGCGGGACTCCACTTGCTGGCGGTGGCTGGCAAGGGCACGGGACAAGTCATCCTGGTCGACGAACCACGTTCCGTGCTCTTTGCGTGCAGGTATGTCTAAGCCCGCAATGCGAACAGCGCCCGACCGTCGCGCGCAGCGCCGGTACCAGTCGTAGCTGTTCTGGTTGGCGCCCTCTTCTTGGCGGTAGCGCTCGACCGCTTCGGACAGCCGGATGGATGTCCTCATGCAAGGACAATACGCGCTCATCTCGCTGCCAAGGCGTTTCTATTCGACAGCTGTGCTCGATGCTGCGGCGCGCTCAGCAATATGGCCGGCCTGCGAGCACCATGCGGGCAAGGCGCTCGGCTGGCCGGCAGTGCTCGTTCCATCGCGTGAATACGGTGTCGGATCGCAGATCGACGGGCGTCGGCGAGCCGGCCTCCTCGAGCCGGGCGCCGAGTCGTTGGAGTCCCTGCCTGGTGGTGATCGTCACGCCGGGAAGCCGTAGCAAGCGGACGGTGCCCCCCCGGAGAATGCGGTTGAGAGCGATGTCGCCGGTGTACTCATCGAACCGGCACTCGACCGGCGGCGGGAGGCCGGCGAGCCGCCGCTGGGCGGGCAGGCACCCCCAGTGCTCGCGAAAAAGGCGTTCACGTCACGCCCCCGCCTGCGACCGGGAGATCTCCAGGTAATGCTGGTTGTACATCACGCCAAGGATGTTCCCGAAGGGATCGACCACCGATGCGGTGACGAATCCGGGTCCGCGCTCGACCGGCTTCTCGTGCACCGTGGCGCCCATGGACACCAGCCGCTCGAAGCTGGCCCGGACATCGTCAACGTGCCAGTAGATCACCGCGCCCGCGGCCTTGTCCGACCGGCCGTGTGCAGCGAATCGGCTGTCGACGATGCCGAGCTCGTGCTGGTAGCCGCCGATGCGGAACTCGACGTAGGCGGGCCGCCCCTCGCTCGGGCGCACGAAGTACGGCTCGATGCCGAGTAGCTCGGTGTACCAGGCCCGGGCGGCGGTGACGTCGTCGGCGAAGAAGCTGACAGTGGTAAGCCCTCGCAACATGAGTGGTTCCTTCCTTCGGTCAGTGACAGTGACCATCCTGCAGCCTAAAGTGCTCACCAACTGAGCACTTTGCCCGGGAGGCTGGGGACATGCGCGCTGACCGGCTCGTCGCTGCCCTCCTGCTCATGCAGGCACGTGGCCGGGTGACCGCTGCGGAGCTGGCTGACGAGCTCGAGGTGTCGGTTGCCACCGCTCGCCGCGATCTGGAGGCGCTGTCCACAGCGGGCATCCCGGTATACCCCCAGCCCGGACGCGGCGGCGGCTGGTCGCTGGTTGGTGGCGCCCGCACCGACCTCAGCGGCCTGTCGGCAACCGAGGCGCAGGCGCTGTTCCTGCTCGTCGGCCCGGCCGCGGCCGTCTCGGGTGAGGCCAAAGCGGCGCTGCGCAAACTCGTGCGGGCGCTGCCGCAGACCTTCCGGGCCGACGCCGAGGCCGCCGCCAGCGCCACAGTGATCGACCCCACCCGGTGGGGCGAGCGTGATCGCCGCAGGCCCGAGATGGTCGGCCTGCTGCAGGCTGCCGTCATCGGCCGCCGCAGAGTCCGCCTGACCTACGCCAGCAGCGCCCGAGAGCGGACCGAACGGCTGGTCGACCCGTGGGGGCTGGTCGACAAGGACGACATCTGGTACCTGATCGCCGGGACCGAACGAGGGCAGCGAACCTTCCGAGTCGACCGGATCATCAGTGCCGAGCCGACCGGCCAGCCCGCCGAGCGCCCGGACGACTTCACGCTCGCCGCCGCGTGGCAGCAAGTCGTCGGCGAAGTGGAGCAGCGGCGTTCACGCACCTGGGCGACCGTGCTCATCGAGGCCAGGTTCGTGCCGGTCCTGCGAACCCAGTTCGGGCGGCACTGCCACACCGACGGCGAGCTTGACCACGGGCGTGCCCGGGTCCGCCTCGCCGCACCGACCCCGCTGGACATCGCCCGGCACCTGGCCGGCTGGGGCGCGATGATCGAGGTAATCGAACCGCGATCCGTCCAGGCCGAGCTGGCGCGGATCGGCGCCGAGCTGGCCGGCCGCTACGCCAGCCGACACTGACGCGGAACTCGGCGGTGACCTGGAGGTACGGCTGGCGGCTGCTCGTGGGATGCGTGGGCGGCGAGTCGACCGAGGGCGGGATGCACGCCTCGCCGGCATGCCGCGCCGACCGGCCGAACGCCGGGTTTCTCCAGTGGGACGGCGATGCCGTTTTTCGTCGCGTCATAGCCGCTGTTCTGACGACCGTGGTGGAATGTCCCGATGAGCGGAAGCGTGACTGCCGAGACGGCGGTTGATCTGGCCATAGAACTGGTGCGTACGGACAGCGTCAATCCGGGGCTGGTGCCTGGTGCTGCGGGCGAGGGCGAGGCACTCGATCTGCTGGCGCGGCGCCTTGAGCGCGGCAGGTTCGCTCTGGAGGTGGTGCCGGCTGCGGGCGCGGCGGGCCGGCCGAGCCTGGTTGCCCGGCATGCCGGGACCGGCGGCGGGCGCAGCCTGCTGCTCAACGGTCACCTGGACACGGTGGGCGTGGCCGGGATGGACGAGCCGTTCGCGGGCAGCATCACCGGGGATCGGCGCAGGGGGCGGCTGGTCGGCCGGGGGGCCTGTGACATGAAGGCCGGGGTCGCCGCGATGGTCGCGGCGGCCGAGACGGCCGCGGCGGCGGGGACCGCGGGGGACATCGTCCTGGCGCTGGTCGCGGATGAGGAGCATGCCAGCGCCGGGACCGAGGCGGTGATCCAGCACCTGGCCGGGCGGCTGCCGGACGCGTGCCTGGTGGGCGAGCCGACGTGGCTCGATCTGGCCGTCGCGCACCGCGGTTATGCGATCATCGAGGTGATGTTCACCGGCCGGGCAGTGCACTCCTCGCAGGCCGCGCTGGGGGTCAACGCCCTGACGCACCTGGGTCATCTGCTGACCGCCGTCGAGTGGCGCGATGCCCAGCTGCTGGTGGGTCCCGCCCACCCGGTAGCGGGAACCGGGACGCTGATGACGACAGTGGTGCGCGGCGGCACCTCACCGTTTGTCCTGGCGGACTCCGCCGTCGCGGTCGTCGAGCGGCGGACCGTGCCCGGCGAGGCGGCCGCGGACGGGCTGGCCGAGGTCGAGGACATCCTGGCCGCGATGCGCCGCGACGATCCGTCGGTGCAGGCGGTCGCCTCGATGTCGCTGGCTCGTGAGGCGTGGGAGTACAACCCGGCGTCGATGGCGGGTTCCGCGCTGGCCGGGATGCTCGGGAAGGCGCTGGGTGGCCGGCGCGGGTCGGTTTCGAAAGAGATCGGAGTTCCGTACTGGATGGATTCGGCCTTGTGGGAAGCCGCAGGCGTGCCGACCGTGGTGTGCGGCCCGGCGGGCGGCGGGATGCACGCGGCCGATGAGTGGGTCGACCTGGGCCAGGTCCGCGACTACGCCGACGCCCTGACCGACACCATCGGGGCCTTCTGCGGTCCCGCCACAGCGTGAGAGCCGGCGTTAGATCTGCCCCGCGGAATCCGTGCTCGGCGGCCTGCTCTGTGAGGCGCCTTGCTTGTACGTTTCGTACACTTGGGACATGAGCGAAACCGGAGGACTCCAGCGACCGGGCCGCGGTTGACGCGCCGTGGCCGAACGACAGGCCGGCGCCCAGCCGCTGCCATGGGAGCAGGTCAAGGCCGAGATGGGCCTGTGACCATCAACCGCGGGGAACGCTGACGCTCGCGGCTATAGCGGTTGCCGCGTCCGCCGGGTCGTGCACTTGCTGCGCCGTGCCGCGATCGTCACGCCAGTAGTACGCCGCATCGGGTTTATCGTCCATGGTGACCCATAATCGGCGGCTGGGATTGCCGTCAGGACCGAAGACGACCAGGTAGGGCCGCTGCAGCTGTGCTGGCGCCCTCGCCCGGCGGGTGAGGTGCAGCGAACGGCGGCCTATCAGCAGTGACCGGATACCTGCCTCGCGTAACGCCAGGTGCAGCACGCCCAGCTGCTGGCGCAGGGCCGCGTCCTGATCCGCTGTGATGTTCGCCATGTCCTGTCACAGTCACTAGTCCGAGCTAGTCTGTCACTGTTTGTGACTATACGGGTGCGATGGCGAAGGATCAATGAGATTTCCCAAGATTGCCTCAGCTCATGCGTGCCGCCGACAGCCGGCCCTCGGACCTGCGCTCACCTGCCTGCAACCGCCGGCAAATCGCTGATGACCGCCAGCTCGGCGTCAGGGCTCGGGTCGGGGTCGGCGCTCTGTTACCGCTCAGGTCTCTGTCACTGGCGCTTGTGCCATTTGGCCAGCTCGGCCCAGTCGTAGGCGGCCTCAGACTTCGCGCGCACAAACGCGTCGAGCATGTTGGCGTCCTCGCCGACCAGGATCCGCCAGGCCCCGGATCGCACGCCGTCGAGGATGATGGTCGCCGCCTCAGCCGCGCTGAGGAGCGCGCTGTCCCGGAAGCCGGCATTCGCCCGCACTGCTGTGGTACTCGCACAAGCAGACCGGTGACAGTGCGACAGCGCTAGGCCGGGCAGGCATCATCATGCTGATCGCGGACTGCCGGTGCCCTAGCATTCCGGTATGGCGTTCGTAACGTCCCGGGTGACGGTACGCGTCCCGGCTACCAGCGCTAACCTCGGCCCTGGCTTCGACTCCCTCGGCCTGGCGCTCGGACTGCACGACACGATCTCGGCGCGGCTGGGCGGCAGCAGGGTAGCAGTTCGCGTCTCCGGCGAGGGCGCGGGCGAACTGCCCGACGACGAGCGCCACCTGGTCGCGGCGACCATGCTGGCCGCTTTCGACCGGCTCGGCGAGCGGCCGGACGGCATTGAGCTCAGCTGCGACAATGCCATCCCGCAGGCGCGCGGCATGGGCTCGTCGTCAGCGGCGATCGTGGCCGGCCTCATGCTCGCCCGCCAACTTGTCGAGACAGGGCCCGAACGGCTCGATCACGCCGATGTCATCCGCATGGCGGCAGAGATCGAGGGCCACCCAGACAACGTTGCGCCCTGCGTGCTCGGCGGCTTCACGATCGCATGGACCGGGGGGACCGGGGGGACCGGGGGCGCGCGGGCCGTGCGGCTGGAGGATGCCACCGGCGTCCTGCCGGTGATCTTCGTACCCGGGCAGCGGGGATACACCGCGCAGGCCAGGGCGGCGCTGCCCGCCACCGTGCCCCTGGCGGACGCCGCTTTCAACGCGGCCCGCACGGCGCTGCTCGTCCGCGCCCTGACCGGCGCGCCAGAACTGCTGTTCGCCGCCACCGAGGATCGCCTGCACCAGGGATACCGGGCGGCGGCCATGCCGGACACGGCGCGGCTCGTCGCTGCCTTGCGGGAGCGGGGCATCGCCGCTGTCGTGAGCGGAGCGGGGCCGAGCGTTCTGGTCCTGGTTCCGGACGATCAAGAGCTGGGCGATAAGGCCCAGGACCTGTGCCCGGAGGGCTGGTCCGCCATGTCGCTCCCGGTGGCGGCGCAAGGAGCGCGCGTGCTGCGCGAATAGCAGGATCCGCCGGGCGCTTGCAGAATAGCCGGGCGCTTGCAGAATCGCCGGGCGCTTTCAGGGTCGCCGGGCGCTTTCAGCGAACGCGCCAGGCCATCCCAGGGTCAGTGGCCCTGCAGGTGACGACCTCCAGCTGGGTGCCGCTGGCGGTGGCGTCTGCCGGGTCGGCGAGGCACAGCCCCGACGCCGGGTTCACCAGGCTCAGGCCGGCCCCGTCGGCGATGATGTGCCATTGCTGGGGCCGGCCGCCGCTGCAGTTGCGCAGGTCCACCAGGGTGCCGCTGACGGCACCCGGCCGCGAGACGGCCAGGCAGCTGCCGTGGATCCGCAGCGTGCCGTCGGGTTGCGCCTGCCAGGCCTGCGAGGCGCCGCCGTTGCATGCCGAAAGGTCGATCGGCGTGCCGCTGGCGGTGGCGTTCCCGCTGTCATCAAGGCACTGAGTCGGGATCTGCGACGCCACGGGGCCGGCCGGCAGCGTCCATTCCTGGCTCGCCTTCCCCGAGCACAGCCTGAGCTGCGTCTGCTTCCCGTTCCTGGTGCTGCCCGCCGGATCGGCCAGGCACTTGCGCGATGCCGGGTTGACCAGCCGGTCGAGGGTACCTACCCGCCACTGCTCGGCACTGCTGCCGTTGCAGGTATGCAGGTCAATGGGCGAGCCGCTGGCCGTGCCCGAACCGGAGACCGCCAGGCACTTTCCGTGGATCCGCACCGTGTCGTCCGGCGCCACCGTCCACCGCTGCGCGGCGCTGCCATTGCATCGCCAGATGTTCACCGGGGTGCCGTTGGCTGACCGGTTGCCCGCGTCGTGCAGGCACATGCCGCCCTTGTCCAGGCGGCTGCCGCCGGCGCAGGTCTTCCACCACGACGCAGGGGTGTAGATGATCGGGAGCCGGCCGGTCTTTCGCTGCATCTCGGTGCCGAACGCGGAGACCCACGACACCATGGCAGCCGGCCCCAGCCCGTAGCACTGGTTGGTGCCGTCAGAGCTGACATAGGGGTCGTACTCGATGTCCAGCATGATCGGCACGGCGGCGCTGCCGGCTCCCAGGTAGCTCAGCAGATAGTCCGCCTGGGCGGCGGCGCGGCGGCTGGCGCCATTGCCATTGGGGGATCGCGAAGGCGTAGGCGCCCACCGCCAGGCCGGCGGCACTGGCCTGCGCCAGGTCGGTGATCGCATCCGGGTTCTGGTAGTAGGCGCCCTCGGTGGCCTTGACCGCGGCGAACCGGACCCCGGCCGCGGCCGCCTCCGGCCAGTTGATCGCTGCCCCGTTCGGGTGCTGGAAGGAAGCGACGTCCACGCCCTGGACGGCGCCCGCGATGGCCGACGGCGCCGCCCGCCCGGAATTCGCGGCCCTGGTGCCGCCGGCCGGGCTGGCCAGCTGGCGCAGCAACTGCGGCGAGTGCGTCGCCCTCACGTTGGAGCGGTCCGCCGGGCGGCCCAGCCGCCGGGCGGCTCAGCCGCCGGGCGGCGCGCTGCTGCCCAGGCCGACCACGAGGTTGATGGCCGCAGCCAGGATGACGGCGCCCAGCAAGTAGGAGAGCAGTGCGTGCCGCAGCGCCGTCGAGCGGATCTGCGTTGTCTTCAGGTTGGTGTCGGAGACCTGAAACGTCATGCCGACCGTGAACGCGAGATAGGCGAAATCACGATAGCTGGGCCGCTCCTGCTGATTGAAGTCGATGCCGCCGTCCGGGCCGGCGTAGTAGAGCTGCGCGTAGCGCAGCGCGAAGATGGTGTGCACGGTGCACCAGGACACGGCGACGCTGAGGAGGCCAAGGCCGGCCAGCACGCCCTGCTCGATGCCATGCGAAGCGTGGGCGCGGACGAGCACGATGCCCACCGCCGCCAGGCTGGCCACGCTCGCGCTCAGCGTGAGGATGTCGCTGATGGCCCGGCCGGGATCTTCGGCCGTCGCTCGCGCGGCCGTGGCCTTGGCCGACATGGGCCAGATGGCCAGCCAGACCCAGAGGCTGAACACGATCGCCGTGGCATCCCAGCCGACCGCGGGGGCGTAGCGCCAGTCCCCCAGGACGATCGTGAGCACCGTGGCGAGGGCACCGACCGCAGCCGAGATCCCGAGCCGCCAGACGGTATGCGGCCTGCGCATGGGCCCCTCCCGGTAGCTACGTGATGAACTCTGCAGGCCATGCTCGCATAGGCTGGGCCTCCGCCAGGCGCGAGCCGAGCGCGCTGGTTCACCGCAGGCGGAATGCCCCGGAGGCTGACGTGGGACAGGCGTTGCGGGTGACCAGCCGCAACGCGCGGTTCCAGCAGTGGGAGGCGCTGCTGGGCAACCGGTCGAAGCGCCAGCGCAGCGGCCAGTTCATCGTCCAGGGCGTCCGGCCCGTCACGCTCGCCATCCGCCAGAGCTGGCAGATCGAAGCACTGCTGTACGACGCCGATACGCAGCTGTCGCGATGGGCGAGGGACTCGCTCGGCGCCGTCAGCACGACGAGGGTCGCCGTGTCGGCCGAGCTCATGCACGAGCTCGGCGGCAAGGCGGACGCGACCCCTGAGCTGCTGGCCGTCGTGCAGCTGCCCGGCGACGAGCTTGACCGGATCCCGGCCGGCCCCGGCATGCTCACGGTCGTGTTCGACCGCCCGGTGAGCCCGGGAAACATCGGCACGCTGATCAGGTCAGCCGACGCCTTCGGCGCGTCCGGGGTTATCGTTACCGGCCACGCCGCCGATGTATACGATCCCAAATCGGTGCGGGCCAGCACCGGATCCCTGTTCTGCCTGCCGGTGGTGCGGGTTCCCTCGCACCGGCCCGTCCTGGACTGGGTCCAGGGCATCCGCGCCGGCGGGACAGCTATCCGCATCGTCGGCACCGACGAGAACGGCGACCTGGATGTCACCGGCATTGACTTCACGCAGCCGACGCTGCTGCTGGTCGGGAACGAGACGACCGGGCTCAGCGCGGCCTGGCGCGACGCATGCGATCAGGTGGCCCGGATCCCCATGCTTGGAACGGCTAGCTCCCTGAATGCCGCCACGGCGGCATCGGTCGTGCTGTACGAATCAGCGCGGCAGAGACTCGCCGCGCGGCAGGCGCAGCCGGGCAGGGCACCGGTAAATGAACCGGTGCCAGAGCGGGATGCTCGTCGAAGAAGCGGATGAACTCGGCGCTGGCATCCGGCCCGTGGGGGTTGGTGTAGGACTGGTGCGGCGCGCCGCCGGACCAGCCATGTCCGCCCTGGTGGATGATCCAGCACTCGGCCAGGGGCGTCCCGGTGGGGTCCTGGTAGCACGTGCGGGTGTAGGCCTGCCCGCCGGGTACCCGGCCGCCGCTGGTGACCGCGGCGGGCGCCGCGGCGGGGCGGCGGCTGGAACTGCCCGCCGCCAGGGCGTGGTCGATGAGGCACGCGGCGTTGGCGTGGGCGACGGTCACGTCCTGGTCGCCGTGGAAGACGATCAGCGGCCGGGGATGCGCGGGGGGCCTGGCCGGGCGGGGCGGGCCCTGCTGCATCGCCGTGAACGCGGAGGCGACATCTGCGGCGCAGGCGTAGGGCAGCCCGGAATGCACGCCGGCGGCGGCGTACAGATCGGGATAGACCGCGGCCATCACCGCGGCCATCGCGCCGCCGGCGGAGAACCCGGCCACGTACACCCGGGCGGCATTGGCCTGGTAGCGGGCGGTGACCTGGCTGGTGATCCCGGCGATCAGCGACGGCTCGCCGGCGTCGCGGCGCTGATGGCCCGGCAGGAACCAGTTCCAGTACCGGCCAGCGTTCGCCGAGCGCGCCTGCTCGGGGTAGGCGACGAGGAATCTCTCGCGCTCGGCGATGGCGTTCATGCCGGTAGCGGCGGCGAACGCGGCGGCGTCTTGCGTGCCGCCGTGCAGCATGACGACCAACGGCAGGGGGGCGCCGGCGTGGCCGGCCGGGACATAGAGCCGGTAGGTGCGGGTGCCGGCGGGGCCGGTATAGGAAAAAGTGTCAAAACGGCCCGCCAGCCGCGTCGGCGGGGAGGCCAGATAGCTCGGAGGGGGCCACCGGATGGGCTCTTCGGCGCGGGGCGCATCAGGCGCCCGCGGTATCACCGCCGCGGGGGTCAAGGTTTGCTGAATCAGCGCGGTCGCCTCGATGAGGCGGCCACGCCGGGTCAGGCGGCTGGCCTCAGCCATCGCGTCCATCTGGCGTCCATCCACGGCCGTATCCCTTCTCGTGGTTCTCTGCGCGGGTCTTCCAGGCGGTGACGGCCCGCGAGGTGGCCGGTTTCGCGCTCTGGCAGCCGTTGCTGTCGCAGCGGCCTATGCGATGCGAGCCGCCAGAGCGGCCTTCACCGCGGCGGGGGCCCGGAAGGCGCCGAGTACCTCCACCGAGGCGATCGTGGCCAGGGCCAGCTGCGGGGAGACATCGGCGGCGATACTCGCCAGGCCCAGCACCTGGATGTGCATCATCTGCCCGGCGTCGCGGATCTCCTCCAGATCGCGGCGCGAGTAATGACAGCTGCCCAGAGTGAGAGTTCGCCGGGCCACCGTCTGATCGACCGCCTCCCTCCGGGCGGCGAGCTGGGTACGAATGGCCGTACGGATGAAATCGGTGCGGTTGGTGTAGAAGCCTTCCTGGACCAGCAGGTCGATCTGCCCGAGGTCGACCAGTCCCATGTTGATAGTGATCTTCTCGGTCTTCTCGCGTTCACCCGAAACCATCCCTGCTAACCATCTCCTCACCATCTATATGGATGGTATATATCAGAATCTGGCTCGCCGCAACCGACGGTTCCTCGCCTGTCCCGATGCCTGTGCCGATGCCTCCCGCTGCCTGTCCCGCTGCCTGTCCCGATGCCTCCCGCTGTCTGTCCCGCTGCCTGTCCCGATGCCTGTCCCGATGCCTCCCGCTGCCTGACCCGCTGCCTGACCCGATGCTTGACCCGATGCCTGACCTGACCCGATGCCTGTCCCGCTGCGGCACTCGTCGGCACCGATACTCGGCCTAGTCCTGTGACCTGGGGCGATAGGCGGGGCTTGGCCGCCTGCGGCGAGCTGCGTCGAGCTGGCGCTGCGCGTCAGCTAGGACGCGGCCGACCGCGCGGCCGAAGTGCACGTCGCAGGGGTGGGTGACTCGGCCGGATCTGGCGTTGTCCGCTAGTTCCGCGAGTGCTACCCGCAGGGCCGCCTGCGGCTCGCCTGTCTCCGCGGGCACAGCCGAGCGTCCCGGCTCGCCCCACACGTACAACTCGAAGCCCTCGGCGGCCGCAGGCGCGCCCAGCGTGACCGTCATCGTGCTGGTCACCCCGCTCTGGTGGTGCAGGACAAGATGCGTGACGTCGCCACGGCCCGCGTCGGCGGTGACGGAGATCACCGGACCGAGGCACGCCCACAGCAGCGAGACGGCGTGCGGCGCCAGGTCCCACAAGCCGCCTTTGTCTCGTCTCCACGGCGTGTTGAACGGGCTGTCCGCCTGCAGCGCGGTTCCGAGCCAGACCGCGCTCCCGCCGGCCCAGTGGCCCTTGCTCGCCACGTCGGCCAGCCAGGCCCTGACGTCGGCCTGGAAACGCGCGGTGAAGAACACGACCGATGCGACCCGGGCATCCTGCACCGCCTGCGCCAGCGCATCGGCCCGGGCATCGCTGGTGGCGATCGGCTTCTCCAGCAGCAGGTGCTTGCCGGCCAGGGCGGCGCGCACCGCGATCGCGCTCTGCACGTCTGGCGGCACGCTGAACGCGACCCCGTCGACGTCCGCTAGGAACGCGTCGATCTCGCTGTACGCAGTGGCCTGGTGCCTGGCCGCGAGCGCGGCAGCGGCTTCGGCGTCGCGGCCCCAGACGGCGGCGAACTCAATGCCCTCAGTTGAGGCGAGAGCGGGTGCGTGGGTGATGCGGGCCCAGTGACCGGTGCCCACCAGCCCGAATCTCAGTGGCGGCTGCCCGGGAATTGTCATCCGTCGGCCCCTTCCCGCGCGGTGAGCCGGCAGTTACCACTCTCCGGCCGTTTTGAATGAATCTTTGAGTTTTTTCCTAGATGACTGACTGGACGCTCTGCGGCGCTATTTCTTCGGGCGGTATCGCAGCCGTTTCTTCGCCGTCTCGGTCTTGCCAGCGCGCTCGTTGGCGACGGCTAGCTTCTTGGCCCGCTCAAGATCTGCCTGGCTGATTAGCGCGTTGGCGAGGAGGAACTCGGGAAGCTCGCGCTGGTGGCGCTGCTCATTCCAGATGCGGCGCTGGAGTTCCTTCTTGTAGTCCGAGATCGCGCCCTCGCCGCTCAGGTCCAGTGCGATGGCGACTTCTATCATCGGCACGGCTTGCGGGGCGACCGCGCCGAGGATGAATTCCTGGTAAAGGTAGGCAATCGCCATGCATGCCGTGCCATTACGCTCGAAGAAGGCACGAACCTTGGGCGCCGCGTCGGGCAGCGGCAGGCTCGCGTGGCCCGCCGCCGAGACGCCATTCTGGCGAAAGCCCCCTTCGGTGCGCGGCTGGCTGTCGCTCAGCGGGACAGTCGGCTGGCTGCGGCCCTTCGACGGGACATCGACGCACAGCGGCAGCACCCATTTCCCGACGCTGACCAGCCAGGAGCCGGCCTCGAGCCGGATTGGCACGGTCTCGTACTGTTCCGGGGCGATCGGCAGCACGTGCTGAGCCGCGGTCTGCACGCTCTGATAGTGGGCGAACTCGGGTGAATAAGGCGCCAGGTACACCCGGTGGGTGGTGTCCCGGCTGAAGAGCTCCCACCGGTAATGCACGTAGCGAAGACCGGGGCAGCGCGGAGACCGGTGCAAGGTGGTGTCCTTGCCTGCGCTGAGCAGCGTCCGGTCCAGCCAGGTGATCTCATCGGGCGGCCGGTTGAGCCACTCGCCGCGCGCGGCTGACCAGACAACGAGCTGACTCATCGCAACTTACCCACTGCCCCCGGGCACGGCGCATCATAGACACAGTCATCAGTCCTGCGATGTCTGCGACGATAACATCCGCCAGATCCGGCAGTGTCTGGCTCTGGGGCGGACGTCAGCGCTGGCTGGCTCCTGGTCGGCGTCAGCGCTCGGCTGGCTGCTGGCCGACGTCCGCGCTTCAGCGCTGGCCGTGCGACGGCAGAGCCCTGTCCCAGCCGATCTCCACCCTCGATACCAGCGCGCCGGGCTGAGTTCCCCACCCGATCGAGTCGCCGTCGCGGATCACGTGCTCGCTGGTCAGGGGCGTTCCGTTCAGCGTCACGCCGTTGCGTCCCCGGTTGGTGATATGCCACCGGCCGTCGGTGAAGGTGAGCTCGGCGTGCAGCCGGGAGACGGTGGGCTCCTCGGGAAGCCGGAGTTCCACATCTGTGCCGCGCCCCGCGCGGGCTCCTGAGATACGGGTCTCCGCGACGGAGCCCCTGGTCACCAGCCGCAGCAGCGGAACGGCCGCCAGCGCGGTGATCGTTTCAGATTCCGCGACGACGGTCCGGGCCGCGGCTGGGTCGCCGCGGGGCGCCGCCGGCTCAACGCGGGACGCCGCCAGCCCGACGCGGGGCGCCGCCGGCTCAACGCGGGACGCCGCCAGCCCGACGCGGGGCGCCGCCGGCTCAACGCGGGACGCCGCCAGCCCGACGCGAGGCGCCGCCGGCTCAACGCGGGACGCCGCCAGCCCGACGCGAGGCGCCGCCAGCCCGACGAGAGGCGCCGCCGGCCCGACGCGAGGCGCCGCTAGATCGCCGCGGGGCACCGCCAGATCGCCGCTGGGCGCCGCGAGATCGCCGCTGGTGCGCCCGTCGTGGGCATAGGCAAAGGCCATGTCAGGCGGCTGCGCAGGACCAGCAGGCCGGCCCTGCTTGAGGCGGTAGCGGCCAGCCTGAACGGCCGGATCGCCGATGACGCTCACCCCGACCGGGCCGGCGCTGGCCAGGCCGGCGCCGTGCGCGGTGATGTGGGATTCGTAGACCTCGGTGGCGCTCGAGTCGACCAGGTCGATATCCATCATCTCGGTCAGCGAGGCCAGGTCGCCGGGGTTCATCCGCAGCTCGATATGGTTCGGTGCGAGCAGCGATCCGCCCGGGGTGACGATGAGCACCTCGGGCAGGTGCCGCAGGCCCAGTTGCAGCACGTCCCTTCCGTCCCGCCACGGCCGCGCTGACAGGTACTGCACCCACGGGTGACCGCTGTTGATGCCCAGGTACCGCAGTGCCACCACCAGGCCGATGACGGCGGCGGTGAGCATGAGCAGCAGGACCGTGCCGGCGGCCACAGAACCGGCGCTGTGCACGAACAGCGCCCACAGCACGGTGATGCCGACCAGTGCCACCGAGCGCTTGCGGCTCCGCGGCTGCAGCGGAGCACGGAGCGGGCGCTGCGCATCGCTGCGACCAGCCAATCGCGACACCTTCCTCTTACCATGCGCCGAACTCAGAACCGGCCCGGCTCGCCTGACGAGAATGCGGTGCAGGGCGCACGCTAGTCAACGGATCCGGCGCTCTTCCCAGATATCTGGAAACCCTCCGCACCGAGGGCGCGACGGCGGCGCCCCAGGTCGCACTCAGTACGGCGGCTGACCCGCCGCGAGCTGGTCCAGGGTGCTGCTCAGCCACGAGCACATCGCCGCATGCAGGCCGGACCCAAGCGAGATCCGCGCGACGCCGAGCTCGGCGAGCCGCGCCAGGCTCGGCGCACCAGGCCGGTACATCACGTTGACGCGCCCCTCCAGGCCCTCGGCGAGGCGGCCGATGACGTCATCGCCGGTCGCCATGATCGGGTAGACGCAGTCGGCGCCGGCGGCCAGGTACCGCCGCCCGCGCGAGATCGCCTCGTCGGCCAGAGCCGCCGGCTCGTCCCCGCTGCGTGCCCGCACGAAAACGTCGACGCGCGCATTGACCACCAGCGGCACCCCGGCCGCAGCGCCGGCCGCGACCACCCCGGACAGCAGGTCGCACTGGGCCTGCACGTCCGTCAGGCCGCCTCGCTCGTGGTCGGTGTCCTCCAGGTTGCAGCCCACCGTTCCCGCATCGAGCAGCCGCTCGACCAGCTCGCCCGGCGCAAGCCCGTAGCCTGCCTCAGCATCGACGGTGACGGGGACATCGACCGCGGCCGCGATGCGCGCGGCGGCATCCAGCATCTCGCCGACCGGGGCCGCCTGGCCGTCCTCGCGCCCGAGGGACCGGGCCACCGCCGCGCTGCTGGTCGCCACCGCCGCAAAACGGGCAGCGACCAGCACTGCCGACGGCACATCCCAGGCGTTGGGCAGCAGCAGCGGCGCACCTGGCCGGTGCAGTTCGCGCAGCGCGGCCGCCTGCTCCGGAAGGCTCATGCCGACGGATCGTACTCGCCGGCCGCGAGCCGGCCCGTGATGCCCATCCGGTTCCAGGCATTGATCACGATGATCAGCCACGCCAGCTGGGACATCTCGGCGGCGTCGAACTCGGCCGCGGCCTGCGCGTACACCGCGTCGCTCACGTGCCCGTCGTGCACCAGCGTGACCGCCTCGGTCAGCGCCAGCGCGGCCCGCTCCCTGGCGGTGAAGAACGGCGCTTCCCGCCACGCCGACAGCGCGTAGATGCGCTGCTCGGACTCGCCGATCGAGCGGGCGTCCAGGGTGTGCATGTCGATGCAGTAGGCGCAGCCGTTGATCTGGGATGCGCGGATCCGCACCAGTTCCTTCAGCGGCCGCTCCAGCGGCGTGCCCGCCACCGCCGAATCCAGGCGCAGCATCGCCTTGTAGATATCGGGGACCTCCTCGCTGAGGGTGACCCGTGTTGCCGGACTGTGTTCCGTCGTTGTTGTCATACCGCGAGCCTAAAGCCAGTGTGGACCAGGGGTAGAGTCCATTTCAATGACAAAACGATGGTCCGCTTTGCTGGGCCCGGACCTGCACGTCGACCTTGACCGCGCTGACCTTCGCCGCAGTCTGGAGACGATGCTGCGCGACGCGGTCCGCGCCGGCCGGCTGCCTGCCGGTATCCGGCTTCCGTCGACCCGCACGCTCGCCGCGGATCTCGGCGTGGCCCGCGGGACGGTCACCCACGCCTACGAGCAGCTCGTGGCGGAGGGCTACCTCACCTCCCGCCAGGGCTCGGGTACCCGGGCCGCGGCGCTGGTCTCGCCCCCATCGCCAGCCGCCGCCACGAGCGACGCCAGCCACACCAGCCAGACCGCCCACACCAGCCAGACCGACCCCACGAAACAGACCGACCCCACGAAACAGACCGACCCCACGAAACAGACCGACCCCACGAAACAGACCGACCCCACGAACCAGACCGACCGCACAGCCGAGGCCTACCGCGCCGCCGAGGCCTACCGCGCCGGCCAGCCCCGCCCGCGCCCGCCGGTCGACTGGGACTTCACCCCAGGCCAGCCGGACCTGTCCTCGTTCCCGCGCGGCGCCTGGCTGACGGCCACCAAGCGAGTGCTCGCGTCCTGCCCGAGCGACGTTTTCGGCTACGGCGATCCGGCCGGCACGCCCACCTTGCGCCGGGCGCTGGCCGGGTACCTGGGCCGGGCGCGCGGCGTGCTGACGAGCCCGGAGCAGATCGTGGTCTGCTCCGGGTACACCCATGCTCTCGCGCTGCTCGCGGGCATCCTGGCCGCCAGCGGAATACAGCACATCGGCTTCGAGGACCCGTCCCTGCCGCTGCACCGCATGGTGGTCACGCGCGCCGGGCTCGGCGTGCGCGGCGTCCCGGTCGACCAGGACGGCATCCAGGTCGGCCGGATCTGTTCGCCCGTCGTCGTGGTGACCCCGGCGCACCAGTTCCCCACCGGCATGACGCTGGCGGCGGCCCGCCGGGCCCAGCTCGCCGACTGGGCCCGTGACGCTGACGGGCTGATTATCGAGGACGACTACGACGGAGAGTTCCGCTACGACCGGCAGCCGGTCGGCGCGGTGCAGGGACTGGCCCCCGGCCATGTCGTCTACGCCGGCACCGCCAGCAAGACCCTGGCCCCTGGCCTGCGGCTGGCCTGGCTTGCCCTGCCGCCGCACCTGGTCGAGCCGATAACAGACCTGCGCCAGCACGTGGACCGGCACACGAGCGTCATTGACCAGCTCGTGCTCGCCGACATGATCGACAGCGGTGCCTACGACCGGCACATCCGCCAGTGCCGGATCCGCTACCGGGCCAGGCGCGACGCTCTGGCCGACAAGCTCCGCCAGCACGCGCCCGCTGTCACTGTCCGCGGCATCGCCGCCGGGCTGCACGCGCTGGTCGAGCTGCCCGCGCACGGCCCCAGCGAGGCCGCTGTCATCTCGCTCGCCCGGCAGCGCCGCATCGCCGTGCAGGGACTCGCCGGGCACTGGATCACCTACCCGGCACATCCGGGCGGGCTCGTCGTCGGATACGCCAGCCCGCCGGCCCACGCCTATGAGCCGGCGCTCAGCGCCCTGGCCAGCCTGCTCGGCGACGCCACTGCCGCGCCCTGCACCGCCATATAGGGCGCCAGCTGCGCGGTGCCCTCTGCCGACATATAGGGCGCCAGCTGCCCGGTGCCCTCTGCCGCCTAGAGCCAGCCCCGGCTGCCTCAACGAACTGGCGCTCCTCATCGGGCTGCCACTCGGGATGATCGCCCTGATCCGCGCTGAAGGCTGGCGCTAGGCCCTGACCGAGATCGGGCTGGTGGCGGTGACCTGCTGCATCGTGATCCTGGACGTGATCCGCCACGAATGCCCGAGCCAGAAGGCAGTGACGTAAGGATCACTGCACCGGTGCCAGGCCCGCGACTGAAACGGAGCTGGCTCACCCCGGCCAGGCTCACCCGGCCTGGCGCGCCGGGACGGGCAGTGTCAGGGTTGCGGGAATTACTGCGGGAACTACTGCGCGCCGGCGAGGCATCGCCAGGGCCGCGATGGCTCCGGCCAGCGCGAGCGCCGCGGCCACGCCCATCGCGGGGGCGAACCCGGCGGTGAACGCCTGCGGCGAGCCGAAGCCGCCTGTGGCCCCGAACACGCTGGCCAGGATCGCGATCCCGAATACCCCGCCCAGCTGGCGCAGCATGCTGAACGTCCCCGATGCCTGGCCGATCTCGCCGGCCTCGACCGCGCCGACCACCGCTCTCTGGGCGGCAGGCATTGCCATCGAGATGCCGCAGCCGCCGATGCTCAGCGGCACGAGCAGCTGCGGGTAGCCAAGGCCGGGCCTGGCGATGAGCGCGAGCCAGCTAATACCGGCCGTTTGCAGGATCATCCCGCCGGCCAGGAAGCCGCGCTCGCCGAGCCGGTCGGCGAGATTGCCGGCGATCGGCGCGCACACCATCAGGGTGCCGGTCCAGGGCATCAGCCGCAGCCCGGCCCCGAGCGGCCCGTAACCCAGTGCCGTCTGCAGGTACTGCGCCAGGAAGAACAGCGTGCCGTACATGGAGGCGATCAGGCAGAAGTTAGCCGTGTTGGCCGTGCTGAACGCCCGGATCCGGAAGAACCGCATCGGCAGCATCGGCGTGCTCGTGCGCAGCTCCCACGCGACGAACGCGGCCACCAGGCAGGCCCCGGCCGCCGCCGCCGCGATCACCTCACGGCTGCCCCAGCCGGCGCTGTTGCCGCGCACCAGCGCGCACACCAGCCCGAGAGCACCCCCCGTCGCCAGCACAACACCCCAGATATCGAAACGGAAATTCGGCCCGTGACTCTCGCCCATGCGCCGCAGGACAAGCAGGATGGCGATCGCTCCGATCGGGATATTGATCCAGAAGATCCACCGCCACGCCAGCCCCTGGGCAACCGCCCCGCCGATGAACGGGCCGCTGAAGGTGGCAAGGCCGGTCAGGCCGCTGAAGATGCCGAGTGCCCTCCCCCTGCGATCAGCCGGGAAGGCCGCGCTCAGCTGCGTCAGAGCCAGCGGCATGATCAGCGCGGCGCCGGCCCCCTCGACGGCCCGCGCGGCGATCAGGGCGCCGATGCCCGGCGCCAGCGCGCACGCCGCCGATGCGGAGGTGAACAGCCCCAGTCCGGCCACGAACATGCGTCGGCGGCCGAACCGGTCGCCCAGCGCCGAGCCGGTCAGCAGCAGTACGGCGAAGCTCAGGACGTACGCGTTCACCGTCCACTCCAGCGTCTCGACCGAGGCGCCGAGATCGCGCCGGACCCGGCGCGGGTCGTCCCGGCCGGGGCGCGGCGACCACCGGGCCGCCGTTCGAGCACATGGCCGACGCGCAACACGCGGCTCGCCATCCTCCTGAGCCCGGTGAATGGCACTTTCAGCCCATTGACCCCAGCTGCCTGCTCAGCAATATGCGTAACGTTTTCGGATCGGCTGGCAGGCGCGCATTGCGCGAGGCTATCAGATATCCCGCTTCGCGATCTGGCTATTTACCTAATCAAGCCTGATGATGGCCTGGAAGAGCATGTAATCACCTGCTCACCGATTGTAATGGGAGGGTCATGAAAATTCGCCGTGATATTTTCATCGCCGGGCTGATAGGTCTCATTCTCTCCGCAGGCGGCACGCACCTTGGGTCTGGCACGGCGTCGTCTGTGGACTCAGGTCAGCCAGCATCGACTCACTCAGTGGTATCCACGAATTCGTCGCATCATAAGACTGCCCACTTGGCCACCAAGCACCATCACCGGCATACCCGCCATCACGCCAAGTAAGGCGAGCAGGCGGCGGCGCTGGCGCCGCTCACCCAGGCGATCTCGCGCCGGACATGCCGAGTTCGCTCAAGGTCCTTGATGGCCGTTCCGCACGCTTGCGGCGGCCGGTGGCTGCGGCTGTGGCTTTGGAGATGACGGGCGGGCAGCGGGCTGAGCTGGAGGGGCTTGCTCGTTCGCACACCGCGCCGGCTCGGGAGGTGCGCCAGGCCAAGGCGTTGTTGTGGGCCGCCGCGGAGGGAACCGCTGCGGTGGGGCGCGCAAGAGCCGCGAACCAGGGCTCCATGATGCGGCCGGCTCGGGCTAGCAAGCCCGATGGCTACCTTCTTGGCTCGTACCGCATCGCCACTGCCCCCGAGCCGAACTCCAGCCGGCTCACGAGCTTCAAGTCGACATGCTTCGATAGCCCCGCGAACAACGTCGGCCCGTGGCCCGCGAGCCTGGGATGCACCACGAACTCGTACTCATCGATCAATCCCAGCTCCGTCAACGCCAGTGGGAGCTTCACACCTCCCACGAACAGTCCCTGGCCCGACTCCCGCTTGAGTTGCTGAACGGCCTTGCCCAGATCCCCGCGCACGAGTTCCGCGTTCCAATCGACCTGCTCCAGGGTGCTCGACACGACGTACTTCTTTGCCGCGTTGATCGTCTGGGCGAAGGATTCCATCCAATCAGGTCTCGCTCCCGTCGGCGCCGGCGGCCGCCACGCTGATTCCATCATTTCGTAAGTCACCCGGCCAAAGAGAAGGGCATCGGCCTGGTTGAGGTTCTCGACCGCGTGACGATGCAAGTCTTCGTCCGCGGGGATTGCACGATGATCGCAGCACCCGTCCAATGTGACGTTGATGGAGTACCGAAGGGGTCGCATTTCGCAAGAGTACCGCCGATGGGTACACCGGCGATGTGTCGCTTAAATAGTGATCTGTCGTAGTGTGGGTGGGATGGTAGCTGCGGCTGGGGCTCTGGAGAACCTACGATGGGTGAGTGCGATGGCGTGGCCGGAACCTGACACCGGCCGGGAACCTATGAGTGGCGCGGGGTGCGGATGCCGGTTAAGGCGCCTGACGGCGCGGCCCGAATGGCGATCATCACCGTCGACGACGACCCCGGCGTTTCCCGTGCCGTTGCGCGCGACCTGCGGCGCCGCTACGGCGAGCGGTACCGCATCATCCGGGCCGAATCGGGCCAGGCGGCCCTGGACGCGCTGAACGAGCTGAAACTGCGGGGCGACCTGGTCGCCGTGATCCTTGCCGACTACCGCATGCCGCAGATGAACGGGATCGAGTTCCTCGAGCACGCGATGGACGTGTACCCGGGCGCGCGGCGTGTCCTTCTCACTGCCTATGCCGACACCGGTGCCGCGATCGACGCGATCAACGTTGTCGATCTGGACCATTACCTGCTTAAGCCGTGGGACCCGCCGGAGGAGAAGCTGTACCCGGTCGTCGACGGCCTGATCGAGGCGTGGCTCACGTCGGATCACCGGCCAGTCCCCGAAATCAAGGTGGTCGGCCATCGGTGGTCGGCGCGCTCGTCCGAGGTCCGCGAGTTCCTCGCGCGCAACCAGGTCCCCTACCGCTGGTATGCCTCCGATGAGCCGGAGGGACAGCGGCTGCTCGCCGCCGCCGGAGCCGACGGTCTCGCGCTCCCGGTCGTGATCACGCCGGACGGCGAGGCGATGGTGGAGCCCGCCGACGCGGAACTGGCCAGCCGGGTGGGGCTGGCTACCACCCCCTCGAAGGACTTCTACGATCTCGTCGTCATCGGCGCCGGGCCGGCCGGGCTTGGCGCCGCGGTCTACGGCGCCTCCGAGGGACTGCGGACCGTGCTGGTCGAGCGCACCGCGACCGGCGGTCAGGCGGGCCAGAGCTCTCGGATCGAGAACTACCTTGGCTTCCCGGACGGCGTGTCGGGGGCGCAGCTGACCGACCGGGCCCGCCGCCAGGCCGCGAAATTCGGGGCCGAGGTGCTGACCACGCGCGACGTGACCGGCCTGGAGGTCAATGGCTCGGCCCGCACGGTCCGTTTCGCCGATGGCAGCGCCATCGACGCGCACACGGTGATCCTGGCCACTGGCGTGTCCTACCAGCAGCTCGCGGGGCCCGGCCTGGCGGAGCTGACCGGGCGCGGGGTCTTCTACGGGTCCTCGCTCACCGAGGCCAGCGCCTGCTTCGGGCAGGACATCTTCATCGTGGGCGGCGCGAACTCCGCCGGGCAGGCGGCGGTCTACCTGGCACGGAGCGCCAGGTCGGTGACGCTGCTGGTCCGCGGGCCGTCGCTGGAACGCTCGATGTCCTATTACCTGATCCGCCAGATCGCGGCCATCCCGGCGATCTCGGTCCGCACCTGCACCGAGGTGGTCGCCGCCGATGGCGACGACCACCTGGAGAGCCTGACGCTGCGCGACAGCGTGACCGGCCGCACCGAGAAGGTCAGCGCCCAGTGGCTGTTTATCTTCATCGGCGCTGCCCCGCTCACCGACTGGCTGGACGGCGTGGTGGTGCGAGATGCGCGTGGCTTCGTCGTGGCGGGCCCCGACCTGACCGTCGATGGGCAGCGCCCCAGCGGCTGGGAACTGGACCGTCTTCCCTACCACCTGGAGACCAGCGTCCCCGGCGTCTTCGTGGCCGGCGATGCGCGCGCCGAGTCCGCCAAGCGGGTCGCCGCCGCCGTCGGCGAGGGCGCCATGGCCGTGATGCTGGTGCACCGCTATCTGGAGCGGCTATGAGCACCGCGCAGGCTCCCGAGCGATGCAGCGTGGATGAGCTCCGCACGCTTTTTCTGTTTGAGAAACTAAACGACGATCAGCTGGCGTGGCTGAGCCGCGCCGGGCGGATCGAGCAGATGGAACCGGGGCTTGTCTTCCGCGAGGGCGAGCCGGCCTCCTGCCTCTACATCCTGCTGGATGGCACCCTCGTGCTGTCACGCCGCGTGGGAACCGACGATATCGAGGTGAACCGCACCTCCGACCGCGGTGTCTACGCCGGCGCCTTCACGGTGTACCTCGGGGATCGGGTGCCGCAGACTTACAACGGCTCCCTTCGCGTAACGGAGCCCTCGAGGTTCTTCGTGCTCGACGCCAGCGATTTCGCGCGGATGATGCAGGACTGGTTCCCCATGGCCGTGCACCTGCTCGAGGGACTGTTCTTCGGCACCCAGAACGCCCAGCAGATCATCGGCCAGCGTGAGCGGCTGCTGGCGCTGGGATCGCTGTCGGCCGGCCTCACCCACGAGCTGAACAACCCGGCCGCCGCCGCGGTTCGTGCCACGTCGGCGCTGCGCGAGCGGGTCGCGGGCATGCGGCACAGCCTGGGTGCCATCGCCGCCGGGAAGTACAGCCAGGCCACCCTGGAGATCCTGATCCAGCTCCAGGAACGCGCCGTGGAACTAGTCGCCAAAGCGCCCGCACTCAGCCCGATGGAGGCATCCGACCGCGAGGATGCCGTCACCGACTGGCTAGACGGACATGGCGTCGCCGATGGCTGGGATCTGGCTGCGACCTTCGTCCAGGCTGGCCTGGATACCGTCTGGCTCGACCACATCGCATCGGCCGTGGACGATACGGCCCTGGATGGCACGCTGCGCTGGCTGAATTGCACCGTCGAGATCGAGCTGCTCCTGAACGAGATCGCGGACTCCACCACCCGGGTGTCAGCCCTGGTGGGCGCGGCCAAGCAATACTCTCAGCTGGACCGGGCGCCCTATCAGATGGTGGACGTGCACGAACTGCTGGACAGCACGCTGATGATGCTCAGCGGCAAGATCCCGCCTGGTATCACCATCATCAAGGACTACGCCACCGGGCTGCCCGCGATCCCCGCCTACGCGGCCGAGCTGAACCAGGTGTGGACGAACCTGATCGACAATGCCGTGTCGGCGATGAGCGGGACGGGCACGCTGACCGTGCGGACCGGACTCGACCACGACCGGCTGTTCGTGGAGTTCGGCGACACCGGCCCCGGGGTGTCCCCCGAGATCCGGGAGCGCATCTTCGAGCCGTTCTTCACCACCAAGGGGGTCGGCGAGGGTACCGGGCTCGGGCTGGACATCTCCTGGCGCATCATCGTCAACAAGCATCACGGGGATCTGCGGGTGGAGTCGGTCCCCGGCGATACCCGCTTCCGCGTGTGCCTCCCGCTGGAGAGCAGTGGATGAGGTTACCTCGGCGGCAGTCCTGCCGGAACGGAGCGGGGCTCCTGGCCTGACGCTGGCCATGCTCGGCCTCGCCGCGATGGCGTTCAGCGTCCTGCAGTCGCTGGTGATCCCGGTCCTGCCGACTATCGGGCACGACCTGCATGTCAGCCAGCAGGCGGTGACCTGGGTGCTGACCGGGTACCTGCTCTCGGCGTCGGTGGCGACGCCGATCCTCGGCCGGCTCGGCGACATGTTCGGCAAGCAGCGGATCCTGGTCATCACCCTGACCGCACTGGCGGCCGGCACGATCGTCTCCGCCGTGGCCACGTCGCTGGGGATCCTGCTGGTGGGGCGGGTAATCCAGGGCCTGGGCGGTGCCCTGTTTCCGCTCGCCTTCGGGATTATCCGCGACGAGCTCCCGCAGGAACGGGTCGCCGGAGCGATCGGCTTCATCTCCGCCACGCTCGGCGTCGGCGGCGGCCTGGGCATCATCCTGGCCGGCCCGATCGCAGCGCATCTCAGCTATCACTGGCTGTTCTGGGCACCGCTGCCGCTGATCATCATCGCAGCGGTCGGCATCCAGCGGTTCATCCCCGAGTCGCCCGTGCGGTCCGGCGGCAGGGTCAACCTGGGCTGCGCGGCGCTGCTCACCGCCTGGCTGGTCACTCTCCTGATCGGGATCACCGAGGGACCGCAGTGGGGCTGGCTCTCACTGCCGCTCGCGGGCACCGTCCTGGCGGCGGCCGCGCTGTTCTGCTGGTGGTGGATCGCAGAATGGCGGTCCGCCAACCCGCTGGTCGACGTCCGCATGCTGGTCCATCCGGCGGTATGGCGCACCAACCTCGTGGCGCTGGCCGTCGGATTCGGGCTCTACGGCTCGCTGACGCTGATTCCCGAGCTGCTGCAGACGCCGCGCGACGTCGGCTACGGGTTCGGCGTGACGGTCACCGACGCGGGCCTGTTCCTGCTCCCGCAGACCGTAGTTGTGTTCTTCTTCGGCGCCATCTCCGGGCGGATCGCTGCCGCCATCGGCTCGGCGCGGGCCGTCATGTTCGGCGTGCTGCTGGCCACCGGCTCGTTCGCCCTGCTCGCGGTGGCGCACGCCGCGGCATGGCAGATCCTGGCTGCGACGGTCGTGCTCGGGGCGGCGGTCGGCCTGACCTACTCAGGGATGCCCAATGTGATCGTCGAGTCGGTGCCCCCCGAGCAGACCAGCGTGGCGACCGGGATGAATGCCAACGTCCGGACCCTCGGCAGCGCACTAGGAGGTCAGGTGACGACCAGCATCGTGACCACCGGCCAC
>Ga0209871_1000046_pt1 | contig 35349 bp, 35 predicted proteins | sample OrgsoiDNA2013045_FD_185795 | JGI IMG/M metagenome (GOLD analysis project Ga0209871, IMG submission 185795) | Permafrost soil microbial communities from the Arctic, to analyse light accelerated degradation of dissolved organic matter (DOM) -... | ecosystem: Environmental > Terrestrial > Soil >... | reverse complement strand
GTGGACGGCCTCGAGAAATCCCAGCTAGCGGGTCGTTTTCGCAGGTGGTGGCAGGTGTTGGGTTCGAACCAACGTAGGCTGAGCCGACGGTTTTACAGACCGCTTCGCCTGCCCTAACGACGGGCCCGTGACCTGCGGTTATATAGCCAATCGCCGCCTTTATGATCTTGCCTGTCCGCCATATGTCCGTGCGCCCGGCGTCCGGGCGGGTGAAATCGCGGATATGCACGGACGGCGTCCGTGCAAGTCCGCTTCCAGCGCGTTTGCCGCTCCCGGCCAACCAGAGCCTGATTTACGTCTCCAGGAACATCAAGTCATCGCTACCAGCTCCGGCACCGCCGCGGGGAGCCCTGCGGCCGAGAGCCCCGCGAACTGCGCATGGCCTCGCAGAGCGGCGCGAGAGAAACGCCATCCCTGGCCTTATTTATGTTCGCGGCCGCGCGACAATACGTACGACCGACGTCGACGAAAATGGACTGGGGACAGCGATGACGCGTCAGCACGTCACCGAGCAGGCCGGCATCCGGTCCGCGCTCTGGTTGCCGCTATTCGATGACCTCGCCGATCCGGCGGTGGTCGCGCGGCTGGCCGGCGAGGCAGAAGAACGCGGCTGGCACGGCGTCTTCGTCTGGGACCACCTGCGCTGGCAGGCTCCGGTCCGGCAGGTCGCGGACCCATGGATCACGCTGACGGCGATAGCGACGGCCACCGAACGCGTGCGACTCGGCCCGATGATCACGCCCCTTCCCCGGCGCCGGCCAACCAAAGTTGCCCGCGAGACTGCGACGCTGGACCGGCTCAGCCGTGGCCGCCTGACCCTCGGCGTCGGCTTGGGCAGCGGTCGCGCGGGCAGCGATCTTTCCAGGACCGGTGAGCAGCTCGATGACCGAGTACGCGGTCAGATGCTCGACGAGTCACTGGAGATCTTGACTGCCGCCTGGTCCGGCGAACCGGTGCATCATCGTGGCGCGCATTACGCCGTGGACGGCATCCAGTTCCTGCCCCGCCCCGTGCAGCAACCCGGCGTGCCGGTCTGGGCCGCCGGATATCCCGGCAACATCAAACCACTGCGCCGCGCCGCGCGCTGCGACGGGTTCTTCCCAGTCAATCTCGAACACCCGGACCAGCTCGCCGCAATCGTCACGACCATCGCCGGCCTTCGCGAAGAGCCGGCAGCGCCCTACGACATCGCCGTCGGCCTCGCGCCGGGCATCAACCCAGCGCCCTACGCCCGGGCGGGAGCCACCTGGTGGCTGCCGGAGTTCGATCCAGAGACGCTCTCGCTGGACCGGGTCCGTGGCGTGCTCCGCGACGGACCAGCGACACGGTGATTCACGGCAGGAGACGGTGACGGTGACAGCCCGTGAGCGGGGTGCCCGGACGCGGGCCGATGCAGTCTTGTTCGACTACGACGCCGAGCTGTACCGATACCACGAGCGGCTACGTTCAGCCCTCGACATCGGCGCCGCCGACCGCGTCCTCGACATCGGCTGTGGCGCCGGCCAGACCACACGAGAGGCGGCCCGGGCCGCGGTGTCCGGGAGCGCACTCGGCGTGGACATCTCCGCTCCGATGCTGGCGCGCGCCCGCCGGCTCAGCCGTGAAGAAGGCCTGAACAACCTCACCTTTGTGCAGGGCAACGCCCAGGACCACCGGTTCCCGCAAGAGCACTTCGACATCGGCATCAGCCGGTTCGGCACGATGTTCTTCACCGACCCGCTCGCCGCGTTCACCAACATCGCGCGTGCGCTGCGTCCCGGGGCGCGACTGGTGCAACTTGTCTGGCAGGGCAGCGACCTCCAGGAATGGGATGCCGTGATCGGCGAAGTCTTCACCCACCACGCGCACCCGCCGCCGGCCCCCGGCACGGATCCCTGCTCGCTGGCCGGTCCAACTACCGTGAACGGCATCCTGACCGCAGCCGGATTCACCGGGATAGACATCACCGACGTGCACGAGCCGGTCTGCTACGGCCCCGACACCGCCAGCGCCCTCGACGCGCTACTCACCCTAAAGACGACGAAGGAACTGCTCGCTCCGCTCGATGCCGCCCAAACCGAACACGCACGCGCCCAGCTTCGCGCTGCCATTGCCGCACACGAGACCAGCACCGGCGTCTACTTCGATTCACGTGCCTGGATCATCACCGCACGCCGCAGCCGATGCCCGCAAGCCTGAAGCACGGACAGACACGAAACCCGACTGCAGCACTGAGCCGATGTTCGCTGGGACGGTCGCTGAGTGATCCTCTCGGTCGGCTACCTGCTCGCGCCCTGCCTCCTCGGCTGCCTGGCGGTGCTGGCGCGGCGTGAGGTGTCCAAGGACGCCGAGCTTCTCGTGCTCCGGCACGAGAACGCAGTGCTGCGCCGCCAGGTCAGCCGGGTCCTGTACCAGCCCGCCGACCGGCTGTGGCTCGCGGCACTATCGAAGCTGATCCCCCGGCGCCGGTGGGGCGAGGTATTCGCGGTGACCCCGGCGACCTTGCTGGCCTGGCACCGGCGGCTGGTCTCGCGCGCAAGTGGGACTACACCAGCCGACGTCGCCCCGGACGACCGCCCACGGCAGCCGCGATCCGGAAACTCGTGATCCGCATCGCGATCGAGAATCCGGCGTGGGGGCACCGGCGCGTGCAAGGCGAGCTCGTCCGGCTCGGCCACCAGATCGCCGCCTCCACGGTATGGCAGATCCTGCATGACGCCGGGATCGATCCCGCGCCCCGCCGCGCCGGCCCAACATGGAAGCAGTTCCTGACCACCCAGGCCCGCGGCATCCTCGCGGCCGATTTCATGCACGTCGATACCATTCTCCTGCGGCGCATCTACGCGCTGATCGTCATCGAGCACGACACCCGCCGCGTCCACCTGGCCGGTATCACCATGCACCCCGACGGCGCGTGGACCACGCAAGCAGCGCGCAACTTCCTGATGGACCATGGCCAGCGCGCGGCGTCAGTCAGGTTCCTGATTAGGGATCGCGCGGGCCAGTTCACCGATTCCTTCGACGCCGTGTTCACGGCAGCGGGCGTCAGGATTCTCGCCAGCCCGCCGCAGGCGCCCCGAGCAATGCCATCTGCGAAAGGATGATCGGCACCTTGCGCCGCGAGGTCCTCGACCGGCTGCTCATCGTCAGCGAGCATCACCTGCGCCAGGTACTGACCGAGTACCTGGCGCACTACAACTCGGCCCGGCCGCACCGCGCCCTTGGCCAGCTCGCACCAGGTCAGTCTCACACCCGGCCACCGCAGGTCAACCTGACCGAGCACCGGATCCGGCGAAAACAAGTCCTCGGCGGACTCACCAGCGAATACCAGATCGCCGCATGATAGCCTCGCGTTGTAACAAGAAGTCGCAGGTCACCGACGTGATCGAGTATTCGAGCCCAACAGGCTCGCCCTCGCGCTCATTACCCGCTGTAACCACGATCGGTTAGTTGGCGGCGACCGGACCGGCCCTAGGGGTCAGCACGGATCCAGCACGGCGTTGGGAACCGGCCGGAATCAACGGGGAATAACGGGCAAACAACCAGCCGTCCAACTCCCCCGCTCAGCCCGCCCGGCAGGCCCCGCATTAGCGCCATGACATGCGGCTATTACCGCACGTTAAGCCCGGTGACGGCCCTACCGATGATCATGCGCTGGATCTCCGACGTGCCCTCGAAAATCGTGAAGATCTTGGCGTCGCGATGCCAGCGCTCGACCGGGTACTCCCTGGTGTAGCCGTTCCCGCCGAGGATCTGGATCGCCTGCTCGGTCACCCGCACGGCGGTCTCCCCCGCGACCAGCTTGGAGATCGATCCCTCGGCATGCTCGAACTGCTGGCCGTTTCGCGCCATCCAGGCAGCTCGCCAGGTCAGCAGCCGGGCAGCGTCGACAGCTGCCTGCATGTCGGCGAGCATGAACGCGACGGCCTGGTTCTGCCCGATCGGGCGGCCGAACTGCACTCGCTGGCCCGCGTAGTCGCGCGCGAACTCGAAAGCCGCCCTGGCAATCCCGACCGCCATCGCCGCGACGCTCGGCCGGGAGGCCTCGAACGTCTTCATCGCCGCCTGCTCGCCGCTGCCGCGGCCCTCGGCCAGCCGCGCCAGCCGCGCGTCCAGCCGCTCCTTCCCGCCGATCAGGCACCGGCCAGGCACCCGCACGTCCTGCAGCACGACCTCCGCGGTGTGCGAGGCCCGGATCCCGTGCTTGCGGAACTTCTGGCCCTGCGACAGCCCCGCAGTGCCCGGCGGCACGATGAAGCTGGCCTGCCCGCGGCTGCCCAGCGCCGGGTCGACGGAGGCCACCACCACGTGCACGTTCGCGATGCCGCCGTTGGTGGCCCAGGTCTTCGTCCCGTTCAGCACCCACTCGTCGGTCGCCTGGCGGTAGACGGCGCGGGTCCTGATCGCGCCGACGTCGCTGCCCGCATCCGGCTCGGAGGAGCAGAAGGCGCCCAGCTTCACGTCGCCGGGGCTGCCGAACATCTGCGGCAGCCATTCCCCGGCCTGCTCCTGAGTGCCGTTGCTGCCCACGGCCACCGCGGCCAGGCAGCTGCCGGTCAGCGACAGCCCGATGCCGGCATCTCCCCAGAAGAGCTCCTCGAACGCCACCGCGGTGCCGAGCCCGCTCGGCTCCAGCCACTGCTGCCCGAAGAAGTCCAGCGAGTACAGGCCGATCTTGGCCGCCTCCTGCAGGATCGGCCAGGGGGTTTCCTCGCGCTCGTCCCACTCGGCGGCGGCTGGCCTGATGACGTCGCGTGCGAACTCATGCACCCAGTCGCGCATCTCGCGCAGATCGGCGCTGATGTGCAGGGAGAAGCCCGCGCCGCCCGGATCATCCTGGCTCATGATGCCCCCAAGTCCGGCGGCGCCCGCGCGGCTGCAGCCACGGCCGCGGGCCGCGATGATGTTACTCAAGAGTAACGCAAGCCCGCCGCCCGCGCCCGCCCGCGCCCGCCGGTATCCGCGGCCGCGCACGAGCGAGTCAGGAGCGCTCTGCCTACTCTGCCAGGCGCAGCAGCCGCTCAGCCTCCGCCGGCCGGATGTTGCGGTCGGCCATGCGGGCCCGCGCCACCCTGGCTATCTGCGGCCCGGGGTCATCATGCACCGCCCGCCAGGAACTGGCGCAGCAGCACGACGCGCGCCGTCCTGACCCCTGGGCGCAGCCACCAGGGCGCGCTGTCAACGTCCGAACTCGCCATGATCAGGTATGCCATCGCGACGTCGGCACCGGGCGCTCCGGCGCGGGCGTTGGTCCAGTCGATCACTACCGGCCCGCGGGCGGTCAGCATCACGTTGCCCGGATGCAGGTCCAGGTGCAGCAGCCGGTTCCCCGGGCCGAAGGCGCCGGGAACCCCTGGCGGGGCCTCGATCTGGTGCAGCCTGTCGTGCAGCCGCGCCAGCGTCCGGGCGTGCGGCCGCACCCGCCACGGCCTGCTGCCCAGATCGGCAAGCATGTCCGGCCGTCCAGGCGCTCCATCACCAGGTCGCGCCCCTCGGCGTGGTACACGGCGGGCACCGGGAAGCCGGCCCCGGCCAGATAGATCATCACCTGCGCCTTGGGCTGCACGTCGAAATCCGTGCGGAACCGGCGCAGGACCCGGTCCTGGCCGAGCGCGTAGACGTCGGCGGAGCGTCCGATGCCAATCAGCGGCCCTGGCGGCTCGTCAGATGCCATTCGCCCTGTGTCCTTCCGTTATGTCCGCTGCACGTTGTTATACCAGGGGTCGGCGGAGACGGCGCGCCGTGCCGGCGTCCTGCCATGATTCGGTTATCGACACCGCGCCGGCCCGGCCCGGACGACCGGAGGGAACACCCACTCGCATGGACTACAGCGGATACCAGCACCTACTGTTCGAGCGCCACGAGAACGGCGTGCTCCTCATCACGCTGAACCGGCCTGAGGTGCTCAATGCCGCCCACGAGGCGATGCACACCGAGATGGCCGGTATCTGGACTGACGTCGCCCGCGACGAGGAAACCAGGGTTGCCGTGGTCACCGGCGCGGGCCGGGCGTTCTCGGCGGGCGGCGACCTGGCCATGGTCGAGCGCATCGCGGGCAACTACGAGGGCACGGCCCGCATGCTCGGCGAGATGAGCTCCCTGGTCTACAACATGATCAACTGCGAGAAGCCGATCATCTCGGCGATCAACGGCGTCGCGGTCGGTGCCGGGCTCGTGGTGGCCCTGCTCGCTGACATCAGCATCTGCGCCGATGAGGCGAGGCTCGGCGACGGCCATGTCAAGCTGGGCGCCGCCGCCGGGGACCACGCGGCGATCATCTGGCCGCTGCTGTGCGGCATGGCCAAGGCGCGCTACTACCTGCTGACCGGCGAGATGGTCAGCGGTACCGAGGCCGAGCGCATCGGGCTGGTCAGCAAGGCGCTGCCCAGGGCCGACGTCCTGGCCGAGGCGCTGCGGGTCGCGCAGACCATCGCCGCCGGCTCGCAGACGGCGGTGCGGCTGAGCAAGCGGGCGCTGAACAGCTGGCTCAGGGCGGCCGGGCCGATTTTCGATCAGTCGGCGGCCTACGAGATGCTCACCTTCATGGGACCGGATGTCCGGGAGGGCGCGGCCGCCCTCAGGGAGAAGCGCCCGCCCAAGTTCGCCTGACCTGCACCAGCATTACTCCTGCTCGTGCCGGTCAAGGAACGAGAAGACGTCTGTCTCGTCCACGCCAGGGAAGCTGCCGGTCGGCAGGGCCGACAGGATGTGCGAGTGCGCGCGGGCCTGCGGCCAGGCCATGCCGTCCCAGCGGGCCGCGAGCGCCGCCGGCGGCTGCTGGCAGCACTCCGGATCCGGGCAGGACGACGCCATCCGCTTGACCGTCTCCCGGCCCCGGAACCAGCGCGAGTGCTCGTAGGGAACGCCCAGGGTGATCGCGAATCCGCGGTCGCTGCCCGGATCCACCGAAGCCACGCACCAGTAGGTGCCGGACGGGGTGTCCGAGTACTGGTAATACGGGCCGAACCGGTCAGGGGCCGCGAACACCTGCCGGCCCGACCAGTGCCGGCACATCCGCTGGCCCTCGATGGCCCCGGTGGCGTCAGCGGGGAAGATCACCCCGTCGTTCTCGTATGCCTTGTAGATGATGCCGCTCTCGTCGTTCTTGACGAAATGGCACGGCAGGCCCAGATGGTGGGTGGCGAGGTTGGTGAACCGGTGCGCGGCCATCTCATACGACACCGAGAACACGTCGCGCAGGTCCTCCACCGACAGGTTCCTGGCCTCCCTGGCCTGGCTCAGGAAAGCGGCCGCCGCTGCCTCGGGCACCAGCACCGCGGCGGCGAAGTAGTTCGCCTCTACCCGCTGGTGCAGGAAGTCGGCGAAGTCGAGCGGGGCGGCGTGGCCGAGCACGAAATGGCCGAGAGTCTGCAGCAGCACGGCGCGGTGCGTGTGCATGCCCAGGGACTCCTGCTTGAGGTAGATCCGCCGGTTGCGCAGGTCCGTCACTGACCGCGCGGACCGCGGCAGATCCTGCACATACCGAACGGAAAATCCGTGGTGACTCACCACCGACAGCAGCATTCCCTGGGAGAGGGCACCCCCGGAATAGCCGGCCGGGGCCAGCGCCGCCGCCGCTGCCTCCTCGATGGCGGCGAAGTAGTTGCCGCGCTCGCGCATCATCGCCCGCAGGTCAGCGTTGGCCGCCCTGGCCTCCTCCGGCGTGGCCGTCGGCTTGGCCCGCTGCTTGCGCAGTTCGGAATAGAGCGCGATGACGTGCTCGAGGATGTCGCTAGGCACCCGCGCCCCCGCCCGCACGTACGGCAGGCCGAGCTCCTGGTAGAGAGGATCATGCTGGGCTTCCTCCAGCGCGATCTCCAGCTGGGCGCGGCGGCTCGGCGGCTGGCGGCGCATCAGCTCCTGCGCCGGGACCGACAGCGCGCTCGCGAGCGCCTCGATCAGCGACAGCTTGGGCTCGCGGCGTCCGTTCTCGATCAGCGACAGGACCGAGGGGGCACGGCCGACGCGCTCGCCTAGGTCGGCGAGCGTCAGGCCCCTCGCCCGCCGCACATGGCGGAGGCGCTGCCCGAACAGGCTGAGATCCAGGCGACTTTCAGCCAAAGATAGAGGATCTTCACGTGCGAAGACTGGCATTTCTTCACTATAGACGAACTTCATGAGAAATTCTGCTGTTTGATCCTAGTGCGGGTCCCGCCGTGCGGGCAGGCTCACTGTTAGGACCCGGGCAGGCCTGGAGCGCAGCAGGTCGCCCAGGACATGAGGAGGTCCCAGTGAGCGAACGTCGGCCCGATAGCACCCAGAACGGCCACTCTGCCAGCGGCATGAACGGCCAGTCCCCCAGCGGCATGAACGGCCAGTCCCCCAGCGGAACGCCTGCTGGGCTCGATGACCAGGTCGCGCAGCTGCGCCGCAAGTGGGCGAGCGATCCGCGCTGGTCGGGCGTCGAGCGGACGTACGGCGCCGCTGAGGTCATCAGGCTGCGCGGCTCGGTGCAGGAAGAGCACACGCTCGCCCGGCTCGGTGCCGAGCGGCTGTGGTCTCTGCTGCACTCTGGCGGTTACGTCAATACCCTGGGCGCCCTGACCGGCAACCAGGCCGTGCAGCAGGTCAGGGCCGGACTGCGAGCCATCTACCTGTCCGGCTGGCAGGTCGCCGCCGACGCTAACCTGGCCGGCCAGACCTATCCGGACCAGAGCCTGTACCCGGCAAACTCAGTGCCCCAGGTCGTCCGCCGGATCAACAATGCCCTGCTGCGGGCCGACCAGATCACCTGGGCCGAGTCGCGAGGCGCGGATGCGCCGCACTGGCTCGCGCCGATCGTCGCCGATGCCGAGGCCGGCTTCGGCGGCGTGCTGAACGCGTTCGAGCTGATGAAGTCCATGATTGCGGCGGGTGCCGCCGGGGTGCACTGGGAAGACCAGCTGGCCTCCGAGAAGAAGTGCGGCCACCTGGGCGGCAAGGTGCTGATCCCGACCGGTCAGCACATCAAGACGCTCAATGCCGCGCGCCTGGCCGCCGACGTGTGCGGCGTGCCCACCCTCATCGTGGCCCGCACCGACGCCCAGGCGGCGACGCTGCTGACCAGCGATATCGACGAGCGGGACCAGCGCTTCGTGACCGGCGAGCGGACGGCAGAGGGCTTCTACCGGGTGCGGGGCGGGATTGAGTCCTGCATCGCGCGCGGCCTGGCCTACGCGCCGTACTCGGACCTGCTGTGGATGGAGACCTCCACGCCGGACCTGGGCGTAGCGCGGGAGTTCGCCGAGGCGATCCGGTCGCAGTACCCGGACCAGATGCTCGCCTACAACTGCTCGCCGTCCTTCAACTGGCGGGCGCACCTGGACGAGGGCACGATCGAGAAGTTCCAGCGCGAACTCGGCGAGATGGGCTATACCTTCCAGTTCATCACGCTGGCGGGCTTCCACGCGCTGAACCACTCGATGTTCGAGCTGGCCCACGGCTATGCGGAACAGGGCATGCCCGCCTACGTCCGGCTGCAGGACGCCGAGTTCGCCGCCGAGGCCGACGGCTACACCGCCACCAGGCACCAGCGCGAGGTCGGCACCGGCTACTTCGACCTGGTGGCCTCGGCGATCTCCCCCAACTCCTCGACGACTGCCCTGACCGGCTCGACCGAGAGCGAGCAGTTCGCCGCCGCGCACTGACGGCGAGCCGGCCATCTCGACACCGGGCCGCTGGTCCGTTCAGCTTTAAAGGCCGCGGCGCCAGCGGCACTGGATCAGCCTGGCCGGTGGCAGCCATTGGCCCAATGCAGCTGCTAGGCGCCCGAGGCTGACCGGTAGGCGGCGAGCGGGACGCCGATAGCCGGGTCGGTGGGCGCGAGCTTGGCCAGCGGCCCGAGCACGAAGTCCTGGGCCCCGTTGACGGCCCACAAATGCAACGGTGCCGTCCGGGTCGCCTGTGGTCCCAGGGAGCCCGGCCGTCACAAGCGCCACCTGCGATCGGCCATGCCTGCTCCCGGCGGGCCTGTTGTCCGCGCATTCGGGGACCTCCGACCCTACCCGGCGTGCGCCTGGGGCGAGAGAGTGAGGCAATAGAAGGAACAACAGGGAGATGCCATGAGCAATGCGGTGCGGCCAACAATCATCGTCGGCGTGAGCGGCTCCGGCGCGTCGGCGGCTGCGCTGCGGTGGGCCGTAGCTGAAGCTCGGGGCCGCCACGCCCAGCTCCGGGTCGTGCGGAGCTGGACGCCGGAGCAGCACGCGCCGTACGCCACGCTGAAAGGGCGGCCAAGTGCCGACCAGCAGCGAACCATCGCCAGCCGGGACCTGGCCGCGGCGATGCGCGCTATGTTCGGCCCCGCGATGCCGGACGGTGTCGTCGCCGAACTGGCTGAGGGCATGCCGGAAAGGACCCTGGTGGACCGGTCAGCAGCAGCGGACCTCCTGGTACTCGGCGCGTCGTCACAGCCAACGCCGGCCGGGCGCTCGGCCGGGCCGGTAATCCGGACCTGCCTGAGCCGCGCGCATTGTCCAGTTGTGGTCGTCAGCGCGGACGGGGGACCCGGCAACGACTGCGATCCCAGCGCTTGACCTGTGCCTGACCCCGAATGGCCTCGCAGGTCAGGTGCGGTATGCGTCGCGCCGGTGCCGAACGGAGTGGATCTCGACGGCGTGCTTGTCCTCGTTGATGCGGTAGATGATCCGGTAGGTTCCGCGTCGTGCTGACTGGTACCCGTCGAAGGGCTCATCCAGTGGCTTCCCGACGCGGTGCGGGTTGGTGGTAAGCGGCCCGTCGATCGTCTCCATGGCGGCGGCAGCGACATCGAGCGGAAGGTGCTCATGCAGGTTGCGCCGGGCCTGCCGAGAGAAGATGACCGTGTACGGCGCTGAGGTCTCCGAGCCGGGGATTCCCGGCTCGTCGCTCACGGCGCTCCGCGGCGGCGGCGCTCAAGCTCGGCGTGAACCTGCCCGGCGTCGAAGGTGTCGCCGACGGTGAAATCATCGCGCGATTGCCGCAGGTCAGCAAGCGTCTCCTCATCGCCGAGGATGTCCAGCGTCTCCTGCATGGACTCGTACTCGGCGACCGAGATCAGCATGACATCAGCACGGCCGTTGCGAGTGATGGTGAAGTGGTCGTGTTCGCGGGCGACGCGGTCGGCGAGTTCGGCGATCCGGGCCTTCGCCTCGGTGATGGGGATAGTCTCCATATGGGCCAGTATAAAGACCGGTCACAATTATAGCCAGTACATGGATTCTTGAAGGCGCGTGCCGTACGTGAGCTGCTCGCCCTGGCATCAGCCGTACTCGGAGAACGCCTGCCGAGCGGAGTCGGCGGGTTCATCAGCCAGCCTCTGCGATGACGGTCACGACCGCCTAGTCCGGCCAGGCTATCCGCTACCGAATCAGGCCGATCGCCTCCGGCATGCTGATGTCGTCGTCGTCGTAACCGCGGCGGCGCCACCTCGACGGCACGAATAGCGGAACGATCATCACTGCGCCGATGAGGACCAGGATGCCACTCACCAGCATGGTGGTGAACCCTGCGGCGTAGGCGGTGCCGTGCAGCGGGACTAGCCGCAGGGCGCGCCTTGCACTCACCACCAGCAGGGCTGACCAGCCGAGGAGGCCGAGCCCCGGCAGCCCGGCAGCCAGCGGCGAGACGGCAGGCGCAGCCAGGAGGATGCCAAGTAGCAGGCCGGTGCCGGCGATCGCGGCGAGGGCGAGGATGCCGTGCAGGCTCATCGGCGCGTGCCCGGGCAGGATCAGCGTCGTCATCCGGGCGGCTCCCCAGCCGCCGCCGAGGAACAGTGCTGCCGACATGACGATGGCAAGGATGAGCCCAGTTACGTGCCGCATTCGCCACAACCCTCCGGTCGGCTACCGCTTGCGAGGACCTGGCTCCCTTGCGCCATTCGTCTGGCGTTCCGCTCCGCCACTGTCGACTGTACCGGCGGACGGCCTCTCCCCTGCGGACGACACTCGCCCAGCCGGACATTGACAAGGTAACCCCGCTAGGGTTAGCTACGGGTTATATCTATGTTTCCCGCGCATCTGGAGGTTCGAATGCCGAAGGTCAACGTCTACCTGCCCGACGCGCTCGCCGAGGCGGTGAAGGATACCGGCGTGCCGGTCTCTGCTGTCTGCCAGCACGCCCTGGAGCTGGCCGTCCGCCGGATGACCGCCATCCGCGAGATCGTCTCGGCCGGCCCCGACGTGGACGCCGCTGCCCTGCCGGACAGCATGCTCGTCTCGCTGACGCCACGGGCGCATGCTGTGCTGACCGATGCGCAGCAGCGCGCGCACGCTGGCGGCTCGGCGGAGATCGGCACGGAGCACATGCTCGCCGGCATGATCGCCGAGGGCCGCAATCTCGCCCTGCGGGTACTCGGGACGCTCGACATCGAACCGTCGCAGATGCAGCGTGAACTCGCCCGCCGCGCGCGCGCCGGGCGCCCGGCGCGCAGCACGGCCGAGGGCACCGCGCAGAGCACGGCCGAGGGCCCGGCTGCCGAGGCTGCCCTGCCGCCATTCGGCGCGCAAGGCGCGGCGGCACTCGAGCTGGCAGTCAGTGAGTCGACCGGGCTCGGGAACAACTACATCGGCTGCGAGCACCTGCTGCTCGGCCTGGTCGCCGAGCCGGATGGCGCGGCCGGGCAGGTGCTGCGCGGGCTCGGCGCCGAACTGCGGATCACCCGCCGCGCCGTCGCCGCCGCGCTGGCTGGCTACCTCCACCTGAGCGCGCAGGGAAACGCGGCGGCGGCCGGTGACTCGGCGGCGCTGGCCGCGGCGCTCGACCGTCGCCTGCAGCCGATCGTGGCGAGGCTGGAGCAGCTGGAGCAGCGATTCGGCGGGGCGGCGCAGGCTGGATGAGCGGCCGGCACCCCCGGCCATTATCCCCGGCACGGCCGGCCGGCGTCCGGCACCCCGGCCGGCGTCCGGCACCCCGGCCGGCGTCCGGCACCCCGGCCGGCGTCCGGCACCCGGCCAGCGGCCGCCTAGCGCGGCCCGCCTCCGGCCAGGCGCCGCAGCGCGACCCGCGCCTGGTTCAGCGGCTCCAGGACCGAATAGGTCCGGTAGGCGCCGCGCTCGACCAGGCGGAACTTGGCGCCGCGGGCTCCGGGAGGCTGGCGGTAGGCGGACGGGCGATACCGGATGAAGTCATCGTGCATGCGCGCGAAATAAGCCCGGCGCTCCCGGCGCGGGATCAGGCCGCTGCGCCCGACGGACCCGATCCCGATGCCGGTGGTCTCCAGGATGGTCGTGTAATGCCAGATCGCGCGCTCGAACACTGCCGCCTGCACGGTCTGGGTGACGGCGGCATCGGCGGCCGCGAGCCGTTGGGCAAGAAAGTCGAAGACCTTGTGGTAGGCGGTGAAGATCGCGAAGTGGTCGTGACTTGTGGTGACCATGAAAGATCCGGGCCTGCGCCGCCGGTACTTGTAGCAGACCCGGTCCAGCGCGCTGATCCGGCCCGCCTCCAGCAGCGCGGCGCAGGTGACCAGCACGTCCTCGTGAATGCCGGGCGGGAACGGCACGGCGAGCCGCTGCAGGAAGACGCGGCTGAAGACCTTGCTCCATGACGTCATGGTGAGGTTGATCAGCTGCGGCTGCTCGGCGAGGGTGCAGGACCCGGGCGGCGCGGCACGCAGCAGCGGCCGGCCGCTGCTCGGCTCGGCCGCGCCGCCGGGGTACAGGTTCTCGTAGTCGATCAGCAGCACATCGGGAAGGTCGGCGCCGAGGCGCCGCGCGATCGCCGCCAGCGCGCCGTCGGCCACGACGTCGTCACCGTCGATGAACCAGACGTAGTCCCCCGCGGCCAGGCCCAGGCCCCGGTTGCGGGCGTTGCCGGGACCGCCGGTGGCATCCAGATGCAGCACCCGCAGGCGCGGGTCCAGCCCGGCGCGGGCGGCCAGGATCTTGCCGCAGCCGTCCGGAGACGCGTCGTCGACGGCGATCACCTCGATGTCGGCGCCGGTCTGCGCGAGGACCGAGTCGAGGCACTCGGCCAGGTACTGCGCAACGCGGTAGACGGGCAGCACGACGCTGATCAGGGGCGGTGCCGGCATGAGACAGCCGCAGCTCAGCGCAGTCGGTCAGGCTGCGGCTCGTCCTGTTCGGCGGGCTCGGCGGGTGCCGGCGCTGAGTCGCCGACCGTGGCCGGTTCCGCCTGGCCGGTGCTCAGCCTGGACGGCCACCAGTTCCACCTGCCCAGCAGCACTACGGTCGAGGGCACGAGCAGCGTGCGCACCAGGAACGTGTCCATCAGGATGCCCAGCGCCAGCCCGAGCCCGATGTCACGGATCTGGCTGCCGCCCGATCCGCTGCCGGCTGCGACGGTCAGCACCACGAAGGTGCCGGCCAGCACGAGGCCGGCCGAGGTCACCGTCGTGCCGGTCACGCCCAGCGCGCGCGTCACTGCCTCGCGCAGCGGCAGCTTCTGCGACTCTTCTCTGATCCGCGTCATCACCAGGATGTTGTAGTCCTCGCCGAGAGCCAGCAGGAAGATGAACATCAGGAAGGGCATGAAAAACACCAGCCCCCCGCTTCCGCCGATCTTGATGAAGATCAGCACGGACAGGCCGAGCGCGGCGAGGTAGGAGATTCCGACCGACGCGATCAGGTAGAGCGGCGCCACGAGGCTGCGCAGCACCAGGGCGAGCAGTATTCCGATGGCCACGATCGCGATCGGGACAATGCGCTTCAGGTCGCTGTTGGAGATGCTGCTGATGTCATACAGTGCGGGTGCCTCGCCGCCGACCGCTGAGTCTGCGGCGCGGACCGACTTGGACTCGGCGACCGCCGTGGTCTCAGCGCGGATCGACGGGACGGCATTCAGCGCGGGCGTGTCGCCGGGATCGCCCGCCGTCAGGCCCGTCGAGAACTGTACCGTCCGTCCGTCCGGGCTGACGTAGTTCGAGGTCGCGCGGTAGGCCTCGTAGGCGGTGACCGGGACTCGGCTGCCGGGCGGCGGGACGGCGGGCAGCGCGCTTGCGGGGCCGAGGCTTGCGTGCAGCGCGGTGTACTGGGCGGGCGTGAGCGGCGCGCCGGCCGGATTCAGCGGTCCGGTGACCTGGGTGAACAGCCTGCTCGCCTGGAACTTGCTGGTCGCCGCCGCTAGCGGCGCCGGGTTCTGCCACACCGGGGAGCTGAACCGGAATATCAGGTCGGTCGGGTTCGTCGCCGACTGCGGGAAGTACTTGCTGAGCAGTACCTGGCCAGCTGCCGAGTCCGTGCCCGCCGGCGGCGCCGTGTTCCCGCCGAACCCGGCGGCCGTGTAGCCGAAGACCGCGACTCCCAGCCCGCCGAACAGGACGACGCCCGCGAGCAGGGTCGGCACCGGATGCCGCACGATCCGCCCGGCCACCTGGCCCCAGAGACCGGGCTTGCCGCTTCCCTGGATGTTCCACGGCAGTAGCTTCGGCCTGCCGAACCACGCGCGGAACAGGGAGCGCTTCACGGCCAGCAGCGACAGCCGGATCGACAGCAGCGCCGGCAGCAGGGTCAGCGCGGCCAGCAGGATGACGCCGATAGCGATCGCGAACGGGGCGCCGAGGCCGGAGTAGAAGGAGAAGCTGGCGAGCAGCAGGCTGAGGACCGCCGCGATCACCGTGACGGCGGAGAAGGTGATCGACTCACCGACCCTGGTGACGGACCTGACGATCGCATCCCTGGCCGGGGGCCGTGCGTGCGCCAGGTCGCCGAGCAGGCTGCCGCCCAGGCCAGACGCGCCCGGGTAGTGCTCGCCCTGCACGCCGTGCTGCTCGGCGCGCAGTTCCTCGCGGACCCGGAAGACCAGGAACAGCCCGTAGTCGGTACCGGCTCCCAGCACCAGCACGATCATCAGGAATGTGGCGAGTGAGGACACTTGCAGCCCGTGCAGGGCGGCCTCGGCGACCAGCGGCCCGGCGATGGTGAACGAGATGAGCGCCGGGGCCAGGGTAGTCAGCGCCAGCGTCAGCGAGCGGAAGATCAGGACCAGCAGGACGATGATGAAGAGCAGTGACAGCTCCTCGATCTTGTTGCCGGTGGAGCCCGATGCCTTCTGCTGATCCACGGCCGCGGCGATGGCGCCTGCCAGGTGCGCCCGCAGCCCGGCCGGCAGTCCGGCATGCGCGATCTTGGCGCGAAGCGCGTTGACCAGGTCGAGCGCGGCGTTCGGGTTGCCGCCGTTCAGCTGCGACGCGAGCACGACCAGTTGCACCGCGTGCCCGTCGCGTGACCGTCCGGCGTTCAGGACCTTGCTGACGCCGGAAACCGAATTCAGCTGGCCCTGGAGCGCGGTTAGCGCGGTCACGTCGGCAGGAGTCAGCGGCGCCGCGGCGCGGGCCGCTACGAGCGGAATCGGCTGCAGGTTAGCGGTACCGAACGGCGCTGCCAGCTCGGCCGCGTGCTCGCTCGGCGCGCTTGCGGGCAGGAACTTGGCATTGTTGCTCTGGGCGACGCTATTGAGGCTCGGCAGCTGCGTCAATGCTAGAAAGGCCCCCACGATCCAGATGAGTGTCACGAGCCACCGGAACCGGACGCAGAAGCGGCCGACGGCGCCGAAAATCGCGTCGATATGCATGGGAAGTGAGCCTAGCCGAGGCCAGGGACTGGCCCGGCGAGCGCCCGCCGGGCACCGGCGCGAAGGCGCAGGCTGCTGAGGCGGCGAGCGCCGCTGCCAGGCCGGCCTGGCAGCGGCCCGCGACCGGGGTGATTATCGGCGTTCCGGTGACCCCGGCACTGCGACGTGAATACTCTGCGGGTCAGTGCTGGTCACGGGGGCCGCCCGGCCGCGGCGGCCGCCAATTGCCGCCAGCTTGTGCGGGACATGCCGGGCGCGGTACTGGCCAGGCGGGCCCTGGGCCGACAGACTCTTTACTGGGGGGCGAAGGTCCGAGCTTCGTCCCTGCGCGGCCGGGCAGCGCGGAAGGGACGCCGATGCAGGAGCTGCGCCTCGTCGCAGTCAGCGAGGACGGTAGTTACGCGGTCCTCGCGGTGCCAGGGCGCGGCGGGCGCTTCTCGTTGCCTATCGATGACCGGCTGAGGACGGTAGCTCGAGGCCAGTTCTCCCGGCTCGCTCAGTACGAGATCGAAGTGGAGAGCCCGTTGCGACCCAAGGAGATCCAGGACCGGATCCGCGCTGGAGAGACGGCGGATGAGATCGCGGACGTAGCCGGAGTTCCGATCGAGCGAGTGCGCCGGTTCGAGGGCCCCGTGCTGGCCGAGCGGGAATACCGGGCCCAGGAGGCCCAGCGGGCCACGGTCCGGGGCCAGGGCGACTCGGGGCCGGGACCGCGGCTCGGCGACATCGTGGCAGAGCGGCTCGTCGAAGCCGGCAGCAGCGCCGATGACGTGCAGTGGGACTCCAGGAAGCGTTCGGACGGCAACTGGCAGGTCCAGCTCATCTTCACTATCGGCGGTCGGCCCCAGATCGCCGAGTGGGTGTTCGACCCGCAGCGCAGGCACGCCATTCCCGCTGATGACCATGCCGTCAGGCTGTGCCTGCCGGAGGCGGACTGGCCCGCGGCGCGGTTCGTGGCCAGGGGGCCTGCGACCGCGACCGTGACGCCGATCGGCTCCAGGGCGGGCACGGCGGGCAGCCATCAGGCGGGCGGCCATCTCCCCGAGCCGGGCAGCGAGCCGGAGCGGCTCGCTGCCCGCGCCGCGCCCGCACGAGGAGCTCATGCCGCCGCCTCGTCGGCGGGTGCGGGCGCCGGCGGGTCGGCAGCGGCGTCTCGCCCGTCGGGCTCTCCCGCCGGATCGGGCCCGCTGGTCCCGGCGGTCCCGGCGGCCGCGGCGGCAGCTGCCATCCCCCCTGCCGCCGCGGCTCCACCTGGCCGGGAGGCGCTCCCGGCCAGGGAGAAGGAGGCAGCTGCGGCGCAGGCGCCGGAGGAAGCCGAGAGAGCTGCCCGCCCGGCCAGGCGAGCTGCGGGCGGCCGGGCCAGGCGCGCCTCCGTGCCATCGTGGGACGAGATCATGTTCGGCAATTCCCGGCAGCCAGACTGAGCAGCGGTCCGGCAGGCTCCGAGCCCTGGGCCGGACAGTCGGGGGCACGGTGAGGGAAGGGACTAGGGACATCCCTAGTGCGAAACCGGCGCCGAAGCACCACACTGGCCCTCATGTCAGGCAATTCGCGCATCGATCGCGCCCACGACAACGAATCCGGATCCGGGCACCGCGGCGCGCCAGGCTGGCCGCATGCGGCCAGCCTGGCAGTAGCAGCCTCGGCCATGGCTGCCCTCGTGGCCGCATGCGGAGGGTCATCGGGATCGGCCGGCACCGGTGCCAGCACGCCGGGCGGCTCTTCGCCGTCGGCGGTACCGTCGGCCTCGTCAGCTGCGGCCGCGGGCAGCGGAGGTTCAATGGGCTGCCTGACCGGGACCTGGCGGAGCACGAGCATCAAGGATCCCGAGCTGAAGCTCACCGGCGGCACCGGAGGGACGCTCACCATCAGCAGTAACGGGGCGTTCGTGGTGAACTACTCCGGCGTCCGGCCGATGACCTTCAGCGAAGACGGCCTCAAGGGGTCGATGACCTACAGCGGCCAGGCGACCGGGCAGCTCCGGGTGAACGGCGGCAAGCTGAGCGGGACCACCCGCACCAGCACCTTCGCGGTCAAGTCGAAGATCAACGGCACCAGCTTCAAGCTGCCGCTGCCCAAGGTCGTCGCGGGCAGCAAGGCGCCGTGGCAGGCCTTCAGCTGCTCCGGCGACACGCTCTCCCTGATCAACCCGTCACCCGCGCCCACCTGGAAATGGATCAGGACTAGCTGATCGGCCTGCGCCGTTCTCATCGGGGCAACGAAAGAGATTTGTCGACAAGTCCACCAAGCTGTCGCGACGCTGGCGGAGTGCGGGCGGCCGTCGGCCTGGCGTGACCGCTGACTGCCTCGGCGTAGGATCCACCACTGAGGCGGTTAGGACGACGGGCAAAGGATGAAAGCGCTTGGGCCGGTGTGATCGCGTATCGGGCCTGGTGGTCACCCGCGCGGCTGTCATGCTCTCGGCGCTGCTTGTCAGCGGCTGCGGCCTGGTCGGCGGCCCCAAGGTGCTGCGGCCGGATGCGCCTCAGGTGATGACCGTGACCGGCCCGTTGTTCGTCCAGGGGATGATCCCCCGCCGATTCAGCTGCCACGGTGCCCAGAGCCCGCCGATCTCCTGGTCCGGGGCACCGCCGGGGACTAAGTCGATCGCGCTGGTGGTGGATGACTCCGATGCCCCTATCACGCCGTATATCTACTGGATTGTGTTCGATATCAGCCCGGCGACGACGGATATCCAGGCGGGCCAGCTGCCGCCGGGCGCGCGCCAGGCCGACAACAGCCATGGGCAGGCCCGGTTCGATCCGCCCTGCCCGCTGACCGGGAGCCACACGTACAGATTCACTGTGTATGCGCTGGACGCGGTGCTGAGTGAGCAGAGTGGCGCAACACTGAAGCCGACCTGGCTGGCGATCGCGCGGCATGCGATCGCACGGGGCAGGGTTACCGGAACTGCCAGGGCGTAATCCCACAACACAGCTGGCAGACACAGCCGGGTAAAGTACCCGAAGTGCATGACAAGGGCTATAGCGGTACGACAGAATCACAGTTCAGGCAATCAGCCTCGGACAGATATCAGGGTGCTTGCATTTCCTGGGGGGGGCTCGCGTGATGGCCGCGCGATCCTAGCCGGCGCCGCCTTCAGGCCATGCCGTGTTGGATGGTGCGATGACTACGATCATGATCGGCCTGGCCGCAGTTGTCGTTTTGATTCTTGTCGTTGTGCTTCTTGCCCTCCGGTACCTGAAGGCTGACGACGGCGATGACTTCGAGGACATGCCTGTTGAGCGCCCCCAGCCCCGCGGCAGCGCGGATGATCGCGGTCGGCGCGCAGCCGGCCGGAAGCCCGCGCGCAGCGCGTGGCCGCCCCAGGTCGCAGCGGACGCTGCCGAGCCGCTCCGGCCAGCTAGTCGCAGTGGCCAGCGGCCTGCCCGCGATCACGATCGCCAGGCCAGGTCCGGCGCGCGCGACGGCACGGGCGACCTTCCGGGCGGGCGCAGCGGCCAGCGAGGCGCCGCCAAGTACGACGATCGGCTTGGCGGCGAGGCTGCCGCCAAGCGGCATCAGGACAGCCTGCCCGCTGTCCGCCCGCGCCCGGCGCGGGCAAAGCGAGCCGGGGACGACGGTGACTGGCCGAGCACCAAGTGGGACGAGCTCTCCGATGTGGACTACTGGGCTCAGGTGGCCTCGGACAAGCCGCTGACGACCACGGCTCAGCCAGCGGCACAGGCCCGCCCGGCGCGGCCCGTCCAGGCTCGCGACGCGGAATCCCGCCAGGGCCAGGGCCAGGGCAGCAGAGCTGCCGCCGCGCCCAGGCTCCCCGTGCGCGGCTCGCGGCAGCCTGCCGCGGCAGGACTGCCGGCTGCTGCTGCGCCTGCCGGGTTCATTCCGGCGCCGCATGCCGCGGTCCGGGCCCAGCCGGAGAGCGCTCAGCGCCCGGCAGCCGCGTCGGCCGGCGATCCCCGCCTGGCCGCGCTCGGCGGGCGCGACGGCCGGCCGGCCGGACCGCCGCCGGTGTCCGACGATGATCCGCTGACCAGCCCGTCCTTCCCCAGGATTCCGGCGGCTGATAGCAGGTCCTACGGTGGCGGGCGCGGGGACACCCCGCCGTCAGGATTCCGCAGCCCGGCAGCGTACACCGCGGCGACCCAGCAGTTCCCGACCTACAGATCGCCGTCGGGGCAGTTCGACAGCCATGACACTGCGCCGGCGCGGCAGCCCGCCGCGCCTGCGGGCGGATTCGGCCAGCCAGGCGGATTCGGCCAGCCAGGCGGATTCGGCCAGCCAGGCGGATTCGGCCAGCCAGGCGGATTCGGCCAGCCAGGCAGAACGGCGGCCGAGTTCGCCAGCCCGCCGTCCCACCGGCCTGCTTCGTCGCCGGAGCCCGGCAGCTATGGCGGCCATGCTGAGCGGACGGGCTTGCCCGCCAGCGCTGGCGGCTATCAGGCCGGGTACCTCCCGCCAGCGGGCAGCGCCCCGCCTGCTCCCGCGCGTACGCAGGGCGCCCCGTCCGGCAACCCGTACGGCAGCTATGTCAGCTCCCCGCCGAGCAGCTCCCCGCCGAGCAGCTCCCCGCCGAGCAGCTCCCCGCCGAGCAGCTACCTGCCCAGTTCTCCGGCAGGACCGCCGGACTTGCGCCTCCCGGCTGGCTATGGCGGGCATGCGGTCGAACCAGGCACCCGGCCGGACAGTTCCTACTCGCAGCCTGCGGCACCGGGCGATGCTTCCGCGGGCAGCAGCGCGCCGGTCGGCTGTTATCCGGAGGTTGCGCCCCCCGCGGTGCCGGCTTCCTCGTACCTGGACGTCACGCGTCAGCTTCCCAGTTCGGGAATCCCGGCACCGGGCTACCTGAACGGCAGCGGCCACGCGGACCGGGCGGGCTACCCGGCCGCGCAGCATGAGCCGGTCGACTACCTTCCCGTCGGCCATCCCGCGGGGCCCCGCGCCGACTATCCCGCCGGACCCTACGAGCCTGCGGGCAATGCGGTACCCGACCCGTACGGCCGGGACCCGTATGGCCGGGACCCGTACGGCCGGGAACGTGACCCGTACGGCGGCTACCCCGGCTACGGTGCCGCCGACGGCTGATCATGAGGCAGGCCGCAGCTTGACAAGACAGCCCCGCGCGCACGGACAATATGCCGACCCGGCAAGGCAGGTGAGATGCAGGATGGCGCGCGTGACCACGTACGCAGCTACCACCTGCACCGGCTGGCGACGGCGCTGGATCTGGAGGGCTTCCACTCCAGCGTGAAGACGAGATATCCGGCTGCGCTGCACGTATTCATCCCGGGTGCTGCCATGCTCGCCGAGAGCATCGACTGCATTCCGGGCACCGATGACAGCGGACGGCTGCGCTGGTATTTCCGGTGGTCCTGGGGCGAGGTGCTGCACGACGCGGAGGATCCGCCGGCCGCCGCCGCGAAGATCGCGGAGGTCCTCTCCGCCCGGTGAGGAGCCCCTCGGTCCGCCGGGCCACGACCGGGCCGCAAAATACGACATGGGTGGCCATCCACTGCTGATACAGCGACAGTAAAGTTCCATCCACGTTGTGGAGATGGCCCCGGCGGGCCGAGATAGCTCCTCGAAGCGGGCACTATCAGGAACTGAACAGGTCGAGGGCGTTGGTGCCGTCGTTGACGAACAGCAGGCCCTGGCCGTCAGCTGTGGTCGTCACGCCGAACAGATCACCGGCCCCATGCGGCACGAGAGTCACGGCCGCCACCTGACGGCCCGCCGGGGTGATCTCGACCGCCTTGCCATTGTTGCCATTGACGGCGATCAGGTCGCCGCCTGGGGCAACGGTCAGGCCGAGCGGGCCGCTGAGTGACCCGCCGCTGGTCAGCATGCCCGAGCCCGGCCTGAGCGACGACTTCCTGGTCATCGCGTCGGGGATGGCCGAGATGCCGTTCTGGGTCGTCGAGGCGATATAGAGAGTGCCGTCCCGGCCCAGGGCGAGGCCGGTCGGACCCTGGACCAGGGCCGCCTTGTTCTGCTGCCAGGGCAGTCCGCCGGCGACGACCGTCTCGCTCGTCATCCGCGGCCGGGCGCCGGCAGCCAGCGTGATGTCGAGGCGCACCACAGTGCACAGGCCGGTCTGCGGCGGTGCCAAGCGGGCGCTGGCAGGCCGGGCGAGGACGTTCGAGACGAACAATGCCGCATGACCGGACTGCGCGCGCATGGTCATGTCCCAGGGCCCGTTGATGTCCCGGCTCGCCCATGTCTCCACCGGCGTCCCGCGGCTGTCGAGCACGATGAGGCAGCCGGTGGGATTCACGGCAGGCAGAGCGCCGCGCTCGTTCGCGGGCAGGCTGCCCACGACAACCCAGCCGCCAGGAAGCACATCCAGCCCCGTTGTCAGGCCGACCCCGCCAGGGCACGCCTCAGGGGATGGCAGCGCGCCGAGCCGGGCGAAGAGGCGCATCCCGCCGTCGGGTGAGATCTCGACGATGGTGGTGCCTCTCCCCTGCACGTTAGCTTTGCTGTTGAAATTGCTCACCAGGATGTCGCCCCTGGTCAGCCTGCCCGCCGTCTGCCGGACGACGGCGACCCCGTAGGGGTTGACGTCGCCATTGGGCGGCACGGTTGCGGCAATCTGGCTCACGACATGGAACCGCAGCAGGTACGGCCGCCCGGCGGCATGCCCCGATGCTCCGGCCGCCGAGCACGCCGCCGCCCCGAGCATGACAACCACAGCTCCCAGCGCCGCCTGGCAGAGTCGTCCTGTTCTCAGCATCCCCGTGCCTCCTTGCTAGCCAGCCTCTGACAACGCTAAGTCGCCATATGAATACTTAGTGTTACGGCTGATGACAGACTCCGGTTCACCGTCGCGCAGGGTCATGCTCAGGCCGAGCTATGTCGGCCAGCCGTGGTCACGGTGCGAGAGGCTGTCGCAGAATCGGAGAGCATGTGCCCGCGCGCCTGCTCAGGGCCCGGGCCGCCGCAGAGCAAGGACGGCTCGGCCGCTCGTGCCGCGGGCTGATCGCGGTCGCTCGCTGATCGCGGTCGCGGAGGACTGGCTGGCGAGTTCTCGCTGCGCCCCCCGCTGGAACACATCCTGCGGCGGTGTGCCGAGCTGCTCGCCGCGCCCGCCGAGATCGCGATCCGGACGTTCCCGCCGGGCCCGACGCGTCCCGGCGGGTCAGTGCAGGTGCGCCTGCCAGTCCGCCGGGACGCTGCCCTTGGGGCCGGGCACCGGCTGACTGGCGGGATGGTGCTGCGGCGCGGCCAGTTCCGGGCCGTCGTAGAACTTCTCGGTGGTGTAGTCCCAGAACCAGTCCTCGCCCGGCTCGAACGACCGGATCAGGCCGTGGCCCGCGCTCGCCGCGTGCTTGCTGGCATGCTGGGACGGCGAGGAGTCGCAGCAGCCGATGTGCCCGCAGGCCGCGCATCGGCGCAGGTGGAACCACCATCCGCCGGCAGCCAGGCACTCGGCGCAGCCGGTACCGCTCGGGGGCACCGTCGGGTCGATCTGGATGTCGTCTGGCATGCGCCTACCTCGTTTCGGTTTGAGGTTCTTGGGTGTCCCAGGGCCTTTGCGGTGCTAGGTCTCGGCCCGGGGCGGGTCCGCTGCCGCGGTGCCATGCGCCTGCAGGCGCTCGAATACCAGGCGCACCGCCATCGAGCCTTCGCCGATCGCCGTCGCGCAGCGCTTGACCGAGCCGCTGCGGACGTCGCCGACGCAGAACACCCCCGGCCGGCTTGTCTCCAGGAACAGCGGCGCCTGGCCCGCGGCCTCGAGGCTGGCCAGCGGGATGCTGGTGCCGGTCAGCAGGAACCCGTGGCTGTCCTGCGCGAGCTGGCCGGCCAGCCACTGGGTGCTGGGCCTGGCTCCGATGAAGACGAAGAGCCCGCGGACGGGCAGCTCGGACTTGTGCTGCGCGGAGTCGACCAGCTCGACGCCTTCCAGCTGGTCGTCGCCGATCAGCCCGGTGACCTGCGTCCGCGGCCTGACCGTGACGCGCGGGTTGCGCTCGATCTGGTCGATCAGGTAGCGGGACATGGAGCTCTCGAGCGACTCGCCGCGGATGATGATGTGCACCTGGCGGCAGCTGCGGCTCAGGAACAGCGCGGCCTGGCCCGCGGAGTTGCCGCCGCCCACGATCGCGACCGGGACTGGCCCGCAGCCCTGGGCCTCCATCTGAGTGGCCGCGTAATAGACCCCGACGCCCTCGAATTCCGCCAGCCGGTCGAGCGGCAGCCGGTTGTAGCGTGCTCCGGTGGCGATGATGACCGCCTTCGCGGTGACCGTATCGCCGTCCTCGAACGCGATCTGATGCACATCGCCGTCCGACGACAGCGAGACCGCCCTGGCGGCCAGCTTGAAGCGAGCCCCGAATTTCTCCGCCTGCAGGGCCGCTCGGGCCGCTAGTTCCTCCCCGGACAGGCCCGCCGGGAAGCCCAGGTAGTTCTCGATCCGGGACGAGGTCCCCGCCTGCCCGCCCAGCGCGGTGTCCTCGGCCAGGAGCGTCGCCATCCCCTCGGACGCCCCGTACACGGCGGCCGCCAGGCCGCCGGGACCGCCGCCTACCACCAGCAGGTCACAAACGCCCGCCTGGTCGCCGCCAGGCGCGCCCGACAGGCCCAGCGCTTCCAGCAGCGCGTGGTCACTGGGATTGCGCAGCAGCGGCTTGCCGGGGACGACGACGATCGGCAGGTCGTCAACCGGCACCTGCAGTTCCCGGAGCATCGCCTCAGCGTCGGGCGATCCTTCCAGCTCCAGCCATTTCGACGAGAGCCTGTTGCGGGCCATGACTTCCAGCAGGCGGCGGGTGTCGGCATCGAACCGGGATCCGATCAGGGTCAGGCCGGAGCCCAGCCGGGTCAGGATCGAGTGCCGGAGCAGGAATGTCCGCAGGATCAGCTCACTGAGGCTGGCCTCCTGGGCCATCACCACCCGCACCTGCGCGACCGGCACGCGCAGGACCCGCCCGGCCCTGCTGGTCACCGCGCTCAGGTAAGCGCGCTGGCCGGTGAGCAGGCCGATCTCGCCCAGGAACTGGGACCGGCCGTAGGTAGCCAGGACCGTCTCGCCCGGCTGGCCGCGGCCGTCGACGATCTCGGCCTCGCCATCGATCACGACGATCAGGTCATAGCTCTCGTCTCCGTCCGCGAACAGGACGTCCCCGGCGGCCACCGCATGCTCGCTGCCGTACCTGCGCAGCACCTGAAGCTGCGCGGCGTCCAGGACGGGGGCTCGCCCGGCCTGGGACCCTGAGAAGTCGCTACCATCTGGGGTGCCCATCCCCTACTCATATCAGGAGAGCGCGCCGGCAGCGTAACGCCAGCGCGGCGGCAGGCGCTCGTCACAGGCGGTGCGCGCTGAGCCATCGGAATACGGCCAGGTAGCTGCGGTTAACGCTGACCTGTAGCGAGCCGCAACGGAGGAAGCTGATGACGCAAGTCGCGGAGCAGGGAAGGCCGGTCGCCGAGCACCGGGTATGGACGGAGCCGAACGGGCGCCGGGTGCGGGTGTTCGTGGCCGGGCAGGCGGTCGCCGACAGCGCGCGCACGATCTACCTATTCGAGACCGGCTATCTGCCGGTTTACTATTTCCCCCGGTCCGATGTCCGCTTCGACCTGCTCGAGCCGAGCAACCATCACACCCACTGCCCGTACAAGGGCGACGCGTCCTACTACGGCGTGGTGGTGGGCGACCGCCGTGCCGACAACGCCGTCTGGGCCTATCCGGAGCCGCTTGCGTCCCTGCCGGAGATCGCGGACTACGTGGCGTTCTACTGGAACAGCGCTGATGCCTGGTATGAGGAGGACGACGAGGTATTCAAGCATCCTCGCGATCCCTATCACCGCGTCGACGTCCTGCAGTCCTCCCGGCACGTGCAGGTGCGGATCGGGGACGTGACCGTGGCCGGCAGCCGACGGCCGCGGCTGCTGTTCGAGACCGGCCTGCCGGTCCGCTACTACCTGCCCAAGCTCGATGTCCGCCAGGGCCTGCTGGTCCCGTCGGCCACCCGCAGCCGCTGCCCGTACAAGGGCGAGGCCGTCTACTGGTCGGTCGAGGCCGCCGGGGCCCGGCTTGAGGACATCGTCTGGAGCTATCCCGCGCCGATCCCGGAGGCTCCGAAGATCGAGAACCTGCTGGCCTTCTTCAGCGAGAAGGTCGACATCGTCGTGGACGGAGTCCTCCAGGAGCGCCCCGTCACCCCTTGGTCCTGACCTGCGGCGGCGAACTCCGGTGGCCGGTTTCGCCGGGCGGAGTGTTCACGGCGGGTTAACCCGGCCGTGGCGAGATAGCACAGCCGGCCTGAGCTAGCATTCTTCCGCAGTTACCTCAGCCAGTACTGGATCGGCGGACAGGTTTGCTACCACAAGAAGGCAGCACGGCGGCGACGCGGACGGGACGACAGCGTCAGCCGAGCGACCGGCATTCTCTTCGGGATCACTCTGGTCGCCGCGGCCGAGCACGGGATCGGCACTCAGCGGCAGTTCCGCCGGCATTCCCAGCGGCACGGCCGGATGGCCAGCCTGCTCACTGCGCTGCAGGAAGAGATGGACCAGGCCGGCTCATTTCGAACGGGTCGCACAGATCGACGCCGAGACTGAGCGAATAATGCGCGAGGAAAGCAGCGACTGGTTCGGGTCATGCGCTTCTGCGACATGGAGCTGATCACCTGAGGCACGCCGGAGCTCCCGCGGGCCGGGACCCGACGGAAAACCGCCCTGGACGGCATCTGCCATAGTCCACGATCTCGCCCTTGAACCCGGGGTGAGCAAGCGGCGCCGCCGGAGGTTCCCCCTGCTCGCCATGGCCGGGCATCCCTCCTGGGCGGACCCAGATGGCGGATTCCAGGTCCAGCGGGCCGGTCACAACCGAAGATTCTTGCGCCAGAAAGCTTGACTCGGTACGGCAAGAAGAAGGACAAGGAGAAAGAAGGGAAATCAGGCCAGGGCAGGCCAAACAACGGCCTGGGCCTGTCGGCACCTAGCCCTACCCGCCGCCAGCCAGGCGCGCCGGGCCTTGCTACCACCGAAGACGTCATCACCCGAGAAGACGTCATCACCGAGAAAGGGCATCATGCCGTGAGTAGTCATATCGACGCCGCCACCGAGGCGATCAGCGAGAACATCGGCGCCTGGGCGCCGGAAAATGCCCTGGACCTGGATGCATTCCTGTCGGGCCTGCCGCGGTTGTTCGAAGCCGTGGCATCCTCGGTCGCCGGTGTGGCCGAGCGGCTCGGCTCGGAGTTCCCTGTCCATCCGTCGGTCCCTGAGCATCTTCAGGAGATTGCCGCGACAGTCGCCGGGATGGGCGAATTCGCCGGAGAGGCGCACGCCATCCACCGGATAGCGCATGCCGCGGAGATGGAGCGGATCGAGGACCCGCGTCCGAACGAGAGGCTCTGGGATGTGGTTGAGAACCAGTGACCGCCCGCCCGTGACGACAGCTCACCGCCCGCTGGTCAGCGGGGACCCGGCATGGCGGCACGCGCTCGGTATCGGCCCGCTGGTCACCGGGGCGGTGTACGCGGCGGGGACGCTGGTCAGCACGGCCAGGCTGCCCGCTCTGGCGGTCATCGTCGGCTGCATCGCCCTCGGCACGGGGCTGATCATGGCCGCCCTGCTCACCATGAGGGCAGGACTGCCGGCGGCGCACGCCTCAGCCTGCGGGATCGTCGCGGCGGGATGGCTGGGCTACGCCTGCACGACCATGGCGTGGTCCTGGATAGCGGCCGTGGCCCTGCTGGGGCCCGCCGCGATCCTGATCCCGCTCTACCCGGTGATCCGGATCCGGCAGGACCGCGCGGCGCAGGAGGCCCGCCGCGCCACCGAGGCCGCCGCGGCCGCGCGGCAGCAGTGCAGGTGGCCGGACCTGCTCGCGCGCATCGGGCACCAGGGCGTGAGGTTCGCCGGGCAGCAGGACACGCTCGCCGGGTACCTGGTGCACCTGCGACTGCCCGGCTCCGGGCGCGTCACCTACTCCGCGCTGGCCCCGGCAACAGAGCAGCTCGAGGTGGCCGCCCGGCTGCGGCACGGCTCCTTGCGGTTCGAGCGCGGCGATCAGGCGCACAAGGTGATCCTGCATGTCGCCGAGCGAGACGTGCTCGCCGAGACGGTGCCGCTCCCCGATGAGCACGAACCGCTGAGCATTACCCGGCCGGTGCCCCTCGGGCTGTTCGAGGACGGCCAGGTCTGCGCCGTCACCTTGCGCGAGATCGCCGCCCTCATCGTCGGCCTGCGGGGCTCCGGCAAGTCGAACCTGCTGAACGTACTGCTGGCGCAGCTCGCCCGCTGCCCCGATGTGCTGATCTTCGCGATCGATCTGAAAGGCGGGCGGATGGCCGCGCCCTGGATCGAGCCGTGGCTCGCCGGCCGCACTGCCAAGCCCGTGGTCGACTGGCTGGCCACCGACCGGGAGGAATCCGAGCGGATGCTGCGGGCCCTGCTGCGGGCCGTGGATGCCAGGTCCCGGTCCGGCAGTGGCGGGGAAAAGATCATCCCGTCGCCCCGCCAGCCCGCGATCCTGCTGGTCTGCGACGAGATCGCCGTCATCCTGGGCATCGGCACGGGCGGGCCCCGGACGTCCATGGACGGCGTCACCAATGTCACCCTCGCCGGCCTGGCCACGCAGCTGGTGATGACCGGCCGCTCCGAGGCAATCGACCTCATCATGGCGACTCAGCGCGGCACAGTTACCATGACCGGATCCAACGACCTGAAGTCACAGTGCGCGCTGCGGATCGGCCTGGGCGTTGCATCCGAGGCGGATGCCCGGCTCATCATCCCGGATGACGTGCGGATCGCGGCCGACCTCGCGCGCCTGCGCCACCCCGGCACCGGGATCGTCCAGCAGGGCAAGCACGGCCGCGTCATGCCGGTCAAGTTCTACCGGATCGAGCACGAGGCGATCAGCCATATCGCCGAGCGGTACGGGCGGATCCGGCCGGGGCCCGACAAGCTCCTGGAGGATGCGCTGGGCGAGGACTACGCCACGCGCTGGACGCCGCAGCGCGCCGCCAAGATCCCCGGCGTTCGCAGCCGCCCCATGGTGACCGCGCCCACCGCCGGCGCGCACGGCCGCGCCGATGGCCAGGCCGCCGGGCCGGCCGCGCTCAGCCCTGGCACCGGACCGAGCGCAGCGCAGGACGCAGCGCATCCCGCCCGGCGGCGGATGGTCGCCATGCTGAAGCCGGCCGGGGTCCGGGGAATGACTGCCCGCGGGATCGCTGAGCAGCTCGCCGCAGACGGCCTGGAGATCGCACAGCAGACCATCCACCGCTGGCTCGCTGAGGAGGCCGCCGCGGGCCGGGTCGAGAACGCCTCCTACGGCCGGTGGAAGTGGCGAGCCGATCAGTGAATCCAGGTCAACGGCTCATCCGAATTGGGCCGGAGACTGCAATACGCTAGTCAGACCTGTGATGTGGCAGTACACGACCTCAGGCGGAGGCGCGCGGCATGGATGATCGGCGGAAGATGCGAACCTCGGACCGCGAACGCGAGGAGGTCGTCGGGCAGCTGCGCGCTGCGCTGGACGACGGCCGCCTGAAAATGGAGGAGTACGTCGACCGGATGGGGCTCGCTTACGAAGCGGTGACCTACGGCGATCTCGCCGCGCTGCACGCCGATCTGCCTCCGGCCGGCTCGGTGGCACAGCGGGAGGCGACGTCGCCCGCCGCTGCCCCGCAGGCCGTGGCCGCCCGGCCGGGCGTGCTCGCCGATCTGCCGACCGCGCTCAAGGTGCTGTGGACGATCTGGCTGGCCGCCGTGTCGATCAATATCGTGGTCTGGGTACTGGTCGGCATTACCAGCGGTCACCTGGCCTACCCCTGGCCGGCCTGGGTTGCCGGCCCGTCCGGGGCCGCGCTGCTGGCCGTGTCGGCTGGCGTCACGCAGATCCGGCGCGGCCGCCGGTCCACCGCGCGGCGGTTGCCGGCCGGGAAGGGCTGAGCGCCGCGGCGAGGTGCCGCGCTGGCCGACTCGCCGTGGGAGGGGGTGAATGAGAGACATGGCCGCAGGCACATCCGGCGACCGGGATGAGCCGAGTTCACGTCTTCGGCGCTGAGGCGGCGGGCGAGCCGGCCTGTAGGCCGGGTTCTGTGCACCCGCTCGCGCGGGCCGGCGGCCATCCATCTGGGACTGCCGTTGCCGACAGCCTCGTGCGGTCTACCCGCGAGCATCGGGCGGGCCGCCCTCCAGCACTCGCGCAGGGGCCGCGGCCAAGACCGCGGCCCCCTTCTTGACCTTGCTCCGGGTGGGGTTTACCGAGCCGCCGCAGTCACCTGCGGCGCTGGTGGTCTCTTACACCACCGTTTCACCCTTACCCCCGGACGGATCCGGGGGCGGTCTGTTTTCTGTGGCACTATCCCGCGGGTCACCCCGGGTCGGCGTTACCGACCACCCTGCCCTGCGGAGCCCGGACCTTCCTCGACGCTCCCTGCTGTCCAGGGAGCGCCGCGGCCGCCCGGCCGGCTCGCCCGCCGCTGCCCTCAGCTTAGGGCGTCAGCGTCCGCCCTGGGTCAGGTCCCGTCGCCCGCCTTCAGCCAATCAGGCCGCTGAGGACCCCGTGGCTGCGCCTTCGGCTTGGTGGTGCTCTTGGCCTTGGCTGAGCTGCCCGCCGTGGCCGCGGCTGTCGGCCTGGCCGCGGACGCTGCCGTCGGCGTCTTCTTGGCGACCGCGGGACTTCTCCTCTTGGCCGTGATCACCATTGCGCGCCGCCGGCAGGATGACTTTGTCAGCGCCCGGCGCTGCGAAGGTGCGCGGTGTCGTTCAGCGACCGCACGAGCGCCGGGCCGTCCGCGAACCAGTCGATCTCGCAGAGCGACGCCACATCAAGGTGGATGCGAAACAGGGCGGCCGGCGGTGCCAGGATCGCCCGGCAGACCAGGGTCTTGATCGGCGTGACGTGACTCACCAGCAGCAGGGTGCGCTGCGGATGCGCGGCCAGCAGCCGGTCCAGCGCGCCGACCACCCGGTGCGCTGCCGCGGCGAAGCTCTCGCCGCCTGGTGGCGGGGCGTCGGGATTGGCCAGCCAGGCGGCCATCTCATCCGGCCACCGCTGCGCCGCCTCGGCGAACGTCAGGCCCTCCCACTTGCCGAAGTCGGCCTCGGTCAGGTCATTCTCCACCTGCAGCAGCGCGCCGGTCGCCTCGGCGGCTGCCTCCGCGGTGCGCCGGGCCCGCTGCAGCGGCGAGGTCACGATCACGTCGATGCCGCCGCGCCCGGACAGGCGGCTCGCGGCCGCGGCGGCCTGCCGCCTGCCCGCCTCGGTCAGCGGGATATCGCCCCGCCCCGCGAATCTGCGCTCCGCCGAGAGCGGGGTCTGGCCATGCCGCAGCAGCAGCGTCGTGGTCGGCTGCCCCTGCGCGGGCCCCCATGCCAGGACCGCCGGCGGTGCAGCGCCGGACCCGGCGGGCGCCGCGGGAACATCCTGAGCGGAACGGCCAGCAGCCCGCCCGTCTCCCCCGCCGCCACCCCCGAGCCGCGCGGTATCCATGGCCTGGTTCGCGAGCCGGTCGGCGCGGGTATTGCGGGCCCGCGGCACCCAGGTGTAGGAGATTTTCCCCAGGCCGGACCCCGCCTCCCGGGCGGCAGCGGCCAGGGCGCGCAGGCTCGGGTCCTTGATCTGCCAGCGGCCCGACATCTGCTCGACGACGAGCTTGGAGTCCATCCGGACCGCGGCGTCGGCGCCTGGCGCGAGCTCGGCCGCCGTACGCAGTCCCGCGACGAGACCGGAATACTCGGCAGCATTGTTGGTGGCCGTCCCGATGCTGTCGCAGACCTCGGCGAGCACTTCCCCGGTCCGCGCATCGGTCACCAGTGCCCCGAAGCCGGCCGGCCCTGGATTGCCGCGCGAGCCGCCATCGGCCTCAACGACGAGCTTGCGCCTCACAGGCCTGACTCGGCGCTGCGGACGAGGATCCTGCGGCATTCCTCGCAGCGCAGGACCTCATCGGGATCTGCCGCGCGGATGCTGTTGAGGTCGACGGTGTTGAGGGACAGATGACAGCCCTCGCAGCGGCCACGACGCAGCATGGCGGCGCCGACCCCGTCATGCTGGCTGCGGAGTTTCTCGTAGAGGTCCAGCAGGTTGGCCGGCTCCTCGCCGGCGACGGCGGCGCGGCGGTCTGCTGCCTTTGCCGACTGCTCGCCGAGTTCTTCCAGCGCGGCGTCGCGGTGAGCGGTGACGGCCGCTATCTGCGTGCCAGTCTCCGCGCGCTCGCTGATGGCGGACTCATGACCGCTCTGGGCGGTTTCCCTGCGCTCCATCACGTCAAGGACGATCTCCTCGAGATCGGACTGCCTGCGCAGCAGCGACTCGATCTCCGACTGGAGGTTCTCCAGTTCCCTGGGCGATGACACCTGGCCCGCATCCAGGCGCTGGCGGTCCCGCACGATCCGGGTGCGGACCTGGTCGACATCCGCCTCCGCCTTGGCCTGCTCGCGCTTGAGGTCACGTTCCTGCGCATCCAGGGTGGCGATCGAGTCGCGCAGCTCGGCGTCCCGCCGCTCCAGCTGGTCGAGTTCCTGGTGCTCAGGCAGCCCCCGTCTGCGATGATCGAGCCTGCCCAGCTCGGCGTCTAGTTCGGCAAGCTCAAGCAGCCGCAGCTGCGCTTCGGGAGATGCTTTCACGGGCCAACGTTAGCCTGCCGCCGCAGTGCTGTCGCCCAGGGTCGCCCTCCCCGGCTCGCCCGGCAGGCCGTGCGGGATCGGGAAACCCGCTCATCTCGCGGTCCCGCTGCGATACACCTCGGCCTATGGAGATTCCCGGGATCAGCCGGCCGCACATGCCCGGTTACGGAATCGCCGGCCCGGATGAGGGCAGCGGGCTCCTGCCGTGGTCGTGGGCCGCCGAGCGGCTGACCAGCGCGCGCAACTTCTGGGTGGTGTCCGTCTGGCCGGACGGCCGGCCGCACTCCATGCCGGTCTGGGGCATGTGGGACGACAGCACGCTGTGGTTTACCACGAGCGCGGCTTCGCGCAAGGCCCAGAACCTGACCGCCGATCCGCGCTGCGTGGTCACCACGGAAGACGCCGGCGACCCGGTCATCATCGAGGGGACGGCCAGGATCGTCATCAGGCCCGGCCACACTCCGGCGCGTCCTGGGCCTGATGAACGACAAGTACGCCTCGGGTATCCAGCTGAGCTTCCTCGACCCGGCCGTGAACGCGACGATCGCGGTGCACCCCCGGAAGGTGATCGGCATGCGGCACGGTGACTTCACCGGCTCGCCGACCCGCTGGCTGTTCGGGGCATGACCTGCGCGCCGCGTGCCGTTTCGTAGCGTGCTGGCAGGTCGGCGACTGGCTATTGCGAGCCGAGATCCATGAGCAGGATCATCGGCGCCGTAGGCCGCCGTGATCCGACGGCAGGCTGGACGGTCAGGCCGACCCTGTCTCCCCCCGCCAGGCCGCCGACCACCATCGGGCCGACCATCCCGGCGTGCACGGCGGGCAGCCGCCCGGCCGGCCTGGTCCCTGCCGGGCCCGTCAGCCACAGCTCGTAATGCCGGCCGGCGGGCAGGGCCCGCAGGCCCGCCGCGGTGAAGACCAGGGCGCGCTGCCGGTGGGACATCACGACGGTCGCCGTGCCGCCCGTGCTCACCTGCGCGGTCAGCATGGTCACGTCGGCGGCGTTCAATACGGCCGCGATCGCGTGGGTGCTCCGCTGAGCCTGGTCGAGCTGGTGCTGGGCGCCGTGCATCATCACGCCGAGCAGGACGGTCAGGGCGGCCAGGACGCCGGCGGCCGTCAGCGCGAGCCTCGGCAGCAGGCCCGCGCGGCCGCCGCGCGCGTTCCGGCCTCCCCGGCCCATGCGCCATGCGCCCGCCGTCCATGCGCCCGGCCGGATCTCCCGCGCCGCTTCCCGCGCCGCTTCCCGCGCCGCAGTGTCCCCCTCCCCGTGCATCGGCTCGCCCACGTGCATCGGCACGTCCCCGTGCATCGGCTCGTCCCCGTGCATCAGCTCGTCCCCGTGCACGGCGGGCGGCAGCTGGCGGATCTGCGCCGCGGCGCGCAGTGTCTGGCCCCTGAGCTCTGGGCGGGGCTGCACCGCGGCCGCTGTCGCGAGCCGCGCGGTCGCCTCGCGCAGCCCGCGGATCTCCTCGCGGCACGCGCCGCAGCCGGCCAGGTGCTGCTCGAACCTGGCCCGGTCCGCATCGGCAACCGCGTCCATCGCGTACGCGCCCGCCAGAGTGTGCAGGTCAGTGTCGCCAGATTCCATCACTCCACCCCCAGGCAGTCACGGAGCCTGATGAGCCCGTCGCGCATCCGGGTCTTGACCGTCCCGATGGCGATACCGAGCAGCTCGGCCACCTCGCGATAGGTGTAGCCGCCGTAGTAGGCGAGGGTGACGGACTCGCGCTGAAGTTCCGTCAGCGATGTCAGGCACCGCCGTACCCGCTCTCGGTCGAGGCTGGCCTCGACTGCCTCGGCCACCTCGTCGTAGGCGATCTGGGCCGAGACGACGCGGAGCTCTCGTTCTGCTGATCTCTGCTCTGACCTGACCCGGTCGACAGCGCGCCGGTGCGCCAGCGTCATCATCCATGCCGTGGCACTGCCGACCTCCGGGTCGAACCTTGCCGCGGTGCGCCAGATCTCCAGCAGGACCTCCTGCATGACCTCCTCGGACTGCGCCGGGTCACGGACGACTCTGCGGACGATCCCAAGCACCTGGCCCGCGGTCTGCTCGTAGACCGACTCGAAGGCGCGCTGATCGCCGCGCGCGACGTGGGCAAGCAGGGCAGCGAGCGCCGGATCCCGGCCGCGCTGCGCCGCGGGACCCTGCGCCTGACCCAGCGGGTTCTGTTCCTGGCCTTCGGGCATGCCCACATCCCTGTATTCGTTGCCGCTGGCCATCCGGCTTGGCGCAGCCACCGCCCGGCAGGCCACCGCCCGGCAGGCCACCGTCCGGCAGGCCACCGTCCGGCAGGCCACCGTCCGGCAGGCCACCGTCCGGCAGGCCACCGC
>Ga0209871_1000044_pt1 | contig 35843 bp, 32 predicted proteins | sample OrgsoiDNA2013045_FD_185795 | JGI IMG/M metagenome (GOLD analysis project Ga0209871, IMG submission 185795) | Permafrost soil microbial communities from the Arctic, to analyse light accelerated degradation of dissolved organic matter (DOM) -... | ecosystem: Environmental > Terrestrial > Soil >... | reverse complement strand
CCCCGCCCACGACCTCTTCACCACCCCCGGCCCCGGCCCCGGCCTCTGCGCGGCCCCCGGCCCCGGCCCCGGTCTCTGCGCGGCCCCCGGCCCCGGCCCCGGCCTCTGCGCGGCCCCCGGCCCCGGCCCCGGCAAGGGCCGCAGCCTCGGCACGGGCCGCAGCCCCGGCGCCGACCCGGCCTGCGCCGCAGCGCCAGCGGCAGAAGCACGGGCGGAGCCTCCTGCCCGCCCGCCGCTGGCGGCTGGCTGGGCTGCTGGCCTCGATACTGGTGACCGCCGTGGCCGTCGGGCTGATCCTGGCCTGGTCCGGTCACACCGGCACGGGCAGGCGCGGCGGCAGCAGGGGCTTCAGCGGCGGCGGCTTGGCCGCGGAGCAGGCGGCCCGTACCCAGGCGGTGGCCTGGGTCACCCAGCAGGTCAGCCGCAGTTCCACCGTCGCCTGTGATCGAGTAATGTGCTCTTCGCTCGCAGCCAGGGGATTTCCGCTCGGCAACCTGCTCGTGCTGGGGGCGGCGGCGACCGATCCCCTGGGCGCCAACGTGGTCGTCGCCACCGCAGACGTCCGCAGCCAGATCGGCAGCCGGCTCAGCGCGCGCTATGCGCCGCAGGTCATCGCCAGCTTTGACTCCGGGAGCGCGCGGATCGATATCCGGGCCGTCTTCCCCGAGGGGGCTGGCGCGTACCGGACTGCGCTCAGCGCGGATCTGCAGGCCAGGAAACAATCCGGGACTCAGCTGCTGCACAATAGCCGGATCGTCGCCTCTGTCACCGCCAGGAGGCATCTGGCCGCCGGCCAGGTCGACTCGCGGCTGCTGATCACGATCGCCACGATGGCCGCGCAGCATCCCGTCCGGCTCGTGGATTTCAGCGGCTTGGCTCGGGGCGCCAGCGTCGGCAGCCCGCTCAGGTTCGCTGACGTCGCCGAGCCAGGCGGCGCGGGGAGCGCGGGCAGTCTGGCGTACGTTCGCTCGGTGCGCGCTCTGCTCCGCGTGCAGCATTCTCCGTACCTGCCGCTGCGAACCGAGACGAAGCGCCTGGCCGTAGGCCAGGCCGTCCTGCGCATCGAGTTCGCCGCGCCGAGCCCACTCGGGCTGCTCGTAGCCGCTGGCCCGTGAGTCAGGTGCCCCGTCGCTTGTGACCCGGATCCGGCTGCCGGGCACATCCTGGCCTGCCCAGGTGTTATTGAGATGAAGATGGACGCCGTGCATGGCACCATCGACAGATCACCCGCCGTGTGGCGGGCGTGACTGACCTAGGCGGCCGGCCGCTACAGATGCCGGCCTTGGATGGCGAATGACCGCACTGTTTGACGAGAATCCGGCAGCTCTGCCGGACCGGCCCGACGCGAGCCTGCCGGAGCTGCAGCCCGATACCGGCCAGACCGCTGGCCAGCTTGACCTGGAGGAACGGCACGCGCTGCGGCGCGTCGCCGGGCTGTCGACCGAACTCGAGGACGTCAGCGAGGTTGAATACCGGGCGCTGCGCCTGGAGCGCGTGGTGCTGATGGGTGTCTGGACGGACGGGACCCTGGCCTCCGCGGAGAACTCCCTGCGCGAGCTCTCCCGGCTCGCGGAGACGGCGGGATCCGAGGTGCTGGACGCCCTGATCCAGCACCGCGGGCGGCCGGACGCGGCAACGTATGTCGGCGCGGGCAAGGCCCGAGAGCTTGCCGAGGTCGTCGCCTCGTCCGGCGCCGATACCGTGATCTGCGACGGTGAGCTCACCCCCGGCCAGCTCCGCAAGCTCGAGGGCGTGGTGAAGGTCAAGGTCATCGACCGCACGGCCCTGATCCTGGACATCTTCGCCCAGCATGCCCGGAGCAAGGAGGGCAAGGCACAGGTGGAACTCGCCCAGCTCCAGTACCTGGTGCCGAGGCTCCGCGGCTGGGGCGAGTCATTGTCCCGGCAGGCGGGCGGCCGGGTGGCCGGCGGCGGCGGCATCGGCACGCGCGGTCCCGGCGAGACCAAGATCGAGACTGACCGGCGCCGGATCAGGACCCGGATATCCAAGCTGCGCCGGGAGATCTCCGAGATGTCCGTGGGCCGCGAGGTGCAGCACAGGCAGCGGCGGCGCCGTGACGTGCCCTCGGTGGCGATCGCCGGTTACACCAATGCCGGCAAGTCGAGCCTGCTCAACCGGCTGACCGGAGCGCAGGTGCTGGTGGACGACTCGCTATTCGCCACCCTCGACCCGGCGGTCCGCCGGGCGAGGACCCCGTCTGGCTGGCCGATCACGTTCACTGACACCGTGGGCTTCGTCCGGCACCTGCCGCACCAGCTGGTCGACGCCTTTCGGTCGACGCTGGAAGAGGTGGGCGAGGCAGACCTGATCTTGCACGTTGTCGATGGCTCGGATGCTGACCCGCGGGCGCAGATCGCGGCGGTGCGGGAGGTGCTCGGCGAGATCGGTGGCAGTGATGTCCCCGAGCTGATCGTGGTGAACAAGGCTGACGCGGCTGACCCAATCGAGCTTGAGGGACTGCGACTGGCCGAGCGCCAGTCCGTTGTGGTCTCCGCGCGCACCGGGGCGGGGATCGGTGAGCTGCTGGCCGAGATCGAGCGGCTGCTGCCCAGGCACCAGCGCGAGATCAGCGTGGTCCTGCCGTATCAGCGCGGCGACCTGCTGTCGCGGGCGCACGAGGAGGGCGAGGTGCTGACGGTCCGGCACGGGCAGGATGGTACCGAGCTGACCGCCCGCGTCCCGCTGGGCCTGGCCGCCGAGCTGGACCAGTTCGCTGTGCCTGCCGGGTCGCTGTAGGAAGCCTGTTCGCAGGCCGCCGCCCCCACCGGATCGGCTGGCGGAGGCGGCGGTCCGCCGGGGCCGCCCAGTTCCCATAAGGACCTGTACAAGGGCCCTCAGGTGCAATAGCGTGACTGGACCGATATGTTGATTGGCGCATCCGCAGAGTTCCCGATGACGGTACCGGGCGTGATCCGCCTCTCCGGGTCTTTGCCGATGGTTGTGTTTGATCAGCAGGCACGAGTCATAGCAGGTGACCGCCCATGGCGAGCCGGACCTCCAGCCGTGGCGTGCTCCCGTACCGGGGCGCCGCGGGGTGACCGTTCGCCTCCTGACCAACATTGGCCGGCTGTGGACCGGTTCTGAGGTATGGAGTAATGCCGCCATCTTGTCGCACAATGACCGTATTACCTGGGTAGGACCGGCAGCTGAGCTGCCCGGCAGCATCCCCGGGGTCATCGAGGACATCGTCGACGTAGACCACGTCGAGAATCTCGGCGGCGGGCTGGTCACGCCAGGGCTCATTGACGCGCACTCGCACCCGGTGTACGCGGGAAACCGCTGGGCCGAGCTCGCCATGCGGTCCGGCGGCTCGTCTTCCACCGAGATTGCCGCCGCCGGCGGCGGCCTGGCCTCCACGGTCACGGTGACCAGGGGCACCGACCCCTGGACCCTCTGCAACGGAGTGCGGGAACGGCTGCGGGACTGGCTCCTGAGCGGCACCACGACCATCGAGGCCAAGACCGGCTTCCACCTCACCAGGGACGGAGAGCTAGCGGACGTCCGGCTGCTGCGCTCGCTGGAGGGCGAGCCGGGCATGCCGCGCGTACACGTTACGTTCCTCGCCGCCCACACGGTGCCGCCTGAGTACTTCGGCCGCCGCCATGACTACGTCGACGCGGTCGGCAGCTGGTGCTCCGACGCTCGCGCCGCGGGCGCGGACAGCGTGGATGTGTACTGCGAAGAGGGCCGCTTCACCGAGCGCGAGGCCCGCTGGGTCCTTGGCCAGGGCCGGCTCGCGGGGCTGCTGCCCCGGCTGCATGCCTGCGGCGACCCGCGCGGCGGCGCGGCCATCCTGGCCGCCGAGCTGGGCTGCGCATCAGCCGACCTGCTGCACGGAGCCGATGACGACGACGTGGCCGCCCTTGCCCGCGCCGGTGTTGCCGCCGTCGTCTGCCCTGGGACGAGCTCAGAGTCGGGACGGGTCCCGCCGGTCCGGGCGCTGCTCGACAAGGGCGTGGCCGTGGCGCTGGGCTCCGATCACTCTCCGGGCGGGAACGGGATCACCTCGATGCCGCTCGTGATCAGCCTCGCGGTGTCGGAATACGGGATGAGCGTGACCGAGGCGCTCCGGGCTGCGACCCTCGGCGGCGCCCACGCGCTGCGCGCGCCGGATCGCGGCGCGATGGCCCGCGGCCGCTTCGCCGACATCGTGGCCTGGGACGCTGACCATGAGGGCGCGTTCGCCTGGGCCTACGGCCTGAAGCCCCTGCGCGTCTGGCGCGGCGGCGAGCTCGTGTCCGCCTAGGCCGAGACGGCCATGCCCGGCCACGTCGCCGTGGTCACCGATTCCGCTGCGTGCCTGGCGGGCGACCTTGCGGAACGGCACCACGTGCTCGTCGTGCCACTGCGCGTCCTGGCCGGCGAGGTGGCGGTCGACGACGGCGCTGCGGCGCTGCCCGAGGCCATCCAGGAGCAGCTGAGGGCCGGCCAGCGGCTCAGTACCGCCCGCCCGGTACCTGCGCGGTTCGCGGCGGCGTACGCGGCTGCTGCCGCGGCGGGCGCGGCGGCAGTGGTCTCGGTCCACCTGTCCGGGCAGCTGTCAGGAACGGTCGACTCGGCCGCGCTGGCCGCGGCCAGCGCGGCCCTGCCGGTACGGGTGGTCGACTCGCGGTCGATCGGCATGGGACTCGGGCTCGCCGTCCTCGCGGCGGCGGCGGCCGCTGCCGCAGGCCAGCCGGCCGACCATGTCGCGGCGGCCGCGTCATCCTGCGCCGGGCGGCTCGGCTCCTTCTTCGCGCTGGACACGCCGGACCACCTGCGAGCCGGCGGCAGGCTCGATCCGGCGCCCGGTTCGCAGGATCCGGCCCCGCGGGCTCCGGGCCCGCAGGCTCCGGGCCCGCAGGCTCCGGGCCCGCGGAGCGGCGTGCTGACCGCCAGGCCGCTGCTGCACGTCCGGGACGGCCGGATCGCGGTGCTGGAGCGAGTGCGCACGCTGTCCGCGGCCGCGGCCCGGCTGGAGGAACTTGCCGTCGGCTTCGCGGCCGGCCGGCCCGTCGATCTCGCTGTCCAGCATCTGGGGAGCCCGGGACGGGCGGCCGAGCTGGCCCGGCGCCTGGCGCTGGCGATACCGCTGGCGCGGCATTCCTACCTGGCGGAGGCCGGTGCCGCGATCCGCGCTCACACCGGGCCGGGCATGCTGGGCGTGGTCGTGGCGCCGTGCTGATCGAATAGGCCCGGCGCTGCCGGGGATCCGGCTCCGCAGCCGGCCGCGCGTCGTGGCATGCTGCCGACATGCCTTCGTCTGCAGCATCCGCCGCGGCCGCTCGCGGGCCCGCGAGCGTGCCGCCGGTCACAGTCATAGTCGGCGAGGAGGACCTGCTTGTCGAGCGGGCCGTGGCCGATATCGTGACCGCCGCCGGGGCGGCCGCAGGCCGCACAGGGGAACCGGCTTCGGGTACCGCCGCGGCAGATGCCGTCTCTGCCGGGACAGAGGCGCTCGATGTTCACGATGTGCGCGCCGCGGAACTCGGTCCCGGCGACCTGTCCATGCTGACGGCGCCGTCGCTGTTCGGCGGCGGCTGCGTGGTCATCGTCCGGTCGGCGCAAGATGCCAGCAAGGAGCTTGCGGCGCAGCTCATCCGGCATGCGGCCGCTCCGGTGCCCGAGGTGATCCTGGTGCTGACCCATGCGGGCGGGGCCAAGGGAAAGGCGCTGCTGGCCGGCCTGGCGGGCGAGGGAGCACGACGGATCAACTGCCCGGGCATCAAGCGCTTCGGCGAGCGGATGGACTTTCTGCGCGGCGAGTTCAGCCGGGCTGGCCGCAAGGCCGATGACGGTGGCATCCGCGCGCTGCTCGATGCCGTGGGTAATGATCTTCGCGATCTGGCCGCGGCGTGCAGCCAGCTCGCGGCGGACACGACGGGAGTCATCAGCCAGCCTGTTGTCGCCCGCTACTATCGCGGTCGCGCGGAGGCAAGCGGGTTCACCGTGGCCGATCGCGCCTGCGAGGGGAAGCTGGCCGACGCCCTGGCGCAGTTGCGCTGGGCGCTGGCCACGGGCACCTCGCCGGTGCTGATCACCAGCGCGCTGGCACAGGGCGTGCGGGCGCTGGGCCGCGTCGGCAGTGCTTCGCGGGCGAAGGGAGCCGATGCGCTGGCGGCTGAGCTTGGCATGCCGCCGTGGAAGATAGACAAGGTGCGCCAGCAGCTCCGGGGCTGGACACCGGAAGGTGTTGCCCGCGCGCATTCAGCGGTTGCGGCGGCAGACGCCCAGGTGAAGGGCGAGGCCGCCAGCGCTGGATACGCGCTCGAGCGGGCCATAAGGATCATCGTGGCATGCCGGTCCCGGAGCTGACGGGGCGGCGCAGGCACCCTTGGAGGCATCGTGCTGCACATCTTCGCCCTGTCGCGCTGCGCTGTACTGGTTCGGCACTGGTTTGAGATCGACCTGGACGATGCGTCCATGGAGCATGGCGCCCGGATCGAGCTGCGGGAACTGGCCGTGCAGCCGCACCGGGGCAGCGAGTCAGCCGCCCAGGTCATCAGCGCGGATCGCCCGCTATGGCGGGCCGACCTGTTTGACCGGCTTGCGGACGAGGGCGGCAGCTTTGGCGCGGCGCACTATCATCCGGCATTCTCCGGCGACGAGCCATGCGGCAGGGTCTGGGAGCCGGCACTGACCGCCGATCCGTGGAGCTGGCTGGGCGATCAGCTCGCCAGCCCGGCTGCGGTGCCCGGCAGGGCAGCCAGGTCGCTGGATTCCGAGGACGCCATCCAGCTGCGAGGTCTCGCAGCTGCGGTGGTGGCCCAGGCCAGGCAGTTCTCACCAGCACAGTGCCGGACGTCGACCGAGTGCTTCCGGCTGACCCGCGATGCCCGGGAGGCGGTCCAGATGATGATCGAGTCCCTGCAGGAGCCAGGCCTGCTCGACACCGAGTGGGTATCGCCCTGGCGCGTGGCAGCATAGGCCGCAACCGCGCGGCGCGGATAGTGGGTATCGCCCTGGCGCGCGGCAGCATAGGCCGCGCCCGCGCGGCGCGGAGGTCAGCCCTTGGTCAGCTGCGCGGCGCGCTTGGCAATCGCCGACTTGCGATTGGCGGCCTGGTTCTTGTGGATGACGCCCTTGCTGACTGCCTTGTCCAGCTTGATGTACGCGGTGCGCATGGCCTGCGCCACCTCGTCGGTCTTGCCAGCGTCGGCAGCCTCGCGGAACTGGCGGACGGACGTCTTCAGAGATGACTTGACTGCCTTGTTGCGCTGGCGCGCCTTCTCGTTCTGCTTGTTGCGCTTGATCTGGGACTTGATATTCGCCACGCGGGTGCCTCGCTAGAGATCTGGTCAGGTTGGTCAGGTGTGCCCGCACGAGCCGAGGTCGCGGTATCGCGCCCGGCACACGAGTGCGGGCATGCGGGCAGCCGAGAACGAAGGATATCCGAGATCGGGTCAGCTGCTCAAATTCGGGCTGGAGCCGAGCCTATCGCGGGATGGCGTCGCCGGAGCCTGCCTTCGCGCGAGCGGCCTGCTGGCATGGGCATACTCCCCGGCATGCGACCATAGACGGCGACAGGGTTCTGTCGGCGCCCGCAAGCCCGCCGCCGCTGCTGGAGGGACCCAGGCCCGGACGGAGCCAGGTCGCGACGGACCAGGTCGCGACGGGACCAGGCGGCCGGGATCCGGCCAGACCAGCCCGCAGATCCCGAACACGACTCTACGCAACTATCACCTGGATGCCTGTGCCACCAACGTCCGAGCCACAAACGCCGGAGCCGCCCATGCCCGAGCCAGGACGGACCGATCAGGCGGTGATCCGCAATTTCTGCATCATCGCCCACATCGATCATGGCAAGTCCACGCTCGCGGACCGGATGCTCCAGCTCACCGGCGTGGTCGAGGGCCGCCAGATGCGCGCGCAGTACCTGGACCGGATGGACATCGAGCGCGAGCGCGGCATCACGATCAAGAGCCAGGCGGTCCGGCTGCCCTGGAAAGGCGAAGACGGCCGCCAGCACGTGCTGAACCTGATCGACACGCCCGGCCACGTCGACTTCTCCTATGAGGTCTCCAGGTCCCTGGCCGCGTGCGAGGGAGCGATCCTGCTGGTAGACGCAGCCCAGGGGATCGAGGCGCAGACCCTGGCCAACCTGTACCTGGCGCTCGACGCCAACCTGCACCTGATCCCGGTGCTGAACAAGATCGACCTGCCCGCCGCGCAGCCGGAGAAGTACGCCGCGGAGCTGGCCGGCCTCATCGGCTGCGACCCCTCGGAGGTGCTGAGGGTCTCGGCCAAGACCGGAGAAGGCGTCACGGCGCTGCTGCACGCGGTCGTCGAGCAGGTCCCGCCGCCCAGCGGCGACCTCGACGCCCCGGCCCGTGCCCTCATCTTCGACTCGGTCTACGACACCTACCGCGGCGTGGTCACCTATGTCCGGGTGATGGACGGCCGTCTGTCCCGCCGCGAGAAGACGCTGATGCTCTCCACCAAGGCGGTCCACGAGACACTCGAGGTGGGCGTGATCTCGCCGGACCCGGTCCCCTCAGACGGGCTGGCGGCCGGCGAGGTCGGCTACCTGATCACCGGGGTTAAGGACGTGCGGCAGGCCCGCGTCGGTGACACCGTGACCACCGCCGCGTACCCGGCCAGCGTGCCGCTGGCCGGGTACGACCACCCGCGGCCGATGGTCTTCTCCGGCCTGTTCCCGGTGGACGGGGACGACTACCCCGAGCTGCGCGACGCGCTGGACAAGCTCCGGCTCAATGATGCCTCCCTGGTCTACGAGCCGGAGACGTCCATGGCGCTGGGATTCGGCTTCCGCTGCGGGTTCCTCGGCCTGCTGCACATGGAGATCGTCCGTGAGCGGCTGGAGCGGGAGTTCGACCTCGCGCTGATCTCGACCGCGCCAAACGTGGTCTACCGGGTGGACCTGGAGTCCGGCGCCGAGCTCACCGTCACCAACCCCAGCGAGTTCCCCGATCTCAAGGTCAGCCGCATCTTCGAGCCCGTGGTTCGCGCCACCGTGCTGGCCCCCAGTGACTACATCGGCGCGATCATGGAGCTGTGCCAGGGCAGGCGCGGCGTCCTGCTCGGCATGGAGTACCTGTCCTCCGACCGGGTGGAGATCCGCTACACGATGCCGCTCGGGGAGATCATCTTCGACTTCTTCGACCAGCTGAAGTCGCGCACCCGCGGTTACGCGTCGCTGGACTACGAGCCGGCCGGCGAGCAGGACGCGGACCTGGTCAAGGTCGACATCCTGCTGCAGGGCCAGCCGGTGGACGCGTTCAGCCAGATCGTGCATACCGACAAGGCACGGGAGTACGGCCTGGCGATGACTGCCCGGCTGAAGGAGCTGATCCCGCGCCAGCAGTTCGAGGTGCCGATCCAGGCGGCCATCGGGTCGCGGATCATCGCCCGCGAGAACATCCGCGCGATGCGCAAGGACGTGCTCGCCAAATGCTACGGCGGTGACATCACCCGCAAGCGCAAGCTGCTGGAGAAGCAGAAGGAGGGCAAGCGGCGAATGAAGACCATCGGCCGGGTGGAGGTCCCGCAGGAAGCTTTCGTCGCGGCACTATCCACCGAGCAGGGGCCTGACCGGAAACGCTAGCTCCGGCCGGGATCCGGGGCAGCCGGCGGCGGGATCAGGCAGCCACCAGGAACAGCAGGAACAGCACCAGGACGAATGATCCGATCGCTATCCCGGCCGCCGCCATGCCCGCGCCTCGCTCGCCAGTCTCGCGGATCTGGCTGCGTGCCACGACGCCGGTGACGACGGCGGCGGCTGACGGAAGCCCGGGGATCAGCGCGCAGATCAGGGAGACAATTGCCAGCGAATTCATCGGACGGCGCGTCGGCACCATCAGCTGGGCGGTGCGCGGCGGCGCCAGAGCCCCGAGCGGGCCGATCGGCAGGTCGGAGGTGAGCATGCCAAGCTCAGCATAGGTCCGCGAGGCGTAGACCTGGCCGACCCGTTCCTGGTACTCCTCCGCCGTCAGCCGGCCTTCAGCGAACGCGGCCTTGAGAACGTCGATCGCGCGCTCGCGGTCCGCGGTCGATGCCCGCATGCGCCCGTACCCGTCCGGGACGGAGACTCGCATCTGCCCGTACGCGTCCGGGGCGGGCGGCCGCATCTGCCCGTACCCGTCCGGGACGGAGGCTCGCATCTGCCCGTACCCGTCCGTGCCGGAGGTCCGCATGTGCTCGTAGCCGTCCGCGGCCATATGGCATCCACCGCATCCGTATCGCAGTCTCCAGCTTGTGCCTCGGGACTCATCTTAGACCGGGTTATGCCTGTCAGGACACGAGCTGCCGGCGGGCAGATTCGTCCATAGCCCGCGCAAACACGCTCGCTCCCGCCGAAGACGTCATATACCGTGCGGACTATGACGAACGCGCGGGTTGTCTCTGTGAACGTCGGCCCGGAGGCGGACCTGGTGGTCGGCGGCAAGCCGGCCCGGACCGCGATCGACAAGCGCCCGGCCGGGGGCCCGGTCCGGGTGGGCAGGCTCGGGCTCGACGGCGACGAGTATGCCGACAAGGAGAATCATGGCGGCACGGAGCAAGCCGTGTATGCCTACGCTCGCGAGGACCTGGACTGGTGGGTAGAGCGGCTCGGGTGCGAGCTCCGGAACGGGCAGTTCGGGGAGAACATCACGACCGCCGGACTTGACATCAGCGGGGCCGTGATCGGCGAGACATGGCGGGTCGGCACGGCCGTCTTTCAGATCACGAGCCCGCGCATCCCGTGTATCACGTTCCAGTCGTGGATGGACGAGGAGCACTGGGTGAAGAGCTTCGCCGCGGCCGGCCGGCCTGGTGCCTACCTGCGCGTGCTGGAGCCAGGTACGGTCAGCGCGGGGGACGAGGCGCAGGTGCTCGGCCGCCCGGCAGGCCGCGTCACGGTCACCGAGTCGATGCGGGCCTACTACGGCGACCATGACGTGATGCGCAGGCTGCTTGAGGTAGAGGGACGAGGCGAGAAGTGGGATCTGATCGGCCAGCGGGTGCTGGGCACGGCAGCGGTATAGCCGCGCCCTGGCCACGGGCCACCCGCAGCGCCAGGAGCCCCCTGGCGGTGAGCTGATCGTGCCCGGCCTGCCGCCGGATGGCGTTCCCGTGCCCGCGGACGGCAGGCTGCCTGAGGCGGCTCTCGACGGGCTCGGCAAGCATCCGTTTGGAATCTATGTTCATGTGCCCTTCTGCGTGACCCGCTGCGGATACTGCGACTTCAATACCTATACCGCCGCTGAGCTTGGCTCCGGCGCCTCGCGGGCGTCCTACGCCGGCCAGGCCATCGAGGAGATCCGGCTCGCCCGGCGCGTCCTGCGGCCGGCGGACAAGCCGGTGAGCACCGTCTTCTTCGGCGGCGGGACGCCGACCTTGCTGCCGCCCGCCGACATCGGCGCGATCCTGCGCGCTATCGATGCGGAATTCGGCCTGGCTCCGGGCGCTGAGGTCACCACGGAGGCGAACCCGGAGACGGTGGACGCCGGCGTCCTGGCGGAGCTTCGGCGCCAGGGGCTCACCCGGCTCTCGCTCGGCATGCAGAGCTCGGTCGGGCACGTACTGGCCGTTCTGGACCGGGTGCATGAGCCCGGGCGGCCGCAGCGCTGCGTGGGCTGGGCGCGCGCGGCCGGTTTCGAGCACGTCAGCCTCGACCTGATCTACGGCACTCCGGGGGAGAGCGACGATGACTGGGCCCGGTCCCTGGACAGCGCGCTGGCCGCGGGCCCGGACCATATCTCGGCCTACGCGCTGATCGTCGAGCACGGCACCAGGCTGGCCGCCCGGATCAGGCGCGGGGAGCTGGCGGCTCCCGATGACGACGCGATGGCTGACCGATACCTGGCCGCCGATGAGCGGCTCGGGATCGCGGGACTTGGCTGGTACGAGATCTCCAACTGGGCGGCCGGCGAGAAGGCCCAGTGCCGGCACAACCTGCTCTACTGGACCGGCGGCGACTGGTGGGGCATAGGCCCGGGCGCGCATAGCCATGTCGGGGGGGTCCGCTGGTGGAATGTCCGGCATCCCGCCGCGTACGCCGAGCGCATCGCGGCCGGCCGCAGCCCGGGTCAGGCCAGGGAGATCCTGACGGCGGCCGAGCGCCGGACCGAGCAGATCATGCTGCTCACCCGGCTTGCCTCGGGCTGCCCGCTCGGCGAACTGCGGCCGCCGGGCCGCAGCGCCGCCGCCCTGGCTGCCGCGGACGGCCTGGTCAGTACGCAGGCCCTCGCCGATGGCCAGGTCGTCCTCACTCTGCGGGGCAGGCTGCTGGCCGACGCGGTGATCCGCGGCCTGACCGACTGAGGGCCCGCGTCGTCGGCGCCGGTCAGCGTGGTCGCGTGGGTCAGCGCACCAGGGTGGCGCACAGCCAGGCAGGGATCTGGCAGTACTCGCCGCGGCCCGCGGCGAGTACTGCCAGCACCAGATAGACCAGCGCCACGATCCACAGGACAGCCAGCAGCGGCACCGTGATGAGGACGGCCACCGAGACGGCGTCCAGTGCCAGCAGTGCGCCCAGGATCAGGGCGCAGATGCTGTAGAGGATCACGGTGATCGACAGGTTCAGAGCCTGCGCGGCATGGCGCCGGGTCGAGCCCGGGGTGCGCAGCGTGATCAGGTAGACGGCGAGCGGCGGGAGAAACCCGAGAAAGGGGACTCCGAGGTAGCTGAGTATCGCCCGCCGGTCGGCCCGGTCCGCCCGGTTGCCGGGGGCATCGTGCGGGCCGGGGTCGTCGTCGTGCGGGCCGGGGTCGTCGTGCGGGCCGGGGTCATCGTGCGGGCCGGGGTCATCGTGCCGGCCGGGCGGCTGCTCGCGGACGGGCGACTGATCCCGCAGCGTGCCTGACCACAGCTCGCCGGCCGGGACCTGGCCCCGCAGCGTGCCCGCCAGCAGCTCGCCGGCCAGCCAGTGCTCGCCGCCGCGGCCCGGCTGCGGCCCGGCTGCCTCGCCGTGCCACGGCCCGTGCGTCGCGGTGCTCCACTGCGCCTGGGGCCCGGTCTGCCATTCGCCGACTGGCCCCGGCTTCCCATCCTCGCGGGACAGCGGGACCTCAGCAGGCGGCGGTTCCGGCCCGGAGGCCGGCCACCCTGGTGTCGGCTGCGATGCGTAGCTGGTCATGAACCCCGTCCGTTGCGGACTGCTTACCTCACGCTAGCCGGTGCCGGCAGCCAAGATGACCTCGTTCATGACCGCCAGACACTATCCCAGTGCCGATAGCGCCATAGACTTAGCACTCCGGATATGGGAGTGCCAAGGGAGGTGAGCGCGTGCTCGATGACAGGAAGCTAGCTGTCCTGCGCGCCATCGTGGAGGACTACGTATCCACTAACGAGCCAGTTGGCTCGAAGTCGATCGTGGACAGGCACAATCTTGACGTTTCCCCGGCGACGATCCGCAACGACATGGCCGTGCTCGAGGAGCAGGGTTTCATCGTCCAGCCGCATACCAGCGCCGGCCGGGTTCCTACCGACAAGGGCTACCGGCTGTTCGTCGACAGGCTGTCGGGCGTCAGGCCGTTCTCGACCGCGGAGCGCAGGGCCATCGAGACGTTCCTGGCGGGCGCCTACGACCTCGACGACGTCGTGATGCGGACCGTGCGGCTGCTGGCCCAGCTGACCCATCAGGTGGCCGTGGTCCAGTACCCTTCCCTCATCAGGTCAGCGGTACGTCATATCGAGCTCGTCCCGCTGACCGACCGTCGGCTGCTGCTCGTGCTGATCACCGACACCGGGCGCGTAGAGCAGCGGGCAGTTGACCTTCCGGGCCGGATCGATGAGGAATCCATTACCCAGCTGCGCGCGGTACTCAATGCCTGCCTCGACGGGCGCAGGCTGAGCGATGTAGCGTCGGTGGTCGCTGACCTGCCCGAGCGGGTGATGCCCGGCGAGCGGGCGAACGCGGCGGCGGTATTCTCCGTGATCCTGGACAGCCTGGTAGAGCGGCACGAGGAACGAGTGGTCGTCGGCGGGGCAGCTAACCTCACCCAGGCTGACTTCTCGCAGGGGCTGCACGAGGTCCTCGAGGCACTTGAGGAACAGGTGGTGCTCATGCGGCTGCTCGGCGAGTCGGGCGATCAGTCATCGCTGACGGTCCTGATCGGCTCGGAGAACGAGGTGAAGGGGCTTCGGCGCACCTCGCTGGTGTCCTCTGGCTACGGATCTGGTGACCAGGCACTCGCCAAGCTCGGCGTGCTCGGACCGACACGAATGGACTATCCGACGGCGATGGGAGCGGTGCGCGCGGTGGCACGGTATGTGGGCCAGATACTGGCGGAGTCGTAGGGGCGGGCGTGGCAAGCGATTACTACGGAACGCTCGGTGTCCGCCGTGAGGCGGACGCCGACGAGATCAAGAAGGCATACCGGCGGCTGGCGCGGGAACTGCATCCCGATGTCAACCCCGATCCGCGGACCCAGGAGCGCTTCAAGGAGATAACTCAGGCGTACGAGGTGCTCTCCGATCCGGAGAAGCGCCAGATGTACGACCTGGGCGCGGACCCGTTCGCGCCCGGCGGCGGTGCTGGCGCGGGCGGATTCGGGGCCGGGTTCCCGTTCAGCGACATCATGGATGCCTTCTTCGGCGGCGCCGCTGGTGGTGCCCGCGGCCCGCGCAGCCGGGCACGCCGGGGGCGCAACGCGACCATCCGGGTGGAGCTCGACCTGTCCGAGTGCGCGTTCGGCACGACCCGGGATCTGGCCGTGGATACGGCGGTCGTCTGCCCGACGTGCTCGGGCGAGGGCTCCGCTCCGGGCACTCATCCGACAACCTGCGATATATGCAACGGGCGCGGCGAGGTCAGCCAGGTCACCCGCTCGTTCCTGGGCCAGGTCATGACCTCGCGGCCGTGTCCCGCCTGCGGCGGGTTCGGCACCGTCATCCGCAGGCCATGCCCGGAATGCGATGCGGACGGCCGGGTCAGGACCCGGCGGACTATCAAGGTGCGGATCCCGGCCGGCGTCGAGGACGGCACGCATATCCAGCTGGCGGGCGAGGGGGAGACGGGGCCGGGCGGCGGCCCGCCAGGTGACCTCTTCCTGGAGATCGTGCAGCAGCCGCACGCCATCTTCGAGCGGCAGGGCGACGACCTGCACTGCACGGTGACGATACCGATGGTGGCGGCGGCGCTCGGGGCGACGCTGAAGATCCAGACGCTGGATGGCCCGGCAGATGTCGATGTCCGGCCCGGTACTCAGTCCGGTCAGGCGATCCCGCTTTACGGCCAGGGATCGACGCACCTGAACGCGACGGGCCGCGGCGACTTGCTGATCCACGTGACCGTCGAGACGCCCACCAAGCTGGAGCCCGAGCAGGAAGCTGTGCTCAGGGAGCTGGCACGGCTGCGTGGCGAGGAGTCCCCTCCCGGTAAGTTCGCGCCCGGCCAGCAGGGATTCTTCTCCCGGCTGCGCGATGCGTTCAACGGCCGCATTTAGCCCCGCCGGGAGCCAGCCCTGAGACCGCCGGTTTTCCTGGCTGATGACGGCGAGCTGGAGCACGACCCGATCGTGCTGACCGGCCCGGAAGGCCGCCATGCCAGCACTGTGCGCAGGCTGGTCGCCGGCGAACGGGCCGATGTCACTGATGGCCGCGGGACGCTGGCCGAATGCGTGGTGACTGGCACCGGACGCGGCACGCTCGAGCTGTCCGTGGTCGCCCGGCGCGCCGAGCCGGCGCCTGATCCGAGAGTCGTCGTCGTGCAGGCGATCCCGAAAGGTGACCGCGGCGAGATGGCCGTGGAGATCATGACGGAGGTCGGCGTGGATGTCGTAGTGCCCTGGCGGGCCGAGCGCTGCGTGGCCAGGTGGGACGGGGAACGGGCGCAGCGGGCACTGGGCAGATGGCGTGCCACGGCACGTGCCGCAGCCAAGCAGTCGCGCCGGGCATGGTTCCCCGAGGTGACCGCGCCAGCTGCCACCTCAGACGTCGCTGAGCGCGTCCGCGCCGCGAGCGCCGCGATCCTGCTTGATTCCGAGGCGCCGGACCCATTGGGCAGCGCGACGCTTCCGCGCAGCGGCGACATTGTCCTGATCGTCGGGCCGGAAGGCGGCGTGAGCCCGGCCGAGGCAGCCGCCCTGGCCAGGGCGGGCGCGACGAGCGCCCGGCTGGCGCTCTCGGTGCTGCGCACGTCATCGGCCGGAGCCGTCGCCGGCGCACTCGCGCTCAGCGGCAGCGGCCGCTGGGCGTAAGCGCGCGCTGCCCCGGAGCCCAGGCCCGCAGCCAGGGTCAGCCGAGCTTGCTTCTAGTCCTAGCCGATCCCTGATGCGCAGATGCGGTCTTCGACAGGCCCGGAGCGCTGCTGGCCTGTCCTGTCGACGCGCCGTTCTTCGGACTCGGCGCGCCGCTGGCCCTAGCCGACTTGCAGTCACTAGAGGAGGAGGACTGCGTGCTGGGCTTGGCCCCGCCTGGAGGGAGGGCCACCACGTTCACGTCGGCTACATCTGTGCTGGGCGTCGGGGTACCACTGGCGGCCGGGCCGTCGGCCGGAGCGGGAGCGTCGGGACTGGACGTCGCGCCAGCCGGGCTGGAATCGGTCGTGGTGGGCGAGGGGCTCACGGGCGGCGTGGTGGGCGGGGTGGTCGACGGGGTGGTGGGCGTGGTAGTTGGGCTGGGGCTCACGGTCGACGGGGGGGTCGTCGGCGTGGTACTCGGGCTGGGGCTGGTCGTGGATCCGGCCGGGGCTGGCTTCGTCGGCTTGCAGGTGGGGGTCTGCTTGCTCGTGCCGAACATGCTGGGAGGCAAGATGCCAGACGCGGAGGGTCCGTTAGGAATCGGATTCCCCTGGCCGTTCACCCCGGCGCTGCCGACGCTGCCGCCTGACCCGCCACCGGGGATGGTCTGGACGAGCGCGCCCGACGATGAGATGACCTGCGGCAGGTAAGTCAGGGCGAAAGCACCCATTGCCACAACGAAGACGGCAGTGCCCATGGCAGCGGCAGGGCGCAGCCACGCGTAGCGCCGCTGCGGGTGCGCCGCGTCGGTGCTGGCGGGCTTGAACCGCTCGATGACCGGGCTGAGGGCGGTCCGCAGCCACTCCATGAGGGGCTGGATCCAGCTCAGTGCGGGCCTGAGTGCGTCGGAGTACCCGGCCATCACCCAGGCGACGAGGGCCGGCTGCGGCGTGGTGAGGCGGGTGCGGATCCGCTCCAGGCCGTCACCGGAAGGCTCGACCAGGTCCGCGGCCGCGTGCAGCGCGCGGCGCAGGACGTCCTCGTAGTCATGCTCTCGCGGCATCATGCCTCACGCTCCAGGACACTGCGCAACGACGACATGGCCCGGGCGGTATGGCTCTTGACCGCGCCTCTGCTGATGCCCATGGTTGAGGCGATCTGAGCCTCGGACAGGTCACCGTAGTACCGGAGCACGAGTGCCTCGCGCTGCCGCGGCGGAAGCGTGCGCAGCGCTGAGACGACTGCTGAGCGTTCCAGCAGGGCAATTGCTCCCAGCTCGGCGCTTGGCATATCCGGCGGGGGCTTCGGCGCATTCCGGTCGACTACCACGCGATGTCTCAGCACGGAACGGGATCGATTCACCACGGACTGGCGCAAATAGGACAGTGCTTTCTCGCTGTCTCTCAGCCGGCGCCAGCCGCCGTGCATCGCGACGAACGAATCCTGCACTACTTCCTCCGCGGTTGCGATATCTCGGACCAGCAGCGCCGCCAGCCGCACCAAAGATCGGTAGTGCGTGCTGTAGAGAGCGGTCACTGCGCGGTCGGCATCCCAGTCAGCCGGAACCGAGGCCAGCGCGCTATCCGCTACCAGGGTTTCGGTCACATGAATGGGACGCGCAGCCACGTCACTGGGTTCACCCGCTGTCATCGCGGATTTCCGCGGACGGCTATCCGCGCGCCGACTTGCCTCAACGATCGCACCGCCCCCCGGGCATCTGCATCCTGAACTTCGCGTTAACTTCGCACTACAGCGACAGTCCCTGGTAGCGCGCCCGGGGAGACGGAGAGCCAGTACCTGGCCATGCCGTACACCGAAGGATGACGCGCCGAGGGTTCGCAGTACTGCAACCATATATGTCGGCCGCCCTGCCGGCCTGTCACAAGTTAAGATCAGCGATGTGGTTGATTGCCTGTTCTGCAGCATCGCCGCGGGCGAGATCCCCGCGGCGATCGTGCTCGATGGCCCGCGTACGACTGCCTTCCGGGACGTGAACCCGCAGGCTCCTGTCCACGTCCTGGTCATCCCGAGAGAGCACTACCCCGACCTGGCTTCGCTCGCGTCGGCCGGCGACGGGCTCCTGGATGAGGTGGCAGCCCAGGCGCTGCTGGTGGCACGCGCAGAGGGCATAGCGCAGACCGGTTACCGGGTTGTCTTCAATACCGGCGCCGACGGCGGTCAGACTGTCGGGCACGTGCATGCGCATGTTCTCGGCGGCAGGCCGATGGCGTGGCCGCCCGGATGAGGCTTGACGGCGGTGCCGATAGCATGGCGGAAATGCTGACCCTGGCGCGCGCCAGGGCGGGGAAGGGCCATTGACAGACAATCCCAGCGATTCTCGCGGAGGCGAGCCGTCCGACGGCGGCACCCAGGTCAAGATCGTGATCCCGGATGAACATTCCATGGTCGGCCTCCTCGGGTCACGTGACGAACTGCTGCACGTGATCGAGAACGGCTTCAACGCCGACATCCACGTGCGCGGGAACCAGATCACCATTACCGGTGCGGCGCCTGAGATCGCGGTGGTCGCGCAGCTCTTCGAGGAGCTGACCCAGCTGGTCGCCAGCGGCACTGAGCTGACGGCGGACTCCGTCGAGCGCAGCGCGGCCATGCTCCGCAGGAAGACACGCGTCCGGCCGGCCGAGGTGCTGAAGCTGGACATCCTGTCGGCCCGCGGCCGGACGATACGGCCTAAGACGCTGAACCAGAAACGGTATGTCGACGCGATCGACAACCACACGATCGTCTTTGCCATCGGGCCGGCCGGAACAGGCAAGACGTATCTGGCCATGGCCAAGGCAGTCAAGGCGCTGCAGGCCAAGGAGGTGAACCGGATCATCCTGACCCGGCCCGCCGTCGAAGCCGGGGAGCGCCTGGGCTTCCTGCCCGGCACGCTCTACGAGAAGATTGACCCGTATCTGCGGCCGCTCTACGACGCCCTGCACGACATGCTGGAGCCCGACGCGATCCCGCGGTTCACCGCCGCGGGAACCATCGAGATCGCGCCGCTGGCCTACATGCGCGGCCGCACCCTCAACGATTCCTTCATCATCCTCGACGAGGCGCAGAACACCTCTCCCGAGCAGATGAAGATGTTCCTGACCAGGCTCGGCTTCGGCTCCAGGATCGTCGTCACAGGCGACGTGACCCAGGTCGACCTGCCGTCCGGCCACCTGAGCGGCCTGCGCCTGGTCCAGGACATTCTCGACGGCGTGGAGGACGTTTACTTCTCCAGGCTGACCAGCCACGACGTGGTGAGGCACAAGCTGGTCGCCGACATCGTGGATGCCTACGAGAGATACGAAGGGCGCCAGGCGGCCGATGCCGGGCGGATGCCCGCAGGCCGCTCCCGCCGCGAGGCCAACCGGGACCGGTGACGGGCGCGTGAGCATAGAGATCGCCAACGAGTCGGGCGCGGAGGTCGACGAGGCGGGCCTGGCCGCGCTGGCGAGGCATGTCCTGGACGGAATGCGGATCCATCCGCTGGCCGAGCTCTCCGTACTGCTGGTCGACGAGCCCGTGATGACGGAACTGCATGTGCGCTGGATGGGCGAGCCGGGGCCGACCGACGTGCTCGCCTTCCCGATGGACGAGCTGAGGCCGCCGCAGCCGGGCGGCACCCGTGCCGAGTACGCCGCCTCCGGGGAGGCGCCAGGCATCCCGGGCCTGCTCGGCGATGTGGTGATCTGCCCGCAGGTGGCTCGGGAGCAGGCACGGCAGGCAGAGCATGACGTGCAGGACGAGATCGACCTGCTGTGCACTCATGGCATCCTGCACCTGCTGGGGTATGACCACGCGGATCCCGATGAGCACGCGACGATGTTTGGCCTGCAGGACAGGCTCCTGGCGTCGTGGCGCTCGGAGCAGGGCACCGGCACTGACCTGGACGGCAGCGCCTCCCCTGGCGTTAGTTCTCCTGGCGGTAGTCATGGCGGCGGTTCCCCGGATCGCCGGGAAGGGCCCGGGTGAGCTGTTGGTGGGCTGGCTGTTCGTAGCCGCGCTGGCGCTCACCCTGCTGGCGGGGTGGTGCGCGAGCGCCGAGACTGCCCTGCTGCGGGTGTCCAGGGCCGGCGCGAAGGAACTGGGGCGCTCGGCCGGCGAGCCATCGACGCCGCTGCAGGCGGTACTGGCCGAGGTGACCCGTTACCTGACCGTCCTGCTCTTTGCCCGGGTAGCGGCCGAGATCAGCGCGACAGTGCTCATGGCTGTGGTGCTGTTGCACTGGATCGGGAACGACTGGCGGGCATTCATCAGCGCGGCTGCCCTCATGACCGTGCTGATCTACGTGGTGGCTGGTGTCGTGCCGCGCGCGCTGGGACGGCAGCGCGCGGTGCGGGTGGCTACCGCGGCGGCGTCTGTTTTGCGTCCCGTCAATCGCCTGCTCGGCCCGCTGCCCAGGATCCTGCTCGCGGTCGGCCGCATGCTGAGTCCTGACGGCGGCCCGCGAGACGGGCCTTCGGGATCCGAGGAGGACCTGCGCGGCCTGGTGGACTTGCTGGAGCAGCGCCGGGTGATTCAGCCGGATGAGCGGGCGATGATCCATTCGGTGTTCGAGCTTGGCGACACGATCGTGCGCGAGGTGATGGTCCCGCGCACCGACATGGTGTTCGTGGAGCGCGGCAAGACGCTGCAGCAGGCGCTGTCGCTCGCGCTGCGCAGCGGCTTCTCCCGCGTCCCCGTGATCGGCGAGAACCTAGACGATGTCGTCGGGATCGCCTACCTCAAGGACATCGTGAACCGCAGCTACGAGCACTGGGAGGACCAGTCGCTCGAGAAAGTCGAGTCGGTCATGCGGCCCGCGACCTTCGTGCCGGAGAGCAAGCCCATCGATGTGCTGCTCAGGGATATGCAGGCGCGCCAGATCCACCTGGCGATCGTGATCGACGAGTACGGCGGTACCGCAGGCCTCGTCACCATCGAGGACATCCTGGAGGAGATCGTCGGTGAGATCGCCGACGAGTACGACAACGAGCTGCCCCCCGTGGAGTGGCTCGGCGAAGGTCACGCGAGGGTCACGGCGCGGCTGCCGGTGGAGGAACTGGAAGAACTGTTCGGCGTCAGTATCGAGGCGGAGGATGTCGAGACGGTCGTCGGCCTGCTCGCCCAGCAGATCGGCCGCGTGCCGATCGCCGGGTCGGTGGCGACCGTGGCCGGGCTGACGCTGACCGCGGAGAGTCTCGCCGGGCGGCGCAACAGGATCGGGACCGTAACGGTCGAGCGCATCGCAGGCTCTGACAACGGCGGCTCCCAGAACGGGAGCCCTGAGAGCAGGGGCGCTGGGAGCAGGGGCGCTGGGAGCAGAATGCCGGCTGGCGGGACGGCCGGGAGCGCAAGCCCGGCGGATATGCGGCAGGCCGGCGGCGGGGGCTCCTGGAACGGCGAGGCAGGCAGCAGCAAGCCGGGCAGCGAGCCGCCAGGCTCCGCACTAGACTCGGCCAGGTGAGCGAGGCTCAGCCCGGACCAGAAGACCTCAAGATCATCAGTCTGGCCCGCGCCGCCCGTGCGCGGGTCGCGGCCGCCGAGGGCGCCGCGGTACGCGACGAGACCGGCCGGACATACGCCGCCGCGGCGGTGAAGCTGCCATCCCTGCGGCTATCGGCGCTGCACCTTGCCGTGGCGATGGCGGTGTCCAGCGGTGCCGCCAGCCTTGAGGCCGCGGCCCTGGTCAGCGACAGTCCGGGGCCAGACCCGGCAGACCTCGACGTGGTGCGTGACCTCGGTCCGGCGGCCACTGTGTTCCACGCGGCTCCCGACGGCACGATCCTGGCCACGCTGCAGCCGTGACGGCACACACCCAGCGCACATTGCCCATCGCTGGCGCGCCGAGACTAGCGGGGACACTTTTCCGCCATATCAGTGGAAAAGTGTCCCCGCTAACGATGCGCGGGGGGCCTGGGCCCTTCCATGCGGGAATGGCGTGACGGATGAGGCTCCAGAGACGATGGCCAGGCGTGATGTCGGGCGACAGGCCAGCCGTGCGCCGGGATAGGCCGCCGGTAAACACTGCGCGGGCCCTTCCGTTTGGCGCGATCTGATCATTTCAGGGATGCGGCTGTGATGCCCCGGTCGGCCATAAGTGCAGCAGTAGGGGAGAATCACGAGGGTGGGACCGCCGACGTCATCTTCGCCAGCCCGGGTACCGCCGTCTGCGGCCGCGGAATTCAGGTCCGGCTTCGCCTGCTTCGCGGGCCGGCCCAACGTGGGCAAGTCGACGCTGATGAACGCGCTGGTCGGCAGCAAGGTGGCGATCACCAGCAGCCGCCCGCAGACCACCCGAAGGGCTATCCGCGGCATCGTGCACCGGCCCGACGCCCAGCTGATCATCGTGGACACGCCCGGCCTGCACCGGCCGCGCACCCTGCTCGGCGAGCGCCTGGACAGCCTGGTCCGGTCGACGCTGACCGAGGTGGACGTGATCGGCTTCTGCCTCCCCGCGCTGGAGCGGATCGGGCCGGGGGACAAGTACCTGGCCGCGGAGCTGGCCGGTGTCGGCAAGACCCCGGTGGTCGCGATCGTTACCAAGACCGATCAGGCATCTCGTGAGCAGATTGCCGCTCATCTGGCCGCCGTCGGGCGGCTGGGCGAGTGGGCCGACATCGTGCCGGTGTCCGCCGTGTCGGGCTTCCAGCTGGACGTGCTCGCCGACGTGCTCGTCTCTCATCTGCCCGCCGGCCGGCCGCTGTATCCCGACGGCGAGCTCACCGATGAGCCCGAGCATCAGCTCGTCGCCGAGCTGATCAGGGAGGCGATCCTGGAGGGCGTGCGCGATGAGCTGCCGCACTCCATCGCGGTGGTCGTCGAGGAGATGGGGCCCAGGGAAGGGCGCGACGACCTGATCGACGTGCACGCGATGATGTATGTCGAGCGGCCCAGCCAGAAGGCGATCGTGATCGGCGCCAAGGGCGCGCGGCTCAAGCAGGTCGGCTCGCAGGCGCGGCACCAGATCGAGGCGCTGCTGGGCACCCGGGTCTACCTCGACCTGCGCATCAAGATCGCCAAGGACTGGCAGCGAGACCCGAAGCAGCTGCGCCGCCTGGGTTTCTACGACTGACCGGCCGGCTGCTCGCTGAACCGGCCCGGCCATCCTCAACCGCCGGTTGGATTTGTCTGATTCCCGTCCTGGTGGTCACAGGACGTGTGATGATCGGCGGATATCCGGGGTGCCTGGGGACGGGCGTGGCGGCCTGCGGAAGCGGGCTGGAGGGGGAGCAATGTTCCTGATCTTCGGACTGCGGGTGTACTTCCGGACCATCGGGCAGGGGGCATTCCACTGCCAGCGCTGCGGCGGTGACCGGGGGTACCGGGAGCGGACCGGGCGGCGCTGGTTCCACGTCTTCTTCATCCCACTCATCCCCCTGGCCAGGGTCGGCGAGCACGTGCGGTGCACGACCTGCCACACGGCCTACCGCCATGAGGTGCTTGCGCTGCCGACCGCGGCCCAGATGCAGGCGGCGCTCCCAGCCGGGAAGCATGCCGCGGCGATCGTCATGCTCCGCGCCGGCGATCCGGGCGGCCTGCCCGCCCGCAGGCGCGCCATCGAGGCGATCCGAGCGGCCGGGCTGCCCGCCTACAACGATGCTGCGCTTGAGGCTGACCTGGCCAGGTCAGCCGTGCTGGACTGGGACGTCGCGCACCGGCTGGGCAGCCTGGCCGGGCAGCTCACAGTGCAGGCCAGGGAGTGGTTCCTGGCGGACGTCGTCAGGATCGGGCTGGCCGACGGCACGCTGAGCGAGGACGAACGGCTTGCGGCCAGGGCGATTGCCGCGCATCTCGGGATGACGGCAGCGCAGGCCTACGGAGTCATCTCGATGACGGAGCAAGGCGCCACGGCCGAGTAGGGCCCGCGCGGCCCGCGCGGCGACCCGGCTCGCGCCCGGGGATGCGGGAGTCCCGGCTCGCGCCCGGGGATGCCGCGACCCGGCCCGCGCCGGGGATGCGGGAGTCCCGGCCCGCGCGGGGGCGCCGCCTGAGCGCTGCTATGGGCGACAATAGGCCGGTGGGCATCTACCGTGACGATGGCGTCGTGCTGCGCACCCACAAGCTGGGCGAGGCCGACCGCATCGTCACGCTGCTCACCCGCCGGTCCGGGAAAGTCCGCGCCGTGGCCAAGGGAGTACGCCGCACCAAGTCACGTTTCGGCGCGAGGCTGGAACCGTTCACGCATGTCGACCTGCTGCTCTACACAGGCCGATCGCTGGACGTGATCACGCAGGCGGAGACGATGCGGCCGTACGGCGAGCCGCTGGTCAGCGACTACCCGCGGTATACGACGGGGACCGCGATGCTCGAGACGGCGGAGCGGTTCACCCCGGTCGAGAAGGAGCCGGCGCTGCGCCAGTTCCTGCTGCTCGTCGGCGGACTGCGCTCGCTGGGCGAGAGCGTGCATGACCCGCGGCTTGTCCTCGATGCGTACCTGCTCCGGTCGCTCGCGGTGGCGGGGTACGCGCCGGCCCTGGAGGAATGCGCCATCTGCGGCACCCGCGCCCCCTCCGCCGGACCGGACGACGAGGACGAGCCGGGCATGGCGCAGCGACGCATGTCGGGCCTGCGCACCTTCGGCATCGCGGCGGGTGGCCTGGTCTGCAGGTCCTGCCGGGCACCGGGGGCGGCCACCGCGGCCATGCAGACAATCGCACTGATGAGCGCGCTGCTGCGGGGCGACTGGGAGCACGCCGACGCCAGCGAGCGCCGGCACCAGGTGGAATGCAGCGGCCTGGTGGCCGCCTATCTCCAGTGGCACCTGGAGCACTCGATCCGCTCGCTGCGCCACGTGGAGCATGCGTGAGCCAACACCTCAAGCCGCCGTATCCGCACCCTGACGGCGCCCGGCCACCGGCCATCCCGGCCGAGTTCCTGCCGCGGCATGTCGCGCTGGTGATGGACGGTAACGGTCGCTGGGCCAAGCAGCGCGGCCTGCCGCGGACCGAGGGCCACAAGCGCGGCGAGTACTCGCTGTTTGACGTGATCATGGGCGCGATCGAGCTCGGGATCCCGTATCTGTCGGCCTACGCGTTCTCGACCGAGAACTGGCGTCGCTCACCTGATGAGGTCCGCTTCCTGATGGGCTTCAACCGCGACGTTATCCGCAGGCGCCGCGATCAGCTGAACGAGATGGGAGTGCGGGTCCGCTGGGCGGGCCGCCGACGGCGGCTGTGGCGCAGCGTCATCTCCGAGCTCGAGGATGCCGAGCGGATGACCGCGGCCAACTCCGTGCTCACCCTGCAGTTCTGCGTCAACTACGGCGGCCGGGCCGAGATCGTCGACGCGGCGGCAGCCATCGCGGCCGACTGCGTGGCGGGCCGGCTGCGCGCCGACAAGATCGACGAGAAGGTCTTCGCCCGTTACCTCGACGAGCCCGGCATCCCCGACGTGGACTTGTTCGTCCGGTCGTCAGGCGAGCAGCGGACATCCAACTTCCTGCTCTGGCAGTCCGCCTACGCCGAGATGGTCTTTCTCGACACGCTTTTTCCTGACTTCGACCGCCGGCACCTGTGGCACGCCTGCGAGATCTACGCGAGCAGGGACCGCCGCTATGGCGGCGCCGAGCCGAACCCGGTGCCGCGTGCCCCCGATCCTGCGCCTCAGTCAGCCCGCCCCTGACCGGGCGGGCTCCCGTTCACGCCCGCGTCGGCATCGGCATCGGCATCGGCCTCGGGCTCGGGCTCGGGCTCGGGCTCGCTCAGCGTCAGCCTCGGGCTGGCTCAGTCGGCGATCCAGCACGCAGCATCGCGTCAGATACAGCCACTTCTTTCCGCCGGTGCGCCCGGCCGTCCAGCTTCCGGGGCCGACTAACGCGTGGCCTGCAGCACGGCCAGCCCGAGCACGCAGACGATCGCGGCCGCCCGCCCGAGCCGTCCCCGGCCGTTCAGTCCGGGCCAGGACACGAACGCAAGCCAGCCGAGCACTCCCGCCACGCAGCACAGCGCCGCCGCGCCGATCGCTCCCTTCGCCGCCAGGCCGGTCACCAGCAGAGCGACGAGCACGATGGCCGGCACCAGGGCAGGAAGCTGATGCAGGTAGGCAAGAGGGGCCGCGCTGCGCTGCTCCAGCGACCGGCGGATGCCGGAGGCTCCCGGCGTGTAGAGCGTCTCGCCGCCCGGCAGCGGCCGCCGCTGCCGCACGCCGCGCTGCTGCCCGCCGCGCTGCTGCCCGGCGCGCTGCTGCTGGCTCGTGCGCTGCTGGCTCGTGCGGTTCCGGCCGGTGCGGTTCGTGCTCACTCGCGTGTCCCTCCGGCCAGCGCCCGCTGGCCTGCCAGTCAATGATTGCGCCTGTCCCCGGCAAAGATACGGCCTCCGGCGCGCCCCGGCCGCAGGTCGTGGCCCACGATAACCGCACGACCCAGGCGCGGGCCGCCGCTAAGATTGACGGCACCGCGCCTCCTCGCCGGGCGCGCGTATGTCCCGCAAGCCGCCGACCGCCAGCCGGATGGAGCACTTGATGGCACGACGCAGTGATCGCCTGGATACCCTCGTGAGCCTCTCGAAGCGGCGGGGCATCGTCTTCCCGTCCAGCGAGATTTACGGCGGCCTGCGTGCGGCGTGGGACTACGGCCCGCTCGGCATCGAGATGAAGAACAACATCAAGCGCCAGTGGTGGCGGGCCATGGTGCAGCAGCGCGATGACATCGTCGGCCTGGACTCCAGCGTGATCCTGGCTCCCGAGGTATGGCGGGCCAGCGGCCACGTCACCGAGTTCGTCGACTCGCTCACCGAGTGCCAGTCCTGCCACAAGCGGTTTCGCGCCGATCACCTGATCGAGGCCTACGCGGAAAAGCATGGCCACGAGCCCGCCGACGGCCTGGCCAGCCTGGCCTGCCCTAACTGCGGCACCAGGGGCGCTCTGTCGCCGCCGCGGATGTTCAACACCATGCTGCGCACCTATCTCGGCGCGGTCGAGGATGACTCGGGCCTGGCCTACCTGCGGCCCGAGACCGCGCAGGGCATCTTCATCAATTACCGCAACGTGCTGCAGACCTCGCGCAAGAAAGTCCCGTTCGGTATCGGCCAGATCGGCAAGTCGTTCCGCAACGAGATCACTCCTGGCAACTTCATCTTCCGCACCCGCGAGTTCGAGCAGATGGAGATGGAATTCTTCGTCAAGCCGGGCACCGACGAGGACTGGCACCAGCGCTGGATCGATGCTCGCCTGGACTGGCATGTTGACCTCGGGATCAGCAAGGAGAACCTGCGCCTGTACGAGCACCCGAAAGACAAGCTGTCGCACTATTCCAAGCGCACGGTCGACATCGAGTACAAGTTTGACTTCCCCGGCACCGAATGGGGCGAGCTCGAGGGAATCGCGAACCGCACTGACTTCGACCTGGGCACCCACGGGAAAGCATCCGGCCACGACATGTCCTACCTCGACCCGGAATCGGGCGAGCGGTACATCCCCTACGTCATCGAGCCGGCGGTCGGCGTCGACCGGACCCTGCTGGTCCACCTGCTCGACTCCTACACCGAGGACGAGGCCCCGGACGCCAAGGGCAACATGGAGAAACGGACCGTACTGCGGCTCGACTACCGCATCGCCCCGGTCAAGGTGGCCGTGCTGCCGCTCTCCCGCAACGCTGACCTGTCCCCGAAGGCCAGGGACGTGGCCGCGCAGCTGCGCGGGCTGTGGAATACCGATTTCGATGACGCAAGCGCGATCGGACGCCGCTACCGGCGGCAGGACGAGATCGGCACCCCGTACTGCGTGACCGTCGACTTCGACACGCTCGACGATCAGGCGGTCACGGTCCGCGAGCGCGACTCGATGCGGCAGGAGAGGGTCGGCATCGACAGCCTCATCTCCTATCTTTCCAAACGGCTAGCAGGCTGCTGATCACCCTCAGGCGCTAGCCGGGAGCCGTGGCGCCGGCGACGAGCGGCACGGCTGCGGCTCCCGCGATCTCCGGTCAGTCCCGCACGGCGTCTCCGGTCAGTCCCGCACTGCGTCTCCGGCCAGTCCCGGACTGCATCTCCGGTCAGTCCCGGACTGCTTCTCCGGTCAGTGCGGCGATGACCTCCGCCACGGCCTCGCTGGGCGGCATGGCGAGCTGAGCCCGAGGCGAGCGGCGGAAGACCTCGGCCGCGGCCTGATGGAAGCCGTCGGGGAGGCCAGCTGCGGACATGCTCGCCGCGATCTCCTCCATCTCGGCAACCCAGCGCCAGCCCTTGGCTGTCGCGGACTGCGCGGCACCGCGGGACCGCTCGGCCAGCTGAGGCTGGGACAGTGCCCACTCCGCGAGCAGCGTGTCCTCCACCCCCTCGCAGCGGGCCAGCGCGCGCACCGCCAGCAGCAGGGCTGCCGTGCCCTTGGTCCAGCCGGCGTAGGCCATCTTCACCGCCGATGCCGCGGTCAGGCCGCCGTCGGCGATCCGGGCATCCAGCGAGGTGCCCGCGAAGAGAGCCCGCACGGTGGTCGCATCGGGGCCGGACAGATACAGGCGGGTGCTGCCTGCGGCAGCTGGCGGGAGCCCGATGATCCCGGCGTCGACGTAGCTGCCGCCACCGTCGCAGATCATTCCGGCGATCTCGCGGGCGGTCGCCGGGGCGATCGCGTTGGCGTCGACGAAAAGCCCGCCGAATCCCTGCACCGCCCAGGCCACGTCGAGCGCCGCATGCGGCGGGCAGATCGACAGGATGACATCGGCGCGCTCGGCGATCTCGGCGGCCGTCCCCACGTCGGCCATCCCGGCCGCCCGTGCGCGCGCGGCCGTCTGCGGCCCGCGGCCCTCGGATGCCCACAGCACCTCGTGCCCGGCGCCAGTCAGGCACTGCCCGACCGCGGCACCCATGTCACCGGGGTGCAGCAGGCCGATCACGCTCAGGTTCGGCATGTCCATGGCTGAGTTTGTCACGGGACCGTTTGCCGTGGATGCAGTGCCGTCGGCACGCCGATGACGGCCCGGACGCGAGCCGCCAGCCGACCGAGACCAGCGACCCGAGACCGGCGGCGGGCGCAGGCGTGCCTAGCTGCCGAACGCTGCCATCCCCTGGGCCAGTTGGTCGAGCCAGGGCAGCTGGATCACCCGGCCGTGATCGAGCAGCATGGTGTGCGGGATACTCGCGATATCCTGGCCCTTGGGTCGCGGATAGGTGCAGGTCAGCAGCATCTTCTGGCCGGAGTTGCCGATCCACGGCGGGTCGTAGCAGTGGCTGTACTCGGTCATGGCGAATGCCTTGTCCCAGACCGCTGGCGGCCGGAACGCAATGCGCGGCTGGCCGGTCCGGGCGGAGAACTCGATCACGTCTCCCAGCCTCGTCGCGCGCCCCTGCGCCACGCCGAAGGGGCCTTTTGGGTACTGCATCGTGCCGACAAGCAGGCGCCCATTCGGACTGATGATGAAGTCCGAGAAGCCGCCTGCCGCGTTGCTTAGCGGCAGCACGGGTCGGCCGGACAGCAGGGCAGAGTCGGGTGCCGCCGTGTCGAGCAGGCGCAGGAACGACTGTGGTGCTGACGGGCCGTACCAGCTGACTGCCAGCGTGCGGCCGTCGGCGAGCCAGGCGATCCCGGACACGGAGCCCTGGGAGTACTGCCGCGGGGTCGTCCATCGACGTTCGCTGCCGGTCGCAGTTGACGCCACGGTGAGGTCCTGGACGTCGGCCGTGTTGCCGTGCTGGACATATGTGGCCATCGCCAGCTTCCCCCCGTCGGGAGAGACGGCGATGTAGCTGATATCGCCGGAGAACGCCGGGACGTGCAGCGCGGTCACTGTCGCAGCGGTGCCGCTGGCCGGCAGGCGGATCTCGTAGAACCGCGCCACCGATTCGCGGCGCTGAACCACTGAGGCGTAGAACCTTCCTTCGCTGTCGGCCGCGACCCGGTACACGTACCCCGGCAGCGTCGCGGTCGCCGCTGTCTGCCCGGTTGCCGTTGACACGATGTCGATGGTCTCGCGGGCAGGGACGGCGGACCCGCCGTGATCGGTCGGCGATATCACCGATGCAGCGGCGGCCAGCGGCGTGATCCACCGGGCCCGGCTGGCGCCACGCCGGCCGGTCAAGGCAGCACCGCGGCCGGTCAAGACCGCATTGCGGCCGGAACGGGGAAGGACCAGCGGCGGGGCACTGTCGTCCAGGACGGTGCCCGCGGCGGCACGGGTCGCCGCGCGCAGGCGATCTTCGACGGTGGTCATGAGTCCTCCCCGAGCTTGCGGCCGAGCGCGGCCAGCGCGCGAGACGTCGTGGACTTGACCGTGCCGCGGCTCACCGGCACTTTTGGGGCATGGTGGCCGGCCGAGAGCGGTCAGCTAGCCCCCGCTGCGCCGTACTTCCGGTCGAGCCCGGCGACCACCCGGCTGGCCAGCGCTTCCAGGGACTGCACCTGCGCGTGGTGCTGCTGCAGGAAGGCCGAGCGCCGCGCCGACTGCAGCCGCTGCTGAACCGCGACGGTGGCTCGCCCGCACTTTACGAAGACATGGGCCCAGTGCCGCTCCAGCTGTGCGCTGCCGAGACCGCGGCTCCCGGCGCCGTCCAGATACCCGGCTACCCAGCCAACGAAGTCACTGAAAGAGTTGATCGTGGCATCGGGCGCACCGTAGGGCTCCGCTGGCCACCCGTACCGCGCCGCGCACGAACGCAGGCCAGGCAGCGTCGCCCGCACCGGGGCAGAGGCCTGGATCCTCGTGACGATCGTCAGCCAGGAGTCTTCCATCGCCAAGCCGGCGTTATCCACCGGCTTGAACGCCCGGCCGACCGCATTATGGCAGCGGTTGAAAGCTGCGCCGACTGCTCGCCGGCTAGCTCCGGCCGGCCGGGGCAGTCCGGCGACGGCACCCCCGCCGAGGGTTCCGGCACGAGAGATCTTGGCCAGATCGGGGAACTGAGTGTTGTCGCCGAAGATCTGTGCCGTGTACGACGCGGCCCACGACCGGAAGTGCGGGATCGTGAACCCCGACTTGGCCGTGCACGCTGCTGCGATGGTGTTCTCAAGCGTCTGGAGCTGGGCTCCGGCGGTGTACTGCGCGCCGGTCGCGGGCAGGAAGTTGCCGAGGACTTCCTGATCGAGCCGGCCCGACTCGCTGGGGCTGTGGCTGCTGGCCGGATGGTGGACCGCACCAGGGTGACGTGCGGCTGGCTGCGCCCCGGCGAGGGCCACCGTGACGACAATGACGGTGACGACCGCGGCTGCTGCGGCCAGCGGCACGGCCAGGCGCCACCAGCCGGGCTGGCCAGCCACGCCGGAGCTGCGGCCGGCCCGACGCTTGCCGTGCTGCCGCGAGCTCGGCAGGTGCAGCGGCGGCAGGCTCTCCGAAGTGATTTCCGCGGCCGTGTCGCCAGTGGCGGCCCTGATCATGTCCTCTGGTGTCCTCATCACATTCCCCTAAGCTCTCGGCCGAGCGCGGTCAGCCCCCGGTGGGTGGTTGACCTCACGGTGCTGTGCTTAATCCCCATGGCACGGGCGGTCTCGGCCTCGGACTGCTCGAGGTAGAACCGGAGCACGAGTACCTCGCGCTGACGGTCCGGCAGCCGGCGCAGCGCGTCCATCACCGCGCGGCGCTCCTCGCCGGTCAGCGCGGCGGACTCCGCGGAGACCACCGTCGGCTGATGCCACGCCGGCAATTCTCGCGAGGTGCGCCGTAGCGCCGAGCGGCAGCCGTTCAGGACCGAAGAACGCACGTACTGCAGCGCTCGGTCAGTGTCGGCCAGGTGCTGCCAGCGGCGGTACAGACCGCAGAAAGCCTCCTGCACGACGTCTTCCGCGGCTGCCCTGTTCCCCAGCATCACGTGTGCCAGCCGGGTCAGCCCCAGGGCGTGCTCGCGGTACAGCGCGGTCACCGCTGCCCCGCGGCTGTCCCTGGCAGTGGCTGGCGCACTATCAGGATGGCCGGCTCGGGACCCCGGCGCTCCTGTGGCGGGTATCAGGTTCATGGTCCAGAGACGCATATCGCGGCGTCTTGCTGCCTGGCAAGCGGGACTTTGTTCGGCACCACGTCTGGTGACTGGCGCCGTCGCGGCCACAGAAGCACGCTAGCGGCGGCAGGCGGTCGGCCGGCCTCGGTAGAGTCGTCTTTGAGGGCCGAGAGGCCGCACATCACTTTGCCGTCGGCGTCCGGGCACGCATTCCGGCCGGCGGCGCCATGAGGAGAACCTGCAGTGCCGAAGCTCGTCTATGACTTTACCGAGGGAAACAAGGACCTGAAGGACCTGCTGGGCGGCAAGGGCGCCAACCTGGCGGAGATGACCAACCTCGGGTTGCCTGTCCCGCCCGGATTCATCATCACCACCGACGCCTGTCGCTATTACCTGCATAACGGCTCGCTTCCCGACGGTCTCGACGCGGAGGTCAGCGAGCACCTGCGGCAGCTTGAGGAGAAGATGGGCAGGCATCTCGGCGACCACGCCGACCCATTGCTGGTCAGCGTCAGGTCCGGGGCCAAGTTCTCGATGCCCGGCATGATGGAGACCGTCCTGAACATCGGCCTGTCCGACGAGTCGGTGCACGGCCTGGCCAAGCAGGCCGGCAGCGAGCGCTTCGCCTGGGACTCCTACCGCCGGCTGATCCAGATGTTCGGCAAGACGGTGCTCGACATCGAGGGCGGCGACTTCGAGCACGCCATCGATGCGGCCAAGAAGGCCAAGGGCACCAAGAACGACCTCGACCTGGACGCTGACGACCTGCGCGGCATCGTCGACTCCTTCAAGGAGATCGTCCGCAAGCACACGGGGCGCGACTTCCCGCAGGACCCGCGGGAGCAGATGGACCTCGCCGTCAACGCGGTCTTCAACTCCTGGAACGCCGACCGGGCGATCCTGTACCGGCGCCAGGAGCGGATCCCGACCGACCTGGGCACCGCCGTCAACATCGTCGCGATGGTGTTCGGCAACCTGGGCATGGACTCGGGCACGGGCGTCGCGTTCACCCGTGACCCTGGCAGCGGCCAGCAGGGCGTCTACGGTGACTACCTGCAGAACGCACAGGGCGAGGACGTCGTCGCCGGCATCCGCAACACGGTCCCGCTGCAGGACCTCGAGCAGATCAATGCCGACTGCTACGCCGAGCTGATGCAGATCATGCAGACCCTGGAGACGCACTACAAGGACCTGTGCGACATCGAGTTCACCATCGAGCGCGGCAAGCTCTGGATGCTGCAGACCCGGGTGGGCAAGCGCACCGCGGGGGCCGCGTTCCGGATCGCCACCCAGCTGGTCGACCAGGACCTGATCGACATGGACGAGGCGCTGACCCGGGTCACCGGCGCGCAGCTGGCCCAGCTGATGTTCCCGCGCTTCGATGTCGGCTCGGATGTCAGGAAGATCGCCAAGGGCGTCAGCGCCTCGCCGGGTGCCGCCGTGGGCAAGGTGGTCTTCGACTCAGCGACCGCCGTCGACCAGGCGGCCGCCGGCGAGGACGTCATCCTGGTCCGTCGCGAGACCAATCCGGACGACCTGCACGGCATGATCGCCGCGCGCGGCATCCTGACCAGCCGGGGCGGCAAGACCAGCCACGCGGCCGTGGTCGCCCGCGGAATGGGCAAGACCTGCGTCTGCGGCGCCGACGAGCTCGAGGTGGACGTGGCCGGCCGGAAGTTCACCGCGCCGGGCGGCGTCACCGTCAGCCAGGGCGACGTGATCTCCATCGACGGCACCTCCGGGGTGGTCTATCTCGGCGAGGTCGCCGTCGTGCCGTCCCCGGTGGTTGAGTACTTCGAGGGCAGCCTGGACCCGGAGGCCGACGAGCTGGTCAGCGCGGTGCACCGGATCATGACTCACGCGGATGAGCGGCGCCGGCTGGGCGTGCGGGCCAACTCCGACACCGGCGAGGACTCGGCGCGGGCCGTGCGGTTCGGTGCCGAGGGCATCGGGCTGACCCGGACCGAGCACATGTTCCTCGGCGAGCGCCGCCAGCTGGTCGAGCGGCTGATCCTGGCCGATGACGACGCGACCCGCGAGGCCGCCCTGGACGGGCTCGAGCCGCTGCAGCGCGGCGACTTCGCGGAGATCCTCGAGGCGATGGACGGGCTGCCGGTGACCATCCGGCTGCTCGACCCGCCGCTGCACGAGTTCCTGCCCGACCTGACCGAGCTGTCGGTCAAGATCGCCCTGGCCGGCGATGACGCCACCGATAAGGACCGCAAGCTCCTGGATGCAGTGCGCCGGCTGCACGAGCAGAACCCGATGCTCGGCCTGCGCGGCGTCCGTCTCGGCCTGGTCATCCCCGGCCTCTACGCCATGCAGGTGCGCGCCATCGCGCACGCCGCCGCGGACCGGGTCTCCTCAGGCGGCGACCCGCGGCCGGAGATCATGATCCCGCTGGTCGGCGCCGTGCAGGAGCTCGAGGCCGCCCGCGAGGAGACCGAGAAGGTCCTGGCCGAGGTGGCGGCCGAGACCGGCGCCAAGGTGCATACCCTGATCGGCACGATGATCGAGGTGCCGCGAGCCGCGCTCACCTCGGGGCAGATCGCGCAGGCCGCCGAGTTCTTCTCGTTCGGCACCAACGACCTGACCCAGATGGGCTGGGGCTTCTCCCGCGATGACGTGGAGGGCTCGTTCTTCGGCCGCTACATCGACCTCGGGGTGTTCGGCGTCTCGCCGTTCGAGACGCTGGACGCCGACGGGATCGGCCGTCTGGTCAAGATCTCCGTTGCGGAGGGCAGGGCCGCCCGGCCCGACCTCAAGATCGGTGTCTGCGGCGAGCACGGCGGCGACCCGGAGTCCGTGCACTTCTTCCATCAGGCAGGCCTTGACTACGTGTCGTGCTCGCCGTTCCGGGTGCCCGTGGCCCGGCTGGAAGCCGGCCGCGCCGCGGTGATGGAAGGGGCCGGAGGCAGCGACAGCAGGTGACCCCCGGTCCCCGCAGCCAGGCGGTGCCCGGTTCCGGCGGCCAGGCGGTGCCCGGTTCCGGCGGCCAGGCGGCGTCCAGTTACGACGAGTGGGCGACCGCCCGGTACGCGGCCGAGCCGCCCAAGCGCGCGCGCAGCAGCGGGCGCGGTCCCTTCGAGCGGGACCGCGCCCGGGTGCTGCACAGCGCGGCGCTGCGCAGGCTTGCCGCCAAGACACAGGTTGTCGAGGTGGGCTCCGGCGACTTCCCGCGCACCAGGCTGACCCACTCGCTGGAATGCGCCCAGATCGGCCGAGAGCTCGGGGCGGCGCTGGGCAATGATCCCGACCTCGTCGATGCGGCGTGCCTGGCACATGATCTGGGACACCCTCCGTTTGGTCATAATGGCGAGTCCGCCCTGGCCGAGCTCGCCGCCGGCTGCGGGGGATTCGAGGGCAACGCGCAGAGCCTGCGGCTGCTCACCCGACTGGAAGCCAAGGTGCCGGGGGCCGGCCTGAACCTGACCAGGGCCACCCTGGACGCCACGCTGAAGTATCCGTGGCTGCCGCCGCCCGGCGGGGGCGGCGGCAAATATGGCGCCTATGCCGATGACGCCGAGGCGTTCGACTGGATCCGCGACGGCGCCCCGCACGGCCGGGCCTGCCTGGAGGCGCAGGTCATGGACTGGGCCGACGACGTGGCCTACTCGGTGCACGACCTGGAGGACGGGCTGCACGCGGGCTTGGTCACCCTGGGCCAGCTGCGCGATCCGGCCGAGCGGCTGGCCGTCGCGCGGCTCACCGCGGCTGAGTACTGCGCACCCGGCTCGGTCACGGTGGACGAGCTGGAGGAGATCTTCGCCGATCTGCTCGGGCTGGCCTGCTGGCCGCGGCGCTTTGACGGCGGGCCTAGCTCCGCGGCCGCGGTCAAGAACCTGACCAGCGAGCTGATCGGCCGGTTCTGCGGCGCGGC